>Ga0134125_10007599_pt1 | contig 12228 bp, 17 predicted proteins | sample KB31751_FD_96464 | JGI IMG/M metagenome (GOLD analysis project Ga0134125, IMG submission 96464) | Terrestrial soil microbial communities with excess Nitrogen fertilizer from Kellogg Biological Station, Michigan, USA - KB3-175-1 | ecosystem: Environmental > Terrestrial > Soil > Unclassified ... | reverse complement strand
CTCGAATCGGATATCTCGCAAGTGACGCATTTGTTGCTCAAAATCCGTACCACCAAGAGCCGCCAGCATCCTATTCTGATCGTGAATAAGTTGACGGTAACGCTCCGCTAACTCAGGTGGACCCCAAACAATTTCTTCAATGGAGTATCCCAGAGCATCGGTGGCAGTCTTCATCTTACGAGCGGCATCGACCCCGAGATACATTCTACGGGCAAATACTTGCATGTCGAGATCGGCATCAGCTACATGACCCATCATACCGATGGTACCAGCGGCAATACTCGCTAAAACCCCAGTAATCGTCGCTCCGGCTACAAGAAAGCCTTTAGTGATCTTTCCGACCTCATCTCCCGCCACTGAGGCAGCTTTTTTAAGCCCCTCATTGAAAGCACTGAGCTGGCGATTGTCAACTTTGAATCCCAGCTCAACAAGATAGCTTTTGATGATGTCAGTATTCATTCACTTCCCCAGAGATTGGTGTGATCGGCGCTCACTCTCATCTTTAGCATCGAGAAGCTCATGAGCATCGAGTAAGTCATGGAAGGTGTAAGTACCGTCCCAAGTTTCGCACTGTCGCCAGAAATTAGCTACAACAGGACGAAAAAGAAACCCGTCACAATTCGGGAGCTTTACTGCTTCGGAGCCGCTGCTGATCCCGACTTCAACGCGCTCGCGGTAAAAAAAGGAGCAAGATTGAATTGCAGAGCTTCGATGATGAGCTGATTGACCGTAGGTATATCATTCTCGATTTCTTTTACTGCCCATCTCCCGTCAGACATGACAACGGGAGTGGGAGGCGCATCGGGGCTGATATAGACAGAGCAAGTCTTGAGGCAGTTTTTTTGTATCTGGGTGTAGACATCCTCAGGAACGTTCGTTCCGATTAACATCCACGAAGAAGCGATGATTAAATTGGCTTTCTCTTCTTCAGGGAGATTGTCAAAGAGTGACTTCTCTTGTGCCTTTTCTTCAGCGGGAGCTTCAGAACTGGTTTGCTTGGCACTGGTTGAAATCAGTACGTTGAGGATTCGAGAACCGACTAAAGCGGTCATACGCCCTAGCCTAAACTTTCTTTCACCGATGCTAGTGTCTTTGTATTCCATAGTTATCAAGTTTCCTTTTTCTTACAGAGTAACGTTCTGGATATCAGCACACATCAGGGTCCAAGCGATTCTCTGGCCCTGAGCTGCATAGACTTTATCCGGAATCTTGCTGGGGCTCACTCCACGACAGATGTGAGTTGAGCCGTCCACGATGCTGCGCAAAGTAACTGTGGCTGTGGTCCAGTTCGTCACGTCTCCCTGATCCATGAGAGTTTTGATCGTGTTGTACCAAGCCAGCAGGAAGGTGTGAAGATCACTGGTCTGTTGTACTTCAATTGTAAGTGAACCGTTATCGCCGCTTATGGCACTGATCATCACAGAGCCATCAGCAGCGACATCATGAGCAGTTTTCTCAGTTGACATCGAGATCGTAAACTGCCCCATACCGATTTGACCAGCGAATGGGAACACATTGGTAAGAGGATGCTGAAACGATCCGCTGGTGTCTTTGAAGCTGTAGGTTGTAGACATTGATTATCTCCTCTTATCGTTGAACGTAGATGCCGATCAGTACTGAATGGACTGCACCCGCCTCGATAATCGCAGCGTAGATCGGCATGGACTTTCTCGCTTGGCGATCACTCGTAGACTGTTGAGAGTAGGGAGGCGATTGAACAGAGTAACCTTTCGGTAAGCTCTGTCCCGGTTTGAGGTTGAGAATCTGTACCCCATTCCATTCACCAGACCCGAGAAAGCCCCGAACATAAGCGGCTTCCAAGGCATCATTCACGGCAGCGATAAGCTGAGTTTGTCCTGCATCAGTCTGTGGAATCTTGGGACTGCCTACGAGCAAGTCCATAATCGCAAACTGAATGGCAGAAGACAGCATATCAAGATTCAAAATCTCATCGAAGAATTGGGCATTAGAAACCACTCCCTGTTCTAAGAATGAGAATGTGTTTCCGTAGCTGAGATACAGATTGCCGTTGTTACCCTCAATCACTCCGATAGAAGTCAGACTTAGAGGCTCGGTAGCTACCCCCGTTTCTTTTTTGAACTTCATCGTGAAAGCCGAATTTGCTAGCCCTGTATTCGACCCCATTGCAATGCCCATAGCAGCTGCGCAAGCATAGGCATTATTCGGAAAAGCGCCGCTCTGCGTAGTGGCGTACTGACCAAACACCCGATTGTAGTTCAGGGCCTTCAAAGCACTGAAAACGTTGCCGGCAGTTCCTGCAAGAGCATCAGCGTCGGATGTGGTGAAGAAGTAGCAACCAACTGGAGTAGCAGTCTGCATGTAAGCAGCAATTGCTTCATGGTCAGCTTTTGCGGCATCTGTGACCATAACAGCCCACCACTCTAAGCTCGCAGTTCGACAGGCTTGGACAGCTTGCAGAGCAGTCTCACCAATTGCAGTGATATTAACAGTGGCTCCTACTCCGGTTCCGCCGGCGGTAGCAAGAGTATTGGCGACAGAATAACCAGTACCTCCTTGTTGCACTGCAATGGAAGTGATGACTCCGGCATTCACTCCAGTTACTATTACTTCGCCGAGACTAGCTCCACCCTGTGTCACAGTCAATATGTCATTCAGGGAGTAACCTGTACCACCCGCTGCGAGAGTGACGGTGGCAATGGCAGTCAAATCTTGTCTTCCTATCCAGAGTAATTGTGGAGGCGGGTTTTGACCAAAATACAAACTCGCTGAAATATATTCTGGGTCAGTTGTAAGGAAACCGTCCGTGACCATAGCTGCAAGAGTCGCATATTGACGGATGCGAGGATTCACTCCGCCCACGGAAGGGATGTGTGCGCTCGGGCCGATAATGAGACCCTGATTAAATGTTGGCAGCGGAGGAGCTTGTGGAGAGACGAAAATCTCTACATCCACAATCTGACTCAGCGGCAAAGTTGCGGGGCTAGACATTGTTTCCTCCTATGAGCCTTGCACTACGATGTCAGACACAACACCATTCTCATTCTCTGTAATAATTTCAGAGCTAGCTACGGTGTTTACAATCTCGGTCTCAGTAACTTGTTCATTGAACTGGCAATCAAAATCAACTCGCTCCCACCACTGCCCATTTCGATTCTCTGGGACTCGTCGAGGAGCCGGGATATCCGTCACAAGATAGATACTGATCTGTCCTCCACCATAGCCCCCTGTTCCAACTGGGAGCTGACCGTATGTACCATTGGCTCCAAGTAGAGAGTCATGACCCTCTTGCGACAGTAGAAACGACTTCACAATACGAGCATTATCAAAGCTGTTGGGCCCGTAGAACGTCCAGAACGTGCGCCAGACTCTCGTGTATATCGTCGTAATTAGGACGCTTATAGGGGGCGAGTCAGTGATCTCTTGATCTCGAATCCGATTGTATTCGTCATCCTCTTCTATGCAGCGAATGTAGATCACATCCTGATCAATCGTTTGAGCAGGTTGACCCTGAGTCTGCCACCCAACTCTAACAGTTCCGGGAGCACTCGGATCAGTCGGGTTTATTCCCAGAGCCTGCATTGTGACAATCTGCATGAGCGGCTGGATTACATTCGGAGCTAAAGGGATAGAACTCATGCGCCACCCATAATAGTCGCCACTGCGAGATAATAGCCTTGAGAAGAGTAGTCTTTCACTGCCAGGATACGATAGTCATCACCATGAAATGTGAGAATGTCGCTGATCTCGTTGTTGGCTTCATTGGTTTCAAACATGGGAACTGTTGAGCGAAATGTCAGCGTATTCTTAATACGGTCCGCTTCAGGCACCATCTCAATTTCTTTCCCTGAAGTATTACGCACTGCCCCGTAAGCTTGAATCACTTGAGGCACGTTTTTAACCCAACCACCGATTTGATAAGTACCTGTTGTACGGGTAATTGTGAACGACTCCGAGAGATCAGGATCATTCACAATGTCATCAACTTCGATCACTTGACCTCCACAACATAGGTAATCGACTTACGGAGATCACCTGTATCAATGAGCGGCTTATCAGAGCCTTTCCGGGCAATCGTGCTGGGAGCATTCGGGGCCCAGTTATTCTTGGGATTCGTAAACCAAGCCCGAACGACATTCTGAGCAATCATTCCCGCTCGTCTTAAGTGATTCTTCATCTCTGTTTTCTTACCTTCGAGAGCTGCCTTCGCTGCCAGTTTCAACTCGGCATCAATCATCTTGTGGTTAGTTTTATCTTCAATAGCTGGTTCGATGATCGGGCGAGGTGGCACTTGATACAGAGGTGAACCAAAAGTATGGATATACAGCGCAAGCGCTTGAGAGTACGGGAGCTTTCCGCCTTTCATCGCAATGTCCATGGCGTTACGCATCTTCCAACCGCGGACACCGTGAGTATGAATGAAAGCAAGCTCAGCATTATTGATTGCCTGCTTATTGCGTGAAGCATTTTTCTCAGGGATGCCAACAAAAACGTGAGAGCCTGTAAGATCCTTTAAGCCTTCGAGAATAGCCTTCCCGCCAGGCCCGCTCTGTTTCAGATTCGCTGTAGGCTTCATTGACTCAGAGCTTTGAGATCATTCCAAATAGAATCTTTCAGAGAGGCGTTTTTGCTGATGTCGAGCCAAGTCTGAGTAATGCAGACATACTCCTCATCCACGAAGGCATAACTCCAAGCACTCGAAGCTTTCTGATCCCAACGCGCCCACGTTACATAATCATCGCCGGCAGCGCCGTACCCAGGACGAAGAATGGCATGACCGCCATCACTGTCTCCATCGAGAGCCGTCCAAGATTTCCCCTGACTGAATTCAGCCATTGCCGTATCGGGAAAATTCACTCCCACAAGAGTACAGCCAAAGAGATCGCAACCAAGATTGCGGTGAGCGCGATTGGTATGATCGATTTGACCCCAGCCAAGAATCTTGTAACCGGCAATGCCAGTTGTCTGCATGTAGTTCAAAGCATCGACCATTACAGTTCCATTATCGTTTGCACCCGTCTGCCGATTGAAACCAGTCACAGCAGAGTAAGCTTCGAGCACTTGGTCAAGAGTTGGGATCAGAACTACACCGGCATGCACGGAGTCATGGATGATCTTATTAGCCATCATTGCCCATACACAGTCACCGTATGAGTCATTGCCAAACATCAGCTTGGCAGAAGGGGGAGTGGCATACTCACGATAAACTTTCTCATGAGCGTTGGGTAAGATAGCGTCAAAGTACTTCGCCATGCGAAGTGTCTTTGGGTGTTCCTGCTTTGGTAGACGACCGTATTTCACTACTCACCTCTCCATTCTTGAAAGCTCATCTCTCCGCCTTCTCGCTTGTGCTCTTGATAGCCCGACCACTCTTCTTTGCTGACATTGCCCGGCTTCTTTCGAGTGATCCCATTCTTTTCAGTGTAAGAAGACAATTTCTTTTCGTGCTCTGCCAGCTCTTTGCGGGTAACTTGGCTTTTTTTGCTCCCATATTTGCGAGCCTCAGCCGCTTTCTCTCTTGCCTCGGGTGACCATTCGTCGCCTGATGTGCTCTCAGCGCCTTTCTCTTTTGCGCTCATGCTTGGAGTAAAATCGTGATCATCATCGCCTACAGGGATGAGATCACCATCAGGCGACATAGCTGCATCGCAATCTTTTCCCGTCTTCTTTTTCTCAAACCACTCATTCAGTGTCTCACCCTTAGTTGATTCTTTCAGTTTCTCTGAGGCCCTGCTTCTTATCGCTCTTGGTGAATTGATCACGAGCCTTGAGAATAGGCTGACGATGAAAAGCTTTTGCGGCTTCCACGAAATCACTCATGATAGCTCCTTGAGAAACTTGCAGTTGCCACAGCGAAATTGCTGGACACCGCTGTTCTCTGGCTTGAATTCATTGCAGCAACCAAGCTTAGTAGATACGCCATCTTTTACTTCGACCTTATGACAGTCAGCATCTTTGACCGCACCTTCTAGCTCCATATAGCCAGCTTCAGTGGCGCTAAGACGCTGCGAAGTATCAAGAGCGGAGCTAATTAGAAATCTTCCAAAGAGTTGTTCGCTCATAGGACATACATCGGACCCATGCCGATGACCTTCCCTATGGTAATTAACTGTTGACCGTACCACGTGAGATTGAAGCTTCCCCAATCTTCATCGATGATAGGTTCATAGCTGCCGCTCACGTCGCCGGCAGCCTTACTCACGAGAATTCCCTTACCCATGCCACTCATTGCGACTTGTCCGGGAATTGATGTGGGATTGCCTTCGCTCTCCAAGTAGAGCGTGCAATAGTGAGCCACAAAGAAATGCATGCCGAGTAGCCAGCTACTTGTCCAACGGGCTTTCTGCAAACTCGCAGATGCCAAATTGATAAACGTCTGAATCACGGCTGTAGGCACGATCATCCCAGATGGGGCGATAAGAGAAGTGATGTCTATCAGAGCACCATTGCCAGTTCCACCTGTAGTGCTCAGCCCCTGAGCTACCTGATAGCCACTACCTCCGGTTTGAACAGCGTAAGCTGTAGGCACTCCTGCATTCACAGCAGTAACTTTGAGCTGCCCACCTGAGGCGTCATTCTGTATCACATTCAAAATGTCATTTAGGGCATAGCCCGTGCCTGGAGTAGCATTAGGCGAAGCAGCGGAGATAGCCTGAGCGTAAGTTCCAAACTTAGGGTAGAAAGCAAGAAAGTCTGAAATCTGGTATAAGGGATTGCCGCCAAACACCAGATTGGAAGCGAGAGAAGCATAGATGTTGGATGAGAGACACTCAACACCTCCCCCCCACCACTCTGCGAGCAATACATCAATGCTTGGCGGCGTAAGTCCCATGTTAGTTGCCCGTCACTTTCTTGCGCTTCGCACCTGGAGGAACAGCACGAGCGGAGTCATTCTGTTCTTTCTGTGAGTTACTCTCATCGAAGATTCCCTGACCTTCGGTGTCTTCGTCATTGGCTGCGGTGTCTTCATTCTGTGCAGCCGATTGTTCCAAGCTCTTCTCCGCCCTCTTTACTTCAGCATCCTGAGAGATCGGAACCTCAGATTGCACTTTCATGATGTTTCCATCCTGACCGTGCTTTTCCCACAGCCAGGCATTGTCAGGGCCTTCGGCAATCCAATCGGGAGCTGATTGTACTTCGCCGGGAATCGTCTCAAAGTACAAAGGTTGATTCTTCTGGCGCGGACGGTCGAGGTTAGAGGAGTCGGCAGCGACTCGCTTGGCAGTTTCTTCGGGACTCTCGTTGGGACGTGGCTTGCTGAGCAAGTTCACAGAGGGATTCGAGAATCGAATAGCAATGCGACTGAAAATTGTAATCATAATTTTCCTTTTTCTTGGAATCTGGTAGCGAGCGCCCGCTTTCTGAGCAAAGTATCTGCGCCCTCCCGAATCATGGCAAAACACTTTTTGAATTCAAGATTGGCAGAGAGATGCTTTTGTTTGTTCGCCCAGTCAGCGAGCGCCCCGAGATCGTGATCGCTTATACAGCGACCCGGTTGGTCATCAAGTTCAATAGTCATCACAGTGTCGCCTTGTTTTTAGAGGCCGTCTGCGTACAGAGCGGGCTGGAAGTACAGGAACTTCACAACACCGAACTGTCCTTGATACAGCGTCAGATAAGCCCCTCCGCCGCTGCTGATGTTGGGAGTGGTCATGACGCGCTGAATCGGCACTGTGACATCCAGCACCACGCGGTCCTCGTCATTGACGTACGCCAACATGCGATCTGTTGCACCAGCTCCAGCGCCGATGCACCAGCGAGACGGGAAGATTTTCAGGTCAATACCCTGAGACTTACCGATATTGTTGTCCAACAGATAAGTCAAGATGCTGACACTGCCATTCCCGCTCACAAGTTGCGAAGCGATATAGGCGAACTGCGCTGGCGGAATCAGAATGTGATTCGCCATGCCCGTCAGGTCATACTGAGACGCCGCCCACGTGCTCACCATAACGGTGTTCACGTCGTACAGAATCTCAGCTGGAGTCTTGTTGACCCAAAGCTTCGAGCCGCTAGCCCCTGTCGCTACTGTGGTAGCAGTGACATTGGCATTGTTCATCAAGCCGGGGAATGCGGCTGAAGCAAACGGACCTTGGTATGTGAGCTGATCAAGCGACTTGTTCCAATTCAGCTTCACACCTTTGTCAAGCATGTCATCAAGCGAACGGCCGGCACCCTGTAACTTCTGGATGTCGATGAAGTTCACCTTCAGAACGTTTCCCCAGTTGAACGTCCGATAGATGTCCTTCGTCAAGTTCGCTTGCACGATTGGGATGGTGGTCGTCTGGTTACCCTGAATGCCGTAACCATTCGGCCCGCTGATCCCGTAGTCAACGAACAGGTTGCTTGTGAAGTCAACCCATCCGCCACCCGACTTGACCGGGATATCGCGCATCCACGTTACGGACGTGAGTGGCTCACGTACCTTGGGATCGCGTTTTTCGAGTTCTGACTCCAGAAACGCCATACCACCAGCGACAGCGGCGTCCATAGCCTGAACACGCAATGAGCCAGACTGCAAACGTCCAGCTAACATCGAATCGAAAGCTTGCTGAAGGAGAGCGGGATTCGCTGCCTCCCGAGCAAACCGAGTGTTGCCAATTGGCTGCATTTGTCCTGTCCTCCTTGATTACGGCGTGTTGCGGCTCAGCACAGTGACTTCGAGGACGCTGTTCGCATCCACTACGCCTGTGGTCATAAAAACATTGGTGAGCTGAATTGTATTAACGCCATCAGCTGCGGTTTCGAGATCGCCAACCTTAGCGCTCGGAAAAGCGCCGTTGAGTGCGATTCGCAAATAGACCTTCTGACCGGATTTGTAACCGGCTGCTTGCGGGTCTTTCACAACAGTTACGCAAGCACCACGCTCCAGAACGTCGCACGGTTGGCCGGGCGCGTAGGTCTGGATGGCAGGCAGCTGAGGGGCTCCAATGAAGTTCGTTGCAAGCAGCGTGAAAACCTCACGAACAGCAAATCCAACGAATGAGCCTGCTACACCCTGACTCATTGTGGGATTGGTGCCGTTCGCTACGCTGACAGCAGCGTCACTGAAAGTACCTCCGGTTGAGTCTGGATTCAGCACGACCGCTGCTCCAAACGCGGGACCGGCACTGTCACTTGCTTTCACTTGGCGGCTGTTAACAATGCTGTCGCCGTTACGCGAAAAGCTGCCGGGAAATCCGTTGTTCATCTGAGTTCCAACTACCGTTCCAGGCATTCAACTACTCCTTTCCCGCCGTCCGAATTTGGGCGGCAGCTTCTCCGACGTTGCGCCGGTGATATTTTCTGGCTTGTGAAACAAAGTCATCATTTGCCTTGGAATCGTGAGCGCCGAATGCAAGCACTTTGCTCTTGCTCTCGCCATTCACAACATCTTCGGGCTTTCTGGGGTCGAGCAGAGAAGCATAATCCGCAGTGCCCCCGCTCTTCACAGCGAGAATGGCATCATTGAATTTGATCTTCAATGCTTTGTCATTGCTCTTGGCGATGAAGGGACGCAGCGCTCGCAGAGCATCAAGCGCTTTGTCGGCACCCGGGATCGGATTCTTCGGTCGATCTTCGGGAGACTGAGTTTCGACAGCGATGAGGTCGGCATCTTCAGAGTGTTCTTTCTTCTCCTCTTTTTCTTCCTCTTCGTTGTCTTCTTCCTTCTTCTGGAAGGGTTTCTTCTTCTCTTCCTCTTCTTCGCCTTCGTCGTGTGACTTGTGACGATCTTTGGCTTTCTTGTCTTTCATCTTCTTGTCGTCGTCATCGTCGTCGTCCTGTCCGTACTTCTTGTCCAGAGCATCGGCGACACGAGCAAGCGTATTGGCGGCATTGATCAAGGAGTCGGTGGCTTCTTTGAACTTCCCCTCCTTCTCCTTCTCCGCTTTCTCTTTCTCTTTGTCGGGCATTCCTTCCTCCTCCTTGTCTTCAGCCGAGTCCTTGTTTCGAGCTTTCGCCCGTTCAAGAGCCTCTTTGTTAACTTCTTCGTTTTTCTTTACAGACTCAGACTCGGGGGCATCAGTTGCCTTCCCCAGAGTCCGAACCCAATCTACAAAGGTCTTCAAAGTGGAGAGACTCACTTTGTCGTCCTGTGCTACTGCTGGTTCAGGCACATCACCCTCCTCTGAATCTAAAATTTTGACCGCGTTCCCGGCTCGACCGTTTGGAACCACAGCAATATGATTGCCGCGTATCTTGGTTTGCCGATATACGTTGTCGGTGTGAGGGTCAGGTACGTACTCAGTGTTATAACCAGCGCTGAGTTCGCTGACCAAATTGCTCTCGATTTTCGGGATGAGAGAGGAGTCTGTGATTACGAGATCACCGACCAGTGACTGCTCACCGTCCGAAAGTTTCGGTCCCATTCGAATGTTTTGAGCGTGACCTTTTGCATAAGTGTTCCAGTTGTCAGGTGTAACAAACTGGGGCGGATGTCGATAGGTAATGGGCTTTCCTTCAAAGCTTGCCAGCGTAGCTGGATTGAAGACTTCTTCGCTGGTGCGAATGATCTTCACAACCTTATCGGGATTACCTCCCTGCATGATCTCGCTCTCTCGGTATTCCTGAATGCCTGTTCGGGCAAAGGGAATCCCTAAGCACACGAGAAAACCTTCGGGTGTGCGTGCTCGATGTGAACCGAGAGCTATTCGATCAGCATAGAATTGAGCCATCTTAGACTCCACTCACATCGGGTTTTGGTTTCTTGTTATCACCTCTCCCGTTCGAGTAGTCATAGCGACCCCCCGCCCAGTTGAGCACAGCGTCTTTCGTAACATTCTTGCGATGCAAGCTGTCAGCCATAGCTTGAAAACTCTTGGCATCGTCTTTGCTCTTGCCCGCTTTACTCATAGCAATAGCAATAGCCTGTTTCTCGGGCTTGCCAGCTTCCCGTTCTTTCTCGATATTGTGCGAGATGACCTCCCGCGAGCTACCGCTTTCAAGGGGCACAGTTCTTACCTCCTTCCGGGCAATCTGGATTTGAACAATACCAGTAACGCCCTACGAGCTTCATCTCCTGACCACATCTCTTACAAAACACCCGAATCTTTCCGGCACGAGGCAGTGAACGTGGGTCGTCTAGTTGCTTACCCATTTGCCCGTAGTGTAGCAGCGGAAAACAGTCGTACTGGCAGCCGCGCAAGACAGAGCAGTATTCACAGCGAGAGCATTGATGATGTCCCCGTTATTCTGTGGGAAGACATTCATCGCGGCGACGCCATCATTACGCACCGTAACACTCAATCCTGCGATGGCGGCGGGAAGAATCGAGCTGTCATTCAAAGTTGCCACAGTTGAGAACCGAGCAAATTTGGTTGTGATTGGGGTTGCGCTAGCTTGTCCGCCGCCGGCGTGAGCCACAAGACCATCGGCTGAGCTTTGTAGAGAAACCATTTGAGAACCTCCCGTAAGACCGACAGTGCCGGGAAGAATCTCAGTAGCGATAGTAGTTCCTTGCTGACCGATCATGCTGCCTCCTGATGGATTGGAATTCGTGCGATTCTAAAAAACTCAGACCGTGTAACATAGCGAACACTGCCCGCACGATAGCAGCGATGGGGCCATTTGATTTGATCAAGATACAACAAAGGTTCTGGGTAGCATCGGCAGTTATAGATATTACCAGCCGCGTAGTGACCAGCTGACTTCTCACCTACAAGCTGCTCGGGTGCGGGAAGATCATTCCAGCTGCACAATACGCCTTGCATCTTGCGATGAGCTAAGCGCACGCGCTGATCCTGTGAAGTCTGCCATATCCACCACTGTAGCCCAAGCTCTTCTGATCTTGCTTGCGTTAGAGCTGTACTCGCTTTACTGGTCTCAGTACGAGCGATAAGACGGGCACGTGAGCGGGTGAGATGCGCCATCAGTTTCGAACTGAAGTTCTCTGCCCGCTCGCCCGCTTGCTGAGACTCAGCGACCTGCTGGGCGACTTTCTCAGCAATCTCTAAGGGGAGTGAGCTGATAAGTCGAGCGTTCTGCTGGACTAACTGTCTAACTCTCACTCCCACCGGACCCTGTAGCTCAGACCGCAATGCCTCATAGATGCGACGACCCTGCATTGACTCACGGGCCGCAGCTCTCCATGAATTAGCTCCATCATAGAGTAGACCAACAACCATACGCTGAGCCGCCTGCCAAGCGTACTTACGAAGAAACTCTTGGGCGTTAATTACATTGACATTGCCTTTGATCACCTGCTCGATGATCTGGCGGATGTCACTGTAATATTGCTCTTCGACTTTCTTTTTCGGTTGCCAGTCTTTT
>Ga0134125_10007597_pt1 | contig 12230 bp, 7 predicted proteins | sample KB31751_FD_96464 | JGI IMG/M metagenome (GOLD analysis project Ga0134125, IMG submission 96464) | Terrestrial soil microbial communities with excess Nitrogen fertilizer from Kellogg Biological Station, Michigan, USA - KB3-175-1 | ecosystem: Environmental > Terrestrial > Soil > Unclassified ... | reverse complement strand
GCGTCTCGGCCACGCGATCGCCTGACGCGCCGGCGTGTTCAAGCGCGTGACGCAGCGCCGTCGCCGAGTTCAGCGCGGAGAACACCTCGCTGCGCGCCGCTACGACGTCGGCTTCGAGTCCTTCGATGCTGCGATGCGCGGCTTCGTACGCTTCGCCGCCGGCGGTGAGCGCCGCGGCCGCTCTGTCGCGCTCTTCGTTCGCCGCCTGCGCGGCCTCACGCCTGGCCCGCAGGGCCGCCTGCGCCGGCTCGCGACGAGCCTCAAGGGCTGAGATCTCGGCGCCGAGGGCCGTGGTGCGGGCTTCGAACGTGGTGATCTGCTCGCTGTCGAACGCGATCTGCTGCTGCTGGCGGTTGATCCCGAGCTCGCAGGCGTGCGCCGCTTCGCGGGCCGCCGTCGCGCGGGCTTCGGCCTCGGTCAGCTCGATGCGCATGCGGCTCAGGTCGGACTCGACTTCCGACAGATGCGCCGCCGCCGCCGATTCGCGCTCGCGCGCCTCGGCCAGCCGCGCGCGGGCCGATTCGATCGTCTCGGCGAGCTGGCGGTACTTCCGCGCGAACAGCACTTTTTCCCAGCGGCGCAGCTCGTCGCGCAGCTTCTGGTAGCGGCGCGCCTTCCCCGCCTGCCGCTTCAGCGTACCGCGCTGCTTTTCGACCTCAAACACGATGTCGTCGATGCGGGTGAGGTTCTGCTGCGCGGCTTCGAGCTTGAGCTCGGCGGCGCGGCGGCGCGACTTGTACTTCGTCACGCCCGCGGCTTCTTCGATCAGCTGGCGGCGGTCGGTCGGCCGCGTGCTGAGAATCATGCCGATCTTGCCCTGCTCGATGATCGCGTAGGCCTTCTGTCCGAGGCCGGTGTCCATCAGCAGGTCGTGGACGTCGCGCAGGCGCGCGACCTGGCCGTCGATCAGGTATTCGCTCTCCCCGGACCGGTACAGCCGGCGCGTGACTTCCACTTCGCGCGCCACCGACTGGATGATTTCCTCCGCCGACACCGACGGCCCGGCCGCTTCGTCGACCAGGTGGCCGCTGGTGCTCATGCCCGCGGCGGCGACTTCGAGCGCGGGGCCGGAGATGTTCTTCACGACGCCGCTGAACCGGAGCTTCACTTCAGCCGCGGCCGACGGCTTGCGCGCGTCGCTGCCGTTGCTGATGACGTCTTCCATCTTCTCGCCGCGCAGGCTCTTGGCGCTCTGCTCGCCCATCACCCACGTGATGGCGTCGGCGACGTTGCTCTTGCCGCACCCGTTGGGGCCGACAATCGCGGTCACGCCTTTGTCAAACGCCAGTTCCGACCGGTCGGAGAAGGATTTGAAACCGTTGATCTCTAGACGTTCAAGCCGCATGGCATACACCCGTGTCCGGACGACACAGCTCGAAGGGAGCGGACGCCGGAAGCTGCTTGGTTTTTGTCTGGCTGGGAGGCAGACGCGCCCAAACGGGCGTCAGTGTAACAAGGCCTACTTATTGGGGCAAGACCAATCTCTTGCCCCATTCGTTGTGGTTAGTTGACCGAAAGGCTAGTGCGCGGCCTTCGACGAGGCCAGCTTCGAGAGTTCGGTCAGCCTGGTCGCTTCCCCGAACGTCGTCATCGCGACTTTGGCCTGCGGATCGACGTCCACGAGGTGCTTCTGCGCTTCGGCGACGCCGAACAGCGCGCGATCGATCTCGTAGCGAATCATCGCGCGGATGAAGTCGTTGTCCTTCTTGAACGAGTCCTCGTTGACGCGGATGCGGTCCTGCTTCAGCAGATCCTTAAACTCCGCCACCATCGTGTCGTCGACCGTGAACCCCGCTTTCACGGTGCGGCGGCCGGTCGGCGTCTGCTTGACGCGCGTGTCGCCGTCGACGTCGAAGCGCGACGCGTAGCTGCCGAACTCGCCGCCGTTGTTCGAGTTCCACAGCGCGCGCGAGAACCGCGTCGGATTGAAGCCCTCGACGTTGCCGGCGACGCGGCGATCCGGCTCGATGCCGCCGCCGCTGTAGACCGAGCGGCCCGAGTCCGTGTGCTTCAGATCGCTCGCGTTGTGCGGCTTGTTCGGGTCCTGATCGCGGAACGTGTAGAGCTGGTAGTCGTCGAACGACGCGTCCCACGGACGCTGAATCAGCCGGCCGCTCGGCGTGTAGTAGTGCGCCGTCGTCAGCGCGAGGCCCGCGCCGCCGCTGATGCGATAGACCGACTGCACGAGCGCCTTGCCGAACGTCGTCTCGCCGACGACGTAGGCGCGATCGTGGTCCTGCAGCGCGCCGGTGACGATTTCAGACGCGCTGGCGCTGCTGCGGTTCGCCATCATCACGATCGGAATAGTGGTGAACTCGCCGTCCTCCGTCGCGCGGTAGTCCTGGTCGGAGTTCGCGATGCGGCCGCGCGTGTAGACGATCATCTTGCCGCGGCCCACGAACTCGTTGACGACCTTGATGGCCTGGTCGAGCGGACCGCCGGGGTTGTTGCGGATGTCGAGCAGCAGCTGGCGCATGCCCTGCGACGTGAGCGTCTTGAGCGCGCGGTGCAGATCGCGGTCGGTGGTCTCGCCGAAGTCGCGCAGCTGCACGTAGCCGGTCGTCTGGTCGATCATGAAATACGCGGGGACCGTCGGGATGAGGATCTCGTCGCGCACCAGTTCGACGGGGATGAGATCCTTGTAGCCGCGGCGGCGCAGCGAAATCTCGACGGGCGTCCCGCGCGCGCCGCGCAGCTTCTTCATCGCGCGCTCGGTGCAGTCGCCGGGCGCGCCGCAGTTCCAGCTCTTCGTGTCTTCGCCCGCGATGCGCGCGAGGACGTCGCCCTGCCGCATCCCGGCCTTGGCCGACGGCGAGCCTTCGAAGATCTTCTGCGCGATCACCTCGCCGTCAAACGAGCTGATCTCGATGCCGATGCCGTAGTAGTGCCCTTCCTGGCGCTCGCGCATCCGCGCGTACTCTTTCGGATCGTAGAAGCTCGAATGCGGGTCGAGCGTCGAGAGCATGCCGCGGATCGCGCCGTACACCAGGCGATCCGATTCGACTTTGTCGACGTAGTTGGTTTCGATCGCGCTCAACGCCGCGGTGAAGGCCTTGTAGTGATCCGGCACCTTGTCGTCGGCGGCGACGAGGCGGCGTCCGGCCAGGCCTCCCACCAGCGCGAAGACGGCAATCGCGGACACGACGGCGGAGAGTGAGCGGTATCGTCGCATGCCGTGATGCTAGCAGATAACTTCCTTACGGGCAAAGACTTCGGGGTACATGAGCTGCGCAAACTCCTAGGGATTCCGGGGGCGTTTTCTTTATAATGGCTGGACACAGGAGACACCCATGTTTGGTTCGCTTGGCATGCCGGAGCTGATCGTCATCTTCGTGATCGCTCTGATTATTTTTGGGCCCCGTAAGCTTCCCGAGCTGGGCAAGTCTCTGGGCAAGAGCATCGCGGAATTCAAGCGCGCGAGCAACGAGCTGAAGAGCACGCTCGAAGAGGAAATCCGCATCGAAGAGCAGAAGTCGAAGCAGGAAGAGGCCGCGAAAGCGGCGTCCGCTCAGGCCGCGACACCCGCGCCCGAGCACACCGTGCACCAGGCCGACAAGACGGCCTGATCCTCCGCTCAGTGGCTCTCGTCCAATTTCCTGGTCCGCAGTCGGGAGCCTATCAACCCGATTTAGAAGACGACGAAGACGGCGATGCCGGAAAGATGTCGTTTCTGGAGCACCTCGACGAGCTCCGGAAACGCATCGTCCGCGCGCTGCTCGGCGTCTGCGTGGGCGTCCTCCTCAGCTTCGCGTTCATCAACCAGATCGTCAATTTCCTCCTGACGCCGACCTACCGCGTGCTGCCGGCGGGGAGCCGGATGATCTACACGCAGCCGGGCGAAGCGTTCGGCCTCTACATCCAGGTCTCCCTGATCACCGGCGTCGTCCTCTCGGCGCCGTGGATTCTGTGGCAGGTCTGGCTCTTCATCGCGCCGGGCCTCTACACGAACGAGAAGCGTCTCGCCATCCCGTTCGTCGCGTTCGGCACGATCGGCTTCATCGCGGGGACGCTGGTCAATCACTACATCACGTTCCCGTTCATGATGAAGTTCTTCGCGAGCTTCAACACGCCGGATCTCGTGTTCCTGCCGCGGCTCGAGGACGTCTTCGATCTCTACACGAAGATGCTGCTCGGCATGGGCCTCGTGTTCCAGATGCCGACGCTCGTGTACTCGCTCGCGAAGATGCGCCTCGTCTCGGCGAAGTTTCTGCTGCGGCACTTCAAGTACGCGTTCCTCATCATCTTCATCATCGCGGCCGTGATTACGCCGACCGGCGACATGGTCACCCAGGCGATCTTCGCGGCGCCGATGGTCGCGCTCTACATCCTCAGCATCTTCATCGCGTGGATCGTCCGTCCGCGGCAGGAACCGTAGCCGCGCTCATCGCCGACCTCTCCTCCGAGAGGCCGGTCGTCCGCGAGACGGCGCTCGCCCGTCTCACCGTGATCGGCGCGCGCGCCGTCGTCCACCTGACCAGGCTGGCTGAAGACGCCGACGCGCCCGTCACGTCGCGGCTCGCCGCGCTGCGGGCGCTCGAAGCCATCGGCGACGCGCGCGGCATCGACGCCGCCGTCCGCGCGCTGGCGGCCGGCGACAGGAGCATCGGCGTGGCCGCGGCGGGACTCCTCCAGCGGTTTCTGAAAGGCAAACGCGGCGCGGAAGTGACCGACGTCCTGACGGCGAAGGCGCTCGACCGGATCGCCCCCGACGCGGTGCGCCTCGCGGCGCTCGTCGCGCTCGAAGATCTCGGGCCGTCGGCGCTCGAGCCGCTCTGGACGGCGCTCGCGCGCGACACGAGCGCGAGCGTCCGCGCGCACGTCGCCGATACGAAACGCGGGACGGCCGCGGAAGTCGCGAGCGAAGAGGACGGGGCGCTCGCCGACGACCCCGATCGCCTGCAGCGCGCGCTGTCACGCTCGCAGGTGCCGTCCTCGCTCCCCGAGCTGCGCGATCTGATCGAGAAGATCCGCGCGCGCGAAGACGCGGAGCGCGGCGGCAGGAAGGATCCGTGGACGCGCGCACGCGGCGCGGCGCATGTCGCGCTCGCGAAGCGCGGCAGCCGGCTCGCGCTCTACGACCTGCGCGAGTCGCTCGAACGGGCGAAGGCTCCCCTGCCGGTGGAGTTCATGGCGGCGCTGTCGCTCGTCGGCGACGCGACGTGCCTGGAATCCATCGCCGCGGCGTACGAGCATGCGCCGTCCGGCGCGGCCGGCACACACGACTGGTGGCGCGACCACCTCGCCGACACGTTCCGCGCGATCGTCAGGCGCGAGAAGCTGACGTCACGCCACGCGGTGATGAAGAAGATTCAGAAACGCTGGCCGGCGGTCCTGACGGCATCGACGAGCTGATCGAACTTCACTCGCTGCATCTCTTTCGTGCGGCGGTCCCGCACTTCGGCCGTCCCGTCCTTCAGGCCCTTCGCACCCACGACGACACGGATTGGCATGCCGAGCAGGTCCGCGTCCTTGAACTTGACGCCGGGGCTGAGGCCCTCGCGATCGTCGTGCAGCACTTCGAAGCCGGCCGCCTCGAGCTCACGTTCCGCGCGCCCGGCGGCGGCGGACACGTCGGGGTTGCCGGCGTCGAGGCTGAGCAGGTGGATGTGGAACGGCGCCACCGGCCACGGCCAGATGATGCCGTCGGCGTCGTGGCCCTGCTCGATGACCGCGGCAATCGTGCGCGTGATGCCGATGCCGTAGCACCCCATCACCATCGGCTTGCTCGCGCCGCCTTCATCCAGGTAGTTGCAGTTCATCGACGTCGAGTACTTGGTCCCCAGCTTGAACACCTGGCCGACCTCGATGCCGCGGAACGCCTGATAGTGCCCCTTGCCGCAGCGCGTGCAGACATCGCCCGCGTTGGCCGTCCGCAGATCGTGGAAGCCCTCGAAGCGCGTGAGATCGCGGCCCGGCTTGAAGCCGTAGTGATGATAGCCGTCGCGGTTGGCGCCGCAGGTGAGGTTGAACGCGCCTTCGAGGCTGCGATCCACGTACGTCGGCACGTCGAGCTCCACCGGCCCGATGAATCCTGACGGCGCGCCGGCGAGCTTCTCGGCGTCCGCGAGCGGCGCGAGCTCGATCGCGTCCGCGCCCGTCAGGTTTTTCAGCTTCACGAGATTCGGTTCGTGGTCGCTCCTCAGCACCAGGCCGATGTCGCTCGTGACGCCGCCCTTCGTGATCCGGTACAGATAGAACTTCGACGCGTGATCGAGCGGCAGCTTGAACGCCTTCGCCTGCGCCTCCATCTGCACGATGCCGGGCGTGTGGAAATGCGCGGGCTGGAGCGCGAGCTCCGCCTCGCTCGCGTACGCGAACGGCAGCCGCGGCGCCTCGGTCTTCTCGACGTTGGACGTGTACTCGCAGGAGTCGCAGCTGAGAATGGCGTCTTCGCCGCTCTCGGCGAGCACGTGGAATTCATGCGTGAAGCTGCCGCCGATGGCGCCGCTGTCGGCTTCGACCGGCCGGAACTTCACGCCGAGCCGGCTGAAGATCCGCTTGTACGCCTCGAACATCACCCAGTACTCGCGATCGGCGTCCGCATCGTCCACGTGGAACGAGTAGCCGTCCTTCATGATGAACTCGCGGCCGCGCATCAGGCCGAAGCGCGGCCGGATCTCGTCGCGGAACTTCGTCTGGATCTGAAAGAGGTTGATCGGCAGCTGCTTGTAGCTGGTGATGATCTTCCGGACGATGTCCGTGACGACCTCTTCGTGCGTCGGCCCGAGGCAGAAGTCGGTGTCCTTGCGGTCCTTGAAGCGCAGGAGCTCCTTGCCGTAGAAGTTCCAGCGGCCGCTCTCCTCCCACAGCTCCTTCGGCTGCACCGTCGGCATCAGCAGCTCCTGGCAGCCGTCGCGCGCGAGCTCCTCGCGGACGATGTTCTCGAACTTGCGGATGCTGCGGAGCGCCAGCGGCAGGTAGTCGTAGATGCCGGCGGCGACGCGCTGAATCATGCCCGCGCGCATCATCAGCTGCTGGCTGACGACGTCGGCGTCGCGCGGGGTCTCGCGATAGGTGTGGACCAGGAACCGTGACTGTTTCATAGGGTGTCGACTATGTGAGCCTTCCAGTGTACATCGTCGTGTTCGGGGAAATCGGCGCGGTAGTGCGCGCCGCGGCTCTCGAGGCGCCTCAGCGCCGCGCGCGCGATCAGCCGCGCGACCGTCACGAGGTTGAACTGCTTCCACGCGTCGCCGTCGTCTGCGCGCGCGTTGGCGAGGGCGTCGCGGTGTGCCGCGTACGACGCGTCGAGCTTGGCGACCGCGTCTTCCAGTCCCTCGCGCGTGCGGAACAGTCCGACCGACTTCCACATCAGGTCACGCACCTCAGTCGTGGTGAGGGAGAGGCTCGCGGTCCGCGGTTCGATGTTCGGCGTGGCCGGGGCGGCTCGACGGTTGCTCGCAAGCGGCGCGGCCTGAGGCGGCTCGCGCATGGCGAGTGCCGCTCGGGCGCCGAACACGAGGCCCTCGAGCAGCGAGTTGCTGGCGAGGCGATTGGCGCCGTGCACACCGGTACACGCGACTTCTCCGGCGGCGAAGAGCCCTTTGAGCGACGTTCTCCCCCAGACGTCCGTGTTGACGCCGCCCATCACGTAATGCGCGGCCGGGCTGATCGGAATCGGATCCCGCGCGAGGTCCAGCCGAATCTGCCGGCACATATCTGCGATGGTCGGAAAGCGCCGCACCACGTAGTCCGGATCGAGGTGCGACAGCGACAGGAACACGGCCCCCCCGGTCGTCTCCATCTCGCGCATGATGCTGCGGGCGACGACGTCGCGCGGCGCGAGGTCGCCGTCGGGGTGATACCGCGTCATGAACGTCTCGCCGCGGGCGTTGATCAGCTTCGCCCCGTCGCCGCGGAGCGCTTCGGAGATGAGGAACCGCGGCGCGCCGGGAACGTTCAGCGCGGTCGGATGAAACTGGACGAACTCGAGGTCCGCCACGCGCGCGCCCGCGTGGAAGCCGAGGGCGACGCCGTCGCCGGTGGCGACGCGGGGATTCGTCGTGTGGCGGAACACCTGGCCGGCGCCGCCCGTCGCGAGCAGCGTCGCTTTCGCGCGCGCATCGCGCGGGAAGCCGTTCTGGTCGTAGAAGCGGACGCCGGCGCAGCGATCGTGTTCGACGAGGAGCTCGGTGACGAGCGCGTGGTTCGCGATCTCGACCGACTTGAACGAGCTGACGCGCGTCCACAGCAGACGCGCGATCTCACGTCCCGTCGCGTCGCCGGCGTGCAGCACGCGCCGGACGCTGTGCGCGGCTTCGCGGCCGCGCGACAGCTCGCCGTCGGGCTCGCGATCGAAACGCGTGCCCCAGTCGACGAGCTCCTGCACGTACGGCGGCCCTTCCTCCACGAGCACGCGCACGGCGTCCTCGTCGCAGAGGCCGTCGCCCGCCCGGATGGTGTCCGCCGCGTGCAGCGCGGGACTGTCGTCGCTGCCGAGCGCGACGGCGATGCCGCCCTGCGCGTAGCCGGTGTTGCTTTCGGTCGGTTCGCCCTTGGTGAGAATCAGCACGCGACCGGCGGGCGCGAGCGCAATCGCCGCCCGCAGCCCGGCGATCCCTCCGCCGATGACCACGAAATCGGGCGACAGATACACGCAGTGTTATCCTACCATCCGCATCTCGCGCGCCTCCGGCGCGTCAGCCCGCTGGTCTTCTATGCCGCCTATCAGGATCGACGTCCCCACGCCTTCGCGCAGCTATTCGGTGCTCCTCGAAGACGGCGTGCTCGATCGCCTCGGCACGCTGCTGGACGAGATCAAGGCGCCCGCGCGCCGGTTCATCGTCTCGAGCCCGCTCGTGTGGCGCCTGCACGGCGCGCGCGTCGCGCGGGGGGCGCGCAAGCTCGAGCCGATCCTCGTGCCCGACGGCGAGCGCGCCAAACAACTGCCGACCGTCACGCGCATCTACGACGCGCTCGTGAAGGCGACGGCGGATCGCAGCTCGACGCTCGTCACCTTCGGCGGCGGCGTCATCGGCGACATGGCCGGCTACGCGGCGTCGACGTACCTGCGCGGCATTCCGCTCGTCCACGTTCCGACGACGCTGCTCGCGCAGGTGGACAGTTCGATCGGCGGCAAGGTCGGCGTGAACCATCCGCTCGGCAAGAACCTGATCGGCTCGTTCTTCCAGCCGCACGGCGTGCTGATCGATCCCTCGGTCCTCTCCACGCTTCCCCGCCGCGAGTTCCGCGCCGGCCTTTATGAAGTGATCAAGTACGGCGTGACGTCCAGCGCGTCGCTCTTCGATCGCGTCGGCCGCGAACGCAAGGCGATCTTCGATCGCGAGCCCGCCGCCCTCGTGCCCATCATTGCCGAGTCGTGCCGGATTAAAGCGTCGGTCGTCGCGCAGGACGAGAAGGAATCCGGCATCCGCAGGATTCTGAACTTCGGCCACACCGCCGGGCATGCCATCGAGGCCGTCACGAAGTACAAGCGCTTCCGCCACGGCGAAGCGGTCGCGTACGGCATGCTCGTCGCCGCGCAGATCGCCGTCACGCGGGGAGCCTTCGCCGACACGGACCGCAAGGCGCTCGCCGACCTCATCGCCAGCCTCGGTCCGCTGCCGCCGATCAGCGATCTCTCGTCCGCGCAGATGCTCGACGCCATCCGTCACGACAAGAAAGTCGTCGCCGGCAGGCTGCACTACGTCCTCCCCACCGCCATCGGCGCGTGGGTCATCGTGGACGATGTGACGGAGAAGGAAATCAAAGCCGCGCTGCTGAAGGTCGGCTTCCGCCGGTAGTGTCCGCCTTTCGCCGGTAGCGTCCGCCTTCAGGCGGACCTAGAAGGTGAAAATCACGCCCATGTCGATCCGCCGCAGGTTGTTGACGGCGGTCGGCTGCGCGAAGAACGGCGAGGTGAGAATCCCGCTGTAGCCCGTGTAGTTGTAGTGGTTCGTCAGGTTCTGCGCCTCGACCCTGAACGAAATGCGGTAGCGCGCCTGGTCGCCCGCAAACTGATTCACCGTCAGCTGCCCGTTGTTGTTCGTGATCGCGATGCCCGGCGGCAGGGTGCCGATGCGCTTGCGGATCGGAATCGAGTACTGCGCCTGCAGGCCGAGCCCGCCCGTCGGCGCACCGCGGAGCGTGTTGCGTTCGACGCCCGCGGGCCGGTCGTTGAAAATCAGGTCGCCGTTGTCGTCCTGTCCCGTGCGCTCCGTGTAGACGTTGCCGCTCTGCAGGTTCCAGTACACGTAGACGCCGAGGTTGCGCAGCATCGTCAGATTCGCGTTCAGGTTCCAGCGATACGGCACATTCCGCGCGGACGTGCCCCACTCGTTCGCCAGTGCACCGGGAGGAACGGCGAATTCACCGTCGGTGTCGTCACGGGCCTCCGCGTACGTGAACTGTCCCGAGAAATTCATGCGCTTCCAGTCCCAGAGCTTTCCGGCGAGATTCGCGTTCGGAGGCTGAGGGAAACCCGCGTTCCAGCCGAACGTCACCCAGTCCGCACGGTACTCCGCGTCGTCGACGACGTCGATGACGTTGGCGCTCGCGGGATTCGGCCGGACGCCGTTGACCGGCGCGTTGAGATTCAGACCGCGCCACATGTCGTCGGTATGCCAGTGCTGGTACAGGACGTTCACGCGCACGACCTTCGACAGCTGCTGGTCGACGCCTGCGGACAGGCGCGTGTTCTTCGGCGGCCGCAGCGACGGATCGAGCAGGTAGCGATCGGCCGGCAGCACGGACGTGATGGCGCCGGGATCGGGAAACGCGGGATTGAAGATGTTGACCTGCTGCTGGTGCAGGCCGTCCACGCGCGCGACCTGCTCGAGCGTGTTCTGGTTCATCCAGTCGTAGAAGATGCCCGCGCTGCCGCGGAACGCCGTCTTCCCGCTCTTGAAGGGCGCCCATGTGAACCCGAACCTCGGTCCGACGTTGCCGGCGTCGTGGATGTGATTCTGCACTTCATATCGCAAGCCGGGACTGAGCGTGAGGTTCTTGCGGATGCGAATGTCGTCCTGCACGTACACGCCGGTCATCATGTTCAGCGTGTCGATCGCCGGGTTGCCGATGCGGCGCGAGTAGCTGGTCGGCTGGCCTGCCTGAAACGCCGCGAGGCTTTCGAACGTGTACGTGCCCAGGTAGTTCGAGTTCATGTCCGCGTGCACGTTCTGCACCTGGGCGACGAGGCCGACGCGCAGCGAGCTGATGCCGCGCACGTAGTCCAGATCGGACTGGAAGTCGTAGAACCGCGAATGGCGCCCGCCCGACACCTGGGCGCCGCCGCTGGTGAACGCGTCGTTGACGCGGATGGTCGGCGCTTCGAGATCGGAATGCTGGCTCGAATCGGTGGCGTTGATCGCGAGCCGGGTGTTCAGAAACAGCCGGCGTCCGATCGGGCCGACTTCCTGGACGCGGAAGCTGCGGTTGCCGAAGGTGTTCGAGAACGCGCGCTCCGGCAGATCGTAGGCGCCGATGCCGACGTTGTCGCTGGTGTTGTCCTGCTCCGTGAAGGACAGCCGCAGCGTCTGATCTTTCGTCACGGCGTAATCGAGCAGGCCGTTCACGTAGCCGAACTTCGCCGGCGTCCGCAGCGACAGCGCCTGCGACACGGTCCCGGTCGGCAGGGCGGCGTTCAGGTTGGGCGTCTCGAACTGCGTCGTCCCGTTGAAGCGCAGCGAGAACGACGCCTTGTTTTCCTTGAGGGTGCCGCCGAAACTCAGGCCGGCTTCCTGCAGCCGCTCGGGCCCTTTCGTGCCGACGAACGGGCTCTTGCCGGTCATCGACCCGTCGCGGAGGTGATAGAACGTCTGCCCGCGAATCGGGCCGATGCCCGGCTGCGTGACGATGTCGACGAAGAACGCGCCCGCGTTGTGGTTTTCGGCCGCGAAGCCGTCGCGCGTGATGTGAATCGACTTGATCTGCGACTTGGGCGGCAGCGGCGTGCCCTCGAAGCTGTCGACGCGAATCACCGCGCCGGGCCCGGCGATGTCGCTCAACTGCTGCTGCAGGACGTCGGGATCCTCCGACAGCGCGTCGATCTGGTCGCGTGTCAGGGCGGATCCGAAGGTGCTCTGTCGATCCGCCGCGGCTTCCTGCTTGTCGCGGCCGACGGTGATTTCGTCGGCGAGCTTCTGCAGGGACAGCGCCAGCGTCTGCCTGTTGTCGCCGGCCCTGACGCGCACGTCCGGGTCGATCTTCGGGTCGAAGCCGGCGAACTCGGCCTTGATGGCGTAGCGGCCGGGCCGCAGGCCGCTGAACGTGGCCACCCCCTGCTCACTCGC
>Ga0134125_10007593_pt1 | contig 12232 bp, 12 predicted proteins | sample KB31751_FD_96464 | JGI IMG/M metagenome (GOLD analysis project Ga0134125, IMG submission 96464) | Terrestrial soil microbial communities with excess Nitrogen fertilizer from Kellogg Biological Station, Michigan, USA - KB3-175-1 | ecosystem: Environmental > Terrestrial > Soil > Unclassified ... | reverse complement strand
GTGCCCACCTCGGCGACGGCCTTGCCGCCGCTCAGCTTGGTCAGCAGGCTCAGCAACGCGCCGACCGCCGGCGTCACCGCCCCCGCACCGATCTCCACGGCCCGCTCGCGGGCGGCCGCCAGCAGCGCATCCTCCGATATCGATCCCTCGGCATGGGCAAAAAGCGATTCGGCCCGACTGGGTGCTGCTTGGCCGGGGGCTTCTGCGTCGGTGCCGTCCATGCCCGCAGCGTATTCCAATTCATCGCGCAGTCCGACAGGCGCGCCTGAAACCGGGCCGCGGCGACACGCCCAACCGGCCCGGCGCGTTTAAGGTCATCGCGCGATGGATATTTCCTGCACAGCGCAGGTTACGAAACGGTTTCTCAGGCTCAGCTCAGACTGTTCATATACCGCACATACGCCCATACGCGACGGTGTCCGTATGGATCGCGGAACGCGGTGGGTGGGGAATACCGAACGGCAGGTGCCTGTTGCCGTCAATGACAAAGTGCCAGTGATTGGCACGCCCGATTCGGAGGAATTGACCATCACCACGCTTCTCAGCCCGTCCAGCATGTCTCACGTGCGAGAGCGCGTCGCCGACGAGTGGGTGGAGCCGTCGGACGCGCCGCAGGGCACCGCGGTTTTCGACGCGACCGGGGACAAGGCGGCGATGCCGTCGTGGGACGAGCTGGTGCGCCAGCACGCCGACCGGGTGTACCGATTGGCTTACCGGCTTTCCGGCAATCAGCACGACGCCGAGGATCTCACGCAGGAGACGTTCATCCGGGTCTTCCGATCCGTGCAGAACTATCAGCCGGGGACGTTTGAAGGGTGGCTGCACCGCATCACCACCAACCTCTTCCTCGACATGGTGCGCCGGCGCGCGCGCATCCGGATGGAGGCGCTGCCCGAGGACTACGAGCGGGTGCCCGCCGACGAGCCCAACCCCGAGCAGATCTACCACGATTCACGGCTCGGGCCCGATTTGCAGGCCGCGCTGGATTCGCTGCCACCGGAATTTCGTGCCGCCGTCGTCCTGTGCGACATCGAAGGTCTGTCCTATGAGGAGATCGGCGCGACCCTGGGCGTCAAGCTCGGCACCGTCCGCAGTCGCATCCACCGCGGGCGCCAGGCCTTGCGGGACTACCTGGCCGCCCACTCCGATCGGGATACGCTGCGAGCCCAATCGGCGTAAGCAGCGACCGCCCGGTCTCGGCAGCGGAGCGATCAGGTAGCTATTCAGCGGCTTTGCGCCCGCAGCTGCGGTATTGCGCACCGGCTCGCGCTACATTCGAGATGAGGTGGAATTAACAATGGGTGGCAAGGAGCTGGCGATGCCCGATCGTGGACATGTGTTCCGCCGCGCCTTCTCCTGGCTCCCCGCACAGTTCGCCTCCCAAAGCGACGCGCCCGTCGGCGCGTCCCGCCAGTTCGGTTCCACCGAGCACCTGTCCGTCGAAGCCGTCGCCGCATTCGTGGATGGCGAGCTGCGGATGAACGCGCACCTGCGCGCTGCGCATCACCTCTCGATGTGCCCGCAGTGCGCCGCCGAGGTCGACGATCAGGGTCGGACGCGGGCCGCGCTGCGCGACTCCCATCCCATCCGCATCCCCACCACGCTGCTCGGAATGCTGGCTGACATCCCCTACGACTCGCCCGACGACTCGACCGCACAGGCATCCGACCGTTTCGCCGACCGCGACGCCCGTGAACGGCGCAAGCGTCGATAGCGATCGATCCGCGCCCTCCGGTGCGCACCCGCCCCATACGCTCGTTCATGTCGACCAACGGCACGCCGTGGATACTAGGGTGGACACGGACAACGCCGGTGCCGCGTATATCGCCCGGTAAAGGCCCGCCTTGAGCGCTCAAGTAGAGGATCCAAAAGGGATAACGTGACCTCCGACCAAGGCTTCGACCGAAGCAATGACAGCGGCAACCGCTTAGCGCCGCGCCCCGTCTCGCGTCCGCCGGTCGACCCCGCATCGCGTCGGGAGTTCGGTCGTCCCGACGGCCTGCGCGGGTCGTTCGTCGCGGAGCGCATCCGTCCGCAGAAGTACCGGGACCAGGCCGAGTTCAGGCCGCACGATCGGCCGGCCGACCCCGTCCTCCAGGAGGCGTTCAGGCGGCCGGACGGCAGCCCCGATTCCCTGCAACGCCATCCCGTCGATGTGGGGGCGCTGGCCGCCGAGAAAGACGGCGTGGAGCCCGACGAGCTGGACGATCCCTGGCGTGATCCGGCGGCCGCGGCGGCCTTGGGAACACCGGCGGTTGCGCCGTCGACTTCGCGGTCCGCGCTGGGCTACGGCGGCAAACTGGGTGTGCGCGACGTGTTGTTCGGCGGCCGGGTGTCCTACCTCGCGTTGGTCGTCTTGGCGCTGATCGCGTTGGTCATCGGCCTGATCGGCGGGGTGGTGGGCCGTAAGACGGCCGAGGTCGCCGAGGCGTTCACCACCTCCAAGGTGACGTTGTCGACCAACGGCAACGGGGAAGGTCCGGCCGGGCGTTTCGCCAAGGTGGCCTCCGCGACGGCCGGCGCCGTGGTGACCATCGAGTCCAAGAGCGACCAGGAGGGCATGCAGGGCTCCGGCGTCGTCATCGACGGGCGGGGCTACATCGTCACCAACAACCACGTGATCTCCGAGGCGGCGAACAACCCCAGCCAGTTCAAGACCACCGTGGTGTTCAACGACGGCAAGGAAGTGCCCGCCAACCTGGTGGGCCGCGACCCCAAGACGGACCTGGCCGTGGTCAAGGTCGACAACGTCGACAACCTGAGCGTGGCGCGCCTGGGTGATTCCGACAAGGTGCGGGTGGGTGACGAGGTCCTCGCCGCGGGTGCGCCGCTGGGGCTGCGCAGCACCGTGACGCACGGCATCATCAGCGCGCTGCACCGGCCCGTCCCGCTGTCCGGGGAGGGCTCGGACACCGACACCGTGATTGACGCCCTCCAGACTGACGCGTCGATCAACCACGGCAACTCCGGCGGCCCGCTGATCGACATGGATTCCCAGGTGATCGGCATCGATACCGCGGGTAAGTCGTTGTCCGACAGCGCAAGTGGGCTCGGCTTCGCGATTCCGATCAACGAGGCCAAAGAGGTCGCCCAGACCTTGATCCGGGACGGCAAGATCGTGCACCCGACGCTGGGAGTCAGCACCCGGTCGGTGAGCAACGCGATCGCTTCCGGAGCCCAGGTCGCCAATGTGAAGGCGGGAAGTCCCGCGCAGAAGGGCGGCATCCTGGAAAACGACGTCGTCGTCAAGGTCGGTAACCGCAAGGTCGCCGACTCCGACGAATTCGTGGTCGCGGTGCGGCAGTTGACCATCGGACAGGATTCCCCGATCGAGGTGGTCCGCGACGGCCGGCACGTCATCCTGACGGTGAAACCGGACCCGGACAGCGGCTAGATGTTCGCCAACGTCGGCTGGGGAGAGATGCTCGTGCTCGTCGTGGTCGGGTTGGTGGTGCTCGGCCCGGAGCGGCTCCCCGGCGCCATCCGGTGGTCGGCCACCGCGCTGCGCCAGGCGCGCGACTACCTGAGCGGTGTGACCAGCCAGTTGCGCGAGGATCTCGGGCCCGACTTCGACGACCTGCGCGGCCCGCTCAGCGAATTGCAGAAACTGCGGGGCATGACCCCCCGCGCCGCGCTGACCAAGCACCTGTTGGACGGCGACGATTCCTTCTTGACCGGAAACTTCGACAAACCGGTGAACGGAACCTCGGCGCAGACGCCGCATCCCGCCCCTCCCGCAGCAGCGAACGGGCAGGCGTTTGCGGCTGAACAGCAGACCGGCGGCCACACGCCGTTCGACACCGACGCGACCTGAACCGAATCGGTTGGCGCTCAGCGCCCTTTCGGATCGAGCCCCAGCGACACACCGGCGAGCCCGCGCTGACGCGCGGACAAACTATTGGCCACCCCGCGCAACGCCTTGCCCGCCGGCGAATCGGGCGCGCTCAGCACCAGCGGGGTGCCGGAATCGCCGGCGGCCACCAGCGCGGGATCTAGCGGGATCTGACCCAGCAGCGGCACTTCGGCGCCGACCGCCCGGGACAACCGCTCGGCCACCTGCGCGCCGCCGCCCTCGCCGAACACGTTCAGCGTGGAGCCGTCCGGCAGCGTGAGCCCGGACATGTTCTCCACCACGCCGCCCAAGCGTTGGCGGGTCTGCAGCGCGATGCTGCCGGCCCGCTCGGCAACCTCGGCCGCGGCCAACTGCGGCGTCGTCACCACCAAAAGCTCCGCGTTCGGGACCAGCTGAGCCACCGAGATCGCGATGTCGCCGGTTCCCGGTGGCAGATCGAGCAGCAGGATGTCCAGATCGCCCCAATAGACGTCGGCGAGGAACTGCTGTAGCGCGCGGTGCAGCATCGGCCCGCGCCACACCACCGCTGCGTTGCCCTCGGTGAACTGAGCGATCGAGATGACCCGCACCTCGTGAGCGATGGGCGGCAGGATCATCGACTCGACCTGGGTGGGCCGGTCGGTGGTGCCCATCATCCGGGGGATGGAATGGCCGTGAATATCGGCATCCAGCACCCCGACGGACAGCCCGCGCGCAGCCATCGCCACCGCCAGGTTGACCGTGACGGTGGACTTGCCCACCCCGCCCTTCCCGGACGCGACCGCATAGACCCGCGTCAGTGAATTCGGTTGCGCGAACGGGATAACCGGGTCGCGGGCGTCACCGCGCAACTGCTTGCGCAACTCGGTGCGCTGCTCGTCGCTCATCACGTCCAAGGTGACCTTCACCGCGCCGGTACCCGGGACGTCGGAGACGGCCTGGCTGACCCGGTCGCTGATTTCGGTCTTCATCGGACAGCTGGCGATGGTCAGGTAGATCGTGACATGAACCGAGCCGTCGGGCTCGATGTCGACGCTCTTGACCATCCCGAGTTCGGTGATCGGACGCCGTAGTTCGGGGTCGATCACCTTCCCCAGTGCGGTGCGGATAGCCGCGCTCAGGTCGGCTGCTGTATCAGAAGAATCATGGCTGGACATCACCGCCGAGTGTAGGCCTGCCCGACACAGTGGTTTGGCGGCGACCCGCTGCGCCCGGCTTCGCCGCGCTTGCGATCGCCGCTGGGCTGTTTGGCGGCGACCCGCTGCGCCCGGCTTCGCCGCGCTTGCGATCGCCGCTGGGCTGTTTGGCGGCGACCCGCTGCGCCCGGCTTCGCCGCGCTTGCGATCGCCGCTGGGCCGGTCAGCGGGCCGGGCCCGGGGCGCCCTGGTGCGGCGCAGACTCGTTCGGCGGGCCGGCCGGCTTGGGTGACGCCCCGGCTTGCGGCGCCCCGGCGGGTAGGGGTGTCGGCGGCAGCACAGCCGGGGGCGGCGGCGCGAACGGCGGTGGTGGCGCGAATGGCGCCGGGGGCCCCGCGGGCGGCGAACTCTGGGTGCCGATGCAGATCACCGTGCACCCGGGACCCTGGGCCGGCGCCTGCTGAGGTGTGGGGGTCATCCAGGGGAACATCGGCGGGGGACTGACCAGTGCGGGGCCGTTCAGGTCGATCAGCGGTACACGCGCCAGCGGGTCGTCCAGCGGTAGGCCGTTGATGTTCATCGGCAGGTTGGGCCCGAGGCCCTCGGGATGCTCGAGGTGCGCGTCGCCCAGGGGCGGCGGCGGTCCGGTCATCGGCGGCAGGTCGACCGGCACAACGCCCGTCGCGTATGCCGCCGCCCAGCCCAACACGTTCTGCGCATAGGGCATCGAGTTGTTGTAGCGCAGAATCGCGCTCAACACCTGCGACTGATCACGCAGATTCAGCCCACCGCTGCACAAGTACCGGGCAGCCGCGAGGGTGGAGTCGAACAGGTTCTGCGGATCCGCGCGGCCGTCGCCCTTGCCGTCGGAGGCGTAGCGCGCCCAAGTCCCCGGCAGGAACTGCATCGGTCCCATCGCGCGGGCGTAGGTGAGGCGATTGGCGGCACTGCTCTGGATGATGACTTCGTTGCCGGGCAGCGTGCCGTCCAGGGACGGCCCGTAGATCGGGGTGATTGCGGTACCGCGTGCGTCAACCGCACCGCCGCCCGCGTGACCCGATTCGATGCGCCCTATCCCGGCCAGCAGGTTCCAGCTGATGCCGCAGCCCGGCGCGGCGACGGCCATCTTCTGTTCCGCATTGCGGTAGGCGGCCAGTGCGATGCTCGGAATACCCAGTGCGCCACGCGCATTGACGATCATGGCCGGTGGTGGAGCGGATAACGCGGGCTCGGCGACGTGAAAGGTGGTGGGGCCGCGGTCGATTGCGACGACGGCGGGCCCGGAGAGGTCGGGGAAGGTGGGGGAGACCGCCGCCACCGGGGTGACGGCCGCATGAACCGACGGCATTCGTGTCGGAAGTTCAGGAGCCGCCCCGCTGACGGCGCCCGCGAAGACCAGCGGAGTAATCATGGCGACGCCGAATATCGGCTTGCGCGTGTTCCGAAGTGCTCGCTGCCGCACACTCGCGGCGGCCGGGCTCGCACCCCGGCTTCCCCCTATGCGCACTCGACCGTCCTAGGTATGTGAGCTGGGTTAACTTTCTGTTTGCTCGGTGAACCAGATCACCATACATAACCCTTGTGACACGAGTGGCGCAATGGTCGAAGTGGTTCTCACCTGGATTTCTTAGCGGCGCGGTCGAGGTTGTCGCCCTGCTGCGCAGGGCCCGCATCCGGGGTCTCGGGCTGCAGATTGGTCAGCAGTTCGCGCAGGTCATCGAGCTCGTGGCGCAGGTATTCGCGCGTCGCCACCTCGCCGACGGCCAGCCGTAGCGCTGCCAATTCGCGGGCCAGGTATTCGGTGTCGGCCTTGGTCTGGGCGGCGCGACGGCGGTCCTCTTCGAGCGTGACGCGGTCGCGGTTCTCTTGACGGTTCTGCGCCAACAGGATCAGCGGCGCCGCGTAGGCGGCCTGTGTGGAGAAGGCCAGGTTCAACAGGATGAACGGGTAGGGATCCCAGCGCAGTTCCACCGCGAACATGTTCAGCGCAATCCACACCACCACCAGGATCGTCTGCAGCAGGAGATACCGACCGGTGCCGAAGAAACGCGCGATCGACTCGGTGAACTGCCCGACGGTCTCGGGATCCAGCCGCGGCGAGTACCTGCGCGATGTTCGCGGGGCGTACAGCCCTCGCGGAGCCGTGGATTTGCTCACACGGACCCTCCCAATCCTTCGAGCCGGCCGGCGGTGTCGAGTTCCTGCATGTCCACGCGCCAGTCGTGCGGCAGCAGGTGGTCGAGCAGGTCGTCGACGGTGACCGCACCCAGCAGGTGGTTTTCGTCATCGACCACAGGGCCGCACACCAGGTTGTACGCGGCGAGGTAGCGGGTCACCGCGACCAGTGGTGTCTCCGGTGTCAGGGTGAGCAGCTCGCTGTCGACGATCCCGCCGACCAGCTCGGCCGGCGCCTCGCGAAGCAGTCGCTGCAAGTGCACGCAGCCCAGGTAGCGACCGGTCGGCGTCGCCGTCGGCGGGCGCGCCACGAACACCATGGACGACAGCGCGGTGGAGAGGTCTGGATCGCGGACCCGGGCCAGCGCCTCGGCGACCGACGTGTCGGGAGTGAGCACCACCGGATCGGACGTCATCAGGCCGCCCGCCGTGTCCGGCGAATGCGTCAACAGCCGGCGCACCGGGGCGGACTCGTCGGGGTCCATCCGGGTCAGCAGCATCTCGGCGTCGGTGGGGTTCAGCACGCCGAGCAAGTCGGCGGCGTCGTCGGGGTCCATCTCCTCCAGCACGTCGGCCGATCGCTCGGTGCCCAGCTGCGACAGCACGTCGGCCTGATCCAGCTCGGGCAGCTCCTGCAGGATGTCGGCCAGCCGGTCGTCGTTGAGCGCCCTGAGTACCTCGTAGCGGCGCTTGGGCGGCAGCGTGCGAATGGCGTCGGCCACGTCGACCGGCTTGCGGCCTTCGAACTGGCCCAACAGCTGCGCCACCCCCTGCCCTGGCAGGGCCAGGGCCGACGGGGTCAGGCCCTGCACGCTCTGCCAGTCCACCACGTGTACGGGTCCGCGCCGTCCCAGCCGTCGGTGGGTGCGCACCGCGACCCGGCTCACCATCCAGTCGCGTGTTCGGATCTGTTCGATTCCCAGGTCGGTGACCACCACGTCGAGGCCGGCCAGCTCCGGCAGTTCCGGGTCGTTGACCTTGACCTGGGTGTCCAGCACCTGGCCGATCGCCAGCACCTCGCCGGGTCGCTGCACGAAGCGGCGTAGGGACACGTTGCCGGTGCTCAGCGTCACGGCGTTGGGCTCGATGGAGGCGACCCGCAGGATCGGGACGAAGATGCTGCGCCGGGTCGCCAGGTCGACGACCAGTCCCAGGACGCGCGGTTGCTGGCGCACGATGCTGATGCTGATCACAACGTCGCGGACCCGACCGACGGATTCGCCGAGTGGACCCAACACCAACATTCGCGCGAGCCGCGCGATGTACACCCTATTGACCGAACGCATGGAAGTAGAGCCTAGGCAGCCGACGCTCCGTTGGCAGATAACCCGGGCCGTCGCCGCGGGTTCTGATGCGTGGCGACCCGGGCGGGGCTGCCGTTAATGCGTGCGCAACGCGAAGAGCACAATCACCAAAGTCACCACCAGAGTGGCGATTCCGATGACGATGCCCGCGACCGCCAGGCCGAAACCCTCCTGCCGGGTCCGCTTGATCTGATCCAGGGCGATCACGCCCAGCACCATGGCCACTATCGAGCCGACGCAGCACAACAGGCCGGTGAACGACGCGATGAGCGAAGCGATCGCCAACGTGTTCGTCCCGGGCACTGCTGCCGGCGGGGCATAGCCACCCTGGTAATCCGGCGGCGGGTAATAGCCGCCGGGATATCCGGGAGGCCCGTAGCCGGGGGGCGGGCCGCCGTACTGCGGCGGGACCGTCGGATAGGGCGATCCGCCGTAACCGGGCTGCTGTTCGTACCCCGGTGGTGGCGGAACGGGCGGGGGGTACGACGGCGGATAACCCATCGGGTAGTCGGTGGGGTAGCCCGGGGGCGGATACGCCGGGGGCGCGGGCCCGGCGACCGGCGGCGACGCGGGCGGTTCCCAGGGGGCCGGTTGATCCTGCTGCTCAGAGGCTTCGCTGCCGGCAGTGGGCGCCTCGGACTTGTCGTCATGGGCACTCTCGCCGAAGTCGCCGCCGGGAGCTGTCATGGTATTCAACCTAACCCATGGGCAGGTGGCGACTGCCGGGGTGAAACGTCCGCGCGCCGCGGAGGCCCGGCCCGGTTATCGTCACTCGGCACACCGTGTTTTCGCAGGTGGCGGAAGGTCGCTGGATAGGCTGGGGAGGACCTGAAATGAAACGATGGCCAAGGCGGAGGAGAATGAACGGCGATGACTAATCCTTTCCAGCCTGGACAGGTTCCCGGCGCGACACCAGGGGGTGCGGCGAGCCGCGGGCGAGGGACTCCTGGGCTACCGACGCCGCCGAAGGGCTGGCCGGTCGGGTCCTATCCCACCTATGCCGAGGCCCAGCGCGCTGTCGACTACCTGTCCGATCAGCAGTTCCCGGTCCAGCAGGTGACCATCGTCGGGGTCGACCTCATGCAGGTGGAAAGGGTCACCGGCCGGCTGACATGGCCCAAGGTGCTCGGCGGCGGCGTGCTGAGCGGGGCGTGGCTGGGCTTGTTCATCGGGCTGGTGCTCGGCTTCTTCAGCCCCAATCCGTGGGGGGCGCTGGCCACCGGCCTAGTCGCCGGTGTCTTCTTCGGGCTGATCACTTCGGCCGTTCCATACTCAATGGCCCGTGGCACAAGGGATTTCAGTTCGACGATGCAGTTGGTAGCTGGGCGCTACGACGTGCTCTGTGATCCGCAAAACGCAGAAAAGGCGCGGGACCTGTTGGCGCGCTTGGCGATCTGAGGCGCGCACGAGAGGTGTGAATCGGTGGTGAGTCGTCGTGGGCGCCTACGCCGGGCAGGCGCGATCGCGCTGGCGACGCTCACCATCGCCACGGCGGCGTCGGCATGCGCCGCCGGGACCCGCGGGCTGGTGATCAGCTTCTACACGACGGCCGCCGACGGCGCGACGTTCACTGCGGTCGCCCAGGATTGCACGAATCAGTTCGGCGGCCGCTTCGCCATTCAACAGATCAGTCTGCCCAGAGCCCCCGGCGAGCAACGTCTGCAGTTGGCCCGTCGGCTGACGGGTCACGACCGCACGTTGGACGTGATGTCGCTGGACGTGGTGTGGACGGCGGAGTTCGCCGAGGCGGGCTGGGCGTTGCCGCTGTCCGACGATCCCGCGGGGCGCGCCGAAGCCGACGCGACGGTCGATATCCTGCCGGGTCCGTTGTCGACGGCGCGCTGGGAAGGCAAGTTGTTCGCGGCGCCCGTCACGACGAATACCCAATTACTTTGGTATCGGCCAGATTTGGTGCGTCAGCCGCCGCGGACCTGGGAAGGCATGGTGAGCGAGGCCAGCAGATTGCGCGCCGCGGGGCGGCCCAGCTGGATCGCCGTGCAGGCCAACGAGGGCGAAGGCCTGGTGGTCTGGTTCAACACGCTGCTGGCCAGCGGAGGCGGTCAGGTGCTCTCCGACGATGGCCACCACGTCACGTTGACCGACACCCCGGCACACCGGGCGGCCACCGTCAGCGCGCTACGGATCCTCAAAACGGTGGCGACCGCGCCCGGGGCCGACCCGTCGATCACCCGCACCGACGAGGGCACCGCGCGGTTGGCCGTCGAACAGGGCAGGGCCGCGCTCGCGGTCAACTGGCCGTACGCGCTGGCGTCCATGCTGGAGAACGCGGTCAAGGGCGGTGTGCCGTTCCTGCCGCTCAACCAGAATCCGCAGTTGTCCGGCAGCGTCAACGGCGTCGGGACATTCGTGCCCACTGACGAGCAATTCCGCGTCGCCTATCGGGCCAGCCAGAAGGTTTTCGGCTTCGCGCCGTATCCCGGTGTGGCGCCGGGCCGTCCGGCCAAGGTGACCATCGGCGGGGCGAACCTCGCGGTGGCCAGCACCACCCGTCACCGTGCCGAGGCGTTCGAAGCCATCCGCTGCCTGCGCAGCCTGCAGCATCAAAAGTACGTGTCGATCGCGGGCGGCCTGCCCCCGGTCCGCACCTCGCTGTATTCCGATCCGCAGTTCCAGGCCAAGTATCCGATGTACACGATCATTCGCCGGCAACTCACCGATGCTGCGGTGCGACCGGCCACGCCGGTCTATCAAGCGGTGGCCATCAGGCTGGCCGCGACACTGAGTCCCATCACCAAGATCGACCCCGAGCGGACCGCCGACCAGCTCAGCACCGAGGTGCAAAAGGCGATCGACGGGAAGGGCTTGCTGCCGTGACGCGCGCCCCAAACCGGCTCTCCGAGCAGCGATTGGCTTGGTTGCTCGTCGGGCCTGCGGCGATGCTGATGCTGACGGTGACGGCGTATCCGATCGGCTACGCGGTGTGGTTGAGCTTGCAGCGCAACAACCTTGCCGTCCCGGATGAGACCGCGTTCGTCGGCCTGAGCAATTACGTGACGATCCTGACCGATCGGTATTGGTGGACGGCGCTGACGGTGACGCTGGGCATCACGGTGGTTTCGGTGTCCCTCGAATTCGTCCTGGGTTTGGCGCTGGCGCTGGTGATGCACCGCACAGTCATCGGAAAAGGACTGGTGCGCACCGCGATCCTGATCCCTTATGGCATTGTCACCGTGGTCGCGTCGTACAGCTGGTACTACGCCTGGACCCCGGGGACGGGCTATCTGGCCAACCTGCTGCCGCATGGTAGCGCGCCGCTGACCGCGCAGATCCCGTCGCTGGCAATCGTCGTGGTCGCCGAGGTCTGGAAGACGACGCCGTTCATGTCGCTGCTGCTGCTGGCCGGGTTGGCGCTGGTGCCAGACGATCTGCTGAAGGCCGCCCAAGTCGACGGCGCCGGCGCTTGGCGGCGGCTGACCGGAGTTACGTTGCCGATCATCAAGCCGGCGGTGGTGGTCGCCGTGCTGTTCCGGACCCTGGACGCGTTCCGCATTTTCGACAACATCTACGTTTTGACCAACGGCGCCAACAACACCGACTCGGTGTCGATCCTGGGTTACAACAACCTGTTCAAGGGCTTCAACGTCGGGCTCGGCTCGGCGATCAGCGTGCTGATCTTCGCATGTGTGGGCCTCATCGCCCTGCTGTTCATCAAGGTCTTCGGCGCGGCGGCGCCCGGTGGTGACGTCGATGGCCGCTAGCGGGGAGGTCACGCGGCGCACCGCGATCTGGGCCGTCATCGACATCGTGGTCGTGGTGTATGCGCT
>Ga0134125_10007592_pt1 | contig 12234 bp, 10 predicted proteins | sample KB31751_FD_96464 | JGI IMG/M metagenome (GOLD analysis project Ga0134125, IMG submission 96464) | Terrestrial soil microbial communities with excess Nitrogen fertilizer from Kellogg Biological Station, Michigan, USA - KB3-175-1 | ecosystem: Environmental > Terrestrial > Soil > Unclassified ... | reverse complement strand
TACGGCTCGACGTTCTTCATGTTGACCGGCTTCCACGGTCTGCACGTCACCATCGGCGCGATCATGCTGCTGGTGGTCTGGCTGCGGGTCCTGCGCGGGCATTTCACGCCGCGGCAGCACTTCGCCTTCGAGGCCGTCTCCTGGTACTGGCACTTCGTCGACGTGGTGTGGCTCGGCCTCTTCGTGTTCGTGTATTGGCTGTAGCAATGCAGAGCCAGGCACACGGATGTGCCCCGCCGCCGCAGGTGGCGGAGCCGCGAGCAAAAACCACGCTTTTTGATCGCGGCACGCTGGGCCGGGCAGGAGCCCGGATCCAGCGCTTAACCAGGGACGATGCCGTGCGGTGCGATCAGACCCGCGTACCAGGCGATCATGATCAGCGCGAAGAGCGCGAGTGACAGCGCGATGCGGACTGTCAGAGCCCGCGCCAGCTTGGCGGAATCCTGTTGCGTGCCGCGCGAGAGATGATAGAGCGCGGAGCCCAGGCTCACCACGATGGCGGCGAGCGCAATGAGGACTACGGCTTTGAAAAATACTGGCATGGCACTGTCCAGTCTACCCGGAAAGCAACCCCCGTACCCATGCGCCTGAGCCTCGGCCGCCGTCATTTCTCGCCGTCGCCGGCCTTCACGATCCTGATGCTGGTGTTGTGCGTCGTATTCATCGCGCTCGGCCGCTGGCAATGGCGGCGTGGACACCTGCACGCGGCGGAGCATGCGCGCTTCGAACGCGGCGCCCACGAGGTGCTGTCGCTCGGCTCGAAATCGCTCGCGTCAGTGGCTGATGATCAGCGGGTGAGTGTCACGGGCACCTATGATCCTGCGCACCAGTTCCTCCTCGACAACATGACTTATCGCGACGTCGACGGCTACCAGGTGCTGACACCACTCGAGCGGCCGGGCGGGCGGATGGTGCTGGTCAACCGGGGCTGGGTGCCGTTCCTGGGCAGCCGCGCGAATCTGCCGGACATCTCCATCAAGACCGCGGGTCTGGTGACCGTCAGCGGGCGAGTCGGCAAGTTGCCCGTCGCGGGATTGGCGACCGGGCGCGCGCCGCCGCCGAACGGCGGCCCTTGGCCGAAGGTGACCAGCTTTCCGACGATGCCGCAGTTGAGCGCCGTTCTCGGCAAGCCGCTCGAATCGCGGGTCATCCTGCTCGACCCGCAAGAGCCCGAGGGGTACGTACGCGACTGGCATCCGCCCGGAATTCCCGCCATGCAGAACTTCGCTTATGCCTTCGAGTGGTGGTGCTTCGCGGTCGCGGCGGTCGTGATCTGGGTGGTTCTCAGCACCCAACGCCCGAAGGAGGCCGCGTGAGCACCGGCACGCAAGCGCTGCGCTCCCGCAATCTGCGCACGCTGGGCGCTCTCGCGGCGCTTTTCTTCCTGCCGCTCCTCATCTCCTTCTGGCTCTATTACGGCACGAGCTGGCGGCCCGGCGGACACGTGAACCACGGCGAGTTGATCCAGCCGCCGCGCCCGCTGCCGCGGATCGATCTGCCGCGGGTGGTGCTCGGCGCGGACCCGGCCGCGCAGACGACGAGGGAGCTCGCGGCGCCCGATCCGACTCTTTTCCGCAGCAAATGGACACTGGTCTACGTCGGCGACGGCAGCTGCGACGACTCCTGCCGCGGAACACTCTATGTCATGCGGCAAACGCGGCTCGCGTTGGGCACCGACATGACGCGTCTCGCACGCGTTTTCCTGGTCACGGCGAATTGCTGCGCAAGCGATTATCTCGCGCGCCAGCATGCCGGAATCACGGTCCTGAATGCGGCAGGTGCCGCGGGCGCGCCGCTGCTCAGCCAGTTCCCGGCGCAGGACAGGGCGCATACGCTGTTCGTCGTCGATCCCCTCGGCAATCTCATGATGCGCTACGATGTCCGGCGGGACCCGCGCGGCCTCCTGGTGGATCTGAAGCGACTGCTGCAGCTGTCACAGATCGGTTGAGGCGGTTCCGGACCCGCCAATCATCCAGGAGACCGTTTGTCCCAGATGCCCATCGAACGCTGGCTGCGCGGCCTCGCGCTGTTCGGAGTACTGCTGTGCTTCGGTGTCGTCGTGCTCGGCGCCTACGTGCGCCTCACGGACGCCGGCCTCGGCTGCCCCGACTGGCCGGGATGCTACGGCCATGTGAGTCCGGTGGGCGCGAAGGACAGCCCCGCCAGCCAGGCGCAGTTCCCCGGCAGGCCCCTGGAGGAAGGGAAGGCCTGGCACGAGATGATCCACCGCTATGCGGCGGGCACGCTCGGCTGCGTCATCATCGTGATCGCGGCGCTCGCGATCGCGGCGCGTCCGCCCAAGGTGGTGGGCGCGGGATACGGGCTGCTCCTCTTCGCTACGGTGATCGTGCAGGCGGTGCTCGGCATGCTGACCGTGACGTGGCTGTTGAAGCCGCTCATCGTGACAGCGCATCTGATCTTTGGCATGACCACGCTGGCGCTTCTCTGGTGGCTGTGGCTCAGATTGCAGCACCGGCCGTTTGCCAGTGGCCCCTCCGTTTTCACGGGGCGAGTCCCGGAGGGCGGTTCCGCGTGGTCGCATGGGCGGTCGACGGTGCGGACCGCATACTGGCTCGCGATTCTCAGCGTCGCCGTACTCGCCGCGCAGTTCTTCCTGGGCGGCTGGACCAGCGCCAACTACGCCACCGTCGCCTGTCCTGACTTTCCGACCTGTCAGGGCTCCTGGTGGCCGCATGCCGATTTCAGCCACGCCTTCGTTCTGTGGCGCGGTCTCTGGATCAACTATGAGGGCGGTATTCTCGCCAACCCGGCGCGCGTCGCGATCCACTTTGCTCACCGGCTCGGGGCGTTGACGGTGACGCTTACGTTCCTCGCCGCATCTCTCTTCGTCATCGGCAGGCCTTCCCTCGCCGCCGCGCGGCCGCGCGCCTACCTCGTGCTGGCGGCATTGGGCCTGCAGCTTGCGATTGGCATCTCCATGGTCCTGATGACGTTTCCGCTCTGGCTGACCACCGCGCACACCGCCGGAGCGGCACTGCTTCTGATGGCCATTCTCGCCCTGACGGCCAAGCTGCACGCGGTGCGTGCGGTCCGTGCCGCCTGACACGAGGGCTCGCAATGGCAACGAGTTCAGAATTCGCGGCGGTTGCCCCGGCGACATGGCGGCGATATTACGAGCTGACGAAGCCGCGGGTCGTCGCGCTCATCACCTTTACGGCGATCGTCGGGACACTGCTGGCGAGCCCGGGCTGGCCGCCGCTCAGGGCCCTCATCTGGGGGACCCTCGGCATCGCTCTCGCCGCCGCGTGCGCTGCCGCGATCAACCATGTTCTCGATCGGCGCTTCGATGAGCAGATGGCGCGCACCCAGTCGCGTCCCTTGCCCACTCGCCAGCTCACGGAGCGCCGGGCGCTCATCTTCGCGGCGGTGCTCGGTATCATCGCGATGACGATTCTCTCTTTCCTCGTCAATCTGCTGACGGCGGCATTGACCTTCGTATCGCTTATCGGTTACGCGGTGATCTACACAGTGTGGCTGAAGCACGCCACCTCGCAGAACATCGTGATCGGCGGAGCGGCCGGTGCGGCGCCGCCGATTCTCGGCTGGGCCGCGGTCACCAACACGATCGATCCCAACGCGCTGCTCCTATTCCTCATCATCTTCGTGTGGACGCCGCCGCATTTCTGGGCGCTCGCGATCGCGCGCAAGGACGAGTACGCGCGCGCGGGCATCCCGATGCTTCCGGTCACCCACGGAGTAGAGCACACGCGGCTGCAGGTCCTTTTGTACACGGTGCTGCTGATGCTCGTAACGGTGATGCCGTTTCTGACGCGGATGAGCGGCATCGTCTATCTGGCGGCTGCGCTGGTGCTCAATGCGCGATTCCTCTACTACGCGCTCGCCCTGAAGCTCACCGCCCGGCAGGAGCTGCCCATGCGGGTGTTCCGCTATTCAGTGACCTATCTGATGTGGCTGTTCGCCGCGCTGCTGGTCGACCACTACCTGTACTTTGTCTGATTTGGCTCATTGGCCTGCGGTCGACGCCGCGGCAGTGCGCCGCAGCAACACCTGCCAGGACGACAGGCGCCGGTCCTCGAGCAGCAGCACCCCCGTCGATTCGTAACTGTCGTCGTCGATGCGGCGAAGGTGGTCCGCGCCGTGGTAGCCGGACGACTCGGAGCGGTAGATCGAGAGAATCGAGCTGCCGATCACCGAGAACGTGCCATGGAGCTTGCCCAAGGCGGCGTTGTCCGAATTCCACTTGACCGCAGCCCCGCCCCGCCCGGGCGGCTCGATCCAATAGGCATTCACGAACTCGACCGGGGGTGAGCCCAGCACCTTGAGCGTACCGGAGAGCAACCAGCACTCCGTACGATGCGCGACCTCCGTGCGACACTCCGCAGGAAGGGACTGGCCGTCTCCGCACCAGAACGTCCCGATACCCGTCCATACGGCTGGCTGGAAAAGATAGGTGTGGGACATCGGTTGCTATGCGCGCCGTGGACGTGGCTGTGTGATTATCCCTCGGCCGCAGCCAGGCCGCGTGTTGCGTCGCAGCAACAGGGGATCGGCTAATGCGTAGGCTCGGCCGTGGGTGCGCCGCAAGAGCCGCGCACGATCAGGCGCGGCGGCAAGGTCACACATTGCGGCGGCTGCTCGGTGATCATGTGAATCAACGTCTGTACCAGCAGCTCTCCGGCCCGCTTGGTGTCCTGGGCGACGGTCGTCAGCGCAGGTCGCGTAAACGCCCCCATCGGAATGCCATCGAAGCCGACCACCGCGACGTCCTCTGGCACCCGGCGGCCGACTGAAGCCAGCGCGGTCATGGCGCCGATGGCAATCAGATCGCTGGCGCCGAAGACGGCATCGAAGGGCACCCCACGCTGGAGCAGAGTCTGCATGGCCTCGTACCCCGATGCTTCCGTCGAGACGGCGCCGACCTGAAGGTGCGGATCCGCGCGCAGTCCCGCGAGCTCGAGAGTGCGCGCATATCCGGAGTAGCGCTCCAGCATCTCGGGCGAGGACTGCGCCACGTCACCGAGGAAGGCGATCCTGCGACGGCCGAGGCGCAGCAGATGCTCGGTGGCCTGACGGCCGCCGAATACATTGTCACAGCCGATGGCGAGGCCTGGCCCGTCCGCGAGCACTGGGCCCCAGCGGACCAGGTGCGCGCCGCGCTCGATCAGCGGCTGTAGGCGGCTGCGGTGAACGACATAGTCGCCATAGCCGAGCAGGATGATGCCATCGGCCTTGTGGCTGTCCTCGTAGTCGGCGTGCCAGTCGCGCAGCAGATCCTGGAACGAGACCAGGAGGTCATAGCCGTTGCGTGAGCAGGCGCGAATGATCGAGCCCAGCATCGAGTGAAAAAATGGATTGATCGCCGAATCGTCGGCGGTCGGATCCTCGAAGAAGAGCAGCGCCAGAGTGCCGGAGTGACGCCGGCGCAGGTTGGAGGCGTTCTTGTCGACGTGATAGTTGAGCTGGCGCGCCACCTCGAGCACGCGCTCACGCGTACAGGCGCTTACCATCGGGTCGGCGCGCAATGCGCGCGACACGGTCGACTGCGAGACACCGGCCAGATGCGCGATGTCCAATGAATTGGGCCTGCGTCGCTTGTCACGCATGACCAGGGCCACCCCCTCGCTCTGTGTACTCGTGTGGCGCCCCCTAGTCTAAGCCAAGGCCCCTGCTTCACCCAAATCCGGGCTGTTGTTCGACTGCAACACGGCCAAAGAAGACCCCGTACGCGGGCAGCTCGAGCTTGTGTCCGGACACCCTGCCGGCGCTCAGGCCGTGGTCGTCGAGGGGAGAGACGGGTCCGAGTGCCGGCAGGGCAGCCGTTTGCGGCCGATCCGAGAGGTTGAACACCGCCAGGATGGATTGGGAATCGAGTGTGCGGGTGAAGGCCAGCAGCGGCTCCGGCAGCTCGATGAAGCGGATATCACCCTGGCAGAGGGAGGGTTGCCGGCTGCGCCAGCGTAGAAAGCGGCGAAACGCATTCAGCGGCGAGCTCGGGTCGGCATCCTGCCGGGACACCGAAAGCGGCAAATGCTCAGGGGGCACGGGCAGCCACGGGGTGCCGGTCGTGAAGCCCGCATCCGGCGTGTCGCGCCAGGGCATGGGCGTGCGGCAGCCATCCCGACCCTTGAAATTGGGCCAGAAGGCGATCCCGTACGGATCGCGCAGGGCCTCGAACGGCAGCCCTGCCTCCGGCAGACCGAGCTCCTCGCCCTGATAGACGCAGACCGAGCCGCGCAGCGAGCACACCATGGCGCTCAGCATGCTCGACATCGCAGGTGAGGCTGCCGCACCGCCCCAGCGGGTCATCACCCGGGCGACATCATGGTTGGAGATCGTCCAGCACGGCCAGCCGTGCGGCATCTGGCGCTCCAGGCTCTCCACCGTGCCGCGAATGTACGCGGCGCGGTATTCCTCGGTCAGCAGCTCGAAGCTGTAGGCCATGTGCAGCCGGGTCTCACCGATGTACTCCGCCATCGTCGCGAGGGAATCCTCCGCCGAGATCTCGCCGAGGCCCACGGCGCCCGGATAGCGATCGAGCAGCCGCCGCAGCTCCGTGAGGAAACCCAGGTTCTCCGGCTGCGTGTTGTTGTACCAATGGTATTGGTAGGCGTAGGGATTGTCCGCGGTGAACCCGCGGCCGTTGCGCCGCTCCGCCGGCTTCGGCGGGTTGTCGCGCAACAGGCGGTCGTGATAGCAGAAGTTGATCGCATCCAACCGCAGGCCGTCGACACCCCGGTCCAGCCAGAACTTCAGATTCTCCAGCATCGCGGCCGGCACCGCGGGGTGGTGGAAATTGAGATCGGGCTGCGAATAGAGGAAGTTGTGCAGGTAGTACTGCCGGCGGCGCGGCTCCCAGTGCCACGCGGGCCCACCGAAGATCGCCTGCCAGTTGTTCGGCGGACTGCCGTCGCTCGCCGGATCCGCCCAGACGTACCAGTCGGCCTTGGGATTGTCGCGGCTCGAGCGGCTCTCGAGGAACCAGGGATGTTGGGAAGAGGTGTGGCTCAGCACCTGGTCGATCATCACCTTGAGCCCCCGGGCGTGCGCCTCCGCCACCACCCGGTCGAAGTCCGCGAGATCGCCGAAAAGAGGGTCGACCGCGCGGAAGTCAGCGATGTCATAGCCGAAGTCGGCCATCGGTGACTTGAAGAAGGGCGATACCCAGATCGCATCGACGCCGAGGCCGGCGACGTAGTCCAGGCGCGCGGCGATCCCCTTGAGGTCGCCGACACCGTCGCCGTTGGTGTCGAGGAAGCTGCGCGGGTAGATCTGGTAGATCACCGCTCCGCGCCACCAGGGAAATGCACTCATGCTCTCAAGGTTCCTGCCCGACCGTCGCGGCTACTCTGACACAGAGGGCCGCCGCGGCGTGCAGCGCCGCATACGTATGCGCGCCTGAATACGTATGCGATTCCTTGCATTAATGCCACTCCCCTCGAATCATGCGTCGTCCGTTACTCAGACTACAAATCCCGAGGGGGGATTATCCAGTGATCAGACGCAAGCGCAACATCCTCGAGATGGCGGTCGCCACGGCAATCTTCGGCGCGTGTGCGGCCGGTGCGATGCCCGTATCGCATGCCGCGCAGGCCACGAGCGCCAGCAATGACAACGGCGCAACGGCGGCATCCCAGCCCGCCGATCAGGATCAGGACCAGGACACGAGCAAGAACAAGGAGCAGGTGGCCAACGAGAACATGCTCCAGCCCGTGATCATCAACGGGTTCGTCAGCAGCCTGCAGAACGCGATCGTGATCCAGAAGAACTCGAACTCGATCGACGAGGTGGTCTCCGCGCAGCAGATCGGCCAGCTGCCAGGCACCAGCATCGCGGACGCGCTGGGTCGCCTTCCGGGTCTCGCCGTGCAGATGTTCAACGGCCGCCCGCAGCAGATCAACATCCACGGCCTGAGCGCCGATTTCGATGTCACCCAGGTCAACGGCATGATTCAGCCGAGTACCTCGAACAACCGCGACGTCGAGCTCAATCAGTATCCCGCGAGCTGGTTCAACACCATCGTCGTCCACATGACCCCGAGCGCGAACCTGGTCAACCAGGGTATCGCGGGCACCATAGACATGCAGACCATGCGGCCGCTGTCCCAACAGGGCATGGTCGCGCACATGAATGCCAACTACCAGCTCCTGGAGCCGGGCCAGGTGATGCCAGGTCCCGGCGTCAGCAATCGCGGCCACGAAATCGATGGCATCTTCGCCGACCAGTTCTTCGACCACACGTTGGGCGTCGCATTTGGAGTCGATCTCGAGGCCAACCCGACTCACATCCTGCATCAGGCGCCCTGGGGCTACGCGACCGATTCGAGCGGCAACCTCATCATCGGCGGCTCCAAGAACTACAACATCTCCGACCTGCTGAAGCGCAACGGATACCTCGCCACCTTCCAGTTCAGGCCTTCGAGCGTTTTCGAGAGCACACTCGACCTGACCTACGAGGAGGCCAATGAGACGCAGCAGGACAAGGGGGCGGAGTTCCCGCTCGCCTACGGCGGCGGCACGGTCGGCATCCCTGGGACGGTCACTAACGGCTTCGACCAGAGCGGCACGTTCGACAACGTGTATCCGGTGATCCGCAACGATTACACCTTCTACCAGGACAAGGTGTACAACGTCCTCTCGCACAACCAGCTGAAGCTCGGCAATGATTGGACCGTGAATCTCAACGGCGGCCTGAGCCGCGCCGAGAGCGACGACACCTTCCTCGAGGCCTACTCCGGCTTCGGTTATGACGGTCCGAACCCCCCGGCAGGCACCTCGGTACCGCCGACCACCGTCGGCTTCAACGAAGGCGCCAACGGCGAGCTGTACCTTCATCCCTCGCAGAGCCTAGACGCCAGCAACGTCGTGCTCACGGATCCCCAGGGCTGGGGCTCGGGCTCGAATCTGGTGCAGGCGGGCTTCATCAACGAGCCGCACACCGAGGACTACATCGGCCATGCGACTCTGAGCGCGACGCGCTTCTTCGAGAGTGGACCGTTCGAGAGCCTCGAGTTCGGCGTCGACCATCAGCGGCGTCACAAGGACTACATCATCAATCAGGCCTTCCTGGTGCTGGGAGGCGGACCGTCGCTGCTGCTCAATCAGGGCGCGACGCGGGCTCTGCCGATTCCGGCGAGCGCGCTCGAGCCGTCCGCGAATGCGCTCGGCTTCATGGGCATCGGGCCGCAGGTGATGTACAACCCCTTCGCGCTGATCCAGAGCGGGGCCCTGGTGCCGTACCCGACAGCCGTATCGTCGACCTCGTTGCCACCGGACTGGGTGGTCAACGAGAACGATACGACCGGGTACCTGCAGCTCAACATCCATACCGATCTCGGTCCGAGCATTGGGCTACGAGGCAACATCGGCGTGCAGGCGGCACACACGGGGCAGACGTCCCAGGGCTCGCGCGTTGCGCCGGGCTCGACCGCCGGTGGCTCGACAGCTGTCGTGCTGCTGCCGACCGCAGGCGGCACCAGCTTCACGCGTTACCTGCCCAGCGTGAACCTCGTGTTCTCGCTGCCGTCGGACAATGACGTGCGGCTGAGCGCCGCACGCACGATGGCCCGGCCGCGCATGGACCAGATGAGCGCCAGCATCGGCATCGGCACCAACAACGGCAACCTGTCGCTCACCGACCCGAACAAGGGTTTCTTCAGCGGGCAGGGCGGCAACCCGCAGCTGCTGCCGACTATGGCAACCAACTACAACGCCAGCATCGAGCACTATTTCTCGGGCGGGACGGGCTACAGCTGCTCCGGCACCCAGGACAAGTCGTCCGCGCTCTGCACGTCCGGCGGCGAGGGCTATGTGCAACTGTCGGGATATTTCATCAAGCTGACGGACTTCATCAATCCGGGCGCCGCGACGCTCTTCAACTTTTCGCCATACGAGGCCGGTTATCTAACACCACAGCAGCAGCAGCAGCTCGGCACGACCTACGGCATCATGACGATCCCGCAGAACGACGGCGCCGGCCACATCGAGGGCGTACAGTTCGCGACCAACCTGCCGCTCGGCGCCTTTACGCCTTGGTTGAACGGCTTCGGCATCCTGGCGAGCGTCGATCGCACGCTGAGCTCGGTTTACTATGCGAGCAACACTGCCCAGGTGACCGTCCCGGGGCTGTCGAGGTGGGTCGAGAACTACACGCTGTATTATCAGCGGGGAGGATTCCAGGCGGAGGTGAACGACAACATCCGCTCGAGCTTCCTCGGTGAGGTATTCGGGCTCAGCGCGACCCGCATCGAGCAGCAGTTCAAAGGCACGGCCTACGTGGATGCACAGCTCAGCTACGCATTCACCAGCGGCGTGCTGCAGGGACTGACGTTGATCGCCACCGGGTCGAACCTGACCAATCAGGGCATGCAGACTTATGCGTTGCCCGACCCCCGCCAGGTGCTCACCTGGGAGCAGTACGACCGCCTCTACACGATCGGGTTCTCGTACCAGTTCCGGTAATCCGGGACGGTGATGATCCCCCTTGGCCCCGCCGGCTTCCGCTGGCGGGGCTTTTTCTTTGGCGGCTGTGATACGGTTGGGACATGAACGAGCTGCGCATCAGGCGTGTGGTGATCGTCGGGGGAGGCACTGCCGGATGGATGGCTGCGGCTGTCTTGAGCCGCGCCATGGGCGAGAGTCTGGATATCCACGTCGTGGAATCGGACGCAATCGGCACCGTCGGTGTCGGTGAGTCGACCATCCCGCAGATCCGCAACGTCAACCATTTTCTCGGCATCGACGAGGATGCGATGCTGCGGGCCACCAGCGCCACCTTCAAGCTCGCCATCCAATACAACGACTGGGTGCGCCCCGGACACAGCTACCTGCACGCGTTCGGTGACGTCGGGCTGCCTTTGGGTCCGCTGCCTTTCCAGCAATACTGGTTGCGCCGTCGGGCGCAAGCCGACGTCGAGGACCTCGCAACTTATTCACTCAACGCGACCGCAGCGAGCGCCTGCCGGATGGCTCGCGTCGAGAAGGTCGGCAGCAGTCCCATGACCGGCATCAAGTACGCCTTCCAGTTCGACGCCGGATTGTATGGTCGCATGCTGCGGACCTATGCGGAGCGGCGGGGAGTGAAGCGGACGGAAGGAAAGGTCGTGGATGTGCGGTTGCGCGGTGAGGACGGCTTCATCGAGGCGGTTGCGCTCGACAGCGGCGCGCGCATCGAGGGAGATCTCTTTCTCGACTGCTCCGGATTTCGCGGCCTGCTGATCGAAGGGGCATTGAAGAGCGGCTTCGAGGACTGGCGGCAGTGGCTGGCGTGCGATCGTGCTCTCGCGGTGGGGAGCGTGTCGGCCTCGCCGATGCGGCCCTACACGCAGGCCAACGCGCGGCCGGCCGGATGGCAGTGGCGGATCCCGCTGCAGCACCGCACCGGCAACGGCCACGTGTACTGCAGCGAGCTCATGAGCGACGACGAGGCCGCCGCGATTCTCCTCAGCTCTCTCGACGGTGAGCCGCTGGGAGACCCCCGGCCGCTGCGCTTCACTTCCGGCGTGCGGCGTCACATCTGGTCACGTAATTGCGTGGCCATCGGCCTCGCGGCCGGCTTTCTCGAGCCGCTGGAGTCGACAGCGATCCACCTGATCCAGTCCGGAATCAGCCGCCTGCTGTCGCTCTTTCCGGATCGCGGCTTCGATCCGGCGATCATTGCCGAATACAACCGCAACACCCGGCGGGAATACGAGCAGGTCCGCGACTTCCTGGTTCTGCACTACCGCACCGTCCAGCGGCGCGACACGCCGTTCTGGCGGCGATGCGCTGCGCTGCCGGCCCCGGAAGGACTGCAACACAAGCTGGAAATCTTCGATGCCACCGGCCAGATCTTCCGTGAGGGCGAGGAGCTCTTCACCGAGCACTCCTGGCTGCAGGTGATGGTGGGCCAGGGGATCCTGCCGCGACGCCATCATCCGCTGGCCGACAACCTGCCGCGTGAGAAGCTCGAGGATTTCCTCGGCAGTATCCGCGCGCTGATCCGCGGCGCGGTCGACAAGATGAGCAGTCACGAGCGCTTCATTGCCGAGCACTGTGCCGCGGCGGCACAGTGAAGACGCCCGAGGCACGATCGAGGCTGCGGCCTGCGTGCTCCCGCGGCTCCCGCGGTCCACTGCAAACGTCACACTGCCAGAGTGCCCTCGTAGATCTGCGCCAGGGTCACGTGTAGTCCTATCGACCGGAACTCGACTCGCGCGTCCATGGCGGAGTAGAGCATCGGGCGCCACTCATCCGCTCTGCGGTGGACAATGACTCT
>Ga0134125_10007591_pt1 | contig 12234 bp, 7 predicted proteins | sample KB31751_FD_96464 | JGI IMG/M metagenome (GOLD analysis project Ga0134125, IMG submission 96464) | Terrestrial soil microbial communities with excess Nitrogen fertilizer from Kellogg Biological Station, Michigan, USA - KB3-175-1 | ecosystem: Environmental > Terrestrial > Soil > Unclassified ... | reverse complement strand
CCAAATGTGCCATAGCGCAAATGACCCAACAACAATTCACCTAAAAACGGAAGATTTTTTTTCTGCCAATCTACTTCGTTATACTCCTCAGGAAATTGTTTTTTTGCATCATTAAACTTATCGTGTATTTGTGTAAAAATATCTAGTGTAGCGCGTGTGCGAACCGAACGAAGTCTGTCAATGTATTGGGTGCCTGGAGCTGTATCTAACTTAATGGTAGCAACACCCGCGCCATCTTGCCCACGGTTTATCATTTTTTCCATTACCAAATACAACTTGTGCAAGCCAAAGCGAGCCGAGCCATATTTTTTACGATAATAAGGTAAGGGTTTTAAAAGGCGTATAAGTACAATGCCGCACTCGTGATTAATCTTGTCGCTCATGGTGTTGCAAAGTTAGCTTTTTTAGTAAGATTATCTTTCTCTAAATTTTAACCTTGTTCTAACATTTTTTAAGGTTTTAGGGTTAAAAATTTACTACTTTTACCCTTTACCATATGCGTTTTATAAAGAACTACATACTCTTAGCCGCCTTTTTGTTTCCTGCTTTTTTTTATGGACAGTTTTATTATGGATCTCAGCAAGAATTTGGCAAAAGCAGGGTGCAGTACCAGCCTTTTTATTGGACTTACTACAATTACGATAACTACCAGGTTTACTTTTATGAAGGATGCCGCGATATTGCCAAGTATGTTTCCCTCCGCACAGATTATCATTTAAAGGATTTACAAAAAAAATTAGACTACCAAACCGGCACAAAATTTCAAATACTGGTTTACAGTAACCAAGGAGATTTTAGGCAAACCAATTTAGGGCTGTCCACAGATTTGATAAGCAATACCGGCGGTACATCAAAAGCAGTGGGCACAAAGCTGAGTGTATATTTTAATGGCAATTTAGCCGATTTAGATCGTCAAATTCGTGCCGGTGTTGCCGAAATAATTATTAATGAGGTTTTGTATGGTGGTGGTGCCGTAAAAACAATGTTCAATTCTACTTTTTTAATTATACCTGATTGGTATAAAAAAGGTTTGATAGCTTATCTTTCAGAAGGTTGGGATACCAACGTTGACAATATTGTAAGCGATGGGGTAATATTTGATAGATACTATAAGTTGGCTCGCATTAGCGAGAAAGATGCCGCCATTGTAGGGCGTGGTTTATGGCAACACGTAGCCGAAACTTATGGCGAATCGAGTATAGCAAATATTTTATACATGACTAAAGTTTCTCGAAATGTTGAGAACGCTTTTATGTTTGTGGTTGGTAACAACACCCAAGGTTTGTTGTATGAGTGGATTGATTCACGTTCGCGCAACGCCATGAAAAAAGATACCACCCAAACTTTTCCTACCCAAGACCCTATTGTTTTAAAACCAAAAGCAACAAGAGACTATTATCAATTAAAAATTAGCCCAGATGGGAATCAGGTTCTTTATGCGCGTAACGAAATGAGTCAGCACCGCGTTTATTTAAAGGATTTAACCACCGGAAAAGAAAAGCGTATTGTTAAGTGGGGACCAAAAGTAGAGCGATTAAATGACCTCACATATCCCTTACTGGCATGGCACCCAAGTGGAAAAGCATTTGCAATGGTGCACGAAAAAAAAGGGGTTATTTATTTAACCACATATAGCATTGAGGATAAAGACAAGGTTGATAAACCCATTACCGGTATAGAAAAAGTTAAAGCATTTTCTTACAGTCAGGATGGGAAAAAATTAGTGATGAGCGCCGTAAAAAAAGCAAAAGGACAAAGCGATATTTTTATTTATCAAATAAATGCAGGCGGGCTTGAACAAATAACTAACGATATTTGGGATGATGAAACACCTACATTTATTAATAAAGGAAATCAAATTGCGTTTGCATCTAACCGTACACACGATACCATTAAAGAAAGTGATAATGATAAGTTTGAGTTTCCGCAAACAAAATTTCACAACATATTTTTATACGATTGTAAAACAAAATCTAAGTTACTGTATAGGGTAACCGATTCTAAAAATATTCAGGAAAGTCAACCAAGTGATTTTTACGACGGTTACTTTACTTACCTAAGCGATCAAAACGGAATCAAGAACAGATTTGTTGCAAAACTAGATAGTGTAATATCGTTTGTAGATACTACAGAACATTATCGTTACGTGTTTAATTCGCACCCCATATCAAATAACAAAACAAGCATACTTGAGCAAGACGTAAACATAAAAGCTAATAAAGTAGCCGAAATTTTTTACGTTAATGGATTGCAATACATGTACATTAATCAAATCAGTAAAAAAGACGTTGATAAAAACTTTAGCTTAAAAAACACTTATTTCCGTCGTGCACAAAACTACGCCGCTAAAGCAAAAGCACAAAATACAGAAAGCAGTTCTTCTACTAATCAAACAGAAACAACTACCCCTGCGCAAGAAAATAATTCAGGTGCCGTCAACATAGATAATTATTCTTTTAAAAACTATAGTACCAGAAACAACAATAACACTATATCAAAACCTCAAACTACAACTGCACCTACTACTACACAAAATGTTACAGCTACAGGTCAAACTAAAGATGGGTTTCAGTTACCAAAACAAGAAAATTACTATGTAAATTTTTCGGTTGATCAGGTTACTGCTCAATTAGATAATTCTTTTTTAAGTCAGACATATCAAAAATTTACGGGCTATTATGTAAACCCAGGGCTTAATGGCTTTTTAAAAATTGCCACCAGCGATTTATTTGAAGATTATAGAATAAGCGCAGGCATGCGCATGGGTGTTAATTTAAACAACGAATATTTTATAAGTGTTGAGCGTAGAAAAAAATTATGGGATAAACAGTTAGTACTACATCGTCTTTCGCTACCATCTGTAAGCGATAACGGATATCTTGTAAAGGTTTTAACACACGATGCACAGTACAAATTAAAATACCCAATAAACGAAGTATCAAGCATTAGGGGAACTTTAAGTTATCGTAATGACAAAACACTTTACACGGCACAAGATGATTATTCGCTTGCAAAACCAAATGCATATGATAACTGGGCTGGTTTAAAAATGGAATATGTGTTTGACAATACGCGTCCAAAAGGATTAAATTTATATAATGGTTGGCGCTTAAAAATATTTGGCGAATATAATCGGGGTATAAACATTCATGATTTAGAAAGGCGTCAGGATATGGTTAATGCCGGGTTTGACATAAGACATTACTTAAAAGTACATCGCGATTTAATTTGGGCAAATCGTTTAGCAGGCGCCAGTTCTTGGGGAACTGATAGAATTTGTTATTATTTAGGCGGAGTCGATAATCAAATAGCACCTAAGTTTAATGGGCAAGAGCAAATAAAACATCCTGAATCCTACGGTTTTCAAACAATTGCTACTAACATGCGTGGCTTTAATCAAAATGCTCGTAATGGAAATAGTTTTGTAGTTTTAAATTCGGAGTTGCGTTTTCCAATTTTTAAGTGCCTGGCAAATCATCCTTTAAAGTCTGATATTTTAAATAATTTTCAAATCATTCCTTTCTTTGATTTAGGCATGTGCTGGTATGGCACAAATCCTTTTAGCAAAGAAAATACTACTAATCAATATTCATTTTACAACAACCCTATTAAAGTGGTTATTAATGAACCTAAACAACCTATTATAGCCGGATATGGTGTTGGCTTGCGTTCAAGATTGCTAGGTTATTTTGTACGTTTAGATTTTTCATGGGGGGTAGATAATTATACCAGTCAAAAAAGGGTAATTTATTTTTCGCTTACAACTGATTTTTAATGGACAACCTAAATAAAAAATTATCTATGAATGAAATTTTAATCCTGCTTTGCATAGGCATAGCCGCAGGCTGTTTAAGTGGCTTGGTAGGTGTTGGTGGGGGCATTATTATAGTTCCTGCATTAGTATATTTTTTAGGCTTTAGCCAACAAATGGCACAAGGCACTTCTCTTTCAATATTGCTATTACCTACGGGAATTCTTGCTGTAATGAACTACTATCATGAAGGATTTATTGATTGGAAAGTTGCCTTAGTAATTGCTGGTTCGTTTGTTTTAGGCGCTTATTTAGGATCGAAGGTGGCTATAGCACTTGATCAAAATGTGGTGAAAAAAATATTTGCTGCCTTTATGGTTTTGATGGGATTAAAAATGCTAATCTGGAAATAATTTAAATGGTCGATTTAGCAACACAAATTAAAGAAAAAGCAAAATTTTATTTCCCTTACTTGGTTGATGTACGTAGACATCTGCACACTAACCCTGAGTTATCGTTTAAAGAAATTGAAACATCGCGATACATTAGTACACAACTAATTAAGCATCGTATAGAGCATCAGGCCGGTGTTGTAAGCACCGGTATAGTAGCCCTTATTAAAGGGAAAAACCCTGATAAAAAATGCGTGTTATTACGGGGTGATATGGATGCTTTACCAATCACAGAAAAAAATGAAGTATCCTACAAATCGGTTAACGAGGGCATTATGCACGCCTGCGGACATGATGTGCACAGCACTTGTGCATTAGGTGCTGCACTTATATTAAATGAGTTAAAAGATAGTTTTGAGGGTACTGTAAAAATTATTTTTCAACCCGGAGAAGAGGTGCTACCCGGTGGTGCTTCACTTATGATAAAGGAAGGCATTTTACAAAACCCTAAAGTAGACGCTGCCGTTGCTTTACATGTGTTTACTGATTTAGAAGCGGGGCAAGCCGGTTTTAGAAACGGTATGTACATGGCAAGCACCGACGAAATTTATATTGATGTAATTGGTAAAGGCGGTCATGCTGCTATGCCAAAAGAATATAATAATCCTATTTTAATTGCTGCTGAAATTTTGCTAGCTCTTACCAAAGAATTTCCGAATGATGCGGCTAGCGATATACCAACTGTGCTTGCTTTTGGAAAAATTGTAGCCAACGGCGCTACCAATGTTATACCTGAGAAAGTGAGCATTGATGGCACTTTTAGGACCATGAATGAGGCTTGGCGCAAGCAAGTGCATGAAAAGATAAAAAGTATTGCGACCAAAATTGCGACAGAAAAAAGTGCAAAAGCAGAAGTGAAAATTGTAAGTGGTTATCCGTTTTTAGTGAATGATGAAGTGATTACAAACTCTGCAAAAAATGTTGCTGTAAATTATTTAGGTAAAGAAAATGTTTTTGAATTACCGCTGCGCATGACCGCAGAAGATTTTGCCTTTATATCTCAACAAGTACCTGCTTGCTTTTTTAGATTGGGTACCGGCAATAAAAAACAAGGCATAACATCGGGCGTGCACACTGCCACTTTTAATATAGATGAAAATGCTATTGAAACCGGTGCGGCACTGTTAGCAGCTATGGCCGTTCAATTACTTGCCGAATAATTTACCACAAACTATTTCAAAATAAAAAACCCCTCTCTGTTAGAAAGGGGTTTAGAAACGATATATAATTTAAATATTAGTCTCTTGGTTTTGGTGGCTGAGCTTTTTCAACTTGAATTGGACGGCCTTTTACATCAGTGCCGTTAATTTTGTTGATAGCCTCAGTAGCAGCATTGTCATCTGGCATTTCAATAAAACCAAATCCTTTTGCGCGCCCAGTAATTTTGTCTTTAATGATTTTAACTGAAGATACTTCACCAAACTCACCAAATAACTGACCTAACTCATCTTCTCTTAAGCTGTAGTTAAGGTTTCTAACATAAATGTTCATGTTTTCTTTTAATTAATAATTAATAATAAAAAAATTGCATTACAAATCTAACAATATTTTTGTCAAAAAAAAATAAAGATGTTAATATTTCCTAATCCGATTAATTAGTCATTTATAGGTATAAAATAGGTGATATGTAAGATTAATTCGAAAAATGTATGAGATTTCCTGATACTTGAAGTTCCAATAATTCTCCTATTTTTTGCGATTTTTAGGCTTCAAAAAATCATCCAATTCTTTGGTGTCAGCAATATATTTGGCAAGTATTTTTTTGTCTTTACCAAGCACAAAAATTTGAGGGGTACTAGTTATACTATACATTTCCATGTAGTTAGCTTTTCTATCAGTGTCGATTAAATGTGTGCCGGGCAGCTTAAATTCTTTTAATTTTTCTTTCCATTCATCCTCATCGGGTAACAAGCAAGCCGTTATTAAATTTATTTCAGGATGCTTTTTCAGCCAAGCTCCCAAATTAGGCGTTTCTTCCAGACAATGTTTACAGTCATAACTCCAAAAATAAAGGATAGTAGTTTTGGTTATTTGTTGGTGTAAATCAACATCTTTTCCGGCGCTATCTGTAGCCGTAAAATCAGGACAAATATTGCCTACAAATAATCTTTTTAAAGCGTCGCTTCTCTTATAAATTTTCTTTAATTGATCTTCCGTAAGCCACCAACTACGGTCTTTTTTATAATACTCTTCAACCAAATGCACAAATATTTTGTCTTGCCCCTGAATAGACGAGCGTTCGAAAGAGTTGCCTAAAAAATACAAGCTCCATTTAAAAACGTCTTTAGAGGCGGAGGCCCTTTGCAAAATAGTATCGCAGCAGGCTATAACCGAATCGGTTTCAGGAAATCCGTAATCATTAATGTAATTTGTATAGTTAATGTAAAGCACATTTGAATAAGCAAGCCTATCATCGCCAAAATTTATATTATCTAAAAAATGTTTCTTTAAGTAAACTGCTTTGGCCTTAGGTGCAAGATTTGCAGGAGCTTCTATTGCCAGACTAGACTGAATTAAATGAGCCACAAACATATTTGGATTTTTTGAAATAGTTTGTTTCTTAAACTGCATTAATTGTTTTTGATAAATAGTAATTAAATTCTTCAGAATAGGGATAGAATCTGGTCTGGTGCTTTTTTTGTGTAATCTCTTTTCGAGTACCTGCATTTGAAACTCATTGAATTTGTATTTTTTAAGAAAATCATAATAGGTGGTGTTTTCTTTGCTATCTGTAAAAACAAGGCTTTCTATAACGGCCGCCGTATCTACCGAAATAGAAAAGGTGTTCTCATCCGTCATTAAAAATTCAAAGGCTTTTTTGTTTGTTAAATAAATTAAAAACACCCCTCCGGTAAGTTTTTCCTCGCTTTCAAAAACGGCTACGCCCTCTCCGTTCGTAAGGCTTGTATCCCGTGCATAACGATTTTCGCCATATTGATAATACATATAGATGGGGCGATTTTTTACATTGCTTTTTAATGTAATTTTGTAGCCGTTTACCGCATAAAGCGACAGACTTAAAAAGTTAATCAAGCTAATTAGTAAAACGATGTTGAAATTTCTTCTGCCTCTCATTTTTATTTTAATCGATTGGTATTTTTTTACAGGCGTACAAACCATCATAAAAGATTTTCCGCAACAGCGTAAAGTTACAATTCAAACGATATACTGGGTAGTTTCTGCACTCACTATTTTTTGCCTTATTATAACCGGGGTTTTTGAGCAAGCATCTTTGCCTAATTTTTTCAGGGGTTATGTGGTATCCATTATATTTATTTTGTTTTTAGCTAAATTTTTGGGTTGTATTTTTTTATTGATAGATGATTTAATACGATTGTTTAGATGGGGGTATCAGTTTGCCACCACAGTTAACCATCCTGAACAAAGAGAAGGCATTAGCCGTTTAAAATTTTTAACCTATGTATCGACTTCTTTTTTTGCCACTACATTTATTTCATTTTTCTATGGATTGGTTAAAGGCTCACACGATTACAGGGTACATACAACTAAACTAAGTTTTAAAAATTTACCTGAGGCTTTTAATGGATTAAAAATTGTACAGATATCTGACATTCATACAGGTAGTTATATGAATACAGATGCATTATCGCGAGCTTTTGACATGGTAATGGAATTAAAGCCTGATGTAATTTTTTTTACAGGAGATTTAGTAAACGATAAAGCAACCGAAACAGAAGGCTTTTTGCCTGTGTACCAAAAACTAAAAGCTCCAATGGGCGTGTTTTCTATTTTAGGAAATCATGATTATGGTGATTATGCAGAATGGGAAAGTCGTGAAGCAAAAATTGAAAACTTAGAAACTCTTAAAAAAATACACCAGCAAGTAGGTTGGCGATTGCTAATGAATGAACATGTTGCTCTAGAAAAAAATGGGCAAAAAATTGCTTTATTGGGCATTGAAAACTGGGGCGGTAATTTACATTTTCCGAAATACGGAAGAATGGATTTGGCTTATGCAGGCACAGAAAAATTTGATTTTAAAATGCTACTGTCGCACGACCCTTCACATTGGGATAAACAGGTAAAACAAATGTATAAAGACATTGATTTAACCTTTAGTGGGCACACACATGGTTTTCAGTTTGGTATAGAAATACCAGGGCTTATAAAATGGAGTCCATCGCAATGGGTATATAAACAATGGGCAGGTTTATATAAAAACAATAACCAATATTTATATGTAAACCGCGGTTTAGGTTGTGTAGGCAGAGAACACGTTTCAATATACAATGGCCGCTTAGGCATTTGGCCAGAGATTACTTTTATGGAATTAAGCAAAGCTTAAATTTTAAAACGCTCGGCTAACACCAATCATCCAACGGAACTGAAAATAATTTGTTTCAGCATACGGTAAACGATTTATAAAGAAAGGGAAATCGGCGCGTATGGTTAATGGCTTCAACGTTTGCAGTTTACCCCATTTTTGTATAGTTAAAGTTGTACCAACACCGGCATCAACCATAATGTCTGATAAAGCAAAAGGCTCAGCATTATAATTTGTATTTATTACACCAGCATCGCCAAATAAATAGGTTCCAAAAGCAAGGGTTTGTTTTGTTGCTTTTGATATAAAGCCAAAGTACCTACTAAAATCAACCTCAGCAGTTACAGATGCTCCACTTGTGCCTTTATAATTGTAACGATAATTGCCATTAGCATCTATTTGTGGCAATAAATAACCCATGTAGCCACGCAAGTTTAAGCCTCCGCCTGCAGCAAAATTTCCGGTACTTGCGCCAAAATTAAAGGGCTGAAAAATGCCCATAGAGCGAGTGTATTTACTGTCCATTAAATCTTCGGGGTTAGCCCCTGCAACAAACAACATAGATTCTACAGGAATGTTTGAACCTACCCCATATTGCACAAACATGCGTGTATGTAAGCCCAATTTACCAAAATAGGTTTTGTTTACCGATGTAAGTGTTGCTGCAGAAAAATTAAAATCGCCCAAGAAAGGTGCACGCACATTTAGGTTTAAAAAACCAAGCCCTCTTCTGTATTTGTAGTTATGATCTATGCCAAATGAAGCCGAACTATTTAATAAACCTACGCTACTCCATTCATTTTTATAGATAAGATAATTTAAGGAGTAATTATTGTAACGTTCCATGCCTTTTAATTGAACATAGAAACGAGTTTTCTCGCTATTGCTTTTTTTATCAAAACCAACAAGCACAGATGCAAGTCCATCAAGGGCTTTAAGCGTAGTATAAAAGCCCGATTTTTTCATGAATTTATCGGTAGCTGTTCTGTAATTAAATAAAACAGAAAATGGGTCGTGACTATTTACAGAAGTACTTTTATCTAAATAAGCTTGCCCCATTTGTGTGTTTAACCAAATGGTTAAATCAAACACGTTTTTGTAGTTCATATAATTTCCATTAAAATGAACTCCGGCTTTTACACCATCATAGCCATTATACCATAGGGCCGGGCGCGCATATAATTGATATTTATTGCGGTTAGGGGGGTTAGCAATTTTAGAATCGAAACCAAAAGAATAATTACGAGGTTTGGCATTATTAAATGCATTTACATCGGGCATAATATGTGCCGTATCAATTATTACATTTTTAATGCTTCCTGAAGGAATAGTAACGGTTGCAGTATACGTTGGTTTTACTTTGTCCCAACCAATCCAACGAGGAAGAATGGTTGCACTTGTTTTCTTTTCGTACCAAGTGTTTGGAATATAAAAATTTAGGTTTTCGTGTGTGCTTGTTTCAACCGTAAAATCTAAAGGCATTTGCATGCGTCCATTTCGTTTAAACGTTATGGCATATTGATTATCGGTGCCTTTAATTTTTTTTACTTTTTTTACCGCATAGTCAATTGTTTTAGCTGTTTCAAGCCATTCATCAAAAAACCAATTCAAATCGTTATTCGTAAATTGAATAATAGAATTTCTAAAATCTTCGGGATATGGGTGACAGAATTTCCATTGATTAAAATAATTTTGCATAGCAGCTTTAAACATATCATCGCCTAAAACATAACGAAGGTTATAAAGCATAACCGTAGTTTTCATGTACACCATGCCATAACCACCACCGTGCTGCAAGGCTCCATTAAAATTATCGCTGTGTGTGTTTAATGTAGTTTCATCGCCACGAAGTATATCATTAAAATATCTTAGGTACGCGTTGGTTTCACGGTAATAAACCGAATCTGTATGATTACGTACATAAGCGCTTTTTATTTTTGGGTACTTATTATATTTTCCTTCTATGTTTTCCCAACCATCGCAAGTATAAAATTGAGTAAAGCCTTCATCTAAAAAAGCACGATAGGTTTCGTTACTACCTACCATTCCAAAAAACCAGTTATGCGAAATTTCATGAATAAATAAACCCCTGTAACCCGGGTCAGAACCTCCATTAAGTGTTATCATTGGGTACTCCATTCCATCTTCCGCATCGGCCGATATCATTTTTGGATAGGCATACTGGCCAATGTTTTTAGAATTATTTTCAATAACCTTAGCTACATAGGCAGCCGCATTTTGCCAAGCGCCAGCATGTTGCTCTTGTGCCAAAGCAATGCAACGTACATTGCCTGCCATTGCTTCTCCAATACGATAAGTAGGGTCAAAAGTATAAGCAGCGTCGTGTACATTTATAGCATTAAAAACCCATGTTTTAAAAGTGCCATCGGGTTTAATTATTTCTGATGGAGCCGAATTGAATGGCTTTTTTGCAAAATTGACAATGTCTAATTTCTGACGAAGGTCTGTTGGTAAAACTTCTTTCTCATTTTGTAAAACCCCTGTTCCATCACAAATATATTGGTTAGGCAGGGTGAGTTCTATATGAAAAGAACCAAAATCTCCATAAAATTCATGATCCATGTGTTGGTCGGTATCCCAACCTTGTTTGGCATCGTAAACAGAAATGCGTGGATACCAGTGCACTAAATTATAATGCTTATACCCAAAAGCCCCAAACAGCTTCATTCGGTTGCGAAGCAACATATCATTATCAAAATAGGTTTTAAATTTTATATTAAAAGTAATTGATTCACCTGCTTTTAAAGGGCTTTGCAGCCATACTTTCATTACCGTGTTATCTACCTCGGTTTTCAAAGTCTGGCCATTTATGGTAATGCTTTCTACATTAGTTCCTAAACCTGCATCGCGATACTTGCCATATTTTAATTTTACTCCGTTGTTCTTATACAGATCAGACATGTAAGAACCTTTGGTTTGTGCATTGCTATACAAATGAAAAAACACAAAAGGCAGTTCATTTGGCGAATTATTATAATAAGTAAGCGTTTCATCGCCATCTACAATGTTTTCGGCATCAATTAGCTTTGCTTTAATGCTATAGTTCACATCCTGCTGCCAATAAGCAGCATTAGGTTTACGATTTTTCCAATAAAGTGTGTTAGAAGCCGAACGAAATTCTTCCTGTTCTGTTTGGGCTTGGATAACAAAGGGCAAAAATGCCAGCAAAAAATATTTTTTTATCATGGTGTTCAAAGATAAAATATTTTAAATAATAGGTTAAAGTGGGTTTAGTTAAAAATAAACTTAATAAATAGATGGAATTACTTAATTCTAAAATATATTTGCGTGAAATTTTAAGATTACCAAATATGGTTTTACCTGTTGTTGTATATGGCGACCCTGTTTTAAGAAAGATGGGCGTTGATATTGATAAAAATTACGAAGGGCTTAACACCCTTATTGCAAATATGTTTGAAACAATGTATGAAGCAAATGGCGTGGGCATTGCTGCACCGCAAATTGGCAAAGCCATTCGTTTGTTTGTTATAGATGCAAGTCCGTTTGCAGAAGTTGACGAAGAAGAGGATGAGGAGGAAGATAAGTTAAGCAAAAAAGAAATTGCTTTTTTAAAAGACTTTAAACGTATTTTTATTAATGCCCGAATATTAGAGGAAAAGGGCAACGAGTGGAAATTTAATGAGGGTTGTTTAAGCATTCCTAAAATAAGAGAAGACGTTTTGCGCAAGCAAACTGTTACTATTGAATATTACGACGAACATTTT
>Ga0134125_10007590_pt1 | contig 12234 bp, 10 predicted proteins | sample KB31751_FD_96464 | JGI IMG/M metagenome (GOLD analysis project Ga0134125, IMG submission 96464) | Terrestrial soil microbial communities with excess Nitrogen fertilizer from Kellogg Biological Station, Michigan, USA - KB3-175-1 | ecosystem: Environmental > Terrestrial > Soil > Unclassified ... | reverse complement strand
CTGGAAACTTCATTTCTATATTGGTTATAAGCCCAAAGCAAGGAAAACCCTCGCATGCGCTGGTACGTTAGTGTACATCGGCAATTGAGTGCGGCGATTCAGCGGAATGCCTTAGCAACGCATTCCTTTTATAGAGGGAGAAAAGGCATCTCAATACGTCAGAGCTGAAACCGGCGGCACAGTTCCGGAGCGCGATGGATGAACCGGAGCGCGATGGATGAATAGGTCCTTCATAGATGGCCCGAGATTTTTGCCGAACCCCAGCTTCAAGCCAAGGTGACAGGTTTCAATGGATCACTTTTTCTTAGGTAGAAATCGTGTTTTTGTGTTAAAAACAAGGTCACAAATTAAGATTAGAGTTTGTTAATTTTTCTGGATTTTCGGATCTCATCGGGACAACTTTCAAAATAAAGACAAAAAAAACAGAATCTGTCTTATAATGTCAGGCAAAACATGGAAACGAATTTAAGAACAGACAAGCTGCTCGACCAAATTGGCTGGAAGCTGCTGCAAGAACTGCAAATCAATGGGCGGCTCTCTTACGCTGAACTGGGACGGCGCGTGGGTCTCACCACCCCCGCCGTAGTAGAGCGGGTAAAACGTATGGAAGAAGCCGGCATAATTGTCGGCTACCACGCCGACATTGACCCAATGAAGGTCGGAATGCCAATCACCGCTTTTATCCGGATGTCTGTTGTGGGAGACGTTTTTACCCGGATCACGGCAGTGGTGAAGAATTCGCCGGAAGTGGTGGAATGCCATCGCGGTACCGGAGCCGACTCTTTCATTATGAAAGTCCACGTGCGCTCGGTAGAGCACCTGGAATCGCTTATAGACAGGCTCACGCCTTTTGGTACCACCTCAACTTCCATTGTTTTGTCGTCGCCGGTGGAGAAACGCGCCATCAATCGCATGGAAGAAACGCAGCCAAGCGCACAATCAGCCCAGGCAGCGCCACGAAAATAAGAATCAGGCAATCCTTACCATTAATTAACACTGATGAAACTGCTCTGAATCAGGGCTAATGAGGCCCTTAACCCACGCCTCTGCGGTTCCTATAAGTAGATCCAGAGTTATCAGCGGATGCCCATGTTATCCTTTTTTTCAATAGCTTAGGAAACAAAAGGGGTGGACGGCGCTGTCACCTGCCGTCACCTTTGCGCGATCCATGATTCCTGGAAATGAAGGAATCACTTCCTTATCTGCCCTTCTGTTTCTCCATCGACCCATACGCCTCTGCGAGTCAGCACCCGGTTCGACATGATTTGCTCCAACATGGTTTGACATGACTTGCTCATTTTTGAGTTGAATTTGAGCTTCTCGCAACTCCGGTAATAGTCAAGCTGAGGAATCAGGGTTGGTGACCGAACCTCAAGGTTGCTGGCAAAGGCGTTCGCGCTGCTGACCATTGCCGTGCTGGGCTTGCCGGCGACTCCCTTGTATGTCACGAGAATCGCGCGACTCTGCATCTTTATCGTGGGCCGGTTTCTGCAATCTCTTTCATGGAAAAACAGATCGCGACCGGTTAACCCAGCTCAAGAAAAATCGTTCTCGGGTTCAATGTTTCACCTGCAAGTTTTTCAATTGCGATCCCAGAATTGGAGAGAGATGATGCACGAAGCGGGAAACCCAAGAGCGCTCTTTTTGCTCGAGCAGATAGATTTGGGAAAACATCTTTAGTGAGAGTCGCGTTTAATCTACGGCGGGAATTCTGGAATGTAGCTGGATTTCTACCGCAGGCCTCGCGGTTCGTATTTCTTCTCAGCCAGTGCAAAGAGTTTTGACATCTTGCCACGCTTCAAGACTCTCAAGCCGAGGTAACATGTCAAGAGGATTGGGGGAGCCGTTGTAAATGGAACGATGCCAGCAGTGTGGCTCGGAGGTAGAGCGAGCGGCGCAGTTTTGCTCGCAGTGCGGAAGTCCGTTGAGGAAAAGTTCCACAGGATCGTCCGGTGCTGACGCTGCCACCACGGCCGCGCTCGCCTCGGCGGGCGCACCCGCGCATCTGCCGCCACGAAAATCTTCTTCCTTCCGGCCGGCATCGCATCCCTCCCGCGATGAAGGGCGATTCGCTGGGGGCATGCTGATTGCGGAGCGCTACCGCATCATTTCGCTGCTCGGACGCGGCGGCATGGGCGAGGTCTTTCGGGCGGACGATCTCACGCTGGGCCAGCCGGTGGCGCTCAAGTTCCTGCCCGACTCGATGATCGATAAGTCTATGCTGGAGCGCTTCCGCAACGAGGTCCGCATCGCACGCCGCATCTCGCACCCTAACGTTTGTCGCGTTTATGACATCGGCGAGACCGACAACCAAGTTTTTCTCTCCATGGAGTACGTGGACGGCGAAGACCTCTCGTCGCTGCTGCGGCGTGTTGGCCGGCTTCCCCGCGATAAAGCCATGGAGATCGCGCGCAAAATTTGTGCCGGGTTAGCGGCAGCGCACGATAAGGGCGTGTTGCACCGAGATCTGAAGCCCTCGAATATCATGCTCGATGGGCGAGACGAAGTGCGCATCATGGACTTCGGCTTGGCCGGCTTAGTCCACCAGATCGAGGACGTTGGTAGCGGGACTCCGGCGTACATGGCACCGGAGCAACTTGCGGGCAAGGAAGTCACAGCTCGCAGCGATATTTATGCGCTCGGGCTCGTGCTTTACGAACTATTCACCGGAAAGCCGGCATTCGAGGGCAAGACGCACGACGACATTATGCGCGTTCGCCGCGAGAACAAGCCGCAGCGTCCTTCCACTCTGGTTCGTGATCTCGATCCGGCCATGGAGCTGGTTATTCGGCGCTGCCTGGAGGAGGAGCCGGAAAATCGTCCGTCATCGGCGTTGATTATTTCTGCCGCGCTGCCCGGTGGTGAGTATTTGATTGCTCTCTACCGGCCCGACGACTACGACCCTTCCGTCGAAACCGGAGCGATGGAGCGCGAGATCGACCTGCTCAACGACGAAATGGTGACTGCCGGTGTCAGAATCTTTGTCGGCGGTCTTTCTTCTCCTAATGATGCGAGGTCGCTGCAAATTCAGCCCAACGGCGAGCTGTTCGTCACCGACGGGCCGTACACGGAAACCATGGAACACGTAGTCGGTTTTTGGGTGCTGAAAGCTGCCGATGTGAACGAGGCACTTGCGTGGGGTCGCAAGGCCGCCAAAGCTTGTAGGGCGTCGGTCGAGGTGCGACCGTTTGCCCATCCGAAGTAAGGAACGGTACGGCTGGTCGCCATCGATTACGGAGACATAGGCCGCTTGAACCCGAGCACCACAGTCAACGGAGAGAGAATGAGGAAAATCATCGCAACCGCAAGAGTGTCGCTTTGCGGCCTTTTCCTCGAACCGGAGCCGCGACGTATTAAATTTACGACGCCCGTTCCAATGCAGGTACACCATTCCAGCTTGGCTCGGCGTATCCGGCAACACTCGGCATTGTGACCGCTTGATTTTCCTGCCAGAACTGCCGCAACAGCTTGAGTGTCTGTTCAATGCCGATCTGCGGTTTCCAGCCGATATGGCTCCTCAGCTTGCTGTAGTCGGTTATGTAAACCAGTTGGTCTCCGGGGCGCGCCCGGTCCATGAAATAATCCAGTTTCACGCCCGTGAGTTTCCGGATCGTTTCCAACAATTCCAGCAAAGACGTTGTATTTTCCGGGCCGCCGCCGACGTTATAAATTTGCCCGGCAGTTTGCGGAAGGTTATCTTTCACGGCCTGCATGGCGCGGACCAGGTCTTTTACGCAAAGGACGTCCCGGACCTGGCGGCCGTCGCCATAAATTTTTACCGCCTTCCCCTGCAGCGCGGAATAAAGAAAGTGGGCGACCCAGCCCTGGTCTTCTGTGCCAAATTGCCGGGGACCGGCAATGCAGGACATACGAAAAACAACGACAGGCAAATTGTAAATACGGCCAAAGTCGCGGACATACTGGTCGGCCGCTCCCTTGGAACAGCCGTAAGGAGAATGGAAATCGAGCGGCTGCGATTCTGATATGCCCATATGATCCGGATGGAAATATCGTTTAGCCGAACGCTCCGGCGCGCCTAATCCAAGATCGCCATAAACTTTGTTGGTGGAGGTAAACAGCAGAAACGGTTTCTTGCGGGACTTTCGGGCTGCATCCAGAATGTTAAAGGTGCCTTGCACGTTGACTTCAAAATCAAGTCGCGGGTCAATCAGCGAGGTTGTGACCGCAACCTGCGCGGCAAAGTGATAGATCTCATCAGCGTTTGCAACCGCCTCTTCCACCAGGGCCCGGTTCCGGATATCCCCTATCGTTAATTCGAGCCGATCCGAATTGCGCGCGATTTGCTTCAGCCATTCAGCGTTATAGTGCGTTCCCTGGCGGCTTAAATTGTCAAAAACATGCACTTTTGCCTCTGTTTGAGTAAGGAACCAATGCGCCAGATTCGATCCGATAAATCCAGCTCCTCCAAATATCAAAACAGAGCGCCTTTTAGTTCTATGCATTTTCCCCTTCCCGATAATTAGTCACTATGCAGCCAAGCCAAAACTGTTCAGCTGTGCAAATGCCTCCACCACCCGATCTGTGGGTTTCTGTGATTCAAGCCACCCCACCAAGTCTTTTACGCCGTCAGCAAATCGCATCTGCGGTTTATAGCCCAGGCATGCTTTTGCGGCAGAAATGTCCGCGAAACAGTGGCGGATATCGCCCGCCCTGTATTTCTCCGTAAGCTGGCACCCGATGCCGGTATGCAGGGCGCTTCCCAGCACACTGGCCACCTCTGAAATTGAAATCGGCTGCCCAGAACCGATGTTTAGCGCCTTACCGTCTCCTGCTGAACGTTCCATTGCCAGAATGTTGGCCCGCACCACGTCATTGACGCTCACAAAATCGCGCATCTGCTTCCCATCCTCAAAAACCAGGGGTGGATTGCCGTTCAACATTCGTGAGGCAAAAATTGCGGCAACCCCCGTGTATGGATTGGATAGCGCCTGCCTGGGGCCATAGATGTTGAAATATCGCAACGCAACTACCGGCAGGTTGTAAGTCCGCCCAAACAGGAGAGACATCTCCTCTTGGTCTTTTTTTGATAATGCGTAAATCGAGCTGCACTGAAGGGACTTTGATTCGTCGGTTGGGATTGGCTCCAGTTGACTCCCGCACTGTAAGCACACCATCTCCCATTCTTTGTTCTGGAGCTGCTCAGCGGGGCGCAATGGCGGTGTGACAGTCCCGCAGTTGGTGCATGAGTATTTTCCCTCGCCATAGATTGACATTGAAGAGGCAATGACCAACTTTTGTACTTTGCTTTGCCGTCTTAATAGAGCCTGCAACAGCACTGCCGTTCCTAAGGTATTGGTGCCCACATAACGTGAAATTTCATACATTGACTGTCCCACGCCGACCACGGCAGCCAGATGAAACACCACGTCAATCCCTTTTAGGGCCTTCACAACTGCCGCAGGGTCTTGCACATCGCCACGCAGGAGCTCAACCTCGGGGTTCAGGTAATCAGGAAGTTTGCCGCCGTGAACCTGAGGGTCAAGATTATCCAGTACTCGCACATGATGGCCATGTGCCAGCAATGCATCTACTAAATGCGATCCAACAAAACCACACCCACCAGTGACAAGCACGTTTTTAGCCACTGCTCTTTAACCTCGCATGGAAGATCTAGTTTTAGCGAAACATTAATCGCTTTATCGATGAAACACATTTCAGAGCACTTCATTTCAGAGTGCTTCAACGCAGGGCAGAGAGTAAATTCGTCAGACTGTTAATGCGGTCAATTAATACCCCCTCGCGCATAATCACTCTGGCAACCTACTTACCAACTGAAAGGTTAGAAGATGGCAAAAAGTACAATGATGCCCTTTTAAAAAACGCCGATTTCCGCCACAGGTAAAAAGTCGCACGGGAATTGTGCAGAACTAAATTATTTGGACAAATTATTGCAGCAAAACTTATACGAAATTGCCGGAAGTCGTTGATGAGACAAAGAGTCCAGAGTCATTGGTATATAGCATCCAGCACTTCAGCCACTCGAACCAGTTCTTCATTTCCCCTGAAATGTTCAGCTGCCTGTAAGCGCTTTATCCATTCCAGGGCGGCACGTCCGGACCAATTATCAGGAGCAGAAACAAGGGGGATGCGTTTTGTTCCTTCATAACGCTCCGCAACAAAATCATAAAAAGACCCGTTCACGTTGCGAAAAGCCGCGCCACCGCGGGCGCCAAAGAATTCAGCCGCAATGATGCAGTCCTGTCCTACAGACAGCCGCCAGGAACATTGCATGTTGACGATAGTTCCTGGGGCTGTGTCTATTTGAGCGATCGCGTAGTCTTCGACTGCATTCGATTGCCGGTTCCATTGCCGTCCTTGCGTATAAAGCCTGCTGTTCACTCTATGTACTGCTGGGAACCCGAGCATCCATAAGGCTGCATCAATGAGATGGATGCCGAGGTCCATCACACAACCGCCGCCGGAGAGTGCGCGATCATAAAACCACTCTTTATCAGGGCCGTAGGCATTGTGAAACACCACATTCACTGCATATATCTCGCCCAGTTCTCCTGAGGAGATCACCGAGTGAATGGCCTGCAAAGCTGCGGTAAAGCGGTAAGCCAAATCAATTGCCAGCAACCGGTTGGCTTTTTTCGCTGCTTCCACCACGGAACGTGTTTCATTTGCATTCCGGCCAAGCGGCTTTTGACAAAACACAGGCAATCCACGCTCCAATGCGCGCAATGATTGCTCCGCATGCTGTGCGCTTGGCGTTGCAATAATCACGCCGTCAATATCGGCGCTGAGAAGCTCATCGTAGCTGCTGACTGGTTTCGCCCCGGGAGCCAGGACCAAGCTCTGCTGCAAAAGCTCAGGGGACGTATCGTAAATGACAGCGATATCGGCTAAACCGCTATGTGCGATTACCTCCAGGCGGTTTCGGCCAATCCAGCCGACGCCGAGGAAACCCAGACGAGGTACTTGCTTGTTGCTGGAAGAACTTTCTTCTGCCGGAACGATAAGTGTGTCACTCATAGCTTACGGTGGCTTTCAAAAATCCGTCAGGACGGGATAGCGTGGCCTCAAATGCCTGGGGCAGGGCCGCTAAAGGGAAACTATGTGTGCAGAGCGTCCGTGGATCGAATAAGCCGGATTCTGCTGCTTCTACAGCTTTATACATGCCCTGGACATAAACTCTTTCGTCACGTTCATGGGCATTTACTACATCCAGTCCGCGCCAATTCCACAGCTGCATGTTGACCTGCCGAGGGCCGTCTTGATGATAGCCGGCAATAATCAGCCTCGCGCGAGTACCAGCCAGTTCCGCAGCAAGATCAAGCGGCCACTGCTTTCCAGTGGCTTCAATCACCCGTTCACACATCTTGCCGCCAGTTAATTCTTTGACCCGTTCGATGAGTTTGTAATGGTCGTCCAGCAACACCAATTCTTTCGCTCCCATCCGTTGCGCAAGCTGTAGCGCGTAAGACCGGCGTGAAAGAGCGATCACATGCGCTTTGGCCCTGGAGGCCAAAGAGGTCAAGACGGCACCCAGAAAGCCGATGCCAACAATTGCAACCGTCTGGCCTGCCTGTATGTTGCTGCGCTCAAAAATATTCATGGCACAGGCAAAAGCTTCACCGGGAAACGGAAGAGAAGCAAGGGAAGGCGGCAACAAAACCAGCGACGAAGCGGCAACTAAATCGTACTCCGCATAAGAATGGGACCCCAGTAGCGCTACCCGGTCGCCTTCCTTGATTTCCGCCACATCAGCGCCAACTGCATCTACATGGCCCCAGCCTTCATGCCCAAGAGCTCCCGGATCTGTGGGATATTGCGACCAGGGCATCCCTTCCCACATCGCCAGGTTAGAGGCGCACACTCCACATCCTTCGAGTTGGACACGTACTTCACCGCGCGACGGGCTGGGCTGGCGAATCTCGCGCACCTCAAGTTTTCGAGGTCCGGTGAGTACCGCCGCCTGCATTACTTTCCCAATTTTAATGGTTCCCATTTAGATTGCCGGTCAGATGGAGTACAGCCGCACGAAGGATAGATGCTGAAATAGGGTTGTGGTCGAATGCGCCGAATTACGCCAACCACACTGGCCAACTTGCGCTGGCATCTACTTACCTGAATTATCCTTCTAAGTTATCAAGGATGCAGGATTTCGCAGCGTTCAGCTAAGAAAAATTATGAAAATTGTGATATTCGGACTCTCGATTTCATCTGCCTGGGGGAATGGGCATGCGACCACGTACCGGGCGCTTTGCAAGGCCCTGAGCAAACGGAAACACGATATCGTCTTTTTTGAACGCAATGTCGAGTGGTATGAACAAAATCGCGATCTGCCGAAACCGCCTTATTGCACCTTCAAACTGTTTGAAACGTGGGATGCAATCCTTCCTGTCGTCCGCAGAGAATTGAGAGGGGCTGACGTTGCGATCGTGGGCTCATATTTTCCGGACGGAATTGCCGCGCTCGATGAGATTTTAAGCCGCAACGTTCCAGTCAAAGCGTTTTATGACATCGATACTCCCATCACCATTGCCGGCCTGAGGACTGAAGGCAAAACAGCTTATCTTCTCAAGGAGCATCTGCCGGAACTGGACGTTTATTTCAGCTTTACCGGCGGGCCAATGTTGCAGGAGTTGGAAATGCAATTCGGCGTGCTGACCGCGGCGCCGCTTTACTGTTCCGTGGACCCGGAAAATTATTATCGGAAACATCTCAACCGGGAATTTCAATGCGATCTTAGCTATTTAGGAACATACGCTCCCGACCGGCAAGCCGTGTTAGAGGCATTTCTTTGTTCACCAGCGCAAAAAATGCCCGATAAAAACTTCATCGTCGCTGGATCACAGTATCCTGAGACAATCCTATGGCCTGGCAACGTTCAACGTATTTCTCATTTGAATCCGCAATATCATTCTGATCTCTATAGTTCTTCAAGGCTGATTCTGAATGCGACGCGAAAAGAAATGATCAAAATGGGCTACTCGCCATCGGTGCGGCTGTTTGAAGCCGCGGCATGCGCTTCTGCCATGGTTTCCGATAGCTGGGCAGGGTTGGATGAATTCTTTGCTCCAGAAAGTGAAATCCTGCTGCCAAAGACGAGCGATGATGTCTGCCGCTACCTTACCGAGATGTCCGACTCCGATCTCCGCCGGATTGGACGCGCTGCCCAGGAGCGCGTGCTTGCCAGCCATACCGCCAATATTCGGGCCCAGGAATTTGAAGACATTGTGGAGACCGCAATGCAAAAAAGCGGAAAATCCACAATCGCGGGTTAGCCGCCGGGAATCTGCAATGACCATACGTGTACGCTATACCTGAAGCATCGTCCCAGCCTTGACTCCAGGTGTCTGCACTTCAATTAGCTTCCCGCGCTCAAGCACAAGGATTGTGTCGCAGCTTCTCAACGTGCTCAGGCGATGAGCAATCATAAAAGTCGTTCGCTTCTGCATCAATTTCTCTGTCGCGGTAAGGATGGATTCTTCAGTAATTGTGTCGACAGAGCTGGTGGGCTCATCGAGAATCAGGATAGGGCTGTCCCGCAAGAAAGCGCGAGCGAGAGAGATACGCTGGCGTTCTCCGCCGGAAAGGCGCGCTCCCCGTTCGCCCACGCTGCTGTCATATTGCTCAGGCAGAGCGCTGATAAACTCATGGGCGCAAGCTGATTCGGCAGCAGCAACAATCTCTTCATCGCTGGCCGTAAGCTTTCCATAGGCAATGTTCTCGGCAATGCTCGCGTCCAGCAACACGGGTTCCTGCAGCACCGTTGCAAATTGGCGCCTGAGATCGGAAATGCGGTATTCCCGGATATCAATTCCATCCAGCAGGATCTGGCCCGCATCCGGATCATAAAAACGCATAATCAGGTTCAGGAGAGTAGTTTTTCCTGCACCCGTTCCACCAACGATTCCTACGCGAGCGCCCGCGGAAATTGAAAACGAGACGTTCTGCAGGCCCTGGAGGCTTTGGCCGTAATGAAATGAAACATTACGAAACTCAACAATTCCCTGTGCGTGCAGCAGCGGAACGGCGAAGGGACTTTCCGCAATTTCGGGAGGCTGATCCAGCAATGCAAATGTCCTCTCCAGGCTTACCAGCCAATTCTGCAGATCAGAGGTCTTGGTACTGAGCGCCTGAAGCGGCTGGTACATTTGGACGATATATGCCATGACCACCAGCAGGGAGCCGACGGTCAATCTACCTGCCTTCACATGCACCACGCCGATATACAAGGCTGCGGCAGTACCGGCAGCTATAACTAATCCGATTAGTGTGCTGAACGTAGCCTGCAGCCGCGCCAGCCGGATTTGGCCGGCCAGCCGTTTGCTGGAGTGCCGCACAAACCGCTCATATTCGCGATGTTCCTGTCCAAAAGCCTTGATCGTGCGGATGAACCCGAGCACTTCCTGGACAACGGACATCGCGCTGCTATCAAGCTCCTTGATATTCCGTGAACGAAGCCGCACCACCCGGCTGCTCGCCATGGAAAGCACAAACAATACCGGCGTGATTGCCAGCGCAAATAACGAAAGGGTTGGATCAATGCGAAGGCTGATAAATATCATCCCAGCCAGGGTGAATCCGGCGATCACAAGCGGCAAGATTCCCTGCAAGACCACATACTGAATTGACGGTGCGTCGTGCTGAATACAATAAACAGAATCACCAGCGCCGTAATTATCATGGAAAGCAAGAGGCAGCCGTTGCACATGGTTGAGCAGTTTGGCGCGAAAATCCCACACCAGCTTCTCACCTACGTAAGTTTGCAGAAGCCAGCTTGCAAGCCCCTGAAATCCAGCCAGCAGCGCAATTGCCAGCAATAATCCCACGGCAATTGCCAATACGGAAGTTTCGGATCCATGCCTGGGCAGCAATCCAGATAAAAATTGCGGAAGCTGTTGTTGTTCAAGAACTGAATCTACGGCTATCTTCATCGGCAACGGATATGCCAAAGCCAGCAACATTGAAATGAGATTCAGGACTGCAATGACCAGCAGATGCGGCCAGTAACGCCGCGCCTCACTAAAGCTTCTGAGAATGACGGATGATCGTTTTAGCGGAATAGACTGCACAGTTCAATTCGAAATAAGGTAATCCAACATACCATTTGAGCTTTGTACACTCAATACTGTGCAACACTGGTTTTATAACCAGGAGCAACATACATTTCGGGGCGCGGTCCCGGCTTTTTGGATTATTGCAGTAGCGGTTAAGCGTGAGTTCGCTCTCGCATTGGCCTTTGACACGACGCGATGGGAGGGTGTCACATCCACGACTTCGCCCGGCCAGATGCCTTAACCCCCCTTGCACCGCGCCACCTTGCCGCAGAACTCCTTCAGCAGCAGAGCTGATCGATTCCACGCGCCCTGTAGTAAGAATTAAGATTGACTACGCGCTTGAGCATACACCAGTGAGAGTGTTCTGAAATGCAAGGAGCATTTCGGGCGTTTGTGTTGTTCTAGGTCTGGTATCAGACGGACATCAGGACGTTAGCGGGAATATTCTTAAAAGCAAAGATGGGGTATATTCATGAATTCTCGATTCCGGGACTATATTCATTCTGAATCATTCAGTAATTCTTCAAACGCTCTCAAAGCCCAGTATGGCGGCAATCGAAGCAATTTTAAAAATCCTGCAGGAAATCACAACGGCATCATTCATCACCCGCATTTGGCGTCTTCTGCTTCACTAAATCCTGGTGTCCTTAATTCCTGGAAGGAGATTGCCTCATACCTAGGTCGTGGCGTAAGGACCGTTCAACGATGGGAATCGGAATTGCAATTGCCCATTCATAGGCCCAGAGGTAAGAACCGCAGCGCAGTGGTTGCGTTCCGGAAAGAACTTGATGAGTGGCTTAAGGCTACGCCTTCGCAACGCGCTGATGATGTGAGGGATACCGTGCTGCAAATTGCACGCGATCTGCAATCCCTTGCTGTGCAGCTGGTTTCGGCAGCAAATTCCCGGCCGGAAACTGAAGGAAAGAAGCTGGTGGAGGAGGCAAATACCCTGCTGCTGCGGTTAAACCTCTTGACGGACGGTAATTCTGGCCGAGCCACTCACACACAGGACCTCCTCTCCAAGAGCAGTTAAGGATTGATGCCTCATCCTGCTGTAGTCCTTGCTGTTTAGGGAAAGGATCTTTGCGGTTAGACCGGCAGCCGAGCTTTGCAAACCACAGAATACAAATGTGTGGGCAAAATTCTCTCAGGTTCTGTGGTAGTCCCTATGGCCTTTCACGCCCTTTGCGGTAAGGCTTCCGCT
>Ga0134125_10007587_pt1 | contig 12238 bp, 10 predicted proteins | sample KB31751_FD_96464 | JGI IMG/M metagenome (GOLD analysis project Ga0134125, IMG submission 96464) | Terrestrial soil microbial communities with excess Nitrogen fertilizer from Kellogg Biological Station, Michigan, USA - KB3-175-1 | ecosystem: Environmental > Terrestrial > Soil > Unclassified ... | reverse complement strand
TGGCAACGAACGAGGAACAGTGATGCATCGACGTGGGTTTCTGCGCGCGAGCGGCTCCAGCATGGCGGCGTTCGCACCCTGGCCCTGGGTGTTCCGGCGCAAGCCGCCCGCAACTCCCTCCAAGGGCGTGACGCTGACGGGCAAGCCGGAGCCCTTCAGCTATGCCGACCTCAAGGGACTCGCGCGCTCCATGGGCGCGGCGCCCTACCGACAGACTTACAAGCCGTTGCCGCCCGCCGTCCAGCACCTCAGCTGGGACCAGTGGGAGTCGATCGTCTACAAGCCTGAACGTGCCCTCTGGTACGGCGACGATCTGTCCTTCCGCATCCGCTTCGGTCACCTGGGGTTCAGCATCACCAAGCCCGTGCGGATGTATTCGGTCGAGGACGGACATGCCCGGGAGATCCTCTTCGATCCGTCCATGTTCGATTATGGCAGGTCGGGTCTGAAGCCCGCGGACCTGCCGAAGGATCTCGGCTTCGCCGGCTTCGCGGTGCTCTTTCACACCGACTGGAGAAGCGATCGGGCCGTGTTCCAGGGCGCCTCCTACTTCCGCGCGGTCGACGGGGATGGACAATACGGGATGTCGCAACGCGGGCTCGCGGTGGACACCGGGATGTCCCAGCCGGAGGAATTTCCCGATTTCGTCGCGTTCTATCTCGAGCGCCCGGCCAAGAACTCATCGCTTCTCACCGTGTACGCGCTGCTCGACTCGCCGAGCATCGCGGGGGCGTATCGGTTCATCATCGACGTCGCCAGCACCCTCGTCATGGACGTGGATGCAGCGCTCTACCCGCGCAAGGAGATCCAACGCCTCGGCGTCGCTCCTTGCACCAGCATGTTCCTCGTCGGCAAGAACGACCATCGTGTGGACGATGACTGGCGGCCGGAGATCCATGACTCGGACGGTCTGCAGATGAACACGGGCGCCGGCGAGTGGATCTGGCGTCCGCTCGCCAACCCGAGGGTGCTGCGCGTCAATACCTATGTCGACGAGAATCCGCGCGGCTTCGGCCTGATGCAGCGCGAGCGACGCTTCTCCCAGTATCAGGACGACGGTGTCTTCTACAACAAGCGTCCGGACTGCTGGGTGCAACCGAAAGCCCCCTGGGGCAAGGGCGGCGTCATGCTGGTGGAGATCCCCACCGCCGACGAGACCATGGACAACATCGTCGCCTTCTGGAGCCCGGCGGACAAGGCCGAGCCCGGGCACGAATACCTCTACGGCTACCGTTTGTACTGGTGCCGCAGCAATCCGTTCAAACCCCACCTCGCGCAAGTGCTCGCCACGCGCGATGGCATCGGTGGCGTGGTCGGTCAGAAGCGCACTCACTTCGCCTGGCGCTTCGTCGTGGACTTCGTGGGCGGCGACCTGGGGATGCTCGGCCCGGATGCCCGGGTGGTGCCTGTCATCAGTGCCTCGCGTGGCAACGTCGAGATCACCTCGGCGCGGCCGCTGCTGCCGATCAAGGGCTGGCGTGCGATGTTTGATCTGGTGCCGGACGACGGCGAGCAGCCGATCGACCTGAGGCTCTATTTGTCCCTGGATGGACAGGCCCTGACGGAAACGTGGATGTACCAGTATGCCCCGCCGCCGGTTGCCCAGCGCCAGCAATACCTGTAGCGGTCAACGCGGAACCCTCCTCACGCGTTGGTGTCCATTGCAACAGGCAGCACAGAAACCATCGAGGTTGCCATGAGCCCCCTCCGATTCGTCTCGCGATTGGCTTCAGCGACAGCGGCGACGGCCCTCCTGGCCGCCGTACCCGCCCTGGCCGCGGCTCAGGACAGCGTGGCGGCCGTATGGGCGCCGAAACAGGTCCAGTTCGTCTACCAGGGATTCACGACCCATTACTCCTGCGACGGGCTGCAGGACCGGATCCGGGTCATGCTGGAGAAGCTCGGCGCGCAGGACCTCAAGGTTCAGCAGTTTGCCTGCGTCAGGCCCTCAGGTCCCACACTGTTTCCCGGCGTGCGGGTGACGATGCGGGTCCTGGTCCCGGCGTCGTCCGCGGACGCGTCCAAGGAAAAAAGCTCCGGTGCCCCCGTGCAGGCGCAATGGAAGCCTGTGGAGCTGATGCCGGCGAACGCCTCGTACAACGAGCAGGGCAATTGTGAGTTGATCGAGCAGTTCAAAGAGACCTTCCTGCCGCTCTTCACGACCCGGAACGTCAAGTACGCGTCGACCTGCGTCCCACACCAGATCACGCTGGGCACTCATTTGAGCGCCGAAGTGCTGGTGCCGCCCGCGAAGATGGCGAGCAGCAACGGACACTAGCCGCCCGCGCGAAGGTCAGGCCCGAGCCGGCTTGACCGCGCCGGTATGGTCGACGTCGGGCAGGAATCCCGCCAGTAATCCAATGATCGGCAGGAAAGCGCAGATCTCGTAGACCAGGTTGATGCCGAAGGAGTCGGCGACCTTGCCGAGCACCGCTGCGCCGATGCCGCCCATGCCGAAGGCCAAGCCAAAGAAGAGTCCCGCCACGGTGCCGGTGCGGCCCGGCAGCAGCTCCTGCGCATAGACGATGATCGCCGGGAACGCGCTGGCGAGGATGAGCCCGATGGGAACCGTCAGCACGGCCGTCCAGAAGAGGTTGGCATGCGGCAGGATGAGCGTGAAGGGCAACACGCCAACGATGGAGCCCCAGATGACGTACTTGCGTCCGATCCGATCTCCGACCGGTCCGCCGAGAATCGTGCCGACCGCCACCGCGCCCAGGAACACGAAGAGATAGATCTGCGAGGCCTGCACCGACACGTGGAAGCGGTTGATGAGATAGAGCGTGTAGTAGCTGGTGAGGCTCGCGAGATAGAAGTACTTGGAGAAGATCAGCGCCATGAGGACGGTGATTGCGACGGTCACCTGCCTCCGTGTGGGTGCGGCAGCAGCATGCGCGCTGGCGGCCGCGGCGCGGGGCTTCAGCCGCGCCATTCCGTGCGCCTTGTACCAGTGCCCCACGTTGAGGAGCACGAAAATGCCGAGCAGCGCCGCGCAGGAGAACCAGAGGACGCTCATCTGACCGTGTGGCAGCACGATGAAGGCGGCGAGGAGCGGTCCGATCGCGGTGCCGAAATTGCCGCCGACCTGGAATACCGACTGCGCGAGGCCGTGACGGCCGCCCGAGGCCATGCGCGCCACCCGCGAGGACTCTGGGTGAAAGACCGACGAGCCGGTGCCGATCATGGCGCCCGCGGCGAGCAGCAGCGGATAAGTGCGCGCCGAGGCGAGCATGGCGAGACCGGCCAGGGTGAAGGTCATGCCCGTCGCCAGCGAGTATGGGCGTGGCTTGCTGTCCGTATAGCGCCCGATCACCGGCTGCAGCAACGAGGCGGTGATCTGATAGGTGAAGGTGAGGACGCCGATCTGCCCGAATGTCAGCGCGTACGAAGTCTTCAGCATCGGATACAGCGCCGGCAGCAGCGACTGCATCATGTCGTTCAGCAGATGGCAGAAGCTGATCGCGGCCAGCACCGAAAAGGCGGTGCGGCCGGCGGCGCCAGCCGGGCTCACGCTTGCTGCGGCTTCGTTCACGGGTTTCCTGGGGGACCTTAGGTTGATACTGTGCCGGATCGCCCCGGGGAATCCCATCTCTCCTTTGGTGCAGGGCGGGCCGGGTCGTCCAGGGGGTACGGAATCAGGTTTCGGGCCTGACGCGCTCATCGGCGGTCAGCTCCAGCAGGTCGAGTTCCTCCTCCGCGACGTGGAAGGCATCGTCCCCGATGACGGAGCGCGCCCGCAGATCGACCAGGGCGCGGCGCTGGGCCGCCACGGCGCCCCGAAGCGCCTGCGCGAGGGTTGCGCCGGACTGTGCGGCCCGGGGCCCCTGGAATTCACTCTCGCCGAGGCGGATCCGCGCCTCGTACTCGCGGCGCAGTGTCTCGAGCGACGGGGAGTCTTGCGGGCCGTCCAGCGCCTTGAGCGCGGCCCGAGCGGTCTCCACCCTGGCGAGGCGTACCTCCTGGTCCACGGTGCCGTCGTCTTCGAGCCCGATCCACGCCATCAGGGGACGCAGGGTCATGCCCTGCACGACCAGGGTCACCAACACTACGGCGAAGGCACAGAAGAGGATCAGGTCACGATAGGGGAAAGCCGCAGCCGCGGAGCCGTCGGGGAGGGCCATCGCGGCCGCGAGCGTCACGATTCCGCGCATTCCGCACCAGGCAATGACGAGGCCACCCCCGAGTGTGGGCATGGTCATCGGGCGTCCGCGGGCGTCAGCTGGGTCGGAAGTTGCGGACTGGCGGTGCCGCAGCCGCCACTGCGCGATTCTGTTGTGCGACAGGACCCATACGAAACGCACCAGGATGACGGTGACGCATACCGCCGCCGCCGACCAGAGATACACGTGCCATTGCGAATCGGGCACACGAGTACGGATGGCGCGCAGCTGAAGTCCTATCAGCACGAACGCCAGCACGTTCAGCACGAACACCACCACGTCCCACACGGCGTAGGAGGAAATTCTTCGCCGGGCGTCGGTTCGGGCTGGAGCCCGGCGCGCAAGCGTCATGGCATAGGCGATCATGGTGATGATCGATGAGAGCCCGATGCGGCTGGCGAGCACCCACACGGCGAAGGTGCCGATGAATTGCAGCATCACTGCAATGGGAATATCCCGCACCCGCTGTGTCGCCCACATGTAGAGCCGCGCCAGGACGATGCCCGCGATCACTCCCCCGCCACAGGTCAACAGGAAGAGCGGCACTACGCTCCAGCCCGCGACGACTCCCGTCATTGCCGCCGTTACCGCAATGCGGTAAGCGAGGAGGGCGCTCGCATCGTTGAAGAGGCTTTCGCCCTCGAGGATCACCACCATGCGGTGGGGCGGGCGCAGGCGGCGCAACACGGCCACGGCGGCGGAGGCATCAGGGGGCGCAACGATGGCGCCCAACGTCAGCGCCGTGGGCCAGTTCATGCCGGGCACCATGTGACGGATCACGACAGCGACGGCGACAATGGTGGCCACGACCGCGGCAATCGCGAGGCTGCTCACCGCCGCCAGGTTGCGCTTCAGATCGCGCGGGGAAGCGTCAAACGCGGCGTCGAGGAGAATCGGAGCGACGAAGAGCGCGAGCGCCAGCTGCGGATCGAGGACGACCTGCGGCGTGCCCGGAATGAGTGTGAGCGCGACCCCCGCGAGCGCCAGCAGTGCGGGGTACGGAACGCCCAGCCGATCGGCCCAGTGCGAGAGAATCGCCCCGACGAGCAGCAGCGCAATGACGATCTCGAACAACGCCATGCCAGGCGTTGTAGCTGAAATTGGCGCGGCGCACCATCGCGCGCGCAGCCGGGGCGAAGGGCCGGCCGTCCGGGAGGGCCAGGCATGGCCCTCCCGGATGGGGTTTCAACTAATTGTTGGGAGGATTGTTCGGGTTGCTGCCCGGATTGGCGTCCTGCAGCGGGAAGGCCTGTGCCGGCGGTCCGTTCTGCCGGACGGGAGCGGCGGGCTGCACACGGCCGGCGGGAGGCGCGGCGGAGCTCGTCATGGACGAGGCGGGCTGCAGACCGGTGCCCTCCGATACCGCAGTCTGGAAGCGGCGCGCGGCATCGTCATCGGAGTGCACCGAGCCCGAGATGATGTCGGACGCCAGCAGACCCGGGTGGCGATAGAGCTCCGCATTGGAGGAGTCGTCGATGGTGAGCGCGGCGCCCGAGAGGGCCACTCCGGCGAAGATGCCCCGGGTGGCCGAATACGAGTACACCCCGGCGTTGAAAGCCTGATCGGTCGCGGCGGTCGCCTGCCGGCCAACCGGACCCGCGGCCACCGAGACGTCGGCGCCGAGCGTCAGCTTCCCGCCCGTGATGCCTTCGATCCCTTTGCGTGAGGTGAACACCAGCACCAGGTCAGTCTTCTGCACGCCCCACTGGAATCCGAAGCTGCCACCCGTCAGAGTTACGAAGATCGGGCTGGAGAAGTGACCGCTTGCGTCTCTGACGACGAGTACGCCGTGGCCGCGCGCGCCGCCGAGGAAGAACGCGACCTTGGTGAATTCCGGAATGACCGCGATGCCGTAAGCGCGCTCGAGCAGGCGGTCGGGAATGCCCTGATCGCGCGAGTTGCGGACGTCATTGAGTACCTGTGTGGCGAGGAGGAGGCGCCCTTCCTCCATGGCCTGCGCGTGCGCGGCCACTGCCGTGAACGCGAGCGCGACGCCGGCCAGAGCGGTGAGTAAGCGAGTACGGATAGGCATGCCTGAGATCCCCTATGATGTCGCCGGGGACCGACAAGCCGGAGCCGGCGGCATTGAACTGCGCAGAGCTTACCGCAGATCGACGGGTTGGAGTGAGTGAGAGCCGATGAGCGGCTCCGTTCAGGCACCATTCAGAACCAGAGCGACACGTACGCCTCAAACATACTGGCATCCAGCGTGTAGAGCGGTTCCTCGCCGCCCTTGAATGTGGCGGGATCGAACTTCGAGTAGAGCGCGTCACGATAATCGAGGTAGTTGATCATCATGCGATCGAAGCTCAAGGTCGCGGTGCTCTTCTGGATCCACGTCAGGCGCGGTATCGAGAAAGCATAAGAGGCTTCGATGCCGAGCGTGATGCTGTGGAACGCGGCGAGCTCCCGGTCGCGTGCCATGTAGTTGGAGTAGTTGGCGTAGGGGAAGAGATCGCTGTAGAAGCTGGCGGCCCCCTGGCGGTAGTAGCGGACGTTGCCATCCAGCGTCCAGTGACCCCTGATGGGCTGGATGTAATCGAGCTGGAGCGTATGCGCGACGATGCCCCAGGAGTCAGTGAAGAAACGGTATTTGGCGGTGAGCGCGGCGCGGTAGGGAACGTAGTATTTCAGCTCCGCCGAGAACGCATCGCTCGTGCGCGTGCCGGGATAGATCTGGTTGGCGAGGCTGTAGCCGACGGGGTTGTTCGGATCGGCGAAGCGGATCTGCCGGTAGGGGCTCGCGAGATAGCCCTGGTCGGTCGACAGCTCATAGTCGAACGTGCCGATGAGGTTACGCGTGAGGATCTGCGTGAGGCTGAGGCCGTACACTCGATGATCCGCCCGCTGGTGGAACGTCGGGTCGTTGACGATGACGCCGTTCGCCTTGATGTCGCGGTAGATCTGGTCCCAGCCACGCCGGTAGCTCAGGGTGACCGTGGTGAGGTCGCCGAACATGTCCTGGCTCACGGAGTAGTAGGACGTGTTCGCCTTGTAGTCCGGCTCCAAGCTGTCGATGAATCCGGCGCTGTAGGTAGTCTTGCCGTGCAGGTACTCGGCCGAGACGCTCTTCTGCGTACGCTTCTCGCGATAGGGGCTGGCGGAGAGCAGCACATCGATCGAGGCGCTGGAGATCATGTCCTGGTAGTAGTTGGCGCCGATCGAGAAGTGATCGCCGATCTTCTTCTGCACCAGGATAGAAGGGCCCTGGACCGTGATGCCGCCGCCCTGGTAGCGGTGATACAGCGCATCGGCGCGATCCGGTGGCAGGACGCCGGCCGCCGCTGGCGCTGCGGCGAGGCAGAGCGCGGCGAGCGTGCGCACGCGCATCAGTTGCATCCGCAGCCGCCGCCGACCCCGCCCGTTGCGCCGCGAGCACCCTCGCGCGATTCGAACACGTGGTTGAGATAGGTGCTCGAGACGGGATTCCGGTCGAGGGCCATGATGGCGTCCGCGAGGTGCTCACGCTCATAGGGCTTCACCCACGGCTCGATGGGCGCACATCCCGTGACGAGGGCGAGGAGAGCCGTGGCAAGAAGCAAGGGGGCGATACGCATGGCGGATTACTGGACGATCAGCGACCGGATGCTGTTGAGATAGGCGTTCTCATCGCCCGGGAGATAGCCGCGATGCAGGAAGCGCACCGTTCCGGTGCGGTCGATGATCACGGTGGTGGGCATCGCCTGGACCTGATAGAGCTGGCTGACCTTGCTCTGCGGATCGTAGAGAATGGGATAGGTGACCGGCGTCGCTTTGAGCCATGCATTGGCCGACTTCGAGTCCGGCTCGACGTTCACCCCGATGAGCTCGAAGCCCATGTCCTTGTACTTGCGGTAGATGCTGTCGAGCAGCGGCATCTCCTGGCGGCAGGGGCCGCACCAGCTCGCCCAGAAGTTGATCATGACCACATCGCCCTTGAACTGGGCGAGACTCACCTGCTGGCCGTTGGTCGACTGCAGAGTGAAAGCCGGCGCCGCCGCCGGAGCCACCGAGTCCGCGGCCGCGTCCGCCGCCGCCCAGGCGGGCAGCGCGAGCGTCACGAGTGCGGCGAGGAGCGCCGCCGCCGTGATCCGATTCTGCATTTGCATCCTCCCATGTTCAGAAGAAGACCGTAGTGCCGAGGATCGCCTCGAGGTTGTTGGTGAGCTTCCCGGCGCCCAGCAGATCAGTCTGGAAAAGATGGTCCTCGACGCCCAGACGCACCGCCAGCCAATCGAGCGGCAGGACCTGGTAGCCCCCGCCGAGGGTCACCGTGAACTTCTTGTCGCCGGCGAACTGGGTCCCGCCCACGCCGGCCACGACGTAGAAACTGCTCGTCATGGCGTGCCTGGAGCCGATGAAGGCTTCGCCCGGCAGGAAGTTGTAACCCAGTCCGAGATCGTAGTACGTGAACTTCCTCTCACCCTCGGTCAGCAGCTGGATGTTACCGCCCAGGGTCTCGAAGCTGGTGCGTCCGCCGGTGGCCCGGCCGAGCTCGGCCCGCAGGAAGAAGTCTTCCGTGATGTGGTAGGCGAGATCCACCCCGTAGGCCGGGTGGGAGCCGAAGTCCTCGATCGACAGCACGCCGAAATGAGCACCGATCTCGAAGTTCGAGCTCTTGATCCTGGGTGCCTTCGCCCGGCGGCGCGCGACCTCGGGCCGGATGACGGGCGGGGGCATCTCACTGGTGCCGTTCTGCGGCGATTGCGCCTGCGCGGCTTCGGCGCGCGCCTCCGCCCGCGCCTCGCGGACTTCGGCACGGTGCGTGCGCCAGCGCTGCACCGTGGCGCAGCCCGGCAGGGCGAGGAGCGCCGCGGCCGTCAGAAGAACACGGCGAACCCGAGTTTCCATTCGTCCTCCACCTGATTGCGATCGAGTTTGGTGAACACCATGTGGGTCTTGTACTCCGCCCGCACGAAACAGCTTCTGGACAGGTAAAAACGCAGTCCGCCGCCAACATAGGCCGTCTGCTCGGTGCGATCCGATGGCTGCACCAGTGTGGCCTTGGGCTCCGTGTGCACCATGCCGCCGCCGAGCATCAGAAAGGGCGAGAGGCGCCACTGCGGCAGGATGACGTGGCTCAGACCGATGTCGGCGGTCAGCCCATTCGAGTACCTGCCGAAGAACTGGCCGACCGACGCCTCGAGGGCGAGCTGTGAGTTGAAGGAGAGCGATGCGTAGCTGGAGATCAGCGATGCCCCGCCCCACACGCCGGCGAAGGCGCCTACTTCGAAGCGATGGGAGGTATAGCCGGCGCGGGTGCCGATGTGCAGATCCAATGGCGAGCCGTCGCTGAGCACCGTCTGCATCATGTCCTGCTCGGACACCCAGCCCTGCACGCCGCGCGGGGTAAGCACTTTGAGCCATTGTGTGCGGCGGAAGAGGATCTCGACGCTCTGTCCACGCGGCACGACATTGAACACGGGGTAGCCCCGGCCGGGCCCCGTATGTAGCTCGAGATACGGCGCCTGGACGTAGACACGCACGTGCGCGTGCGCACGCGCGTGGCTTACGGCGGGAGCCAGCGCAAGGCCGAGGAGCAGCAGCAGGCATAACGGTGCGCGTCGCAAGCCTCGTCCTAGTTCTTCGGCACGTTCGGGTCGAACGGATTGTTGAAATTCTGCGCGCCGATATCCACCCATTCCGAAATCAGGCGAAGCTCGTCGGGCGAGAGGATCCCCTTGTGAATGTTATCACCGCTCCCGGGGGCGAAGAGTGCAAGCGAGGCGGCCGAGCGCGGGCCATTGGCATTGCCGGCATCGAGGAACGGTCCTTCCGGCATCGTGGTCGGGTTGCCGTTGGCGTCGGGTGGTCCGGGCACGTCGTGCGCGAACAGCAGGTCGCGGTAGGAGACGAGCTCGACCGCGTCATCGTTCGAAGCGGTGTTCGTCAGATCGAGATAGCCCGCCGGCTGTGCCGCCGCGCCGTTGGCGTCCTTCGGGCTGTGGCAGCCGCCCTGGGTGCAGGTATGGTCCGCCGTGACGTTGCCATTGGTGTCCTTCACCTGGCGCACCTCATCCCAGATCGGCTGGATGTGCTCCGGGTAGTTGATGACGACGCGGCAGTTGGAGGCCCAGGCTCCTTCGCATCCTGGCGTGGCCGCCGGAAGGGGCGGTGGCTCATCGGCTGCGAGGGCCGAGTATTGATAGGAGAAGGACGGATTCGCCGTCAAGCCCCGTGAGGTGTCGGTCCAGACGTCAGTGTAGAAGACGTCGACACTCGGGGTCATGCTGCACTGGGCGGTAGAGAGTGCGCTGCCCTGGCAGGTGATGCGGGCAAGCGCCTCCGCCATCGTCTCGCCGGCATTCGGCGTATAGGTGGCGACGCTGTCGGCAAACGGCACGCCGCCTGTCGTCGCGCCGGAATAGGCCGCATTGAAGAGACCATCGCGGCCGTGGGAATAAGGCTTTGCGGCTGTCGGCGGCGTGTGGCAGCCGTTGCACGCCAGCACCTCCCCGGCCCGCACCTGCAGCCAGTCGCTATGGGCGGGAAAGCCGGCCAGTTGCCGCCCGTTGGCATCCAGGATGGAGATCGCGAACGCGACATCGGCCGGCACCTTGATGCGTACGGAGCCATCAGGCTCGACCGGCGCGTAGCCCATGATCTCGCGCATGTAGTCACTGGCGCCGAATGCCTCCTGCGCCAGATTGATCACTTTCCTGTCCGGGATCGACACCGCTTTCACCAGCCGGACGAAGCGGGCCGGGCGTTGGGTGGCGGGCGTCTTGCCGTCGGCGAGGGTGGCGATGCCTCCCGGTGAGGTATCCACGCCATCGAAGTCGTACACGCTCTTGATGTCTATCTCACCGACGCCTTCGCCCTTGAGCTCCGGATCCGGAACCGCATCCGGAATGATGGTCGGGATGGAGCGCGGCTGCGAGGCCACGACGTCCGTGATCATCACGCCTTCGGTAGGCTGCATGATCGGGAGGAACGTGTTCTGCGCGGGATCGAAGAGCCACAGGCTGTAGAGGGGCGGCGCGATCTGCACGTTAGGGTCCTGCAGCCGTTGCGCGGTGCAGGGCACGATGGCCGGCGGGGTCTGGGTGTCATCGAGCACCCGGCACTCGCTCCAGCTCACCAGCATCCGCCCGGTCCCGTCCCAGAGCGGCCACGCGGAGTTGAAGCGTCCGCCGGGTGAGGGGCCGGGGATCGTGATCACCTGGTTCGACGTCGCGGCGCTCTGAGCGGGGCCGGTGAGCGTCGGATATGCGAGCAGCGGCTGTGTGTTCTCGACGTAGTGCGCGCCGTCGATGATCTCGAGGGCGCCGCCGAAATCCGTGCCGGTGTACTGGCGTGCAATGACCAGGGTCCGGCCGTCCGGCATCTCGTGCGGATGGGCGAACTCCACGACGGTGTCATTGGTGCCGCTCATGTGGCTCTGCGCGCCGTAGTAGAGCTGCAGGTCCGTGCCGTCGGGATTGATGGTGTAGAGGTCCATCTGATCCTTGCCGGGGAAGTGATTCCAGCGGGTGAAGAGAATCCGTCCGCCGGAGAGCACGGTCGCGTCGCGATCGTCGCTCTGATTGAAGGAGATCTGATCGATCCGCGTGCGGTCGCTGCTGATCACGTGCAGCTCGAAGGCGGGCTCGGTGCGCGCCTCATCCTGCGCGATGAACTGCGGCTTGCCTTCGTTGATCAGCACCGCCTGCGCGTTCTTCTGCCGGGTCGAGGAAAAGACGATCCGCCCGTCGGGCAGATAGTGCGGCGATACGTCGTTCACCGTATCCGGAGCGGTATCGGCCGATGCGTCGATCATCGGCGTCAGCGTGTCGCTCGCGATCGTGTACTCATAGATCCGCCACGAAGGCGGCTTCGCCTGATTCATGTTCGCCGTGACAGGGCCGCGCATCGCGAACGCGACCTTCTTACCGTCCGCGGAAACGTCCACGTCCTTTATATCGTAGGTCGCACCGGCGGTGATGCGCGCCGTGATGTTCGTCTCCGGTGCGCTGGGCGAGGCGGAGGCGCGCATGTAGAGGTCGGCCTGCGGCACGGCCTGGCGCATCATGCGCAGGTCATCCGGGTTCTTGGGAATCGTGCGCTTGACGTAGAAGATCGGGAAATCGCTGGTCGCGGGGTCCGACAGCTGGCTGTTC
>Ga0134125_10007586_pt1 | contig 12238 bp, 9 predicted proteins | sample KB31751_FD_96464 | JGI IMG/M metagenome (GOLD analysis project Ga0134125, IMG submission 96464) | Terrestrial soil microbial communities with excess Nitrogen fertilizer from Kellogg Biological Station, Michigan, USA - KB3-175-1 | ecosystem: Environmental > Terrestrial > Soil > Unclassified ... | reverse complement strand
GCGGCGTTGACGCGGCTGCCGTCGGGCAGGCGCGCGTCGACCAGGGGCGAGGATTCGTCGATCCGCCGGCCGACCCCGGCGACGATGCGCTGCACGATGCGCAGCAAGTGGTCGTTGTCGCGGAAGCGCACGGGGGCGACCTCCAGCTCGCCGCGGCGCTCGACGTAGATCTGGTAGGGGCCGTTGATCAGGATATCGGCGATCGAGTCGTCCTTCAGCAGCGGCTCGATCGGGCCGAGGCCGACCATCTCGTCGAATACCGAGAGCCCGAGCTCGTCGAGCTCGGAGGCGTTCAGCGCCAGCCGCTCGGTGCGCGCGAAGTCGCCCACCAGGCGGCGCACCTGCCGGCGCATCTCGGCCTCGTCGAGCTTGTCGAGCTTGGAGAGGTCGATCTCTTCGATCAGCTTGGAATGCAGCTTCAGCCGCGTATCCAGCATGTTGTCGTCGTGGGCCGGCGCCGGCGCGTCGTCCTTGTCGGCATCGAGGTTGAGCTTGGGTTTGGGCCCGTCTGTCTCGCCGACCGGCATGACCGCATCGGCCGGATCGGCGACCACCAGCCGCTGCTGCGGGGCGGCGCTGCTGCGGTTGAAGCTGAACCGGGCCATCAGGCGCGCCTCGCGTGGCGGACCGTGGCGGCCGGATGGGTCAGCCGGTCGACCAGCACGGCGATGTCGCGGACGATCTTCGAGCGCGGCCGATGATGGCTGATCGAGCCGCCGAGGTTGACCGACGCGGCGGCGGCTTCCCAGTCGGAGGTGATGCCGCCGTCGGCCTTGCGCTGCAGCGCCTTCTCGGCCTCGGCCAACGATGGCGCGGGTCCGAAGACGCGGCTCGCCAGCCGGTTCAGGATGATGCGCGGCCGGCCGGCCTCCGGCAGCTCGGCCTCGATCTCCGCGGCGAGCGAGCGCGCCGACAGCAGCGCCGGCACCGTCAGCTCGGAGACGACGAGGATCTCGTCGGAACCGGCCAGCACGTCGAGCGTCCAGGCCTGCTGGTGGCGCGGCAGGTCGATGACGATCCAGTCGTAGACCTGGCAGGCGACCTCGAGCATGCGGCAGACGGCGGTCTGGCTGACGCGGGCGTTGGCCTTGGGGTCGCGCGGGGCGGCCAGCAGGTCGAGGCCGTCGCCGACCCGCATCGCGAAGGCGCCGAGCAGGGCGGCGTCGATGCGCTCCGGCGAATCGGAGGCTTCGGCCAGCGTCATCGAGGGCGTCGCGCCGAGGTAGGCGGCGGCGGCGCCGTCGACAAGGTTGAGGTCCACGAGCGCCACGCGCTTGTCCTTGCCGGGGCGGCCGGCGAGCGCCGTGGCCAGCTCGACGGCGATGGTGGTCGCGCCGCAGCCGCCGACCGAGCCCACCACCGTCCAGCAGACGGCGTTGACGGTCGGGGTCGTGGCCGGCGCGGCCAGTGGCTCGGCGATGAGGCCAGCGGCGGCCCTGGCGAGGTCGTCGGAGCTGAACGGCGCCTCGATGACGTCGGAGCGCGGCAGCTTCATCAGCGCGCGCACCAGCGAGGCGGGCAGGTGGGCGCCGGCCAGCATCACCGCGGGCGGCGTCGGGCGGGCGGCAAGGCCGCTGATCGCGCCGACCAGCTCGACCGGGTCGACCGCCTCGGCGTCGATCAGCACCAGGTCCATGGCCGCATGCAGCGAGCCGAGGAAGTCGAGCCGGTCGGCCGCGGCGATCTCGAAGCGCGCCTGGCCGAGCGCCTCCTGCGCCACCGGCGCGAGACGCTGTCCGACGACCAGCACATGCCGTCCATTGAAGCTGGCGAGGCTCATGGCTTGCTCGCGGCGAGCGTCGTCGGCCTCGGGGCGGCGGCCGCCTGCGGCCCGGGCGGCGGGCCCGCCGGCAGCTGGCCCGCCGGCGCGAGGTCGCCATCCGGATTGGCCGGCGGGCGCGTGCCCGCCGCCTTGCCGTCGAGCATCACGTCGATGGCGGTGGCCTCGGCCGTCTCCTGCAGCGGATTGGGCAGCTGGCGGATGTCCTTCACCGGCGAAGTCAGGTGCGGCGTGACGATGATGACCAGCTCGGTCTCGTTGCGCCGCCAGTCGGACGAGCGGAACAGCGCGCCCAGCACCGGCAGATTGGAGGCGCCCGGTATCTGGTTGATGGTGTTGGCGTAGTTGCGCTGGAAGAGGCCGGCGATGGCGAAGCTCTCGCCATCGCGCAGCTCGACCTGGGTCGAGGCCTTGCGCACCGTGATGGCAGGGATCTGGAAGCCCTGGATGGAGACGCCGTCCTTGGGATCGAGCTCGCTGACCTCGGGCGCCACCTTCAGCTGGATCTCGCCGTTGCTTTCCACCACCGGCGTCACGTGCAGCCTGACCCCGAACTCCTCGAACTGGACGGTCGTGGCGCCCAGCTGACCGTTCGGAACCGGCACCGGGAACTGGCCGCCTGCGAGGAAGCTGGCTTCCTGGCCGGACATGGCGATGAGGTTGGGCCGCGCCAGCTCGCGGATCGCGCCCTTCTGCTCCAGCGCCTGGATGCTCGCATCGACGTTCCAGGCGCCGAAGCGGTGGCTGACGCCGAGCACGCCCTGCGGCTGCGTGGCGCCCGGCAGGCCTGCGCCGGTGCCGAACACGATGCCGTTGTTCAGCCCCTCGACCGCGATGTTGAACCCGAGGTCGCGGATCGCCGAGTGCGAGGCCTCGATCACCCGCACGTCGACCTGCACCTGCTGGGCCTGGCTGACGGTCAGCTCGGAATCGACGTTCTTGGGCGCATAACGCTCGGCGATGGACTCGGCGCGGGCGGCGACCGCCGGGGTCGAGACCTCGCCGGTCAGCAGTATCCCGTCGGCGAAGTTGGCCGCCTCGATGTGCTCTCCGGGCAGCGTGGTCTGCAGGTCGGCCTGCAGGCTCGCGACGTCGTAGCCGACCCGCACGTCGACCACCTGCGCCAGCCGGTGCTGCGCGTCGTAGATCAGGATGTTGGTGACGCCGAGCTGCTTGCCGCGCACGTAGAAGCTGCGGTCGGTGGTCGCCACCAGCGACAGGGTGTCCGGCTGGGCGACGACGATCTCGCTGGCCGGATAGTCGAGCCGGAAGGCCGCCGACTTGTCCTTCGGCACCATGATGGTCTGGCCGGCGCGCGGATCCTGGAACACCTGGGCCGAGGCGGGGCCGGCGACCGGCCCCAGCGCCAAGGCGGCGCAGGCGGTGAGGGCGAGGAGGCGTTTCATCTGGTGGCTTCTCCGCGGGGGGACCGGGGCGCGGCTCACGCGCCCGCCCCACGCCGCTCGGCGGGGACTTGGACTTCGGTGGAGGTGTCGCCGTGCACGACCACGATCGAGCGCGTGGCGCCGGCCCGCTCGCCCGGCCGCGCCGGCGCCGCCGCGCGGCGGCCGGCGATCAGGCGCAGGTCGTCGGGGAATCGGGGGCCGGGCGCGCGCGGGGCCGTCGACCTCACGTCGCTGACCTCGACGGTGCGCACCGGCGTGATGTCGGCCTGCCCAACGCGGCGCAGCGCCAGCGACATCGTGCCGATCTGGGCGGCGACCGCGAGCTTCTGGGCGTCCTGGACCGACACCTCCAGGGTGGCGGTGTGGGCGACGACCGACTGGGTGCTGGTCGGATCGACGTTGAGGTCCATGCCGAGCACCTTGACGTTCTGCAGCACCACGTCGGCGCGCTCGAGCTTGCAGTCGCTGCAGACGTCCTTGACGGCCTTCGGGACCGGCGGCTGGCGCGTGACGATCACGTCGACGCGGTCGCCGGGCAACACGTGGCCGCCGACGCCGGCGGTGTCGGAAACCCCGATCGTGTAGGCGCGCATGCCTTCGTCGATACCGGCCGAGACGATCGAGCGGGCGCCGCCCGTGCTCAGCTTGGCCGGCAGCACCGGCTCGCGCGCGGCGATCGGCGTCAGCGCGATCGGCACGCCCCCTTGCGCCTTGATGATCTGGGCGGGATCCGAATAGGCGCCGGGCGGCGCGTCTCCGACCGGCAGCTGCTCGACGATCAGGTGGCTGGCGTCGACCTTGCCGCCGTACGGAATGGATGCGCTCGCGACCACCACGGGAACGGTCCGCACGGCGGGCACGGCCGTCTTGCCGGCCTGCGCGTGGGCGTTCGGCTGCGGCAGCCAGACGCGCGCGACGATCAGCGCGCCCACGCCCAGCACGGCGGACGCGCCAAGACTAATCACGGTGCCAGTACGCAATTGGGCCCCCACCGGATCGCCACGCAGCCCCGCGTGACCTGCCGCATATCTCCACCGGCCGAATTGCTTTGTCGTTAAGGATCAGAGTGAACGTGTCTTTACTGCCTAGACGCCTCTTTTCGTTGGCGGCGGGCGCGATGAACGGTTGGTTACCCTGCCCGACGGTCGCCTCAATCCGTGGGCGCCGCTGCCCACGGCGGCCTTGACGAACGCGCGCCGAGGCAACATTGAGGTCGCCATAATTCGCTCAATTTGAAGCGCCCGCCGGGTTTTCGTGATCGGCGGCAAGGTCCCGGCAGAGGACGGCGCGGGAGGATGATGGATGACGGATACTTTGCAGCGCCCCGCGGACCTCGTTCAGCGCCAGTCGGAAGCCGGCGCGAAAGGCATGAGCCATAGTCTCTGGGCCGAGCTGAAGGGCGATCAGGTCGCGATCTACGACCCGATCGGCCAGCGGACCTTCAAGCAGGTGAACGAGGCCGCCAACCGCATCGTGCGGCTGCTGCGCGAGCGCGGCCTGAAGGCGGGCGATGCGATCGCCCTGCTCTGCTCCAACCGCGCGGAGTTCGTAGAGGTGCTGTCGGCTTGCCGAAGGGGCGGTTACCGCCTGACGCCGGTCAACTGGCACCTCAGCGTCGACGAGGCGGAATACATCATCAACGACTGCGACGCGAAGGCGCTGTTCGCCGAGACCCGCTTTCCCGCGGCGACGCAGTCGAGGGCCCCGCAGGTCAGCCTGAAGGTCTCGATCGGCGACGACGCCGAAGGCTTCGAGCCCTACGCCGAGGTGCTGAAGCCGTTCGACGGGTCGGACATCACCGACCCCACGCTCGGCTCGCAGATGCTCTACACCTCAGGCACCACCGGCCGGCCGAAGGGCGTCTACCGGCGCAACACCGCCGGCATGATGATGACCAACGTGGCCGAGCCGGACGACGTGCAGCTGTGCGCCGGCCCCGCCTACCACGCCGCGCCGCTGGCGTTCGACGTCGGCGCCTCGATGGCGATGGGCATGCCGCTGGTCTTCATGGACCGCTGGGACTCGGAAGGCGTGCTGAAGGCGATCGAGACCTACAAGGTGACCCGCGCGCACCTGGTGCCGATCATGTTCCAGCGGTTGCTCAACCTGCCCGAGGAGGTCCGCAGGAAGTACGACGTCTCCTCGCTCCGCTACATCATTCACGGCGCGGCGCCCTGCCCGCCCGAGGTGAAGCGGGCGATGATCGACTGGGTGGGCCCGATCATCAACGAGTACTACGCCGGCTCCGAGGGCGGCGCGGGCTTCGTGGTCTCGTCCGAGGAGTGGCTGAAGAAGCCCGGCACGGTCGGCAAGCTGCCCGACCCGTCGGCGCTGAAGATCCTCGACGACGAGGGCAACGAGGTGAAGCAGGGCGAAGCCGGCACGCTCTATTTCCGCGTCTCGCCGATCGCGCCGTTCGAGTACTACAAGGACCCGGCGAAGACCGCCGCCGCCCACCGCGGCGACTACTTCACGCTGGGCGACGTCGGCTACCTCGACGAGGACGGCTACCTGTTCCTCACCGGCCGCACGGCCGAGTGCATCATCTCCGGCGGCGTCAACATCTACCCGCAGGAGATCGACAACGAGCTGATCAAGCATCCGGCGGTGGAGGACAGCTGCACCATCGGCGTGCCCAACGAGGAGTGGGGCGAAGAGGTGAAGTCGGTCGTCACCCTCAACCCCGGCTACGCCGGCAGCCCCGAGCTCGCCGCCGACATCATCAAGTTCGCCCGCGACCACCTCGCCGGCTTCAAGGTGCCGCGCTCGGTGGAGTTCGTGGCCGAGCTGCCGCGCAGCCCCGCCGGCAAGATCCAGCGCAAGAAGGTGCGCGAGCCCTACTGGGCCGGGCGAGCGCGGCAGATCTGACGCTCATCGCCGCGCTCATGCAGCTGCGGAGCTATTTCGCCGACCTCGAGCGCGACCACGCGGCGAGCTTTGCGACGGCCGACCGATCGCTGGCGACTAGCGGCATTTGGCTATATTTATGGCCGTAGCGAAGGAGCGCCCATGGCCACTTACAGCGTCGCCGAAGCGAAGAACCGGCTGCCGAGCCTAATCGACAAGGCCCGCGCCGGCGAAGAGGTGGTCATCACGCGCCACGGCAAGGCCGTCGCGGAGTTGCGGGCGCGCAACCGGCTGACGCGCGAAGAGCGCGAGGCGATGTACGCGCAGATGGCCACTGAGGCGGCCAAGCACCCGCTCGCCGGAATCTCGGCCGTCGAGCTCGTCCGGCAGGACCGCGACGGCCGTTGAGCCTTTATCTCGACGCCAGCGTGATGCTGCCCATCCTGGTTCAGGAGGCGTCGAGCGCAGCGGTCGTGGCGTTTCTGCCGGCGGCAAGCGAGACGCTCTTGGTCAGCGAGTATGCGGCGGCGGAAGTCGCCTCCGCCATTTCGCGCCTCGTGCGCGTCGGAGCGCTCACATCGGACGCGGCGCGCGAGAGATTGCATCGGTTCGACGCCTGGCGAGCGGCTGACACCTCCACTGTCGAGATCGACAATGCCGATATCGCCGACGCGGCCGCGCTCGTGCGCCGCTTCGAGCTGAAGCTGAGGACCCCGGACGCCCTGCACCTGGCCGTGTGCGTGCGCGCCGGCGCGCGGATGGTCACTGGCGATGAGGTCCTGGCGGCCGCCGCCATCGCCATCGGCGCCAAGATCGTCGCCCCTTAGGGCCGCGGGTCAGGCCGCGATGCGCACCGGCAGTTTGGTTATGCCGAGGATGAAGTTGGACATGTTGCGCTCCGGCTCGCCGACCACCTCGATGCCGCTCGGGAAGCGCTTCACGATCTCCTCCCAGAGGATCCGCAGTTGCAGCTCGGCGGCGCGGTTGCCCATGCAGCGGTGGATGCCGAAGCCGAACGCCACGTGGTGGCGCGGGCGCGGCCGGTCGATGATGAAGTCGTCGGGTCGCTCGATGACGCTCTCGTCGCGATTGCCCGAGACGTACCACATCACCACCCGCTGGCCCTTGCGGATGCGGCGGCCGTGGAACTCGACATCCTCGAGCGCGGTGCGGCGCATGTGGGCGACCGGCGACTGGTAGCGGATGATCTCGGGGACGGCGCTGGCGGCGAGGCCCGGGTCGGCCTTCAGCTTGGCGAACTCGCCTGGATTGTCGTGCATGAAGATGACGCCGCCGCTCATCGAGTTGCGGGTGGTGTCGTTGCCGCCGACGATCAGCAGCATCAGGTTGCCGAGGAACTCCAGCGGCTCGTCGACCATGTCGCGGGTGTCGGGATTGTGGGCCAAGAGCGAGAGGAAATCGAACTTCGGCGGCTGCGCGGCCCGCTCGGCCCAGAGCCTGGTGAAATAGGCGAGGCACTCCATCAGGATGCGCTCGCGCTCCTCGGCCGGCAGGCTGGTGTTGCCGACCTGCTCGGCCGACGTGGTCACGTCGGACCAGTAGGGCAGGAGCCGGCGATCCTCCCACGGGAAGTCGAACAGCGTCGCCAGGAACTGCGTGGTCAGCTCGATGGAGACGCGGTCGACCCAGTCGAACGTCTCGCCGCGCGGCAGGGCGTCGAGCACCGCGGCGGTGCGCTGGCGGATCAGGCCCTCCAGCTCCGCCAGCCGGTGCGGCGCCACCGCCGGCGTCACCGACTTGCGCTGCATATCGTGCGTCGGCGGGTCGGCGGCGATGAAGTTGCGCGGCGCGAAGTCGTCGGGCGCATCGCCGACCGTGATGTCGCGGTCGGAGGAGAAGGCCCGGTGGTTGGAATCGATCGCGACGATGTCGTCGAAGCGGGTCACCGACCAGTAAGGGCCGGTCGGGCCGGTCGGCGACCAGTGCACCGGGTCCTCGCGCCGCAGCCGGCGCATGTACTCGTGCAGCAAGCCGCGCTGGTAGAGCGTGCCGTCGCTGGGATCGAGGGTGTCGAGCGGCAGGGCCCAGGGATCGAGCTGGCTCGCCGGCGCCGCGGTCGCAGACATGGACACGTGAAGCCTCCTCACGCTGCTGCGAGGGCCATCCTGGGCGCGTCCGGCGCGGCGGGCAACAGGAGAACGGCCGGCGGCGAGCCGTCCGCCGGCGCGCCTGGCGCGCCTCGCCGTCCCGGACAGCTCGCTGGCGCGAGCGTCCGGGACGACAAGCGCGGCGGCCTACCTCACGCCGGCTCCAGCTGGCGGGTGCGCTGGGCGGCGCGCGAGCCGCTGCGCTCGGCCAGTTCGAAGCGGTCCAGGTCCATGACCCTGGCCCAGGCCGCCACGAAGTCGCGCGCGAACTTCGGCTGCGAGTCGGCGCTGCCGTAGACCTCGGCGTAGGCCCGAAGCTGGGCGTGCGAGCCGAAGATCAGGTCGACCCGCGTGCCCGTCCATTTCGGCGCGCCGGTCTGGCGGTCGCGGCCCTCGTAGACGCCCTCCTCGCCGGTCGGCTGCCACTGCGTCGCCATGTCGAGCAGGTTGACGAAGAAGTCGTTGGTCAGCACGCCCGGGCGCTTGGTGAAGACGCCGTGCGGCGAGCCGCCGAAGTTGGCGCCCAGCACCCGCAGCCCGCCGATCAGCACCGTCAGCTCCGGCGCGGTCAGCGTCAGCAGCTGAGCGCGGTCCACCATCGCCTCCTCCGGCGTCATGAACTGCTGGCGACTGCTGCTGATGTAGTTGCGGAAGGCGTCGGCGCGCGGCTCCAGCGGCGCGAACGAATGCACGTCGGTCTGGTCCTGCGAGGCGTCGGCGCGGCCCGGCGTGAACGGAACCTTGACGTCGACCCCGCCGTCCTTGGCGGCCTTCTCGATCGCCGCGCAACCGCCCAGCACGATCAGGTCGGCCAGCGACACCTGCTTGCCGCCGCCCGCCGTGCGGTTGAACTCGGCCTGGATGCCCTCCAGCGCCTGCAGCACGTTGGCGAGCCTGGCCGGCTGGTTGACCTCCCAGTCCTTTTGCGGAGCGAGCCGGATGCGCGCGCCATTGGCGCCGCCGCGCTTGTCCGAGCCGCGGAACGTCGAGGCCGAGGCCCAGGCAGTCGAGACCAGCTCGGAGACCGAGAGGCCGGCGCCGAGGATCTTCGCCTTCAGCGCCGCGATGTCCGACGCATCGACCAGCGGGTGGTCGACGGACGGGACTGGATCCTGCCAGATCAGCACTTCCTTGGGCACCAGCGGCCCGAGGTAGCGGGCGATCGGCCCCATGTCGCGGTGGGTGAGCTTGAACCACGCCCGCGCATAGGCGTCGGCGAACTCGTCCGGATGCTCGAGGAAGCGCCGCGAGATCTTCTCGTAGATCGGGTCCATGCGCAGCGACAGGTCGGTCGTCAGCATGGTCGGCGGGTGCTTCTTCGAGGGATCGAACGCGTCTGGGACGGAAGGCTCGGCGTTCTTGGCCTTCCACTGCTTGGCGCCGGCCGGGCTCTGGTCCAGCTCCCACTCGTAGTTGAAGAGGTTCTCGAAGTAGCGGTTGCTCCACTGGGTGGGGGTCTGCGACCAGGTCACCTCGGGTCCGCCGGTGATGGCGTCGGCGCCGATACCCTTGCCGTAGGCGCTCTTCCAGCCGAGCCCCTGGTCCTCCAGCGCCGCGCCCTCGGGCTCGGGCCCGACGAGCGAGGGATCGCCCGCGCCGTGTGTCTTGCCGAAGGTGTGGCCGCCGGCGATCAGCGCGACGGTCTCCTCGTCGTTCATCGCCATGCGGAGGAAGGTCTCGCGGATGTCCTTGGCGGCCGCGACCGGGTCGGGATTGCCGTTCGGGCCTTCCGGATTGACGTAGATGAGGCCCATCTGCACCGCGCCCATCGGCTCGGCCAGCTGCCGCTCGCCCGAATAGCGCTCGTCGCCGAGCCAGCTGCCTTCAGGGCCCCAGTAGAGCTCGTCGGGCTCCCAGACGTCGGCACGCCCGCCGCCGAAGCCGAACGTCCTGAAGCCCATGCTCTCCATGGCGACGTTGCCGGCGAGGATCATCAGATCGCCCCAGGAGAGCTTGCGCCCGTACTTCTGCTTGACGGGCCACAAGAGCCGCCGCGCCTTGTCGAGGTTGGCGTTGTCCGGCCAGCTGTTCAGCGGGGCGAAGCGCTGCTGCCCGGTCCCGGCGCCGCCGCGCCCGTCGGCGATGCGATAGGTGCCGGCCGCGTGCCAGGCCATGCGGACCATCAGGCCGCCGTAGTGGCCGAAGTCGGCCGGCCACCAGTCCTGCGAGTCGGTCATCACCTTCTTCAGGTCCTCGACGACGGCCTGGAGGTCCAGGCTCGCGAACTCCTTGCGGTAGTCGAAATCCTCTCCCATCGGGTCCGACCGCTCGGAGTTGCGGTGCAGCACCTCGATGTTGAGCTGCTTGGGCCACCAGTCCCGGTTGGTATGCGCGTGGCCAATGCCGGTCACAGGGCACGTTGCTTCGGTCGACATGTCCGCCTCCTCCGCAGTCAGCTGCGAGGCCTGCGACAGTACGCCGCTGGCGAACATCGATCCAATCGATTGTCTCGACGGCGCAGATAGACGCCGCCTATGGCAAGGCGATCAACCGCCGAGAGGTCCTCGGGTCGACCGCGGCCTACGCGACCGCGTCGAGCGCCTTGACCACTTCGGCCGGCTTCTCGGCGATGATCATGTGGCCGGCTTCCGGCACGCTCACCAGCTTCGAGCCGGCGATGGCGGACTGGAAGGCGGGCCCGTAGACCGGCGGGATCAGCTTGTCGCTCTCGCCCCAGACGATCACCGTCTTGGCCTTCACCCGGTAGAGCCGCTCGGCGAGCCCGCGCTCCGGCACCGGGAACAGCAGCTTGCCGGCCATGCCCATCTGGCGCGCATTCCTGACCAGGTAGTCCTGCAGGAACTTCGGATCGTCCATCTTCAGGCCGGCCGTCATCAGCGCCGCGCCTTTTTCCGGATCGTGGAACAGGTAGCCGGGCAGCTCGAACGGCAGCAGGGTGAAGATGTCGACGATCGGATGCTCGTCGAGCCAGAGGCCGGCCGGGCAGATCAGCGCCAGCCGCGAGACGTCGTTTGGGGCCAGCGCCGCCATCTCCGCGGCGATCATCCCGCCCATCGAGTGGCCGACCAGGATCGGGTTCTTCAGGCCCAGCGCCTCGACCACGTCCCAGCCGTGCAGGGCGAAGTCGAGCATCTCGCGCAGCGTCGCGCACTCCTCGGTCTCGCCGTAGCCCGGGAGGTAGGGCGCGTAGACGTGGAAGCGGCCGGCCAGCTCGTTCAGCAGCGGATCGTCCGGCGTCATGCCGCCGGCGCCGTGCAAGAACACCAGCGACTCGCCCTGGCCACCCTCAAGGTAGCGGACGGGCGCGTGCTTCGTCTCGATCGTCTTCGATTCCATGACGCTCAAGGCTCCTTACTCGGCCGGCTCGGGCTGGCGAACGGCCGCGCCGGGCGCGCTGGCAGGCTGCGCCGGCAGCGAGCCGGGGACCGCGCGCCTGGCGATCGGGTGGCACCAGAAGCGCGAGTCGTCGGCCCACTCGGGGAACATGCCGCGCAGCTTCGGCATCACCTTGTCGGCGAACAGCTTGGTCGAATACATGCACTTCTCGGTCGGCATGTCGCCCACGTGCATCAGGCAGAAGACGTTGCCGACGTGCAGACCCTTGATCATCTCCTCCATGCGCTGGCGCACCGTCTCGGGGCTGCCGGCGATCACGTGGCCGCCCTCGATCAGGTCCTTCCAGGTCAGCTCGGCGAAGCCGCCGCGCTGCGGGGCGTACTGGTTGAGCGCGCCTGCCTGGATGGTCTTGATGGTGCGGTAGCCGGGCGCATCGGCGAAGCCCGGATAGACGTGCAGGCAGCGATTGTAGAAGTAGTTGATGTGCGGCCAGTAGAGCCGCTCGGCCTCCTCGTCGGTCTCGGCGACGCAGATGGTCTGCGCGAAGCCCGCGCGATAGGGGCTCTTGTCCGGCGCGCCGCGCTCCTCGACCCGGCGCCAGTAGCCGTCCATCAGCGCGCGGGCGCGCAGGTAACCGGTGAAGCTGAGGTAGGAGTACGAGTAGGTGTTGTCGATGCAGAAGTCGTAGGTCTCGATCGAGCCGCCGCCGGGGATGTGCACCGGCGGATGCGGCTGCTGGATCGGCCGCGGCCAGATGTTGACGTGGCGCAGCTTGTTGTAGCGGCCGTTGAACGCGAACG
>Ga0134125_10007585_pt1 | contig 12238 bp, 13 predicted proteins | sample KB31751_FD_96464 | JGI IMG/M metagenome (GOLD analysis project Ga0134125, IMG submission 96464) | Terrestrial soil microbial communities with excess Nitrogen fertilizer from Kellogg Biological Station, Michigan, USA - KB3-175-1 | ecosystem: Environmental > Terrestrial > Soil > Unclassified ... | reverse complement strand
CTCGGCCGGTGGTGACGATGGCGATCCCGGTCAGCAGGACCAGCGCCAATGGCACCATCACGCTGATCGCGCGCAGGCCGAAGAAAAACCGCGCATGCTTGGGTTCGCGGTAGCCCGCCTGAATGAGCCAACGCCGGGTTTGGGTGGCTTCCTTGGCCGAGGGCGGCAGGAGTTTCGCGGCCGGTTCGAGCGCTCCCTGGATCTTTTCGGAAAGGCTCGACCGTTCCTTTTCGATCCCCAGCATCTGACGCAGGCGCGCGCCCGAGCCGGACGTGGGCGCCGCCCAGGCTGCGCCCACGGCAAAAAGCGTCGCCGCCACCGCGAGAAACAACGCCAAGCTGATGAGGATCGTCGCCATGTTCACACCTTGATGTCGATGACCTTGCCCAGCAGGTACAGGCCGATAATCTGCAATACCACGCCCGCGGCCAGCATTTCGCGTCCCAGCGGATCGCTGAACATGGGCATCACAAAGTCGTGGCTGAGGACGAGCATGGCCACCAGCATGATGGGAGCCAGGGCCATGAGAACCCACATGGTCATGCGGCCCTGAGCGGTGTGGGTCTTGACCTCACGCATGATCTTCACGCGCTCGCGGATCAGGCTCGAGAGCTTATCCAGGATCTCGGCCAGGTTGCCGCCGCTTTCCCGCTGGATAATGACCGCGATGGAGAAGAACTGCACGTCTACCAGGGGAATGCGCTCCGCCAGATTGAGCAGGCAGTCGCGCAGCGGCAGCCCGAAGCGCTGTTGGTCGAAGACCTGGCGGAACTCGCCGGCGATGGGCTCGGGCATCTCGTTGGCGATGAGTTCGAGCGCGGAACTGGGCGGGTGCCCGGCGCGGCTGGCGCGCACCAACAGCTCGATGGCCTCGGGAAACTGCTGTTGGAAGAGCGCCAGGCGTTTAGTGCGCCGATGCGAGGCCCATCCCACGGGCAGGAGGGAGCCGGGCAATGCGGCCAGAAATCCATACCAGGGGAAGAACAGGATGGCCGCCATCCCGCAGCCCAGACCGCTGGCCACGCAGGTCAACACGAACTTGCCGGGAAGGGTCCGTATGCCCGCCTGTCCCAGCCAATTCTTGAGCTGATCGCCGCGGCCTACCTTGCTCAGCCACTTGTTGAGGGCGGGAATTTCACTCAGCAGGTCGTCCCGGATCAGCGCCAGGCTGGCGCGCGATTGCCGGCGCTCGGCCTGTTCGACCAGTTGCAGGCGTTCGCGCAGCTGCTTCATGCGGTCATCGCCGTTATCCCAGGACATGCCCAGGCCGAACACCAGCGCGGCCGCCATCAGAAACAACGCGATGAGATAGAGGGTCATGGTCTCATACCACCATTACGTCTTCCATCCACTCCGGTTTGAGCTTGAGGCCGGCCGCCGCCAGGCGCTCGGCGCAGTGCGGGCGGATGCCGGCGCCCCGGAATCGGCCCTTTACCGCGCCGCTCTCGGCCAGGCCCATGCGCTCGAAGGTGAACAGCTCCTGCATGCAGATCACTTCGCCCTCCATCCCGGTAATTTCGGCGATGCTCAGGATCTTGCGCGTGCCGTCGGACAGGCGCGAGAGCTGCACCACCAGGTGGATGGCGGAAGCAATCTGCTGTCGGATGGCGCGCTCGGGGAGGTTGAGGTTGGCCATACTAACCATGGTCTCCAACCGTCCCAGGGCGTCGCGCGGGGTGTTGGCGTGAATGGTGGTGAGCGAACCGTCGTGCCCGGTGTTCATCGCCTGCAGCATGTCGATGGCTTCCTCGCCGCGGCACTCGCCCATCACAATCCGGTCGGGCCGCATCCGCAGGCTGTTGACCACGAGCTGACGCTGGCGGATGGCGCCCTGACCTTCGATGTTGGGCGGGCGCGTTTCCAGCCGCACCACGTGTTCCTGCTTCAGTTGCAGTTCGGCCGCGTCCTCGATCGTGATGACCCGCTCATGTTCGGGGATGAAGCCCGACATGACGTTGAGCAGGGTGGTCTTGCCCGCACCGGTACCGCCCGAGATCAACATGTTCATGCGGGCGGTGACGCAGCAGCGCAGCACTTCGAGCATGGCGTGGGTCATGGCCTTGTGCTCGATCAGCTTTTCCCCGGTCAGCGGGGTGGATCCGAAGCGGCGGATGGACATGCAGGGGCCGTCCAGCGCCAGCGGCGGGATGATGGCATTGACGCGCGAGCCGTCCGGGAGCCGGGCGTCCACCATGGGCGAGCTCTCGTCCACCCGGCGGCCTACGCGCGATACAATGCGGTCAATGATGCGCAGCAGATGGGCGTCGTCCCGGAAGACGACGTCGGTCTTGGTCAGCCGCCCTTTGCGCTCCACGTAGATCTGGTCGCAGCGGTTGACCAGGATATCGCTCACCGTGGGATCGCGCAGGAAGACCTCCAGCGGGCCAAACCCGAAGATTTCATCCAACAGGTCGCGCGTGAGCGTGTCCCGCTCGGTCAGCGAGAGAGGCACCGACTCCAGCGAGAGCATGGAACGGATGAGCGAGGTCACCTCCTGGCGGGCGGCCTCGAGCGGCATCTTGTCCAGCTGCTCAAGGTTGAGGCGCTCCAGCACGCGGCGGTGGTAGTCGCTTTTGATTTGCTGGTAGCCGAGAATTTCGAGGGTAGCCATGGTCCTTGAGTCACAATGCGGTCAACGATACGGCCTTAACTGGGGACCTCGCGCACGCGCAGGAAGGGAATCCAGCTTTTGTGTTTTTTGGGCGGCCGGCCCAGAAGGTGGGCGGCAAGATCGTAGTAGCTCTTGGCGAGATCCGAGTCCTGTTTGGTCGCCGGCGGCTGTCCCCGCTCGATCGCATCCACCACCTGCGCGTGGGCGTTGGGCAGCTTCCACAGCACCGGCGTCTTGGTAATGGATTCCAGGCTGGCGAGATCCACATCCGGGGTTGCGGTGAAGCGGTTGAGCACCAGGGCGAAACGCAGCCGTACCTGGGGATCGAGATACTGCCGCACCTTGGCGGCGCTCCACAGCGACACCATGTCGGTCTGGGTGACAAAGAGGATCCGGTCGGCCTGCTCCATGATCGCCGCGGTCAAGCCGTCCAACCGGGCGGAGAGGTCGGCAACCACGAGCGGGTAAGTTTGCAGCACCAACTCCAACCAGGCCGCATGCAAGGCATCGGGGAGGGCGGCCAGGGGCTGGTAAGGCCCGGCCAGCAGCTCCAGTCCAGTCTCGTGCTTGAGCATAAGGCTGGTGAGCATCGCCGCATCCAGGCGGCTGGCGTGGCTGAGCAGATCGCTCAGGGTGAACTGGGGTTTGAGGTTGAGATGCAGGGCGGCATGCCCCAGCGGCGCGGCATCGACTAAGACCACCGGTCCGTCGGCCTGCCGCCGCAGCGCGTGCAGCGCCAGCGCGAGGTTCACCGAAACCGTGGTCGCGCCACAGCCGCCTCGGGCTCCGAGGACGGCGATGAGCTTGCCGCGGCTGACCGGCCGCTGCTCCGGGCCGCGGGATGCCGAACAACGGGTCAGGGCCTCATCGATCGCCGCTGAGCGCAGCGGTGACTCGAGATACTCGGTGGCGCCCGCGCGCATCGCTCCCACGATCACCGCCGACGGCTCCATCGGCCCGACCACCATGACCGCGGCCAACTGCAGTTGGCCGCGCAGCCACGAGATCAAGGGGAAGGCGGCTTCGGGAGAGCCGGCAGGCAGCTCGATCAGGACGGCCTCGGGGGTCTGCTGCTGTACTTGGCGCAATACCGGATCGTTCCCCTGAAATGGCAGCGGCACCGGCAGGGGGCGCCCCGCCATGGTGGCGCGGCCGGTGGCCGCGAGCACCGATTCCAGATGCTGCCGCTGCGACTCTTCGCGGGCAAAGATGGTGAATTTCAGTCCCATGTCGGGTCTCAAATACTTTTCATTGGTGCACCAGGCGCACCGGAATGCCGAAGCTGGCGTTGGTGGCCGCTCCGGGGCCGCCGCCGTTGCCGCCGCCGCCGGCGCTGCACCCGGCGCTGTTGACAAAGTTGGCAATCACCCCGGCGTCGCCATCCACGCTGCCTAGGCCTTGCACGAACCAGTTGCTGAAGCCGATAATCTCCGCCGTGCCCCCGCCGGGCCCAATGCCGCAATCGGGCGGGTTTGAACACCAGCAGTCGTCCCACACTGGCGCCACGATCAGCGCCGCGCTGGTGTCGGTGACGGTTCCGTTGGCGTGTTTGTAGGCGCCCGGGCCCACCCAGGTGTCGGGATTGCTGCCGATCAAGGTACCGATGCCGGCCTGGGTAGGGCCCTTCATATCGCCGTTCAGCGTGGGATACGACGTGCCGCAGGCGGCAATTGCCGGCGAAATTCCACAGTCGGCCAAATTGCTGCCCAGCGAGCACTGGTAGGCCGAGGCCCCATTCGCCCCGCCGTTCGTCAGATCCAGCGAGTAGTACTGGCTCGGCGCGAGCGCCCCGCTGGGGCTGGTGGGGCGGATGGTTTCCAGCGAGCCCAGCATGCTCTTGGCAAAGCTGGTCAGGTTGCCCTGCTGGTCCAGGATGGTCTGCCCGTCGGTGCAGGCTTGTGCCGGCTGCTCGCTGCTCAGGATGGTGTTGGGGATGAAGATCGGGCGCAGGCAAATGCTGCCGGTCGCCTCGGGCGAGGCCTCGGCGGTGGCCGTCGCAGCCAGATCCACATGGAGTATCCCCAGCGCGGCCGCAAAGAATCCCGGAACACCGGCGGCGCCGGTGCGCGAAACGTTGACGGTTACCCGGCGGTTGGTGGTATCCACCGTCACGTCGCCGGCGGCGATGCTGACCGGTGTGCCCAGCACATCGTTGGCGGCCGCCACCGCGATCGCCGCATTTTGGGCGGCGGTGGGTTGGCTGTTGGCCGGCTTCAGGAACGTAAACGCGCCCGCCAGCGCGGCCGCATCGGCGGCGTTCTGGGCGCTGTTTTTGGCGCTGAGGAAAACCCCCACATCCACCGCCAGGGCCGCCATGCCGCACAGGCCGGTCAGCATGAGCGCGACCAGCACCAGCGTCATGCCGGATTGCGCGCGCGGCGCGGCAGCGCCAATCGGCCGGGCTGACATCACGGATGAACCACCTTGGCGCCGCCCTTGCCGTCAAATTGCTCCGAACCGAGGAAGGGCTGAGGCATCGCGGGGCCGCTTGCGGCGCTGTTGGCCGGATGTACCAGATGCGCCGTCACCACCACCACCAACTCGTTCCGGCTCTTGCTGGTGTTCTGGCTCTGGAAGAACTTGCCCAGAATCGGGATCGAGCTCAGCCCCGGCAGCTTCGACAGGTTGGTGGTCAGCCGGTTGTCGAGCAAGCCGGCGATCACGAAACTCTGTCCGTCGCCCAGCTCCAGCTCGGTCTCCGCCCGCCGCGTGCTCAGCGCCGGAATCTGGAAGCCGGAAACGGTCAGCGCGTTGGAGAAATCCAGCGCGCTGACCTCTGGCGCCACTTCCAAGTCAATCGTGCCATCGGGGAGGATGGTGGGCTTGAAGTGGAGGTTGACGCCAAACGGCTTGAACTGAATGGTGACGTTGTTGACCGATCCCTGCCCCTGCACCACGGGGAAGGGGAATTCGCCGCCGGCCAAGAAGCTGGCCTCTTTGCCGTCCATCGCCATCAGGTTGGGCTCGGCCAAAATCTGCAGCAGGTTCCGCTGCTGCAGCGCTTCCAACGTCAGGCCGATATTGGCGGAGGAACTGTAGAGAAAGATGTTGAGCAGGTTGTCGAGCGCGAGCGTGCCGCCGTTGCCGGTCACGCTATTCTGCGGCACCTGCTGCGGTGGCGGCGCGGTCACGCCGGTCGCCGGACCAAACTGTCCGGTGGATACCGTTCCGACCATCCCCTTGCCGGTAGAGAGCAGGTTGGCCCCAAGCTGCGTCACCGCGCTCCGGTCTACTTCGGCGAAACGCACTTGCAACAGCACTTGGGCCGGATCCCCGGCGGCGTCCACGCTGAGGTTATTGACCACATCCTTGCCGAAGCCGGCGGCGACGGCCATGACCTGCTTGGCGCTGGCGGTGTTGGGCATGGTCCCCGTCACGGTCAGGGCGTTGCCGCTGGCGGTCACGCGCAAGAGTTGGTGCGGGTAGAGGCGCAGCAGCTCGCGCTGCAGCGGCATCGGGTCGAGTCCAACCTCCACGGTGTAGGCGGCCGGAACCGCGTTAGCATCCCAGAGCAGCAGCGAGACCTCGCCCGGCGCGCGTCCCTGCACCAGGACCTGGGTGGGCGAAATCACAATCGCCTGCGCGATGCTGTCATCGGTGATCGAAACCCGGGTCAGCGGGACGGGACTCTGCAGCACCAGGCTGTGATGCGGGGTGAGCTGTAGGGCGATGGCCGTGGTGGCCACGGCGCGCGCCGGCGCGGCGGCGGTCGCCGCGGGCCAGGCCGCGGCTGATATCGTCAGCGGCGCGGGTGCCGGCTTGGCGGTGGCCACAGGTGCCACGGTTGGCGGTGGCAGCGCGGCATCGCGCATCGCCAGCATCAGGGCCGCGGGGTCCGAGAGCGCGAAGGCCAAAGCCGGCGCCGGCGCGGTGACGGTCCGGCGCGGCAATTCGATCAGGCGCGGGGCCTCGATGGTTCCAGATTCACGGGCTGCGGAAGTGGCCAGCGGCATCACCCGCACCGGCATGGCGAACGTCAAGGGCGCGAAGCTGCCTTGCAGCGAGGTCAGCAGCTTGCGCGGTGAAGGCGCGGGCTTGGGCGTCTCCGCCACCGCCACCCGCAGCCCGCCCAAGGCGAGCAGCGCCAGCCCGGCGAGAATGCCCTCGATCAGAGCGCGCATGAGATGAATGCGTCGACGGCTCATGGGTGGTGGAATCCTCCGGTCGGAAAATTGGAGACCTGGTGCTTGTCGCCGCTGATCAGGTCCACCGACCACGCGGGCGGAGGCGGCGCGACCTCCCGCGCCGGTCTCCGCCGCTGCACCACCGCCACCGCCCGCGGCTCGCCGCCGTACAGAGTGCCGTTGAGCAAGGGTGGGGTCTTTTGCGCCACCTGGTCCAGCGGGTTGCGCAAGGAAAGTTGCAAGTGGCCGTAGCCTTCGGCCAGCGCCAGCTTCTCGGCGCCGGCGGGGTCCACCAGCAGCGTGATCACGGTGACCGTTTCGGGCTTGCCGTCGGCCTTTTGCTCCAGTTGCTGCCCGGCGGTCAGCACCTGCACATTCGAAAGCAAAGTGATGGTCGTCACCTGGCGCGGGTCATTGTTCTGCGCGGGATTGCCGGTCAGCAGCACGTCCACGTGCGTGCCCGGTATCGCAAAGCCCGCCACCGAGACCACGTCGTTGACCTTCACCGAAACCGCCCGCATGCCCGCCGGGATCAGCGGCGGCAACCCCACCCCGCTGCCGGGTGCGGCGATCATCTCGCCCACGATGACTTGGTTCGGTACCGCGCCCGCGGTGAGCACATGCCCGACCAGCTCCTTGGTGGAGTGATACACGTGCTGGGGCAGCACCGCGGGCGGCACCTGCAGCACGCGCAGGTCGGCTTCCTCCAGCTTCACCCCCGCCGCGAGCGGGTTCGCCGCCGCGACCACCGGCGTGGTCAACACCGGCCTGGCCGCGGTGCCGTGGCGCAAGAGGCGGAACGCCCCGAGACTGACCAGCCCGGCGAACGCCAAGGCCGCCACCGCCAAACCGAGTAGGCGTTTGCGTTTCATCTCAGTAAAAGTTCCTCATCTCGACCGCCGCCCCTAGCGCCATGCTGGAAGGAATGCCGAAGGGCAACTGCGGCAAGTAGCTGAGCGGGTAGTGGTAGTTAATGGATACCTGCGAGGCGCCGATGCACGGGTTGCTGGCGCTGCATGCCCCGCTACCAGGGTTGACGGTCAAGCCCTGGTTAACGGTGATGTCCGAGGTGCTCAGCGTGATCCCATTGGCGGCCGCGTAGCTGATGACCCGGTTCTTCACGTCGCCGGTCTGGCTCAGCTCGCCTGGCACCACCGCCAGCCGCGCCCCCTCGCGCGCGGCATTGTCCAGCACCTGGTGCGCCGATACCACCGCCGCGAATTCGCTGACCACCAGGGTGAGCAGCATCAGGCAGGGCAGCAGCACCGCCAGCTCCACCAATTCGGAACCGGCTTGTTGCCGCCGCGGGTTGTCACGCAGCCTCCGCATCAGTTGGTCTCGTTGCGCATGATGGCGTGGGCGTTCAGTGTGATCCCCGAAACGATCTCGGATAGCAGTGGGGTCACGAATGTGTCGGTATAACTCACGTCCACTTGGCTGAAGCTCGTGGGCAGGCCGCCCTCGCTGACGCTCACCGCCTGGTTCACCGTCACGTCGTCGTCGCTGAGCGTGAGGCCGGCATCGGCAGCGTAGGTTTCCACCCGCGCGACCACGTCGCCGGGGCTGGGCAGGGAATTCGAGCCCGCGCTCGGCATCGCCGACCAGCGCGCCCCTTCGCGCGCCGCGTTGTCGAGGGTTTGCCAGAGGCTGGCGGCGTGCCCGATCTCGACAATCCCAAACAGCACCAGCGCCAGGATCGGGAGCACCAGGGCCGCTTCCACCACGCTCTGTCCCTTCTGGCGCCGCTTTATCGCAGCCACACGGCGCAGGCCACCCCAAGCGCCAATGCCACCCCGAACGGCGCCGTCAGCGCTCCCGGCGTCGCCAGGTTGTGCTCCGGATGGGGGTGCAGCCCCCGCCGCCGCAGACCGGTTAGGATCGCTCCCAGATCGCCGGCCAGGAACGGTAACCGTCCGGACCGAGTCACTTGGACGAGCGCCCCCGCCGCCGCCGCGAGTACCCCGAATTCGACGCTCCACCACCATAAGTGCAGACCTAACAACGCGCCCATGGCGCCGAGTAACTTGGCGTCGCCTCCGCCCATCGCGCCCAACTGCACCAGCGCCGCTCCCAGCAGGAGCCCCAGCGCCGCCGCCGCCAGCGCGGACAGGAAGCCGCCGCCGATCGCGTGCAAGACAAGGCCCCAGGCGAGAGCGGGCACGGTCAGCCATCGTGGAATCCTGCGCCAGCGCAAATCCCAGGCCGCCGCCAGCACGCCCACGCCCAGGGCCAACAGGGTGGCCAGGGTCATGCGCGCGGGGCTTACGAGCCGATGATTTTGCCGGCGATGGTGGTGATCTCGGTCGAGATGTTGGTGCCGAGCAGCGTGATCGCGGTCAGCACCACGGCGGCGATGACGCCGAGCATGATCGCGTACTCCGCCATATCCTGGCCGTTGTCGTCGTTCCACAGGCGAGTCAGAAGTGCAGTCATAGGTTTCTCCCTTGGCTAACTAAGTCGAGCGGCCAGGCCACTCGCGCAGATGGGAATGCACGCCGCGGGCCAAACCTCCGGCGGCGGGCCCTGCCGCCGCGCGCCACGCCGCCAACACCTGTATTTTCAGCGCACTTCGCGCTTGCGGCATTTGTCGCGGAAGCCGCCGCGCGTGCAGGCACTACAACGCGGCGCGGCACCGGGCGCGCGGGCCGACCGCACCTTTTGTGCGATTTGCTCCCAATGTGAGAGTGACTCCTTCATGAAGTCAGTGAATCAATGCGGGCGCGGACGGTTTGCCGCGTCCGGCGGAATATGGTACAGCTAGGAGCTATGCGAACCCTGCATCGCGTTCTCCTCTTCGGCTGGGCGTGTGCCCTGCTGGCGCCCGCGGGACACGCCCAGGATTGGGCCAAGGCCCGCGTCGAGCAATCCCCGCGTCACCGCGAAACCGTCACCATCCAGCACGATGGCCGCTCCCTGCAGGCCTTCGTGGCCTATCCCGAGGCCAGTTCCCGCCGTCCGGTGGTGTTGGTCATCCACGAGATCTTCGGCTTGAGTGACTGGGCCCAGGAAGTCACCGACGAGTTGGCCGCCGCCGGCTACGTCGCCATCGCCCCCGACCTGCTCAGCGGCGCCGGCCCCAACGGCGGCGGCACCGCCAGCTTGGGCGGCCAGACCGCCGTCGGCCGCGCCATCAACCAATTGCCCAAGGAGCAGATCACCGCCGACCTCAACGCCGCCGCCGACTGGGCGCTCAAGCAGCCCGCCTCCAACGGCAAGCTCTACGTCGTCGGTTTCTGCTGGGGCGGCGGCCAGAGCTTTGCCTTCGCCACCCAGCGCCAGAAACTGGCTGCGGCGTTCGTGTTCTATGGGGTTCCGCCCGCCAATGACGCCATGGCCCGTATCTCCGCCCCGGTCTTCGGCTTCTACGCCGGCAACGACCAGCGCGTCAGCGGCACCGTGCCCGCCACCATCCAGGCCATGAAGGACCTGCACAAGAAGTACAGCTCGGTGATCTACGACGGCGCCGGCCACGGCTTCATGCGCGCCGGCGAACAGCCGGACGCCACCCCAGCCAACGCCAAAGCCCGTGAAGCGGCTTGGGCGAAGATTACCCAAGTGATGGGGCGATAGCGGCTACTGCGAGATCACCATCTGCGATTGACTGGACATCGGCAGCGTGATCGGGCTGATGAAGGGGATGCTCAGGGTGTAGCTGTACCGCACCTTTACGTTGACCGTGCTTCCCGGACTGTTGTCCGGACTCCAGGTGGTGGTCACGGTCAGTCCGGCGCCCGCGATTCCCGGGGGTGCCAAGCCCTGCACGTAAGTTGTGAGGTCGTCGGCGCTGGCTGGGCAGGCTGAGGTCCACCCGCTGCAGGTGGCTCCGCGCACCAAGGCGTAGCGCGAGGCCATCTGCGCCGCCCCGGCCACGAAATGATAGGCATACAGCGCCAGGCTGCACTGCACCACCGCCAGCAGCAGGGTCACCGTGACGCCAATGGTCAGGGCAAACTCCACCAGCGCCGAGCCATGGCAATGCCGCTGCCGCCGTCCTCGCGTCTGCCGGCGAAACCTCATCACTCGACCAGTATCGCCGCCTTGATAGGCGACCCCCCCGGCAAGGAACTGTAGTCGTCCTTCAGCCCGGCGGAGCCGTTGATGGTGAGCGTGTCCGCCACCAGGATGCTGTAGCTGCCCACACTGCCGCTGCCGTTGTCCACAATCCGCCCCGAGGGAACGTAAATCGCGCCGTTCATCTGCGCCGAGGCGCTGCCGTTGATGGTCAGGGTGGAGCTGTTGCCGGAAGCCTGGTAGACCAGGATGCCGGCATAGCTGCCGCTGCTGGGCGCATTCAGATTGGAGCTGCTGTTGCCGTTGAAGGTGACCGCGCCCGCGGCGTTGTAAAAGGTCACGCCATTGCCGGTGACCGTAGGAGACCCATTCATGGTCATGCCGTGCTCAAGCACGTAAGTGCCCGGCTGGAACGTGACCGTGGGGCTGCCGTTGATGATGAGCTGGCTGCAGTACACGCCCGGGCTGAGAGTGTAATTGCCCGAGCCGTTGATCGTGGTGGGGCTGGAGCAGTTCCCGGCGCTCGAGGGAGGGGTCAGGTAGGCGAGCGGATCGCTCACCGGCACCGCGCTGGTCTGCGGTGTGGGGCTGACGCTGACCGATCCGTTGGTGCGCGCGTCCCCCACCACCGAGATGGATGCGGCGCTCAACGAGCCGCTGCCGTTGGCGTTCAGCGCTTGCGAACTATCGGAGTCCACCACAATGCCGCACCGCACCGCCACGTTGAAGCTGCCGTTGAGCAGGACGGCATTGGACGCCGAAGGGTCAAGCGCGTAGAAACACGCCGGCCCGTTGCCCAAGTGCGCCACCGCGCGCGCCGTCAAGGCTTGCGGCCCGATGTGCAGCAGGCCGAGGAAATATACCGGCGCGGACTTGCCGGCGATCGCTTCCACGTAGGCGGCGTCGCCGGCGTGGGGTCCCGAGAGCGGGGGGTTGTTGATGGCCAGGGTATCGCCGTCGCCGCCCGCGGCAAAGCCGTTGAGCCCGGCGGCGTTGGTGGCTCCCGACGTCACTTGATCATAGGGCAGCCCGCTGGCTCCGCCCAGCGCGGCGCTGTCGGCCGCCGTCTGCAACAAACGCTGGTCGTAGCGCAGCACCCCCAGATCCACCCCCAAGCCGACGCAGCCCATCAGCACCACCAGGCAGAGGGTGCCCAGCACTAGCGTCTGCCCCGATTCCCGGCGGCGGCGCCGAGCCCGGACCAAGTCACTCTGAGTCAGTTGGGCCATCGTACAATCTGCAATATCCGAGCGCGGTAGTAGAGGACCGATTCAGCGTTTTACCAATAGCAGCGCCTCGCCCTTGAGCGTAAAAGTGGAGGGCAGGCCGGGGTACTTCCCAATGGGCGTGTATGTGGCCGTGGTATCCACCTTGGCATACTCCAGGAGCCGGTCGCCGAGACAGTCGCCCAAGGAGCAGTCCGGCGCCGAAGCTCCGCTGGTGGCGCAGGTACACACGTGGCTGGCGGTAGCGCCCAACCCGCTGAGGTTCT
>Ga0134125_10007584_pt1 | contig 12240 bp, 12 predicted proteins | sample KB31751_FD_96464 | JGI IMG/M metagenome (GOLD analysis project Ga0134125, IMG submission 96464) | Terrestrial soil microbial communities with excess Nitrogen fertilizer from Kellogg Biological Station, Michigan, USA - KB3-175-1 | ecosystem: Environmental > Terrestrial > Soil > Unclassified ... | reverse complement strand
CGGCATCATCGTCGGACAATTGCTGATCGTCGCGACCGGCATCGGCTACATGTTTCAGTTCTACGGCGAGACATTGTCGCTCGCCAAATATTTCGCGCCGTTGATCGTCATCGCCGCCCTCGCAGTGCTGCTTAATCGCGGCGTAAATTGGATGGAGCGCATGCTGATTCCATGGAAGCAGCACGCCTTTACATGATCTGACAGCGAAGGTTTTGCTCGGACCTGCTACGCCACTTGCGGGTGGAATTTGCGCACGGAGAGAAAGCCCAGCACGACGAAAAGGGCCAGCACGACGAGTTGCGCGATGAGGAACAGCGGTTCCGATTGGGTCGGCGCCAGCGCACGCAACGCCGGAATCTTCGCAAACGATTGGATGACGGCGACGAAGCAGTTCAGATAAAGCGCCGCCATCGCTGTAACGACGTAGACCCACCGCCACCCGCCGCGGAGGTGAAGGGCGTAATACGCGCCCACCGCCACCGCCAGCAGGACCAGCGACAGGATGCCGACCATACGCGGCGGATCGAGCCCGAATGGCGGCAAGGGAAAGCCCGTGATGCCGGTCAAGATCGTGGTGAGGAGAAACAGCGCGGTCCAGCCGCCGAGAGCGCGGCCCGATAAGAGGCCGTAAAGCACGATCAGGCCTGTCACGATGCCGATCAGGCTCAGCGCCACGTGGATTTGCAGAAACAGGTGGGCCGGAATACCCCAGGTCATGACAACCTCCTTGCGGTCAAAGAATCGGCAGAAATGTTCAATATCTTAGTGCAGGAGATGTCCCGACAGTGCGACATGCGAATCGAACAACGCTGATGTGAGAGTCAGGCAGCGGGTCCTGCCGCAAAGCGCGGCTTAACCGTCGGATTGGCGAGCCGCAGCGGCTCGCCCTTTTCGAATTTCTGGATCTGCTCGAAGCATTCCCGGAAATAGAGTTCGAAATTGTCCCATTCAGCCCAGCCGAGATGCGGCGTACACAGCACGTTCGGCATTTTCAGGAACGGGTGCTCGCCGTTCATGATCGGCTCTTCCTCATAGACATCGACCGCCGCATAACCGGGGCGGCCTTTGCGCAGCGCGTCGAGCAGGGCGCCCGGCTGCACCAGTTCGGCGCGCGACACATTGACGAACAAGGCGGTCGGCTTCATGCGGGCGAAATCGTCCGGGCCAATAAGCCCCCTGGTCTCGCGCTGCAGCCGGACGCTGACCGAGAGCACGTCGGCGCGCTCAAACAACTCGGCCTTCGACTGCGCGTACTCGTATCCCGCGGCGGCGGCTTTCTCCTGCGATTTGCTCTGCCCGAAGGCCAGCACCTTCATGCCAAGACCCTTGCCGCCTTGCGCCACCAGCGAGCCGATCGTGCCCAGGCCGTAGACGCCGAGCGTCGAGCCGCGCAGCCGGTGCGACAGCGTACACGGCCAGTCGCCGCGCTTCATGCGCTCCGTTTCGAGCGCGACGTTGCGCCGTGAAGCGAGGATCAGCGCCAGCGTCAATTCGGCCGGCGCGTCCGGGGAATTGCTGACGCCGGTTGAGACCGGAATGCCAAGTTCGGTGGCGGCGGCGAAATCGATCCGCTGGGAATTGCGGCCGACCAGCGCCAGCAGCCGGCATTTGGGCAGGCGCTCGAGCAGCGCGCGAGAAAAATGAACGCGCTCGCGGATGGAAACGATGATGTCGGCGTCGGCGAGCCGCCCAACAAGCTGATCGAGATCGCGGGCGGGTTCGCGATAGCGGACAACGTCATGGTGGCGGATCAAGGAGAAGCACGCGAGCCGATCCACCATGTCCTGGTAGTCGTCGGGAATGGCAATTTTCATAAGATCGAAAGGGGCAGGGCGGAGAGCTTTGCTTTTGCTCTCCGCGGGTGAAGGACGTGACGTCGGTCGGCGACGCGCCACCGAGCCGGTTCGATGGCGGTTGCCAAGCGTGGAGAAGTTTAGGCCGCAGCCGCCTGCGCCTGCCGTTCCAGCACGAAGTCGTAGTTCACCACGCAGAACGGCTCGTTCATGATCTCGCCGGACGGCGCTTTGCTGCCGGCGGGGAATTTCTTGAAATCGACGATCAGCGGCTCCTTCACGCCGTAGACAGCGTCGTGCTCGATCCACTTGTCGCCGGACTGGAACAGATGCGTCACCAGGCCGTGATAACCGGGGGCTTTCAGCGCGAAGTGAATGTGCGCCGGCCGCATGTGACTGAGATTGGTGCGATTCATCAGTTCGCCGATCGTGCCGTCCATCGGGATCGTATAGGCGATCGGCGCCACGGTGCGGATCAGATAAGAGCCATCGGGCTGCGCGCGATAGAGGCCGCGCATCCAGACACCGTCGATTTCCGGTCGCTGTGCCTCGTAGAGACCGTCGCCGTCGGTCTGCCACAGATCGAGCGTGGCGCCGGCGACCGGCTCGCCCGCAAGCCCGCTCACCTTGCCGACGACGAAGCACGGAATGCCCGGCGCATTGACCGCCATGTTGGCGCCGTTGGCAAAGGCCGGTGCGTTGGGTACGTGGAACGGACCTTCGACTGTGCTGGGCGTCGCGCCGCTTGGGCGGCGATGATTGATGGCGTCGACCAGCATGCTGACGCCAAGAACGTCCGACATCAAAATGAATTCCTGACGCTTCTCGTCGCACATCTGCCCAGTGCGGGTCAGGAAATCGATTGCCGTGGCCCATTCAGCTTCGGTCGGCTCGATCTCGCGCACGAAGGCATGAAGGTGCTTCACCACCGCCTGCATCACTTGCTTGAGCCGTGCATCGGGAATGTCGCTCCAGCGCTGGCGCACCACATCGGTCAGGGTCTTTTCCGTCACGTAGGGCATGGGGGTCTCCTTGGAATGCCAGAATTCATTTGCCGGCAACTTCGCGCCGCACCTGTGCGGCGCCTTCGGCCATGGCCTTCATTTTAGCAAAAGCGATCGCGCGCGGCAGGTATTTCATACCGCAATCCGGCGCGACCACCACCCGATCGGCCGGCACGTGGGCAAGCGCCCTTCGGATGCGCGCGGCGACGAGTTCCGGCGTCTCCGGCTCCATGTTCGACAGATCGATGACGCCCAGAATGATGGTTTTTGACGGCAGTTCGCGCAACACCGCGAGGTCGAGCTTGGGCTGCGCCGCCTCGATGGAAACCTGCTGGGCCTTCGAGCCTTCCAATTCGGGCAGGAACGAGTAGCCCGACGGCTTCTCGTGCACCACCGCCGCATAGCCAAAGCACAGGTGGACCGCGATCGTGCCGTTCACACCGTCGAGCGCGCGGTCAAGCGACTTGAGCCCGTACTGGCGGGCCTTGTCCGGATGCTGCTGCATCCACGGCTCGTCGATCTGCACGACGTCGGCGCCGGCTGCGAACAGATCCTTGATTTCGGCGTTGAGCGCATCCGCATAGGCCAGCGCCAGCGCTTCCTCGTCTTTGTAATAGTCGTCCTGGGCCTGCTTGCTCATGGTGAACGGCCCGGGCACCGTCGCCTTGATGGTGCGGTTGGTATTGGCGCGCAGCACCTGCAGATCGCGCACCTCGACGGGATGCCGCCGCCGAATGGGTGCGACCACGCGGGGCACCGGAATGGGGCGGCCGCTGCGATTGATGGTGCTGCCTGGATTTTTCACGTCGACGCCGTCAAGCGCGGTGGCGAAGCGGTTCGAGTAGCTTTCGCGCCGCTGCTCGCCATCGGTGATGATGTCGAGCCCGGCGCGTTCCTGATCGTGAATGGCGATGACGGTGGCGTCGTCCTGCGCCGCTTCGAGCTTATCGGGCGGGACCAGCCAGAGATCGTCCGCGCGCACGCGCGGCACCTGCTTCGATAGCTTCGGGCGGTCGATCAGCCATTCGGGCTGCGGGTAGGAACCGACAAGCGAGGTGGGTAACAGCATTTGTCTCCTCTGCCCCACCCCGCGCCGTTGATCTCACCTCACTGAGAGGATGAGCTAAGCCTTCAACGCGTTGGCGTAGGGATAAACGACCTTGCCGGTGACTTCTTCACTCGGCGACACCACGGTCTGATAGCTCATCCCGCGCCATGTTTCGAGGTTCGCCGCATCGGTGATGCCGTGATATTGCACCTGGAGTTGGCGGCCTTTGACCCATTCACCTTTCTTATCGAACCTGACGCCGTCGATCATGATGGTGTTGACCGCGTTACCATGCAGATATGCGGCGAGTTTGCCGTCATCGAGGCTCTTGGTGCCTTCGACGGCCTGCGCCAGGACCTGCAGATAGGAATAGCCCCAGCCGCCCAGATAATAGCCAAGCGGATCGATGCCGAGCTTGGGCGCCCGTTCCTGATATTTCTTGAAGAATCCGGCGGCCGGCGCCATCAGCTTCGGCGACGGCACCCAGTTTTCGTAGTTGACGATACCGTTGAGCTTGCCTTTCAGTTTGTTCTTGATGGCGACGGCCTGCAGACCGACCATCGCGCCGCCGATCATCTTCGGCTTGAAGCCGAGTTCGTTGACGGACAACGTGATGCCGACCGCGCTTAGCGGATAGGCGCAGACCACGAACAGATCGGGATTAGACGCCTGGACGGCGCGAACGATGGGCGAGAAGTCGGTCGTGTTCGGCGGATAGGTCTTGTCGTAGACGATCTTGAAACCGAATTCCTTGGCATTGGCCCGCGCGCCATCGGCTGCATTGCGTGAGAATTCAGCGTCCTCGGCGGCGATCGCTATCGTCTGCGGCTTGGGATTTTGCTGTGCGGCGACTTGAAAGAAGCCTTCGGTCAGGACCTGCCTGGGCCGCGTCCCGCTGGTCGGAATCCAGGCGAAATATCTCGGGTAGTTAAACTCAGCATTCGCATCCAGCGCGAACAGGCTTATCAGCGTCTTGTTCTTTTGCATCACAATCGGAATCGTCGGAGCAACCATGTTGGTCGCATAGCCGCTGACGACCAGATCGACTTTGTCGACGTCGAGGAGCTTGGTGTAGATGCCGGGAATGTTCGACGGGTTCGACTGATCGTCGTAGTGAATGAGCTGAACCTGGCGGCCGAGCAGACCGCCCTTGGCGTTGACTTCTTCGGCCCAGATTTGGGCGCCGAGCAACGCCTGCTGCCCGTTCACCGCCAGCGGTCCGGTCAACGCCATGCCGAAGCCGATTTTGATCGGGGTGGCGGCAAGCGCGGAAACTGCACCCAGGGCCGGCGAAACCAGCGCGGCGCCGACGCCCGCATTAAGTCTGCGCCGCGTGATTTTTCGTTGCATGGACTCCTCCAGAGTTGTTTGAACGAACCGGATTTCGCGTCAAAGCAGGATCAAACCCAAAAGCCGTTCCGAATCGCGCCTTAACTCAGTGCCTTGGAGTACGGATAGATGACCTTGCCGGTCTCCTCATCGGCCGGCGTCAGCACCGTCTGATAGCTCATGCCGCGCCAAGTATCGAGGTTCGCCGCATTGGTAATGCCGTGATACTGCACCTGCAGCATTCCCGACTTGGTCCACTCGCCATCTTTGCCGAACTTTATGCCCGAGTGCATGATCGTGTCGAACGTATGGGTGCGCAGGTAGTTGGCGATCTGGTCGTCGCTGAGGCTCTTGGTTGCCGTGACGCCGTCCGCAAGGACTTGCAGATAGGCGTAGCCCCAGCCGCCAAGATAATAGCCGAGCGGATCGATACCAAGCTTCGGCGCCCGCGCCTGGTATTTTTTGAAGAAATCGGCCGCGGGCGCGAGTAGCTTCGGCGACGGCACCCAGGTCTCATAGTTGATGATGCCGTTGAGCTGGGTTTTCAGTTTGCTCTTGATGGCGGTGTACTGCAACCCGACCATACCACCGCCCATCATCTTGGGCTTGAGGCCCAGCTCGTGCGCGGACTGAATCATGCCGACCGAGCTATTCGGATAGGAACCGACGACGACAAGATCCGGATTTGTTGCTTGGATAGCTCGGATAATAGGCGAGAAATCGGTTGTCGACGGCGGGTATTTCTTGTCGTAGACGACCTTGAAACCGTATTTTTTTGCATTGTCGCGAGCGCCGTCGGCGAGGTTGTGCGAAAACTCCGCGTCCTCGGCCGCGATTGCGATCGTCGCCGGCTTTGGATTCTGCGCCGCCGCGAGTTGAAAGAAGCCTTCGGTGAACGCTTGCTTGGGCGTGGGGCCGGACGGGATCATCGCGAAATATTTCGGGTAATGGAATTCCGCATTCGCATCGAGCGCAAACAGCCCGATTAAGACCTTTCCCTTCGGTATGATGACCGGAATGGTCGGTGCTACCAGATTGGTGCCGTAAGGACCGACCACGAGGTCGCATTTGTCGACGTCCATCAACTTGGTGTAGATGCCGGGTATGCCCGATGGATTGGTTTGATCGTCGTAATAGATAAGCTTGACCGGCCGGCCGAGCAGGCCGCCCTTGGCGTTGATGTCTTCCTCCCAAATCTTCATTCCGAGCAGCGCCTGCTGGCCTGCTCCCGCGAGCGAGCCGGTCTGCGCCATGGAAAAGCCGATCTTGATGGGCTCGCCCGCCGCGAAGGCGGGCGCAGCGGACAACGCGGGTGTGATCAAAGCGGCGCCGATGCCGGCGTTAACGCCGCGGCGTGTGATGCGATGGGTCATGGTTTCCTCCAGAGGGCGAGTTTTTTGCTTTATCCACTTCAGTCGCCATCTCGCGGCCGGGTATAACGCCGACCTCAGATGACGCGGAAGTTTCAGAGCTAAGATGCCTCGCTTTGGCGCCCATGAAAAGGGAGCATGAGGGCGCACGTGGCAATCTGCCCGGGCTCTCTGCCCCGGGGCTACCCGCAAGGTTAAATGGGACGATCTGCCCCGCCTCGCACCGGACGGCTGCCGCTTAGGCCTAGTCTAGGCGTTTTCGTAAAGCGCTGCCGCCCGCACGTCATCTTCGATCAGCCGCCAGATGTGATCGACCAATTTGACGAATTCCGGCGTACGCTTCATGGTCAGATTGCGCGGTCGTGGCAATCCGATCTTGACCTCTTCCTGCAGCCGGCCGGGGCGGCGTGCAAACACCAGCACGCGGTCAGACAGAAAAACCGCTTCGTCGATCTGGTGGGTAACGAACAGCACCGTCTTGCGGCCTTCGTCCCAGATGCGCAGCAGCTCGGTCTGCATGATCTCGCGGGTTTGCGCGTCGAGCGCCGAGAACGGCTCGTCCATCAGCAGAATTTCCGGATCGATCGCGAGCGCCCGGGCGAGATTGACGCGCTGGCGCATGCCGCCGGAAAGCTGGCGCGGGTAATAGTGCTCAAAGCCTTCAAGTCCGACGAGCTTGAGCAGGTCCATGGCGTGCTTGCGCTGCGCCGCGCCGGTCTGGCCTGAGATTTCACGGCCGATCATGGCGTTGGCGAAGACGTCGCGCCACGGCAGCAGATTGTCGTTCTGAAACACAAAGCCGCGGTCGCCGCCCGGCTTGCGCACGATATGGCCGTCGAGCCGTACCTCGCCGGAACTCGCCTGTTCGAGGCCGGCGATGATGCGCAGGAATGTGGTCTTGCCGCAGCCGCTCGGTCCGACGACCGAAAGGAACTCGCCGCGATCGATGGCGAGATCGATGCTGCGCAGCGCTTCGAGGCCGCCGAACGACTTGTTGAGCCGCGAGATCGCGAGTTTCGACGCCATGCTCAATCCCGGGTCCAGGGCACGAGGTGTTGTTCGAGCTTGCCGAAGCCCGCGGTCATGACGATGCCGGCGAACGCCAGGATGACGACGCCGGCAAACAGCTCCGGCATGTTGAAGGCATCGGCGGACTGGCTGATCAGGTTGCCGAGGCCGGCGCGCGAGCCAAACAGCTCTGCCACCACGACGCCGATCAGGCCGCGGCCGATGCCGAGCTTCAGGCCGGCGAGAATGAATGGCACGGCGGAGGGCAGCGAAACCTTGAAGAAAATCTGCTGCTTGCTGGCGCCGAACGAGCGCAGCATCTCGATCAGGCGTTCGCTCGTGGTGCGCAGTCCAGCCTCGGTATTGATGGTGACCGGGAACAGCACCAGCGTGATGACGACGATGACCTTCGACCAGATGCCGATGCCAAACCAGAGAATGAACAATGGCGCCAGCGCGATCGTCGGCGTGGCGTAAAGACCCGACACCCACGGCTGCACCGCCTGCTTGAAGGTGGCGCTCGACGCCATGGCGAGCCCGAGCGCGACGCCGAGCACGCAGGCAATCACGTAGCCAACGGCGAACTCGGCGCTGCTGACGCCAATATCGCGCCACAGCTGTCCGGTGCGCGCCAGGTTGACAATAGCGACCGCAATCTGCGACGGCGCGGCCAGAAACAGGGCGTTGGCGATCACAAAGCGGCTGACCAATTCCCATAGCAGGAGGCCGCCGGCGACCGACAGCGTACTGGCGAGATAGTGACGCCGCACCGTCGACAGAAACCGCAGCGGCGCGCGCGATTCTCCCGGCCTGGCGGCTGGCGCATTTGCCACTTTCAGTCCTTCGCTGGTCGCGCTCATATCGCCCGTTGGTCGTCAGTCGGAAACTTGGGTTACGCTTGGCAGGATGACGCGATCGACAGTGAAATCGGCGCCGACGTCGCCGAGACCGCGCAGCGCGTCAATAACGGAATTGACGCTTTCCTTCGAGACCTTTCCAGTCGGCTCGAACAGTTTCTTGTCGTGCAGGAAGGTGTAGGCCTTCTCGACATCATCTGCTTTGATCTTGCTCGTCGCCATTTGAACCTTGACGGCGGCCTCGCGGTTGGCCGGATCGTCGAACCAGGCAACGCCCTTGTTGTAGGCATTGAGGAAACGCTTGACGAGATCGGGGTGTTGGAGCGCCCAGTCGCGGTTCACCGCCATGCCGGCGAACGGCATCTTGGGCAGATAGTCGAAGGTAAAGCCGAGATTGCGGTAGCCCTGGCCTTCGGCGAAAAAATTAAACGGCAAGGTCAACAGCGCCGCATCGACGGCGCCGGATTTCAGCGCCGAGAAGCGTGCGCTGGTGGCGCCCGCATAGACGTAATCATAGTCGCCGGATTTCAGCCCGTGTGGGGCGAGCATCCGCTCGGTGAAGATGCGGGTGATGTCTTTCGGACCGCCGATGATGATGGTCTTGCCCTTGAGATCTTCGATCTTGCCGATCGCTGGTTTGGCGAGCAGTGCGTAGGGTGGCGCCTTGATGACAATGCGAATGAGCGCCACGGGCGCGCCTTTGCTGACGGCACGGATCGGGTCGACCATGCCGGCGCTTGGCGCAATGTTGTAGGACCCGGCAGCCAGTTGCTGGATCACTGAGGCGTTCGACTGCGCGAACACGAGATCGATCTTGATATTTTCGGCCGCGAAATAGCCGTTGCTGATCGCGATATGCAGCGGCCAGAGATTGGCCGACGTGGCATCGACCGAGCCAATTTGCACGGTATCGGCGGCGCGCGCCGCCGGTGCGGCCAACAGCGCGGCCGCCATTGTCAGAACGAGTACGCGAAACGATTGCAGCCGCATGCGATCAGTCCGCGACCTGGGTGACGCCGGGCAGCACGACCTTGTTGACATCGAGTGCTCCGGGCATGTCGCCCAGGCTTTCCATCGCCTTGGCGAGCGCCGTGAGCTTTGCCTTGGAGACCTTCCCGGTTAGATCGAACAGGTGTCCGTCGTGGAAGAAGGCGTACGCCTTCTCGGTATCGTCTTTGCTCAGGTGGCTTGCGGTCTGCAGAATATTGACCGCCTCCTCGCGATTGGCAGGGTCCTGGAACCATACGGTCGCCTTGTCCTGCGCGCGCAGCAGCCTGTTGAGGGCGTCCTTGTTGGCGTTGGCCCAGGCGACATTAACGGCGGTCCCCGAGAACGGCAGGTCTTTGGCATAATCGGCGGTCAGCCCGAGGCTGTGGAAGCCTTTCGCGATGGTCTGGAAATTGAACGCCGGCAAGAGGATTGCGGCGTCGACCGCGCCGGCCGCCAAAGCTGCGGCGCGCGCCACGGTGGCGCCGGCGAACACCATATCGAAATCGCCACGCTTGACGCCGTGCGGCGCCAGCATGCGCTCGACATAAATGCGGGTGATGTCCTTGGCGCCGCCGAGCGAGATGAGCTTGCCCTTCAGATCGGCGAGGCTCTTGATGCTCGGCTTGGCGACCAGATCGTAGGGTGGCGCCTGCACCTCGATGCGTACGACGGCAACCGGCGCGCCCATGCCGACCGCCCGTAGCGGATCGACCAGTCCGGTCGAGATGCTGATGCCGAGCGATCCGGCGGTGACCTGCTGCACCAGCGCGGCGCTCGACGGCACGTAAACGATGTCCGGTTTGATTTTTTCAGCGGCGTAGAGGCCCTTTTGCATGGCGATCAGCGTCGGCCACATGTTGGCCGAGGGCTGGCCGACGGTGCCGAGTGTGATCGTTTGCTCCTGGGCGCGCGCCGGAGCGGTTACTGCGGCGGCCATGAGAACTGTCAGCAGCGCAGCGGCGGAACGCAGAATGGCTTCACGGCGCATGATCCCCTCCGATCATTGTTTGCCGGCGATCACGGTTTGCCGGCGACTGGTTTGCCCCCATGGGCCCGAAAGTGCGCTGCAATCTCCGTGCCGGTGGTCTTCCATACGCGGCCGTGCTGACTGATGTACCGCAACGCCGCGTCGAAGGCGTCGATACGGTGCGGGACGCCGGTCAGGTAAGGGTGAATCGCAATCGCCATCACGCGGCCCGACTCGGCACCTTCGCGATACAGCACGTCGAACTGGCGGCAGATCATGTCGCGGAACTGATCCGCCGTACGGTTGAAGCGTTCGAAGGCCGGCTTGTCGTTTATTTCATGGCTGTACGGCACGCTGACCAGCGAGCGGCCGCCTTCGAGGTTCATGATGTACGGCTGGTCGTCGTTCGTCCAGTCGCACACATAGTCGCAGCCTTCGGCGGCGAGCAGGTCGAGTGTGTCCCAGGTCTCCTGCAGGCCGGAGCCGAGCCAGCCGCGCGGCCGCGCGCCGGTGGCTTTTTCGATCGTCGACAGCGCATTCTTGATAATACGCGGTTCCTCGCCAGGCGCTGCCGCATTGAGACGGCGGGTATTGCTTTCGCAATGCCCCATCCACTCCCAGCGCAGCTTGTTGCCCTCTTCGATGATTTCCGGATGCTCGGCGCACAATTCGCTGTTGAGCGCTACGGTGGCGCGGATGCCGTGCCGCTCCATCACCTCCATCAGCCGGAACACGCCGACGCGATTGCCGTAATCGCGTGACGACCATGTCGGTACGTCCGGAACCGGTGCGCCCGTACCGCCCGAGCCCGCAGGAACCTTCTCATCAAGCGCGAAGAATTCGATGTTCGGAATGACCCACAGTGCAACGTGCGCGCCGTTCGGCCACTTCAGCGGTGGCCGGCGGGTGATCGGCGAATAGGGGAACGGACCGTAACGCGCCGGCTTCATGTCAGCTTGCCCTTTTAATGGCTGGGGTTTTGGCGAGGTGTGCGATGATCTCGTCGACGTGCATGACGTCGGCATATTTGTGATGCATGTCGAACAAATTGACCTTGTGCGACATCAGGCTGCGATCGAAGCAGCATTCCTCGGCGAGCACCACATGGTAGCCATGCGAGTAGGCATCGACCGCGCTGGCGCGCACGCAGCCCGACGTGCTTTCGCCGCACACGATCACTGTCTGAACACCGAGTTGCGTGAGGTGCGCGGCGAGCGGTGTGCCGTAGAAGGCGCTGGCGCGCTGTTTGGTGATGACGACGTCGCCCTTCTGCGGCTTGAACTCCGGACGGATAGCATAGTCGGCGGCATCGATCGATGGTTTGACGCGCCTTGTGGCGCCGACAAAGTCGGGCTTGCTTTCGCCGCGCATGTCGCCGGTCGAATAGAAGATCGGCAGGCCCGCGGCCCGCGCGGCGGCGAACAGGCGCTTGGTCGGTTCGATCGCCTCGTGGGCATAGCGGCCGCAGCCGCTCGGATTGGTCTTGACCAGTTCGATCGGCAGCTTGGAGCCGCCCCGGTAGGCGAGTTCGTAAAGGTCGATGGCGACAAGCGCCGGAGCCGGGCCGACGAAGGTCTGGCGCCGGTAGTGGGAGTAAATTTCCAGATCGTCCGGCGAGACGATGTCCCGCCAGCAATGGTCTTCGAAATCGCCACTCATGTGTCGTGTTCTCCTTCTCGATCCGGAGCGCGCTTGGCCCGCAGGCGGCTGCCGCCGCGCACACTGGTCCTGCGCAGGCGGCCAAGCCCAAAATTATTTCAGAACGGGCGATCCCCGCCAATCCCACCGCGGCAAAATTCGGGGTTCGCGGGCTGATTGCAACGAGGTATCTTGACCAGGGGGAGCGGATTTGAGATTCGCTGCCCACTTTTCCG
>Ga0134125_10007581_pt1 | contig 12241 bp, 13 predicted proteins | sample KB31751_FD_96464 | JGI IMG/M metagenome (GOLD analysis project Ga0134125, IMG submission 96464) | Terrestrial soil microbial communities with excess Nitrogen fertilizer from Kellogg Biological Station, Michigan, USA - KB3-175-1 | ecosystem: Environmental > Terrestrial > Soil > Unclassified ... | reverse complement strand
GAAGGCTACAAGCCGTTCTGCGCGATCTATTCCACTTTCCTGCAGCGCGGCTACGACCAGGTCGTCCACGACGTTGCCATCCAGAGCTTGCCCGTGCGCTTTGCCATCGATCGCGCCGGCCTCGTCGGCGCAGACGGTGCGACCCATGCCGGCTCTTTCGATAACGCCTATCTCGGCTGCCTGCCCAATTTCGTCATTATGGCGGCTGCCGACGAGGCCGAACTCGTACACATGGTCGCGACGCAGGTTGAGATCTGCGACCGGCCGAGCGCGGTGCGCTATCCGCGAGGCGAAGGCCGCGGCGTGGACATGCCGGAAGCCGGGGTTCCGCTCGAAATCGGCAAGGGTCGCATCATCCGCCAAGGTTCCAAGATCGCGCTGTTGTCATTCGGCACGCGATTGGCCGAATGCGAGAAGGCGGCCGACGAGCTTGCCGCGCACGGCCTCTCCACCACGATCGCGGATGCGCGCTTCATGAAGCCGCTCGACGTCGATCTGGTCTTGAAGCTCGCGCGCGACCACGAGATCCTGATCACCATCGAGGAAGGCTCGATCGGCGGCTTTGGTTCGCACGTCATGCAGACGCTGGTCGAGCACGGCATGTTGGATTCGGGCGCGGTGCGGGTGCGCTCGATGATGCTGCCCGACGAGTTCCTCGACCATGACACGCCGGCCGCGATGTATGCGCGTGCGGGTCTCGACTCGAAGTCCATCGTCAAGAAGGTGTTCGAGGCGCTCGGCAAAGACTTCACCACCGAGGCGGTGAAGCTCGCCTGATCAAGGCCGGATGCAATGAAGGTCTATCTGGCAGGTCCCGATGTGTTCCTGCCGGACGCGATCGAGATTGGGCGGCGCAAGGTAGAGATTTGCGCCCGCTACGGTCTGATCGGACTTTATCCGCTCGACAATGTCGTTGACGTCGCGTCCGTCGGCGCTTCGCTCACCATCTTCAAAGGGCTCGAGGCGATGATGGATGCGGCCGATGCCATCATCGCCAACCTCACGCCGTTTCGTGGATCGGGTGCCGACCCCGGCACCGTGTATGAGCTCGGCTACATGGCAGGCCGCGGCAAGTTTTGCCTCGGCTATTCCAACGATCCCGCGAATTATGCCGACCGGGTACGTCGCTTTACCCAGGTGACGGCCGCGAAGGGTCGTCTGGTCGACGCCGACGGATTGACGGTTGAAGATTTTGGGCAGAGTGACAATCTGATGCTCATACACGCACTCGATCTTCACGGCTGCGGGCTGGTGACGCCGCGGCAAAGGCCTGACGACATCTGGCACGATCTGGCCGCATTCGAGACATGCGCGCGGCTCGCGGCGGACCAATGTTGAGCGCCGGGAGCGGATCAATCGGATTGAAAGCAGATGCCTACGTCGCGCAAACGCGCAGATACCCTTCTCGTCGAGCGCGGCCTGTTCGAGAGCCGGGCGCGGGCGCGCGCCGCGATCGAAGCCGGCCTCGTCACGGCCAACGACAAGAGGATTGCAAAGCCCTCTGAAACCATTCCGCTGGATGCGGTGCTGCAGGCGCAGCCCGCGCATCCCTACGTCTCCCGCGGCGGTGTCAAATTGGCGAACGCGCTGGAACAGTACCCGATCAAGGTCGAGGGGCATGTCTGCCTCGATGTCGGCGCGTCCACCGGCGGCTTCACCGAAGTACTGCTCGCCAGCGGCGCGAACCTCGTCTTTGCGATCGACGTCGGGCGCGATCAGTTGCATCCCTCGCTGCGCGACCATCCGAAGATCGTATCAATGGAGCAGACCGACATCCGCCACTTCGAGGGCAAGCGCCTTCCGGCCCGCCCGGATATCGTGACCATCGATGTCAGCTTCATCTCGCTGAAGCTCGTGCTGCCGGTCGCGCTGTCGCTGGCGGCGGCGCCGATGCAGCTGCTCGCGCTGATCAAGCCGCAATTCGAGGCGCAGGGGCAGCATGGCAAGGGCGGCATCATCCGCGACGCCGCTGTGCACCAACAAGTTTGCGATGACATCTCGGCCTTTGCCGCCTCGCTCGGCTGCGAGGACATCAAGGTGTTTCCCTCCGTCATCGCCGGCGGCGACGGCAACGCCGAATTCTTTCTCGGCGCGCGGCGTGGTTGAGACCCTCCTCATCGATCACGTCGGCCATCGCGGCGACGGCGTCGCGCTTGTCGACGGCGAGCCGGTCTATGTGCCCTATGCGCTCGGCGGCGAGACCGTCGAGGTCGCGGAGGTGCATGGGCATCCCGATCGCCGCCGTTTGCTGAGCGTCGAGTCACCAAGCCTAGAGCGCATTGCGCCGTTCTGTCCGCATTTCGGCGTCTGCGGCGGCTGCGCCATCCAGCATTGGCAAACCGAGCGTTATCGCGCCTGGAAGCACGCGCTTGTGGCGGAGACGCTCGGCCACGCAAAGCTCGATTGCGAGGTGGCGCCACTGCTCGACGCCCATGGCAAGGGCCGGCGCCGGATCACACTGCATGCGCGGATCGGCACACATGAGGTGCTCAAGGTCGGTTATGCCGCTGCGAGTACGCACGACATCATTCCGATCGACCGCTGCCCGATCCTTGATCCTGGGCTCGACGGCGCGCTCGATGCCGCTTGGGCGCTGGCCGAGCCGCTGGTCGCGACCGGCAAGCCGCTCGACATCCAGATCACCGCGACCGGCAACGGCCTCGACGTTGACATCCGCGGCTCCGGGCCGCTGCAGCCGAAAATGATCGCGGCCCTGTCGCGGATCGCGGAGCAGCATCGGCTGGCGCGGCTGACGCGGCACGGTGAACTGGTGTTGATGCGCGCTCAGCCCGCGATGACGATGGGTAAGGCGACGGTCACCTTGCCGCCGGGCTCCTTCCTGCAGGCGACAGTGGCGGGCGAGGAAACCCTGGCCGCCCTGGTCAAGGAATATTGCGGCCGCGCCAAGCACATCGCCGATCTGTTTTGCGGTGTCGGACCGTTTGCCCTGCGGCTCGCCGAGCGTGCGCGCGTTGCCGCCTTCGATGCCGATGCACCTGCCGTCGCCGCGCTGGACAAGGCGGCGCACGCACCAAGCCTGAAGCCGGTCAAGGCCGAGACACGCGACCTCTTCCGCCGTCCGCTGGTCCCGCAGGAGCTCCGCGATTACGATGCCGTGGTGTTCGACCCGCCGCGCCAGGGCGCGCAGGCGCAAGCACAGAAGCTCGCAGCGAGTCAGGTGCCTGTTGTGGTCGCGGTATCCTGCAATGCAGCGACCTTCGCGCGCGATGCGCGTATCCTGGTCGACGGCGGCTATCGGCTCGAGACCGTCACGCCCGTCGACCAATTCCGTCACACCCCGCATGTCGAGCTGGTAGCGCGGTTGACGAAATAGCCGCTTGCAATCCGGCCTGATTCTGTCGCGCTCGAGAAGGTCTTACGCCAGCTTGTTCACGGTCGACGACGAACTCTGCGGCTGCATCTTCTTCACCGGGACGGCATATGTCTTATGCCCGACCTGCACGATGACCTTGCCGTTCTGTCCATCATCGGTCGAGATCTGCGACTTACCGAACATCACGGTGTTCTTGTAAACGGTGCCGGTGCCTTGCTGGACACGGCCGTTCGCCGTGACTTTCACCTGCGCGTCCAATCCGCTGACCGACAGGACCTGAAAGGTTGCGACCTGGCCGTTGTCGCGGGAAAAGCCGGTCCATGTCCCGATCAGCTTGTTCTGATCCGCGGTGGAAGCCTGCTTGTCAAGAAGTGCGGTCATTCTCGTGGTGCCGACCGCGAAAACCATGGCCGCCTTCGTTCCGTTGCGGGTCAGGATGGTGACGTTGTTGAAGGTGACCGTATTGCCGTCGACGCTGCCAAACCCCCGCTCGGTATGTCCGTTGTGGGTATATTCGACCTGCGCCGTCTGGCCCCGGATGTTGATGACCTTGAGCTCGACCGGCTGATGGTTCTTGGTCCAGGTCCCCTTCCAGTCGCCGAGCAGGTTGCTTTGGTGATAGACCCGCTCGTTTGCCGGTGAAATCTGGCTGCTGCTCTGGATCGTCGTCATTGTCTACTCCGTCTCCAAGTGCGTGAAAACGCGCGAACCCATGGGGGGCGCCTTCGCGCAATTGGGAAATCGCAGCCGAGTACAGGTCCGTAAAGTTTAACCAACCCTTAACGGCGCATTGACGAGGTCGCGGCAAATCGCCCCGCTGCCGGCTCGCCACATTGCTGCCGGCAGCCGGCCTTGCCTCGAAAATCAGGACTCCTGCTGCTTGGCCTCGATCGTGACGGAGCGGTGCTTTACGAGTGCCTCCATCCCGTGGCGATGCAGCCAGAGAAGCCCGATCGCCAATTGCCGCAGATCGTTTCGATCGGATCCAATCGGCAAACGACGGGCACGGCGCAACGCGTCGGCGGCTTGCTTTTCCAATGGGGACAGATCGCGTTTCAATAATCGAGCCTCCGCGATTTCAGAGCCTGAACGCATCAGTGCGCGCGGAAATAATCGCACAATCGGCGCCATGATATTTGTGAAGTGGTTCACTAAAACCCCCGCCGGGGCGGCAATATGGACTAGCTCTTGGCGCCTGAACTTGCCTTCGCGCTCTTGGCGTGGAGATCGGCCGCTTCCTTCGCAAGCCTGAGTTGGCGCAAACGCTCCATGTTCTGCCTGATGGCAACGGCCTTGGCGGCAGCGTCCTTCATCGCTTGTGCGCCCTCCTCGGCCGCTCGCTGCTGTCGATGCAGCCTGGCAGCCTGTTCCGGCGATGGATGGTTTGGACGTTTACTGCTCACAAGCGCTCCGTCAGGTCCATGGAGAACACCGCATATCCGAAGTAGAACGGGCGCGCAGTGGCCATTGGATGGGGACTAGATCAACGCGCCACCGGCCTTGGAGTTCCCATGCCGCCACGGCGCCATCGGTATTCAAGCGAAGCAAAAATGACCATTCGCAATGTGGTTGATCGGCTGGCGGCACGCTCCTCACCGCCCCCACCGGTCCTGCCAGATTTGTTCCCCGATCAGGCAGGACACCCGCGGCTGCTTGTCCGCGACCCGCACCACGGAAGACGCCGGCATCCGGCCGGCCACTTCCTGAATCAGCTTGGCGCGGATCGCTTCCTTGAATTTCTCCCGGCCCTTGATCGGCACCACAAACGACCCCGGGCCGCCGATCACGCAATCCTCGTAGTACCAATCGAGATTGTCGATATCCATGGTCGAATAAGTCGGCGGCTTGACCATGATCGGCAAGCCGTTGATGACGATTCCTTGCGACAGCGCCTCGTCACGAGCCGGCGTGACCGGCGCGCCGCTGTTGTTCGGCCCGTCGCCGGAAATATCAATCACGCGCCGCAGGCCGCGATGCGGGTCTTGATCGAACAGCGGCATGGCAAAATAGATCGCACCCGAGATCGAGGTCCGCGAACCGCGGCGGACGGGCGTGTTCATGATCTCGTTGGCGACCGCGTCCGCGCTTTCCGGACCGTCGATCACCTGCCAGGGAATGACGATCTTTTGGTCGCTGGAGGAGGACCATTCGAAATAGGTGATGGAGATCTTGGCGTTCGGGCCGGCCTTCAGCGCCTGCAAGAAGTCCTTCGACACGATCGCCTGGGCGTAGCCCTCGCGTTGCACCGCGAGTTCGTCGAGATCCATGGAATAGGAGACGTCCACCGCGATGATGAGTTCGACATCGACCACGGGCGCACTCTGCTTATCGGCAACCTGCTGCGGAGCCTCGGAAGCCGGATCCGGTGTCGCAGCGGTCGCAAGCCCGCCGCCGGCCAGCGCGCCGACGATCAGCACAGCCCCCATTGAAGCAAACCAGCGCATGAGCCGTCCTCCAACGATGTAACGCGATGGTGACATGCAAATAAGGCCGCGCAACGTGCGAACGCCACCTCGCCTTCACATTCGAGTTAAGTAGTCCGTGCCGTGCTGCGGATCGGCAACGGACCCGCCTTCGAGCCGCTGATGCAGGCAAGCCATCGTAAAACAACCGGTTCCGCAGCCGGCCGGCAGACGATATTCTCCGGCCAAAGGTCAGCTATGAGGTGCCGCCGCAATGAACGACGCCGTCACCAAACCCAGGATCCGGGTGCGGACCAAGGTCGAACGGCCACGCCTGCACAAGGTCATTCTCGTCAACGACGATTACACGCCGCGCGAATTCGTCGTGACCGTGCTCAAGGGCGAATTCCGGATGACTGAAGACGAGGCCTACAAGGTGATGATCACGGCGCATCGCCGCGGCGTCTGCGTGGTCGCCGTCTTCACCAAGGACGTCGCTGAAACCAAGGCAACGCGCGCCACCGACGCCGGCCGCGCCAAGGGTTACCCGCTTCTCTTCACCACCGAGCCGGAGGAATAGGGTTTCACGGCGCTATTCACGGGGCCTCTATTCTCAGTGCCCGCTATGCCGGTGCGCAGCTCCGCGAGGTTCGAGATCGGCGACGGGCCTCGCAGTCGCTGGACTCCCCTTCACCGTGATCGTGATCTTCTCTGAAACGAGCGGCGGGTTGAAGGGATAGTGCTTGGCATCGCCCAGCACCAGCTGGAGCGTGTGCTTGCCGGGCAGGAGCTCGAGACGAGCCTCGGTTTGGCCGGCGCCGAAATGAAGATGATTCTTGTCTTGCGGTATCGGTTTGTTGGCGTCGAGCGGTTCGTTCACATCGACAAATAAATGATGGTGTCCGCTGTTCGGGTAATCGTCGCCGGCGTGAGTGACGCCCATGTTGCGCAGACCGAAGCGGCACCAGAATGCGCCCTTGATGACTGCACCGTTCTGCGGCCAGATGAAATAGAGAGCCGCATCCTTCGGTGCGGACTTTCCTTGCGCCTGCGCTGCGCAGGGTACGGACGCGAGCAGCGCGGCCAACACGATGAGCCGGACGATCTTCATGAGCAGGCTCCTTCTGAAATCTTCAGGGGGAGAGAGCGACCCGAAAACCGTGTGTTGGATACTGAACGTTCGTATCGTAGTAATCGCGGTTCGCCGGCCGCACATAGCGCGAGTCATTCATCCAGGATCCGGACCGGATCACATGCGAAGTACAGTCGCCTTGCAGCCACGGTGAGCCGTCCGACGGTGCGCCGTGATAGTTCGTGTGCCAGCAATCCTCGACCCATTGGTCGACGCCGCCGCCCATATCATACAGTCCGAACGGATTTGGCTTGAAACTGCCGATCTTGACGGGCTGCTCGGCGGCCGCGACGTCACCACAGTTCTTGCAATCGGCCATGCCGGTCCGAAACTCCTCGCCCCACCAATATTTCGTTTGCGTCCCACCGCGAGCCGCATACTCCCACTCGGCTTCGCTGGGGAGCCGGTATGGCTTCCCCGTCGCGGCCACGAGCCAAGTGACGAACTGCTTGGCGTTGCTCCAGCTGACATTCGTGACCGGCGCATCCTCCTGGCCGGTCGCGACGAACGAACATGCCTTTGCTTCCGCACATTGATTCCATTCGCGAACGGAAATCGGATACCGGCTGATGGCGAACGGTTTGATCGTCACCCGGTGAATGGGCTTCTCGGTCATGTCCTCATTGCTGCCCATCATGAAGGTGCCGCCTTGAAGCATCTTCATCTCGGGCTCGCGGAGCGCCGCGACGGGCGGTGTCGCAGGCGGTGCTTGTAGCGCCGCTTCTTTTGTGGCGGGGCTAGCCGGGGCGGACGGCTGAATTTGCGGCGCTGGCTGCTGCTGATTGGGGGTCGCGGTGCCAAGCGATGGCTGCGATGGTTGCACAGCTTGTTTTTCTGGAACCGGCAGCGGTGCCGCTTTCGAGCTTTGCGACAAAGCTGGCGCTGACGGTCGATCCGGCGCGGCTCCGTATGGTTGCCGCAGCAGATACCAAAGCGCGCCGCCGGCGGTCCCCAGCAAAGTAAAGCTGAGCAAGAAGATCAGGATGGTCTCGCGCCGCCGCCTGGTCCTGTTCAAGGCAGCCGGATCGGGAAGCACGCGGTAGACCCTCACCGGATCGGTGATGTTTTTGACCTTGCGATCTCCGAGCGACTCGTATCCGCAAACCAGCTTGTGCTTGATCTGCTCGTAAATGCCTCCGGAGATGTAGACCTCGCCCGGCTCAGCGATGTTTTCGAGGCGGACCGCAACGTTTACACCGTCACCATAAATATCGTCGTCTTCGATGATCACGTCGCCCAAATTGACGCCGATGCGATATTCGATCCAATGATCCTTCGGGAGCGAGGTATTGCGCCCGAACATGTTTTGCTGAATGACGATGCCGCAGCGTACGGCTTCGACGGGGCTGTCAAAGATCGCAATGAACCCGTCGCCGGTCGTTTTGACGAGCCGACCCTTATGCTCGATAATGCTGGGCTCGATAAGGTCGCGCTGGATGCGCTTCATGCGCACATGCGTGCCTTCTTCATCGATTTCCATCAGTCGGCTATAGCCGACGACATCACCCGCGACGATCGCGGCGAGACGGCGCGGCATCAACGCGCGCGGCGGCGCTTCGTCGTTGTTGGAATTGACATCGCGAAACTTCTCGCGCATGGCGTCACACTCTGCGCCGCTTGAAATCGACTTGTTTCAGCAAACAAAATTCTTCTTCGCGCATCAAACGCGCGACAATTCTTCTAAACAATCCTGCTCAATGCGATATGCACGATACCAAAAAGCTCTAGTCGTTACCAGCAAGTCCGCCGTTGCCGGCAGCGACGCCCGAGACATGGCAGGTATCCTGACACTCGCGCAAGCCATACCAGTTTCTGTTCGCACCCTATATGAACTGGCGCACAGTTTGGCATCAACAACCCGCTTCGCGGCGGCAAAGCGCTGCGTCCAGATTTGCGATCGGTGCGGCGGTCTTGACCACAATCTAGAGCGCGGCCTCGTCGCTCAAGCCGAACACCCGCTGCGCCCTAGAGAAGCCTGCAATCGGAAACTCGCCGAGATCGGTCCAGGCGTCCGGGGAGACGCCTGCAAAGCTCGCGGAGGCGACGACCGTGCGGTTGAGCCGGCCGGCGATCTTTTCCAGCCTCGCTGCAAGGTTGACGGCAGGACCGATGCAGGTGAAGTCGAGCCGGCTCATGCCGCCGATATTGCCAAACAGGATGCCGCCGATATGCAGCGCCACGCCAAAGCGGAAGCGCTCGATTCCTTCTCCTGTAGGATACTTCATTGATTCGACGTTGATCCGCGCCTGGCGGGCGGCATCCAGCACGCGCCGGCAAACCTCGCCGAGATTGCCACCGTCCCTGGCGATCGGGAACACCGCAAGCAGCCCGTCACCCATGAATTTCAGGATTTCGCCGCCATGTTTCCGTATCGCCGGCACTTGGCAGTCGAAATACTGATTGAGAATGTCGACCACGACCTCCGGCGCAAGCCGATCCGAAAGCGCCGTGAAGCCGCGCAGGTCCGACAGCCAGATCGCCGCCTGCATCGTCTCGGCGTGGCCACGGCGGATTTGGCCGGCCAGAATGCGCTCGCCGGCGCGGTTGCCGACATACGTGTCGAGCAGCGTGGCCGCGGTGCGGCGAAGTGCGAAGATTTCGCCGAGACGAGCGAAAGGCAAGGCAAGTTTGCGCAACGCCGCCAGATGCTCGTCGGTGAAGCCGCCCGCCGCGGTCGTGATCCAGCTCGAAGCGTGGATAGAGCCGTCTGTGAACAGCAACGGCAGGGCGATGTAATCCGTTACGCCCTCATTGCGCATGTCGTCGAAGAAAGGAAAGCACCGGCTTTCCGGATCGTCCAAGCGGTACCGCACTTCATGGCTGCTGTTATAGAGAATAGCCAGCGGGCTACGGGTGAACTCCGGCGATTCGGGCAGGTCGAAGGTCGCATTGCCCATGGTGACCTCGGCGCCTGGCCGCCATACAAAATAACGGCCAAACACGTCCGGATGCAGCGTTTGCACGAAGGCCGCCGCCCTGTGTAGCGGCACACCGGCGTCGACCAGCCGTTCGCAGGTCTGGGCCATCAGCGCTGACGGTGTCGGGGCTGAGCGCGCGCCGTCCATCAGCCAGTCGATGGTCTCATTCAGCAAGGACGCATCCATAGCGCCGAGACTAGGCCATCAAGATCAAGGATGATAGCGGGCGCGATTGGCGTGTCGGCAGCCGTCGTATGTAGCGGCCTACCCTCCGACCTGACCGCGATGGCGCAGGAAATGATCGGCGAGCACGCAGGCCATCATGGCTTCGCCGACCGGCACGGCGCGGATGCCGACGCAGGGGTCGTGCCGCCCCTTGGTCAGGATCTCGGTTTCTTGGCCGTGGCGATCGACGGTCAGGCGCGGCGTGAGGATTGAAGACGTCGGTTTCACCGCAAAGCGCGCGACCACCGGCTGACCGGTGGAGATACCGCCCAAAATGCCGCCGGCATGGTTGGAGAGAAAGCGCGCGCCGTCATTGCCGGTGCGCATCTCGTCCGCGTTCTGTTCGCCGGACAGCTCCGCCGCCCCGAAGCCCGCGCCGATTTCTACGCCCTTCACCGCGTTGATGCTCATCAGCGCGGCGGCAAGATCGGAATCGAGCTTGGCATAGATCGGCGCCCCCAAGCCGGGCGGCACGCCTTCGGCCACCACTTCGATCACGGCGCCGATCGAGGAGCCCTTTTTCCTGATGCCGTCGAGATAGTCCTCGAAAAACGCCGCCCTGTCCTTGTCCGGGCAGAAGAATGGATTGCGCGCGACCTCGTCCCAATCCCATTTGTCGCGATCGATCTTGTGCGGGCCCATCTGCACCAGCGCGCCGCGCACCTTCACCTCGGGCAGGATTTTTCGCGCGATGGCCCCCGCCGCAACGCGCATCGCGGTCTCGCGCGCCGACGAACGGCCGCCGCCGCGATAGTCGCGCAAGCCGTACTTCGCCTCGTAAGTAAAGTCTGCATGTCCGGGACGAAACTTGTCCTTGATCTCGGAATAGTCCTTGGAGCGCTGGTCGGTGTTCTCGATCAAAAGCGCGATCGGTGTGCCCGTCGTCACCTGCACGCCGGTTTCGGGATGCGCCATCACGCCTGAGAGGATCTTGACTTGGTCCGGTTCCTGGCGCTGGGTGGTGAAGCGCGACTGCCCGGGCCGGCGGCGGTCGAGATCGCGCTGGATGTCCTCATTCGTCAAGGGAATGAGCGGCGGGCAACCGTCGACCACGCAGCCGATCGCGACCCCATGGCTCTCGCCGAAGGTTGTGACGCGGAACATGTGGCCGAAGGTGTTGAAGGACATGCGCGCCCGGCTTTGCTGGCAGTTTACACTTGTGTTGACTATCAACGTAGACGGCCGGGTCAAGCCCGGCCAGGACGGTCGAAGCAGCCTTTTCGGCCTTAACTGTACTTCTTCAGCCCGTCCGCGCTGAAGACGTAGACCACGCCCTGTTCGACATAGAGGTCGGCAGCGCTGTGCGGGGTTTCAAGGCCGAGCGCCACCATCAGCGCCCGTGCGGTGCCGCCATGCGCGACCGCGACCGTATCGACCAGCAACGAGTCGTACCAGTCGCGCATGCGAAGCTGCACCGAGGCATAGGTCTCGCCGCCGGGCGCACCGACCGTCCATTTGTCGAACTGCCGCCGCGCGAACAGCTCCGGGTCCAGCGTTTCGCTCTCGGCCAACGTGCGCCCCTCCCAGGCACCATAGCCGATCTCCCGCAAGCGATCGTCCAGCCCGTACTCGGCAGGCGGCAAACCCAATTCACCGCGCGCCAGCTCCATGGTCGTGCGGGCGCGGCCCAACGGGCTCGCAACGAAGGCCAGCCTGTTCTTGTCATGGCCATTGCACCCAAGCAGCAAGCCGAGAATGCGGCCGGCCTGCACGGCCTGCCTGCGCCCGAGTTCGTTCAATGGAATGTCCAGCCTGCCCTGCAGACGACCTGTCCGATTCCAATCGGTCTCGCCATGGCGGAGGTAATAGATCGTCGGCATCGGCTTTGCGGTGTGACGGCTATTCCTTCGCCAGCGAAATGTCAGGCGCGTCGGGCCGCTTCATGCCGACGACATGATAGCCGAAATCGACGTGATGCACTTCGCCGGTCACACCGCGCTTGCCCTGCATCAGACCTGAACCTTGCGCCATTCGCTTTCCGCTTCGCGTCTTATTCGCAATTTAAGGGGTTTGGAGGTACACCAGCGCTCCACCGCGGTACAGCCATAAATCCGAAGCGGCCGCGGGCCGGTCTTAACTCCCGGAATAGGCAGGGCATTTGGGGGTTAGCCTGAATGGGGCGATCGCGCGCTTAGCGGTGGCCTGCTGTAGTTTTCGAGACAGAGTGGCCCAAGCGAACCGCCATGAACGCGTTCCGCCAGAGCGTCGAAGCCATGATCCCGGCCCTGCG
>Ga0134125_10007579_pt1 | contig 12242 bp, 12 predicted proteins | sample KB31751_FD_96464 | JGI IMG/M metagenome (GOLD analysis project Ga0134125, IMG submission 96464) | Terrestrial soil microbial communities with excess Nitrogen fertilizer from Kellogg Biological Station, Michigan, USA - KB3-175-1 | ecosystem: Environmental > Terrestrial > Soil > Unclassified ... | reverse complement strand
TGTTTGCAGCCTTCCGATAAAGTATGGTACAGGTCGCGGTTGTTCAATAGCTCATTGAGCGCTTCCGCCACCTCCCGGACGCCGGGTTCGTCTATAAGAACAGCGATCGGACAGGAATTGTTTATTTCCCGGTACGCCGGGTAGTTCATCGCTAACTGGGGGATGCCCGCATGCATATAATCGAAAAAGCGGTTGGCCAGAGAAAAATAGTTGCTTAGACCGCTCCGGTCGAACAGCGTGATTCCGCACCAGGCCGCTTTTGTGATGGGGGGAAGGTCGGATGGAAGCACCGGCCCTTTAAAAATTACTTTGTCCTGTAAACCGTAGCGGCTTACAAGGTCTCTGGCCTGCTCCATAAAATTCCCGTCGCCGCAGACGAGCAGAGGCGCATCGACCTCCCTCATGGCCGGAATGAGTGTTTCGAAACACCGGCCCTCGTTCACGGCGCCCTGGTAAAGAATGAACCGGCCGCCATATTTGGCGGATTCGGGGAAGACCTGTTCCGGCGCAGCCCGGTCCCCGGCCACATCCGGTCTGAAGACCGGGAGGTTTCTCACCACCGCGTAATCCACCCCATATAGCTGCCGGAATTCGTCGGCGAATTGCCGGTTGATCGTATACCCAAGCGGAAAACCCGGAATGGAGTTCCGTTCCACAGCTTTCCAGACCCGGCGAACCAACGGGCGCCGGACCACCTCCTGCATGTCGCAAAACATTTCATGGGCGTCATAGATGCGGGGGATTCCGCGGAGGCGAGATATCCAGTAGCAGGGGAGGATCGAATCCAGGTCGATGGCGCAAATGCCGTCCATTTTCCGCCCGGCCAGGAAAATGAAGAGGCGTATATGATACTCCAGGTAAAATAGCTTCCCGCGCCGGAACCACATACTCAGCCGCCGCTGGCCATATGGCCGGGTGGTCAAAGGCAGGGAATGCCGGCCGGCCCTCCCGACAAGGGTCACGGCAAAACCGGCTCCGGACAGGGAAGTACAGATCCGGATCATTCGCTGGTCATAGTTCAGGTCATTGGTCACCGCGAAAAAGATCCGCTTTTTCATGGCGCAAAGGTGCCTATTCCCCCGGATATTATCCATTTAGGCTCCGGGAATCCGGTTTTTTATGGTATTTTTGGGCTTGATTTTAATAAGTTTGAAAAAATGTCCTAATTTTGCCGCCTGCAAATCACAATTATGTGAACCAGGCACGGCCGGGACAAGTTGCAGTGATTCTTAAATATATATTAGAGATGCCTTATTTGACAAACGAGAAAAAAGCGAGTATTTTCAACAATTACGGCGGGAATGCCAGGAACACCGGCTCCATCGAGGGCCAGGTTGCTTTGCTGACCGAACGGATCAATCGGATATCCGAACATTTGCAAACCAATAAGAAAGATTTCTCCACACATCGCGGGCTCATGCAGCTGGTGGGAAAAAGAAAACGCCTGCTTACCTACCTGAGCAAGAACAACCTTCAGGGCTATCGCCAGCTGATCGAAAAACTCGGACTCAGAAAATAGATTTCTATGTTATAGGATCACTATTCCCAACTGAACAGCCGGTTGGGAATCGTTTTTTTATATCGGAACGATTAGACGAAGTATATATTTTTTTAACACAGAATTGCGGTTTATCCATCCGTCCCGCCTCCGGTAAGCCGCGATTCGACAAAGACGCAGAAACACATGCTCTCTCAACCTATTAGTGTAACGTTCGATGCCGGTGAAGGTCGTACGGTCTCCATCGAAACCGGCAAGCTTGCCCGTCAGGCAGACGGAGCCGTTACCGTTCGCCAGGGCAATTGCATCATTCTTGCCACGGTTGTTGCCAACAAGGAACCTAAGGAAGGACAGGACTTTTTTCCACTTTCCGTTGATTACCAGGAAAAGTTTGCTTCCGCAGGCCGGATCCCGGGGTCATTTTTCAAAAGAGAGGCCCGGCTTAATGACTACGAGATCCTGACCAGCCGCCTCGTCGACAGGGCCCTCCGGCCCCTTTTTCCTGAAGATTATTTTTGTGACGTCCAGGTCCTGATCAGCCTTGTATCCAGCGACTTTGAGGTCATGCCTGACTCTCTGGCCTGCCTGGCCGCTTCGGCGGCTTTGGCGGTATCGGACATACCCATCAAAGAAATCATTTCGGAGGTCCGCATCGGCCGTGTCGACGGCAAGCTGATCGTCAATCCGAGCCGTTCGGAATTGGAAAAGTCGGATATGGAATTCATCATCGCGGCGACTGAAAAGAATCTCATGATGGTCGAAGGGGAAGCGCATGAATGCAGCGAGGAAGATCTGGTCGCCGCGCTGGAACTGGCCCACAATGCGATCCGTTCGCATATCCGCGCGCAGCAGGAGCTTCGCGACAAAGCGGGTGTAGCCGGGAAAAGGGACTATACCAAACCGGAGCATAAGGAAGAGCTCCAGCAAAAGGTGACGTCATTCACGAGGGACCGCATCAACCAAATCGCCCGCGCCGCCAGCAGCAAGCATGACAGAAGCGACGCCTTCGACAAATTGAAGGACGAACTCATTGAAAGTCTCGGTGAAGAGGTTGAGGATATCGACAAAAAATATGCGAAAAAATATTATGCCGACCTCCAATGGGAATTGGTCCGGAACATGATCCTCGACGAGCGCGTCCGGCTGGACGGGCGCTCGCTCGACCAGGTCCGGCCATTGGCAATGGAGATAGATCCGCTGCCCACGCCCCACGGTTCTTCGCTTTTCACCCGTGGCGAGACCCAGTCGCTGACCACGGTTACGCTGGGCACCCCGCTCGACGAAGTACTGGTCGAGAGCGCCGCCAAATCCGTCGACTCCAAGTTCTTCCTCCACTACAATTTCCCGCCCTTCAGCACCGGCGAAGTGAAAATGATGCGCGGGCAGAGCCGCCGGGAAGTCGGCCATGGCAACCTGGCCATGCGGTCACTGAAGCAGATGATGCCTGGCAATGACTATCCCTATACGGTGCGCGTGGTGAGCGATATCCTCGAATCAAACGGGTCCTCCTCGATGGCGACGGTTTGCGCGGGCAGCCTCGCCCTGATGGACGCCGGAGTACCTATCCCGAAACACGTCAGCGGCGTCGCGATGGGCCTTATTACCCGTCCGGCCGACGGTAAATATGCCATCCTGACCGATATCCTGGGTGATGAAGATCACCTCGGCGATATGGATTTCAAGGTCACTGGTACCCGCGAAGGGATATGCGGCGTGCAAATGGACATCAAGGTAGATGGCCTGAGCATGGACACGATGCGCGAAGCGCTGGAACAGGCGCGCAAAGGCCGGCTTCACATCCTGAACGCCATGTACGATTGTATCCCGGCTGCCCGGCCCGAAGTCAAGCCGCACGCGCCCAGGATGGTCAAGATATTTATCGACAAAGAATTCATCGGGGCCGTTATCGGGCCCCAGGGCAAGATCATCCAGGAGATCCAACGGGAGACTGGTACGACGATCAACCTCGAGGAAGTCGGCAATTTTGGCGAAGTCAGCATTTTTAGCCCGGCCAAAGAAGGCCTCGATAAGGCGGTCGGCTGGATCAAGAGCATTGTTGCCCAACCGGAAGTTGGCTCAGTATATGAAGCCAAGGTCAAATCGGTCATGCCATACGGCGCTTTTGTCGAATTCCTTCCCGGCAAGCAAGGGCTGCTGCATATCAGCGAGGTATCTCATAAGCGGCTCGAAACCATGGACGGCGTCCTTAAGGAAGGCGATTCGGTAAAGGTCAAATTGATCGGTCTGGATCAGAAGACCGGCAAATTCAAGCTCAGCCGAAAAGTCCTTATGCCGAAACCTGAGGGCCCGCAAGGCGGGGCCAAACCGGGTGGCGAAGGTCAGCGCCAGGGCGACGCCCAGCGTCACGGCGGAGGTCAGCCACATGGTGAGCGGCAGTAAGCGCTTGATACCATTATGAATCATCTTAGGATCACCATCGCGGTTTCAGATCCGTTGCTACAGGAAATCCTCATCGCCTTGCTCACCGAGCTTGGTTATGAGGGTTTCGAGCAATTGGAGGATTGCCTGCAAGCGTATTTGCCGGAGGCATCCTTTGGTGCGGATGCGCTCATGGAAGTACTCGCGGATCACCAGCTTACCTATGCAGTCGATTCGATTCCGGAAAAGAACTGGAACGAAGAATGGGAAAGGAATTTTTCGCCTGTGATTATCGGAGATTTTTGCGCGATTCGTGCAAATTTCCATGAGCCCGTTGCCGGTGTAGCCCATGAGCTGGTCATCACGCCGAAAATGAGTTTCGGGACCGGCCATCACGCCACCACCTGCATGATGATCGGTGCCATGCGAACCTGCGACTTTCGGGACCGAAGAGTGTTGGATTTCGGGACGGGGACGGGCGTGTTGGCCATTCTCGCCGATAGACTCGGCGCGGCACAAGTGCTGGCTATAGATCATGACGACTGGAGCATCCGGAATGCGCAGGAAAACATCGAAGAGAACGGATGTGTCAATATTTACTTGAAGAAAATGGACCAAGTGCCGGATAATCAGTTCTTTGATTTGATTCTGGCAAATGTCAACCGGCATGTATTGATCGCTCTGATGCATCGTTTGGGGCAACAATTGATGGAAGGGGGCGTTATACTGATGAGCGGACTGCTGGGCGATGATGCCGAAGAGATTGAAAATGAGGCGGCAAATTGCCATTTATTCGTATCCGACAGGATGACTGAAGGGAGTTGGATTTGTCTCAAATTGGAAAAGCACAAATTAAGTACTTGAAGCTGAGCGATTCGGCGACTTTTTTCATTATATTTGTTATCCCAACTCTGGCGAACGGGTAGTCCGCCAGCCGAAGGCCCATCATTATCATCGCATCGCGAATGGGTATTTTCGGTACAACCAATGAGCGATGCACACGACGAATCGATGAAGGAAGTTTTACTCATCATTTCGGCATATCTGATAGGCTCAATTCCAACCGCAGTATGGGTAAGCCGATCTTTCTTCGGGATAGATATCCGTGAATACGGTAGTGGCAATGCCGGTGCTACCAATACTTTCCGGGTTCTTGGCTCCCGCTGGGGAAGTTTTGTAATGGGCATCGACGTTCTGAAAGGCGTCGTCGCCACAAGCCTGTATATCCTCATCCCTTTTTATCTCCATGACGATGTCGAAAGGACAAATATCATGGTTTGCCTGGGTCTGGCCGCCGTCACAGGTCACATCTTCCCGATCTGGGCGGAATTCCGGGGCGGGAAGGGCGTGGCTACTTTGTTTGGGATGATCATCGCCATTCAGCCGCTTGCAGCCATCTGCTGTGTCGCGGTTTTCCTATTGGTGCTTTACCTGACCCGCTTTGTTTCGCTTAGCTCGATTCTCGCTTCCGTGGCCTTTGCCGTGCTTATTCTCTACATTTTCGACGCCCATGAAACGCTTTACCGGGGTTTCGCGATCGCGGTGGCGCTTCTGGTTGTCCTGACTCACCAGAAGAATATTTCCCGCCTCATCCGTGGCAACGAAAACAAAGTGCCCATCCTTCGATACCGGGACCGCCGCCGGCAACGCAGACAAGTGAATTCACAGGAGAAGGATTGACAAATTTTGCGTAATTTCGCGTTCCTGCATGGGAAACGCGCCCGAATATTCTAATTACAGAAATTAAAACGGTCCAGAATGTCTCAAACCTTACTGGAGAAACTCCAATTCAAGGACGAACGCAATCTGCTGATTCAAGGTCTGCCATCCTCCATCGAGAAACAATTTATCAAACTGGCTTTTGCCAAGTATCTGACTCCGTTGCTAAAGAGCCGTAAGATCGATTTCGCATTGGTCTTCGCGGTGAATGAACAGCAACTGGGAAATATCGTCCGCGAGGTGCTTCCTGCATTGCAGCGGGAGGCCAAATTCTGGGTAGCTTATCCCAAATTGGGCTCCAAGATCGCCACTACACTAAACCGGGATTGCAGCTGGGAGTGCGTGACAGGGGCGGGCTACCTGTCCATTCGCCAGGTGGCATTGGATCATGTCTGGACCGCCATCCGCTTCAAGCGGCAGGATGCGGTCAGCGCTCTCGCCAAGGCGGCCATGCGGGAAGCAGTGCTCGAGTCTGCAGGCGCCGATATCGTCGACCGGCCGCTCCGTGGCGGCGCCGAATTCGGAAAGGAGATACATCGCGCGAAGGTTGCCCCCCAGTTTTCGGGTGCGCGCAGGCTCGGTCAACCTGTCGACCGGATAGTTGCGGCAGGCAAGAAAAGCCAGGCTGCCAAATAGCCCCCGATTTCTATCTTATCCCCGTATGGCAGTATACAGCAGGCAGGGCCTCATAGCCGAATTGTTAGACCGGACGGAAGTGATAAAGGCCGGGACCCGGTCATTTCTGCTCCTGACGGATCAACAACTTGAATTTAGCCCTGCTCCGGACAAATGGAGCATCGTAGAAGTCTTCGCACACCTGAATTTATCCAACAATATTTATATTAAGAACATTTTGCCACCGGTGACCCGCGCTTTGGATTTCGCACCGGATGAATTTCGCAGTAGCTGGCTGGGAGAGTGGGCCTATGAAAAGATCGTCCCCAGGCCTGATGGGAGCGTACTCAGGATGAGGTCGGCCAAATCGGTCAAACCCACCAAAACCCCGGAAAACAGCAGAGAAGTGATCGAAACCTTTCTTCGGGGATGCGATGCCCTCGACGATATTCTCCGGCACGCTGCTACAAAGGATATCCGCCGGATCCGCATACCTTTCCATTTTGTCCCGTTTTTGCATTTCAGCCTCGGCGAAACCTTACGGTTCCTGATTGCCCACAATGAACGGCACTTATTGCAGGCACAGCGGATGGTGCCGGCGCTTACTTAACGATTACGGTACCGGTCTCCTGCAGAAGGGTTCGCTCCAACTCCTTCAGATGGCGGTGCGTCTGCAGCAGCACGAGCAACTCTTCCTCCGAGTGAGATTTCGTTAGATCCTGCTGGTTTTCTTCCATCATCCGGTGGATCTTGCGCATCTTGAGATACCGCATCGTAGACAACACGTCCTCCCGGTAAAGCTCTTACGGCGTCGCAATTTTGCCTTCATAGTGGTCCTTCCAGTTCGGGCTAAGCTCGTGGTGGAGGTCCATGATGGAAACGGCCAGCGTGCTCAATTCCTGGTCCGCATGATAGAGAAAGCTCTTTGTCCCCGGCTCCATCCCTTGTTCATACCATGTCCTGTAAAGGTCCAGGATGGTCAGTAGGCGCTTGTTGTCTATCAGTTCATAAAGATCGCTGCATTCGGCCAGGATATAGTCCGCCACCGAGCTGGAGTCGTCCCAGGCCTTCAGCCCGTAATCCAGCAGGTTACGGATCATTCCTCGCTCGTTTTGCTCGTGCCGGAACAAGAGGCTGATCGAATCCTCGTCGGCCGGCGGGGTATTCGCCAGAGTCGCAGCCCCATCGGGACCAATCAGTCCCATCCCGGCTTCTCCGGCGCCGGGTCCGGTTCCACCCTTCACGCCTCCCGGTCCCGAGCTTCCGGTGGCGGCACGGTGTTCCTGTCTCGCGACCCTTTCCCGGAGAAATTTGTTGACCAGGGTGTGCAACCCGGCCTCTTCGACGTGCAGGATCTCCGCGCATTGCCGGATATAGTCCTGCTGGCGCGTAAAATCCTCCGCCTTGTTGATCCTGGAGATGGTCTCCGCAATCTGGTTGACCAGGCTGGCCTTTTTGTTGCTGTCTCCGGCTGCGTCCTTCAGGGCAACCTCAAGTTGAAAAAGGATGAAGTCTTTTTTGTTGGCCGCGACGAAGTCCCGGAAAGCGGCAGCTCCTACCTTGCGAACATAGCTGTCAGGGTCTTCTTTGTCCGGGATGAGCACGAGTCTAACATCCAGTCCTTCTTCCAGTGCCATATCCAGCCCGCGCAATGCCGCCTTTATCCCCGCCCCGTCACCATCATAAACAATGGTCAGGTGATTCGTGTATTTTTTGATCAACCTGAGCTGGTCGACCGTCAGCGACGTTCCCCCGCTTGCCACGACGTTCTCGACGCCGGCCTGGTGTAGCGAGATGACATCCGTGTATCCCTCCACCAGGAGACATTCGTCCAGTTTATCGATTGCCTGTCTTGCGAACCAGGATCCATAAAGGATCTTGCTTTTCACATAGATCTCGTTCTCCGGCGTATTGATATACTTTGGCGCCCTGTCGTTCGTGCGGATGACCCGTGCGCCAAACCCGATGATCTTGCCGGTTTGGTTGTGCACCGGGAAAATGACCCGTCCCCGGTAATTGTCGACCAACCTGTCATCCCGCAGCACTACCAACCCCGTCTTTTGTAATAGCTCCGTGTTATATTGAGCCGCAACTGCCGCGCGCGCAAACGTGTCCCTTGCTTCAGGGTTATACCCCAGTTGAAATTTGCGGATCGTCTCTTCATTGAAGCCCCGCTCGCGCAGATAACTCAGCCCGATGTCCTGGCCTTCGTCTGCGTTGAACAGGGTGTCGCTAAAAAACTTCTGCGCAAACCCATTGATGATGTAAAGGCTTTCCGCAACCTGTTGCTGCTGGCGAACTTCCGGGCTCACCTCTTTTTCTTCCACTTCCACGTTGTACCGGGCCGCCAGCCATCTCAGGGCCTCCGCATACGAATACTTTTCATGTTCCATCAGGAAGCTGATGGTGTTGCCGCTGCGGCCGCACCCAAAGCATTTGTAGATCTCTTTGACCGGAGAGACCGTGAAAGAGGGTGTCTTTTCGTTATGGAACGGGCATAGCCCGAGATAATTTACGCCGCGCTTCTTTAGCTTGACAAAGCCGCCGATGATCTCGATGATGTCTATCCTGCTGAGAATTTGCTGTATAGTCTGCTGTGAGATCATGCCCTGCGAATTTACGTTATTCAGGCTATTGAGTCGTGCCCTGATTTGCCTTTGACTATCTGATACTTACGAACGCCCCTCGACAAGTGTGCGTAAATTCCGTACAAAACGGAGTAGTTTTAACAATAATAAATCATATTCAAATACGCTTAATATTAAAATGCCCGTCCTTTGAAAACAGGTTTCTATTCCGCCTTCTATGGCATCATTTCCATCGGGGCAATTGCCTTTTGTTTCCTTCCTTTCCTTTTCCTCCGGTGGAAGGAAATCCGGAGATATCCGTGCTTTTGGCTGCTGGGCATCTATTGGTTCCTTAACGGATTTGACAATTTGCTGGAAGCATATTTCTCGTCAGGTCCAGGCAACGGACACCATTTGGTCCGGCAATTCAGTTATTGTTTCAGCCTGATCGAGGCCCCGTTGGTGCTCTTGGTCTACGCGTTGGCCAGGCGGGGGCGCGGGCGAAAGCTATTGATAGCATTCCTGATCACCTTCATCACTTGCGAAGCCCTGCTGATCCGGAGAAGCGGAAGTCATTTCCTTCTCCTGATTCTTGCATCCGGCCTTGCTGCAGTGATTCTGTTCAGTCTGACGGGATTGTGGGATTACCTGAAAAAAATGGAACATTCCAGGTTTGAAAATTCGATGGCATTTGTATACGGTGCGCTCCTCTTCTCCTATGGAAGTATGCTGATCGTCTATGTCTTCGCCCATTTTCACCATCTCATCGGTACCGGCGATACGGACAGTTTCCTGCTCTACTATGTAAGTCTTCTGCTCTCCGCTGCCGTCACCTGTACGGGGTTGTGGAGCTACGGGGTCCGCAAACCCCGCGGACGCTCCTGGTCCCCCTCATCCGGCTACTCTTCGTCTTCCTCGTAATTGTAGGTATCCTGGCTGTCGTTGTAAATCGACTCCCAGGTCTTCACCTTGTCGTCTTCCAGCAATTCGAGAATGTCAAAAATCGGATCCGTCTTTTTTTTCCAAATAGTGACCTCCGTCTCGGCATAACTGGATACATACATACAGTGGTCCGTTTCCATGTTCACCCTGATTAACCCGACCGGCCCTTGGTCCTTCTCCTGGATCAGGTAATAACAACCCTTCTCCAACAACGCGTACGAATACATACATCTCCTTTTTAAAAGATCAGTTAATACAAATCAAAAATAAATCCTGACAAGAAAGAATGAGTTAGTAAGTAGTGTCCAAACCTGGCGGGCGAGCTGGAGTTAGTGAATGGCTTCCGCGGCGACAGCACAAATCTACGATTTTTGCCGATTAACTGGCAAAAAACGGAAAAGCCACCCCGCACGCCGGGGTAGCTTTTTTCAACAGATTGATATTCAATAGATTACTTTTCAAGATGGATTTCTCCCGCATCGGCGGACTGGCCGTCACTGACCATGATGTCATCCTTTGCTGCGTTGCGGTAAGGCGGCTTGGCTTCGATCACCACCCTGTAGGTGCCGGGTTTGACGCCTGCGATCTCATACGAGCCATTGGTTATCGGAGCCTTCACCGTATCGGAGGCCGATTCGGCCCAGGCCCGGACACCGCCTTCGGCAGGCGTAACCGTCCCGTGAATGGAGCCGTCGCGGAGACCGGCAAAAGCAAGGAGCCCGGCGGCAGCGGCGGACACGAGAGCAATCCGGATGGAAGTGAATTTCATAACACTGGTATTTTTAATGAATAATATGGTTCACTCCTACGGGTCAGGGCCGGCACTGTACTGATTCAATGACCATGCCAACCCCACCGTATGCTCCTCCATAGCGGCCTCGCCCCGGACATGCGACCTGATCGTTCATTCCACCCTGACGCCTTTTTCCAGACGAAGGAACTTGTCGACGCAGCGCGGCAGCTCCTCGTGGTAATGACTCACATAGATGAGAGTCTTGTCGAAAACCTCACAAAGTACCGTGATCAGTTCACGGAAATACGCGGTCTGCGCATCATCCAGACCCTGACAGGGTTCATCAAGGATCAGCATCGGGGGATCCTTGATCAAGGCCCTCGCCAGCAATACCATGCGTTGTTCGCCGGCGGATAGTTGCACCAGCCGCCTTGTCCGCAGGGCTTCGAGCGATAGCAATTTTAACCAGCCCATTGCCGTCTCCTCCTGTTCTTGCGACAGCTGGCGGAAGAGCCCGATAGTATCGAATAGTCCCGAAGCGACGACGTCGAAACAATTGGCGCCGGCGTCGAAATACAAGTGCAATTCAGGGGAAACAAAACCGATCTTTCGTTTGATATCCCAGATACTTTCGCCGGTGCCGCGCCGACGGCCGAAGAGCAGGACTTCATTGGCGTAGGCCTGGGGGTTGTCGGCCGTGATGAGGCTTAGCAGCGTCGATTTACCGGCGCCATTCGGGCCACTGACGCTCCAACGTTCACCGCGCCGGACCTGCCAGTTTAGATTGTTTAAGATCCGGTTGTCTCCATATCGGATGTTGACCTGGCGCAATTCCACAACGAGGTCATCCATTTTGCCCGTTTCGGGAGCGGCGCCGGTTGCCTTCAGCCGAGCCACGATATCCGCATCGAGCTGCACGAGGTTGCCGGGTTCCCGGTCCGGGTCCGCGTGAAAATCCGTTTTGGGTCCCGTGAACATCCACCTGCCTTTTTGCAGCTTTCCAATGTGGGTGATGCAGGCTGGTAGTTCCCGCTGGCCGGTAATCAGCAGGATTTGCATTCCCTCCATCGCAAGCCTGTCGATGATCGCATGAAGGACCTGCCGCCCTTCGACATCCAGCCCCAGGAATGGATTGTCCAGGATCAGCATGTCCGGCCGCTCCAGTAGCGCGATGGCCAGTTGCACCCGTTTGTTCTCGCCATTGGACAGCTGGATCAGGGGTTTGTCCAACAACTGCCGAATATGCAGGGTGTCCGGCAAGTCGTCGGGCTGCCCGGTGTGACCGGCCATGGACAGCTCCTCTGCGACGGTGATGGTCCCTTCCGCATCCGCCGAATTGAACCGTTGCTGATAATACAGCTCTGTCGCTCCCGGCAACCCCTGGAATCGGTGTTGCTGCTCCACCATCGTCATCGTCACTCCGTCGGGGGTTATCCTCCCGCTCGCAAAATACCGGCCTGTCAGCGTATGGGCCAATACGGTCTTGCCGCTGCCGGATGGGCCGATAACCGCCCACTGTTCGCCCCGGCGGACGGTCCAATCGAGGCTGTCCAGCAGTCTGGCGCCACCGACCTGCACCGTCAGCCCTTCAAGCCGCAGAAAAATCTCCTTCATGCTGCGAAAATACGGTGAGGGTCGCAAAGTCGCCCGGGTGAGGCTGGACCTCGGCGATTTTTCAAATCACGCTGCGACGGGGAAAATCGGGCCACGGGCCCGATGCCCGAAGGGCAATTTATAAGATATATCGGCCGCGGGGCGATTTTTCAAATCACGCTGCGACGGGGAAAAT
>Ga0134125_10007577_pt1 | contig 12243 bp, 9 predicted proteins | sample KB31751_FD_96464 | JGI IMG/M metagenome (GOLD analysis project Ga0134125, IMG submission 96464) | Terrestrial soil microbial communities with excess Nitrogen fertilizer from Kellogg Biological Station, Michigan, USA - KB3-175-1 | ecosystem: Environmental > Terrestrial > Soil > Unclassified ... | reverse complement strand
TCCGAATCCACGAAACGGAAACGCCGGCCGATGGCACTCCCGCCCGGCCAGAGGCGATCGGCGAGGCCGCGGCTGATGATGACGCGATCGGACGTGTCGTCGGCGGTGAAGTTCCGGCCCGCGACGATGGGAATACGGAGCGTGGAGAAATACTGCGGCGAGACGTTGTTGCGCGGAACGCGCACGTCCGGCAGCCGGACGCCACCTTCAGCTTCGATCGTCCCCCACGAGAACCCTCCCTGCCCCGGCGGCAGCCCCATGGCAATCGCCGCTCCGGTCACACCCGGCACGTGTCGCAGCCGCTCGAACACCGCGTCGAAGAAGGCGCCGCGCGTGCCGGCGGGATACCGGTCCGACGGTAGATCGACGTGCATCGCCACCAGCCCCTCGGGGTCGAACCCGGGATCGATCGCCGCGAGGTTGACCAGGGTCCGCGCCATCAGCGCCGCCCCTACGAGCAGCACGAGGGAGAATGCCACTTCGAGCACGACCAGCGCCGCCGGCGCGCGGCCGTACGACGATCGCACCGCGGCGGACGTCGCGCGCAGCGTGCTGTCGATGTTCGCCCGCGTGCCGCGAAGCGCCGGCAGCAGGCCGATGGCGAGGCCGGTCACGATCGTCAGCAGGACGGCCACTACGACGACGCGGCCGTCCACTTCAACGGGAGCGGTCGACCATGACGCCAACCCGGGCGGCGCCGCGGCGATCATCGCGCCAACGCCCCATTGCGCGAGCAAAACCCCCAGCGCGCCGCCAGCGCCGGCCAGCAGCAGCGTTTCGGCGAGCACGCCGCGGATCAGCCGTCCGCGGCCGGAGCCGAGCGCCGAGCAGATCGCCATCTCGCGCAGCCGCAGCGGGGCGTGCGACAAGAACAGGTTGGCGACATTCGCGCACGTGATGAAGAGCACGAACCCGACTGCGCCGAGCAGCACGAACAGCGCCGTCTTCGTCGTGGAATCGACGTACGCGACTTCCTTCCTCTGGAGAATCAGGTCCCACGAACGCGAAAGAGGCGTCGCCTGCTGCAGCCGATCGGCGATGTCGTTCGCCATCACCGTCGCGCGCGCCAGATCGACGCCCGGCGCGAGCCGGGCGAACCCGTAGAAGTTGCGCAGCGACGCGTCGCCGCGGTTCGCCTGGACGTCGACGGGGATCCAGACCGAGTCCTTCTCACCCTGCAGCCTGAAGCGACGCGGCATCACCCCGACGACGGTGTATGCCTGGTCGTTGAGCACGAGCCGGCTGCCGAGCGCGTCCGCCTGCGCGCCGAACCGGCGGCGCCAGATATCGTCGCTGATGACGGCGACCCGCTCGCCGCCGGGCCGGCCGTCGCCGCTGGTGAAGTCGCGTCCCAGACGCGGCTGCACCCCGAGCATCGAGAACAGGCCGAAGCTGACGAACTCCCCGGTGATGCGCTCCGGCTCGGCGTCGCCGGTGATGTCGAACGTTGCCGGCGCATACGCCTCGAATCGCTCGAAGACCACCGGCTGCGCCTGCCAGCCGGCAATTTTGTCCGGCGTCAGGTTGTTGCCTCCCCCGCCGTTCGCACGATCGGTATCGAGGACGCCGACCAGGCGATCGGCATGGGCGAAGGGCGGCGGCCGCAGGACCAGCTGATCGACGACGCTGAAGACGGTCGTCGCCGCGCCGATGCCGACCGCGACGATCACCACGATCAGGCCGGTGTAGCCGGGCCGGGACCGCAGGCGCCGCAGGGCGAGTTTCATGTGATCGCCTTCAGTTGCTTCAGGTGATGGATGTCGTGGCCGGCGAGCTGCGCGGCGACCCACTCCGGCGTCAGCGCGCCGTACTCGGGATGCGTGAACGACGCCTTCCGCTGCTTCGGCGTCATCCCCTTGAACATCGCCAGGTTGAAGCGGCGCAGCGCCACGTAGGCGTCGACCGCCGTCGCGGCGTCAGCGTGATCGTCCAGCGCCAGCCAGGCGTCCTGATCGAACGGCTGCGCGACGTAGCCGTCCTGGCTGGCCGCGAAGCGGACGCGCGTGGTCAGCGCGAGCTCCGCCTGCGCCAGGTGCACGAGAATGCGGCGCGCGCTCCACTTGCCGGGCGCATAACTTTTCTCCCACTTCGCTTTCGACCAGCCCGACGTCAGCTTCTGGATCTTGCGCGGCGTGTCGGCCAGCGCTTTCAAGGGATCGATCGACCCGAGGTCCTCCGCGTACGGATTCTTCGCCATCGGGCGAATTAAATCATCAATTGCGCTGTCGCCGGAACGTCCAATCGATCAGAAGCCCGGCCGCAGGCTGAATTGCCAGAGCCAGCCCCGGCCCGGGCGATCGAGCGGCCGCACGTAGTCGATCTCGCCGATCGCGAAGCCCAGCAGGTTGATCCGCACCGCGGCGCCGAAGCTCTTCACGAGGTTCGCGTTGTCGCCGGTCAGGCGCAGGCGGCTGCTGTGATCCCACGCCGCTCCCGCGTCGGCGAACACGCCCAGCTCGACGGGCAGCGGCCCATAGAAATTGTCGCCGCCGAAGGCGCCCCACAGCGGGAACCGCAGTTCGGCGTTCCCGACGACCATGCGCGAGCCGATCAACTGCTCGATCACCGGGCACGAGCCGTTGGTCGTCACACCGCATTCCTCCGATCGGAACGACCCATAGTCGTAGCCGCGTACCAGCTCCGGATAGCCGATGAAGACCGGCGTGAGCAGCGGGCTCTCGGCGTCACGGCCGAAGCGGCCGTAATACATCCCGCGCAGCGCGACGGTGAACGGCCGCACCGGCATCAGGTAGGTGCGCATGTCGGCGAGGCCGGCGCCGTAGCGCAGATCGCCGGAGGTCGCGTCGAGCTGCAGGCGGTAGCGCGTGCCGCGGATCGGGCTGGTCGCGCCGAAGATCGACGTGTCGTAGACGTAGGCCGACGACCCCATCGCCAGGTTCAGCGTCGGGAAGGTGCTCAGCGTCTGCGTCTCCTGCGAGATCTGCTGGCCGGAGTTGACGTCGAACAGGCGGACGGTCACGTCTTCCTTGCCCGAGATCTGGCGCAGGCCGCCGGTGAAGTCCAGGCGCTGCGCGCGGCTGAACGGAAACGACGCGATCCCGGCCAGGCCGCGGTCGACCTGGATGACGCGCTGCTCGTCTTCTTCGATCACCGGCACGCCGTTGCCGCCGTCGACGAGGCCGGACGCGAAGCCGCGGAGCACGTATGGCGTCGAGTCGAGCGCCGCGCCCCAGTTCCAGCGGTGCGTGCGATTGAGATAGACGATCGACCCGCCCGCCTCGTCGAAGCGGTTGGTCACCTGCACGCTGCCGGCGACGGTGTGGTTGCCGAGGATGTCGCTGAACGCCGCCGAGACGCCGCCGCCGGCGTAAGTGCCGAAGCTGTCGACGCCGACGCCGACCACGGGCTGGCCGACGAAATCGACCGAGAGCCGCGGCTTGTATCCCGTCGTCGGGTACGACGTCTCCGCCGCAACCGACGGCAATCCCGCCGTGTCGGCGCGCAGGTACGACGCCACGGTCCCCTCAGGCGTCGTGCGCGGAGCAAGAATGCCGGCGTCGCGGATCAGGCCGCTGGCCAGCCCCGTCCCCACCGCCTGGCGATCGCCGTCGATGGCGTAGATGTCGTAGCCGTCGTTTTCGTAGACGCTGAACGCTACGCGCGAGGCGGCGACCGAGAGCGCGGGACTCATCGCGGTGATCCCCGACGCGCCCGTGAGCAGGTTGGTGACCTGCGTCGTCGAGCCGCCGTCGGGCGTCATGCGATACACGTTCGAGATGCCCTGGCGATCGGAGATGAAGTAAATGGCGCTGCCGTCGGGCGCCCATTGCGGGTTGATGTTCTTCGCGTGCTCGAAGCCGCCGAGCGGCCGGACCTCGCCGCTGGCGACGTCCACGAGGCCGAGCCGCAGGTCGCCCGGCTGCAGGCTGGCAAGGCTGCCGCTGAATCGATCGGTGCTGATCGCGATCGTACGGCCGTCGGGGGACCATGACGGCTGCAGCTCCGCGAACGCGTCGCTGGTGACGCGGCGCAGCGCCGAGGCGTTGAGATCGTAGATGTAGAGATCGCTCAGCCCGCCGACGAGCGCGGTGAAGGCGATCTGGGTGCCGTCGGGCGACCAGGTCGGGTTGAGGACTTCGTCGAGCTCCTTCAGCGTGATCTCGCGTTCCTTGTCGCCGTTGTCCACGTTGACGATCGTCAGGATTGGGTCGCCGCCGCTCAGGCAGGGAAAGACGAAGCGCTTGCTGTCGCGCGCCCATGCGCCGGCCGACTCGATGAACTCGATGCTGTCGAGATGCGGGTTGGTCGCCGTGTCGGTCATCTTGCGCAGGACCGTGCCGGTCGCCGCGTCCGCGACGTAGAGATCGATCGAGAACAGGTCGCGTGAGGAGAAGAAGACGATCTTCGATCCGTCGGGGCTCAGCTCGGGACTGACGTTCACCCCGCCCTTCTTCGACTCGTCGACGAGCAGCGGACGCGCGAACTGGCCCGGCATCCGGGTCGCCTCCGCGATGGGACGGTAGGCGGCGACCGTCGCGTCGTGCCACTGCTGCGACAGGTCTTTCGACGTCACGCCGAGCACGCGCTGGAACGCCCCCTTGTAGCCGTCGCGCCCGGCGCCCGAGCGCAGCAGGTTGCCGATGGTGCGATCGCCGTAGCGGCCGCCGATGAAGGCCCACAGCGCCTGGCCGTAGCGATACGGAAAGTATTTCGGATTGTCGAGCTGATCGATTTGCGGGAAGCGCTCGCGCCGCACCGCCTCGCGCATCCACATCGCCGTATGCGGATCGTGCGGCCCGATCGACAGGTATTCCGCCATCCCTTCGATGAACCACAGCGGCAGCGCCAGCGCCCCGGCCGATCCCGATGAGGCGTTGGTGTTGGTGATGTCGTACTGGAACGCATGGACGAGCTCGTGCCCGAGCACGTGGTCGGTGGCCTCGATCGGGCCGGCGAATGGCAGGACGATACGCCGCTTGTAGGCTTCCGTGACGCCGCCGGTGCCTTCGCCGAGGTCCCCTTCGACGACGTTGGTCTGCCTGAACTGCGAGCCGCTGCCGTAGAGCACCAGGGCCTGCCGACCGCGGAGCTCATGTGACAGCACGCTCGAGAGGCGCGCGTACCAGCGTTCGGCCATCCGCGCCGCCATCCGCGACGCGGCTTCCTCTTCGGGGTAGTAGTAGATGTCGAAGTGCGGCGTGGCCAGGACCTGAAATTTGAAGGTGCGGTACTGCACCTTGTTCTGGCCGAAGTATCCAATCTGCGCGCCCGCCGGTGCAGCGGTGGCGGCACAGAGTACGAAGGCGGCGACCACGGCGGGAAGGGATAGACGCGGCAAGGGGGACCTCCGCCGGGAGGTGTGCAACCGATGTACCCTGCTGATCGCAGGAACTATCGGCGGACGAGCTACGTCTGACAGAGAGCCAGCCCGCCACCGGAGGCATCCGTGCGCCGTCAGCTCTCATTTGGCCTCGTTGCCGCGCTCGCGCTCTGCTCGCCCGGCGCGCACGCGCAGGCGCCCGCCGCCGCGACCGATCTCGATCGCTTCATGGCGACCGCGCTCCAGCGCCGCGACATCGACAAGAAGACCCTGAGCGACTACGTCCTCGACGAAGTCGAGACCGCGGAACTGCTGGGCCCGGGCCAGGTGCCGATCATGCGGCTCCGCCGCGAGTACACCTGGTTCGTCCGCGACGGGTTCCACATCCGCAGTCCGGTGAAGTTCGACGGCGTGCCGATTCCCGAGGCCGAGCGCCGCGCCTACGAGGAGCGCTGGCTGCGGAGCGAGGAGAGCCGCCGCAAATTCCGCACGACGCGCGAGGAGAAGCGCGCCGCCGAAGGCAAGGGGCCGGCGCTGAGCGCCCCCTCGATCAACGAGCCGCGCTTCGTCTCCGAGTCCTACTTCATGGACTTCAAGTTCGAGCCCGGCAACTACTACCTCGCCGGCAAGGAGCGCGTCGACGGCCACGACGTGCTGAAGATCGACTACCTGCCGACGAAGCTGTTCAACGAGGGGCCGGACGAGAGTGACGAAGACGCGCAGATGCGCGGCGACGAGCAGAAGGATAAGGGCAAGGACAAGGACGGCAAGACCTCCGCCGACAAGAAGCCGGACGAGAAGCAGAAGGAGAAGGAGAAACCCCACAAGCAGGAGTCGGACAAGGAGAAGAAGCTCGAAGAGGACATCGAACGCAAGATGAACAAGTCGTCGCAGGTCACGCTCTGGGTCGATCCCGGCACGCACCAGATCGTCAAGTACACCTTCGACAACGTGTGGATCGACTTCCTGCCCGCCGCCTGGCTGGTGCGCGTGGACGATCTGCGCGCCTCGATGGAAATGGGACAGCCGTTTCCCGGCGTCTGGTTGCCGCGCAGCATGATGATTCACGGCGGGGTGACGTTCGCGCTCGGCCCGGTGGAGGTGAGCTACCGCCGCGACTTCTCCAACTATCGGCGCGCCGACGTCACCTCCAAGGTCACCGTGCCCAAGAAGGACGGGCGATGATCGCCGCGCTCCTCGTCGCGCTCACGATCGCCGCCGTCCAGGACCCCGCATCGCCGCCGCAGCCCGCCGCCGAGAAGATCGCGGAGGTCCGCGTCCACGGCAACGCCACGGTCAGCGACGACATGGTGATCAAGCTGGCGGGCATCACCGTCGGCACCATCCTCGAGCCGGACGGGCTGGCCGCGATCGAGAAGCGCCTGAAAGACAGCGGGCGCTTCGACGAAGTCCAGGTGCGCAAACGCTATCGCACGCTCGCGATGGACGACATCGCGCTCGTGCTCGTCGTGCACGAGAAGGCCGGCACCTCGCCGACCGGCGAGCCGCCGACCGCGATGAAACGCCTGCGCAGCCGGCTGATGTTCTTTCCGATCTTCTGGTACGACGACGGCTACGGGTTCACCTACGGCGGGCAGACCGCGATCGTCGACGCCTTCGGCAAGGGCACACGCGTGTCGGTGCCGCTGTCGTGGGGCGGCACCCGCCGCGCGGCGGTGGAAGCGGATCGCACCTTCAAGAGCGGTCCGCTCACGCGGCTGACCGGATCGTTCGGCATCACGCAGCGCGAGAACCCGTTCTACGAGATCGACGATCGGCGCACCGAGCTGTCGGCCCGGGCCGAGCGGCGGCTGTTCAAGCTGGTGACGCTCGGCGCCGACGTCGGCAGGACCGCGCTCACCTTCGAGCCGGCGCATGACGATTTCTGGTCCACCGGCGCCGACGCCGCGTTCGATACGCGTGCCGGCGCGGCGTATCCGATCGACGCGGTCTTCGCCAGCGTCCGCTGGCAGCGGCTCAACCCGCTCGGCACGACCACCTTTGCCGCCGACGCGCTCGACAAGTACCGCTTCGACGCGCGCGGCTTCAAGCGGCTGTTCGGGCAGAACGTCGTCGCGCTGCACGCCCAGTACGACACCGCGTCGGCGCCGCTGCCGCCGTACGAGCAGTGGCTGCTCGGCGGCTCCAGCCTGCGCGGCCTGTCGGCCGGCGCGCTGGTCGGCGATCAGCGCCTCATCTGGTCGGCCGAGCTGCGCATGCCGTTCTCGTCGCCGCTCAACGTCGTGGGCCGGACCGGGTTCAACCTGTTCTTCGACGGCGGCAAAGTAGCGGCGCACGGCGAGAGCATCGGCCGCGCGCCGCTCTTCCGCGGCGTCGGCGGCGGCTTCTTCATCAACGCCGCGATCCTGAACCTCAATTTCGAGGTCGCGCACTCGCTCGACGGCCGCGGCACCAAGTTCCACTTCGGCACCGGATTCACGTTCTGACCTGCTGACATTTGTTATGCTGCCGCGCGCATGTCTGTTACGCGCGCGGCCGCCGACGCCGCCAACCAGCGCAACGCCGTCCTGGCCGGTTTCCTCGGCTGGACGCTCGACGCCTTCGACTTCTTCATCCTCACCCTGGTCATCGAGGATCTCGCGCACGCGTTCTTTCCCGGCTCGCCGCTCGAGGACGCGCGCCCGCGCATCGCCCTGGCGATCACGCTGACGCTGGCCATGCGCCCGATCGGGGCGCTCGTGTTCGGGCTGGTGGCCGATCGCTATGGGCGGCGGCTGCCGCTGATGCTGAACGTCCTGTTCTACGCCACGATCTCGGTCCTCTGCGGGCTGGCGCAGACCTACTGGCAGTTCATCGCGCTGCGCATGCTCTTCGGCGTCGGCATGGGCGGCGAATGGGGCGTCGGCGCCTCGCTGGCGCTCGAGTCGGCGCCGCCGCGCATTCGCGGCCTGCTCTCGGGCCTGCTGCAGGAAGGCTACGCGATCGGCAACCTGCTGGCGGCGCTCGCCTTCCGCACCGTCTATCCCTGGGCCGCGGCCCACTATCCGGGCAACGCGTGGCGGATCATGTTCTTCCTCGGCGGGCTGCCGGCGCTGCTCTCGCTCTTCATTCGCATGCGCGTCAAGGAGTCGGAGGCGTGGCACGAGCACCGCACCGACTGGGCCACCTACCGCGCCATCGTCATGCGCAACGCGACCCGTTTCTTCTACCTGGTGCTGCTGATGACGATGATGAACTTCATGTCGCACGGCACGCAGGACATGTATCCGACGCTGCTGCGCACCTTCGGCTATGACAAGAAGCACATCGCTGACATCACGATGCTGTCGATGTTCGGCGCCGTTCTCGGCGGCCTCGCCTTCGGCCACTACTCGGACCGCTCGGGCCGGCGCCGCTCGATGATCGTCGCCGCCTCGTGCGGCCTGGTGGTCCTGCCGATGTGGATCGCCGGCTTCAGTCCGCTCTCCACCATCGCCGGCGTCTTCCTCATGCAGTTCTTCGTGCAGGGCGCGTGGGGGGTCATCCCGGCACACATCAACGAGCTGTCGCCTGCGGCGGCGCGCGGCTTCTTTCCCGGCTTCGCCTATCAGCTCGGCGTCATGTGCGCCTCGTCGATTCCCTACCTCGAGTCGGCGCTGGGCGAGGTCTTCACCTACAAACAGGCGATGGGCGGGTTGATGGCGTTCGTGTTCGTCGGCGTCGTGCTCGTCGTCTGGCGCGGCCCCGAGGCCAAGGGCGTCAGCTTCCGCAAGATAGAATCCGCTGATGCCACGGCCGAAACGCCCGCGCGAGGAACGTAACCGTCTGCTCAACGCGCTTCCCCCCGACGAGTACGAGCGCATCCGCCCGCTGCTCGCCGAGACAACGCTGGAGCTCCACAAGCGCCTCGAGGAGCCCGGCGCGACTTCGTCGTACGTGTATTTCCCGTGGAGCGGGGTGTGCTCGCTGACTGCGACCATGCGCGACGGACGAATGGTCGAGGTCGGGACGATCGGCAACGAAGGCGTGGTCGGGATGTCCGGGTATTTTGGCGGACAGCTGCCCGACGTCATGACCCTCGTCCAGGTCCCGGGCTCGGGCGCGCACGTCATGCGCAGGGGCGTGTTCCTGGCGGAGATGGATCGCGCCGGCGCGCTCTATCACCTGGTCCGCCGCTATTCCCAGGCTCTGCTCGCGCTGATGACGCAGTCGGTCGCGTGCAACGCGCTGCACGACATCGACCAGCGCTGCGCGCGATGGCTGCTGATGACGCACGACCGCGTCGACGGCGACGTGCTCGAGCTGACGCAGGAATACCTGGCGACGATGCTGGGCGTGCGGCGGCCGTCGGTCACGGACGTGGCGCGCCGCCTGCAGCGGGAGAAGCTCATCGACTATCGCCGCGGCCGCATCCGTATCGTCAACCGGAGCGGCCTGGAAGCGCGGTCGTGCGAGTGCTACGCGACGGTACGGCAACATTTCGAGCGCCTCGTGCCGTGACGCGTACGGAAGCGTACCGACGGGAGTTTGGGCCGTCACCTAAATATGGATCGTGCCTATTGCCGAATCCTCGCGCGCCTGGATGCAGGCGCTCGCCCGCCTGCGCGCCCGGGCCGTCCGCCTGCGCGGCCGTCCGTGCCCCGACAGCAGGGACGCACTCGAGGTGCTCGATGACGCGCTCGAGCTGACCGACACCATCCGTGATGATTGCGCGCGGCTGCAGCAACGCTGCACCGAGCTCGAGCGACGGGTGCGCGACCAGGAGTCGGCGTTCACGGCCTTGCTCGAGCGGCTGCCGCTCGCGCTGGTCTCGACGGACGGCTCAGGTCGGATCGTGCACGCCAACCGCGCCGCCGCGAAGCTCCTCGGACGCAGCGCGCCACACTTGCCTGAGACGTTGCTGCTGCACTTCTTCGAGGATCGCGAAGCGTTCTCGTTGCTGCTGGAGCGGATGCGCTCGGCGCCCGATCCGATCGAGATCGCGATGCGCCTGCGTCCGCGCGAGCGCGCCCCATTCGATGCGCTCGTGACGGTGACCGAGGATCCCCGCTGCCTGGAGCCGCGATGGGTCTGGTCCATCGAAAGGGGAGCGCTACGCTAGAATTCCGGACGGATGTCCGCCGGCCCGACCGCTCGTTCCGCTGAGACTACCACCGCGAGTCTCCGAGAGTGGCCGCGGTGTTCTACGAGAATCGCGCGCCGTGGCTGGCGTGGGCGCTGCTGATCTTCCACGTCGGCCTCTGGCCGCATCTCGCCTGGCTCCGCGCGCGGCGCAGCGCCGATCCGCATGTCGCGGAGCCGGTCAACCTCACCGTCGATTCGGCGTTCGGCGGCGTCCACATCGCGCTGATGCACTTCAACCTGCTGCCGAGCGTGCTCATCGCGGCGATGAAGAGCATGGACAAGATCGGCTGGGGACCGCAGTTCCTGGCGCGGACGACGGCGGCGATGGCGGCGGGGTGCGCCGTCACGATGATCTTCACTCGCGCCGCGTTCCAGCCGCACACCAGCATGTCCGTGGTCGTCGCGTCGCTGCCCCTGCTCGTCGCCTATCCGATCGCGGTGGCGTTCACGTCCTACCGCTCCGGTCGTCTCGCGCGCGAGCGCAACAAGGCCATCGAGCAGACGACGGCGCTGCGCGAGCAGTTGACGCATATCGCGCGTGTCGGCACGCTTGGGGAGATGGCGGCGGGCCTCGCGCACGAGTTGAATCAGCCGCTGGCCGCGATCCACTTCGAGGCCAGCGCGGCGCTGGAACTGCCGCAGGAAGAATCGGCCGAGGGCATGCGTCAGGCGCTGACGGCTATTGCCGAGCAGTCGCTGCGCGCCGGCGACATCGTCCGGCGGATGCGCGTGTTCGCGCGGCGCGGCCAGCCGGCGCGGGAGTTGAGCGACGTGCGGCGGTTGATTCGCGAGGTGCTCGCGCTGCTCTCCCACGAGCTGCGCATGCACGGGGTCGACACGTCGGAAACGCTCGACGAGGTGCCGGCGGTCCTCGTCGATCGCGTCGAGCTGCAGCAGGTGCTCGTCAATCTGATCCGCCACGCGATGGAGGCAATGACGACGACGCCGGCGGGCGAACGGCATCTGTTGATCGAGGCGCACGCCGCGAACCGGCACGTCCGCGTGTCGGTGGCCGATTCCGGTGAAGGGGTGGATCCGGCCATCGCGGCGACGCTCTTCCATCCGTTCCAGAGCACCAAGCCTTCGGGCCTCGGCCTCGGCCTGTCGATCTGCCAGTCGCTGATCGAGGCGCACGGCGGCCGGATCGGCACGACCGCGCGCGCCGGCCGCGGCGCGGTGTTCTACTTCGAGCTGCCGGCGGTGCCGGGGATCCTGCCGTCATGATCGCCGTCCCCCACGCGTTCCTCGTCGACGACGAGGAGATCGTCCGCGGCAGCCTGGGCCGCCTGCTGCGCGCCATCGGCGTGCCGAACACGGGCTTCGCGTCCGCGGAAGCTTTCCTCGCCGGCTATTCCGGGGCGCCGGGCTGCCTGATCGTCGACATCCGCATGCCCGGCATGAGCGGCCTGGATCTGCTCGAGGAACTGCAGCGCCGCGGCATCACGCTCCCCGCCATCGTCATCACGGGCCACACCGACGAGCGGTCGCTGCAGCGGCTGTCGGCGCTGCGCATCGTCGGGTTGCTGGAGAAGCCGTTTTCGACGGCGCAGTTGAAGGAGATGCTGGCGCGGATTCCCGCCGATCCGGCACGGCGGGGCCCGGTAGCTTATGATGGATGGGTCGGGGCGTAGCGCAGCCTGGTAGCGCACCTGCCTTGGGCGCAGGGGGTCGCTGGTTCGAATCCAGTCGCCCCGACCACTTTCAACAGGTCTATTCCGGTCACATGGCTGACGGTTTATTCCGGAGACATAGGTAACACTTTCGGACCGAATGGGTTCTCGATCGACTCGACCCGGATGGCCTCGTCGTCGGTTAGCCGAGATCGTACTGCATGAAGCTCACAAGCCAGACGCGCTCGCCGACTTGCGTCACCCCGACGTTCTGTCCGGCGAAGGCGC
>Ga0134125_10007574_pt1 | contig 12246 bp, 7 predicted proteins | sample KB31751_FD_96464 | JGI IMG/M metagenome (GOLD analysis project Ga0134125, IMG submission 96464) | Terrestrial soil microbial communities with excess Nitrogen fertilizer from Kellogg Biological Station, Michigan, USA - KB3-175-1 | ecosystem: Environmental > Terrestrial > Soil > Unclassified ... | reverse complement strand
TCGTCCCGGCGGAGCACGGCAACACGCAGGTTGCCGGGAATCGAGCGGTAATCCGGAATGGCGCGTTGCTCAAGGAAGCTCGTGTAGGCATCCGCCTTTGAGCGTGGCGTTGTCCCGTGCCAGATGCGGCAAATCATGGGATTCTCCTGAAGCTGGTCATGTCGTTCTCGCTTGGTGCGCCCGACGGGGTTTCAGCGTTTCGGACGGCCATTAAGGATGCTTTGCCGGGGTCGGCGCCCACGAAGTCCGCGATCCAGTTGGTTTCCCACGTGCGGTCGTCGTACGAGAACGCCTGCTCCCGGCGCGAGTGGTCGTGGTCGAGCTTGATCCAGATGAAGCGCACCTTCACCGGGCGGCCCTGGTCGTGATCCTCGCCGTAGAACTCGCCGCGGTTGCCGTGAAAGCCGCCCACCACGGGCGGCCCCAGCTTGCCGTCGGTGTCGCTGACCCAGTAGATCGACCAGGTGTGGCTGGCCGGGCGGCAGGTGCGCAGGGTCAGCCCGGCCCAGCCCTTGGTCGGAAAGTACAGTTCGTCCACCGTGGCCTTGCCGCCAAGGTATTCCCGCATGCACAGGGTTGCCGGAAAGATTTTCCACTGGTCGCTGCCGACGCCGCGTTGCTTCAGCCGTCGCTGGCGGGTCGTCCAGGCTCCCTGAAAATAGTCGAAATCATGCGCGCCGCCGGTGTAGCTCAAGGTGTAGCCGGGTGGCTGCGAGCTCACCGCCTTCGCCGGCGCGGCGCGTGCTGCGACCGGTGTTTGCGCCGGCAGCGCCAGCGGTGCGGCGAAGGCGAGGGAAAGTAGGATCGCCCTGCCTGGAAAACGGGTCATCGGGGGAACCTCCCTGCGGGGTCGTGATCGCGGGAACCGCGGTGAACGAAGCTCCCCGCCCGGCTTCAGGCGCCTTTCGGCGCCGCCATGATGGCCGGCGACCGGGTGCGGCGCAAACGACTTCGCCGAGCGGCCGGCAGGCATCGTTGAACGGCTGCGAGCGCGACCTGCAGCTGTGCTGGAACCTGCGCTCGGGCGCCGCCAGCCCGCGGCCACGGCACCAGGATTTGCTTGAAGGCGGCGTGGATCTTCCGGGGCTGGGCGTCCGTGCCGCCCACTTGCTTGTTGCACCAATCAGAGGCGTCACCCATCATGGTGCAATGAGCGAAGCCGACCGGCACACATGGGCGGAACCGTTGACCACCGGGGTGGCCCGGGTGGATGCGCGCCTGCAGTTGGGCTGGATCAATCCGGCGCTGGCGGAGTGGCTGGCCTTGGGCGGGCGCCGCGCGGCGGGGCAACCGTTGGCGCGCTGGCTGGATGAGGCCACGCTGGCGCAGCTGGCCCGGGCGCTGGCCGAGCAGCGGTCGCTGCAATGCCGCGACGTGGCACTGGTGGCGCTCGATGGCCGCACGATCACGGCGGATATCGCGGCGCAGCCGCTCAACGATGGCCTGCTGCTGGAAGTGCACGAACTGGCCGCGCCGGCGGCGACGGCTTCGCCATTGTCGGCGACGCTGCGCGGCTTCGCCCACGAGGTGAAGAACCCGCTGGCCGGTTTGCGCGGCGCGGCGCAGTTGCTGCAGCGGCGCGTCGATGGCGATGAGTTGCGTGCGCTGGCCGGGCTGATCATCGACGAGGCGGATCGGCTCGCTGCGCTGGCCAATCGCCTGCTGCACCACGATGGCGCCGCGCAGCTTGGCCCGGTCAATATCCACCGGCTGCTGGAACGGTTGACCGACCTGCTGCAGGCCGAAGCGTCGCCGCCGCAGTTGCGCTACGACTACGACCCCAGCGTACCGGATCTGCTGGGCGATGCCGACCGCCTGCACCAGCTGCTGCTGAACCTGGCGCGCAACGCGCTGGAAGCGGGCGCACGCACGCTCACCTTGCGCACCCGCGTCGAGCACGGCGCGCGGCTGGGCGAACGGATGCTGCGCATGGCCTTGCGGGTGGAGCTGATCGACGACGGCGCGGGCATCCCGGCGCCGTTGCGCGACACGCTGTTCGAACCGCTGGTGTCCGGCCGCGCCGACGGCACCGGGCTCGGCCTCGCCCTGTCGCGCGAGATCGTCCACGAACATGGCGGCGAGTTGCGTGGCGCCAGCCGCGCGGGCGAGACGGTATTCACGCTGTATCTGCCGTTGGAGCGCGCGCATGACTGATCGAGCCAAACCCGCGGCTGTAGGAACGCACCCTGTGCGCGATGCTCTTCGTCAGGTGGCGCAAAAGCATCGTGCACAGGGTGCGCTCCTACAGGAAATCTGGATCGTCGACGACGATCGCGGCGTGCGCTTCGTGCTGGCCGAGGCGCTGCGCGATGCGGGCCTGGGCGTGCGCGAGTTCGGTGATGCCGAAGCGGTGCGCGCAGCGCTGCGCGACGAGCGCCCCGCGCTGCTGCTGACCGACGTGCGCATGCCGGGCGAAGATGGCTTGAGCCTGCTGCGCGACCTGCAGCAGCAGGCGGTCGGGCCGGTGATCGTGATGAGCGCGTACACCGACGTGGCCACCACCGCGGCGGCGTATCGGGCGGGCGCGGCGGACTACCTGGCCAAGCCGTTCGACCTCGATCATGCGGTGGCGGTGGTGCAGCGCGTGCTGGCCGACGCGGCGCCGACGACGGCCGCCGCCCACGCCGCACCGGTGGCCGGGCATGCGCTGCTGGGCGACAGCGCGCCGATGCGCGAGGTGTTCCGGCTGATCGGCCGGGTCGCCGCCAGCGACTTGAACGTGCTGGTCACCGGCGAGACCGGCACCGGCAAGGAGCTGGTGGCGCGCGCGCTGCACGAGGAAAGCGCGCGCCGCGACAAGCCCTTCGTGGCGCTGAACACCGCGGCGATCCCCAGCGAGCTGCTGGAGAGCGAGCTGTTCGGCCACGAGGCCGGCGCGTTCACCGGCGCCACCCGCCGCGTCGCCGGCCGCTTCGAACAGGCCGAAGGCGGCACCTTGTTCCTCGACGAGATCGGCGACATGCCGCTGCTGCTGCAGACGCGGCTTCTGCGCGTGCTGGCCGGCGGCGAGTTCTATCGCGTCGGCGGGCGCGAGTTGATCCGCTGCAACGTGCGCATCGTCGCCGCCACCCACCAGGACTTGGCCACGCGCGTCGCCGCCGGCCAGTTCCGCGCCGACCTGATGCATCGACTCGACGTGGTGCGCATCGAACTGCCGCCGCTGCGCATCCGGCGCAGCGACATCCCGCTGCTGGCGCGGCATTTCCTCGCCGCCACCGCGCAGGAGCTGAAACTGCCGCCGAAGCGCTTCTCCAAGGCCGCGCTGAAGCTGATCGCGCAGCGCGACTACCCGGGCAACGTGCGCGAGCTGGAGAATCTCTGTCGGCGGTTGGCGGTGATCGCTCCCGGCAGCGAGATCCTGCCCGGTGATCTGGGCGGTGACGCGAAGGCGGCCGGCGGCGGCGAATGGACGGATGCGCTGCGCGAGTGGGCGCTGGAAGCGCTCGCCAGCGGCGAGGCGGCCATCCATGCGCGCGCCCGCGATGCACTGGATCAGACCCTGTTGCAGGCCGCCCTGCAGGCGAACGACGGACACCGGCAAAACGCCGCGCAGGCGCTGGGCGTGGGGCGCAACACGCTGACCCGCAAGCTGGGCCCTGGCCGCCAGCGGTCGTAATTGCAGAAGTGGAAAAGCACCCGCGCCGCAAGTGCACCGCACAGTAGTTCGTGCGAACCCGCTCGGCACGTTTGCTCCCTCTCCCGCCGGCGACCGAAGGAAGTCCCCTTGCGGATGAGAGGGTTGGGGAGAGGGTACGGGGCTTGCGTAATCTCCATCCGTGGCATTGCCAGTCTCCCGCGTCATTCCACATCTCGCTCCGACCGCACCCTCATCCGCCCCTCCGGGGCACCTTCTCCCGCAGGGAGAAGGATCTCACTAGCCGCCTCCCAGCACGATCCGCAGCCGGTGCACCCCGCCGTCATCCGCCAGCGGTACGTCCCCATCCAGCGTTTGGCCGTCCAATTCAACCACCGCCACGCCACGGCAGACCTTGTGCGTATTCTCCACGCCAATCTCGTAAACGGTGACGTGCCGCTTGCCGCGATGCCGGTAAGTGAGCTGAAAGCCGGGCCACGCTTTTGGAATGCACGGCTCGATGCGCAGGCTATCGCCATGCTTGCGGAAACCGAGCAGCGCCTCCAGCGCGGCGCGATAAAGCCAGGCGGCGGAGCCGGTGTACCAGGTCCAGCCGCCGCGGCCGACGTGCGGCGCCACCGAATAGACGTCCGCACAGGCGACGTACGGCTCGACCTTGTAGCGTTCGATGGCCGCAGGGCTGTCGGCGTGGCGGATCGGGTTGAGCAGGTCGAACAGGCCGCCGGCGCGATCGCCGTCGCCGAGGCCGGCCCAGGCGAAGATCGACCAGATCGCGCCGTGCGTGTACTGGCCGCCGTTCTCGCGCACGCCGGGCGGGTAGCCCTTGATGTAGCCCGGGTTCTCCTTGCCGTCCTGGTCGAACGGCGGGGTGAACAGCCGGGCCAGCTGGTGCTCGTGGTCGATCAACAAGTCGTCGACCGAAGCCATTGCCTGCGCGGCATGCGCGCGGTTGTCGCGGCCGGCCAGCACGCTCCACGACTGCGCGATGGTGTCGATGCGACATTGCGTGCTCTGAGCCGAGCCCAGCGGCGTGCCGTCGTCGTAGTAGCCGCGGCGATACCAGGCGCCATCCCAGGCTTGCTCCAGCGCCGTGCGCAACGTCTTGGCGTAATCGCGCCACTGGCTCGCGCGGGGGTCGCCGCGGCGATCGGCTTCCGGCGCCAGCGCCTCGATCGCGGCCAGCACGAACCAGCCCAGCCAGCTGCTTTCGCCGCGACCTTGCGCGCCCACCGCGTTCATGCCGTCGTTCCAGTCGCCGGTGCCGATCAGCGGCAGGCCGTGCGCGCCGCAGGTGAGGCTGGAATCGAGCGCGCGGGCGCAATGCTCGTAGATCGACGCGCGCTCGTCCGCCGGTTGTGGCTGGAAGAACGCGTCGGTGGCGCCGTCGGGAATCGGCTGGCCCTGCAGGAACGGCAGCACCTCGTCGAGTACCGCCCGATCACCGCTGACCGTGACGTAGTGCATCGCCACGTAGGCGAGCCACACGCGGTCGTCGCGGATCTTCGTGCGGATGCCCTGGCCATGCGGTGGCAGCCACCAGTGCTGCACGTCGCCCTCGGCGAACTGGCGGCCGGCCGCGCGCAGCAGGTGCTCGCGCGCCAGGTCGGGCCGGCTCACGCACAGCGCCATCACGTCCTGCAACTGGTCGCGGAAGCCCCAGGCGCCGCTGGCCTGGTAGTAGGCGGTGCGCGCCCACAGCCGGCAGGCAGTGACCTGGTACGGCAGCCAGTGGTTGACGAGGATGTCCAGTGCGCGATCGGGCGTGCGCACCTGCACGGTATCGAGCAGGCCGTTCCACTGCGTCGCAACCTCGGCCAGCACGGCGTCGACGTTGGCCGCGCGATACTTTTCGATCAACGCGCGGGCGGCGTCTTCGTCGCCACCTTCGCCGAGCAGGAAGCGCAGCTCCAGTTGTGTGCCCGGCGGCAGTTCGATGCGGGTCTGCAATGCGGCGCAGGGATCCAGCCCGGCGCCAAGCCGGCCGTCCAGCGGACGATCCTCGCGCAGCGCGAGCGGCTGCGCCACGCTGCCCAGCGCGCCGAGGAAGCCAGCGCGGTCGCCGCTGAGCGACTGCTGCGCGCCGGCCAGGTCGAAGAACGCCACCCGCTCGCCGAAGTCGGCGCGCCAGCGGTTGCGGGCGAACAGCGCGCCGCTGGCCGCGTCGTGCGCGGTGAGCACGAACGGCGCCGGTGTGCTGCCGTTGGCGCCCAGCGCCCATTCGACGTAGCCGGTAATCGACAGCCGCCGCGTGCGGGCGGAGCGGTTGACCAGGAGCAGCCGCGACAGCTTCAGGGGATCGTCGGTCGGCACGCACTGGGTCAGCGTCAGCTCGATGCCGTGGGCGTCGTTCTGAAAGCGCGTCCAGCCCTTGCCGTGGGTGGTCGAGCAGTGCGCGCCAAGCACCCGGATCGGTGCCGCGGTGGCGCTCCACAGCTCGCCGTTGTCGGCGTCGCGCAGGTAGATCACTTCGTGCGGCAGGTCGCTGACCGGGTCGTTCGGCCACGGCGTCAGCGGATTCTGCTGGCTGTTGGTCGACCAGCTGTAGCCGCCGCCCTCGGCGCTGACGATGCTGCCGAAACCGGCGTTGGCGAGCACGTTGATCCATGGCGCCGGGGTGGGTTGCGCGGCGTCCAGCTCGATGCGGTAGGCGCGGCCCTGCTCGACGAAGCCGCCGTGGCCGTTGGCGAACTCCAACGGTTCGTCGGCCGTGTCGGCGGCTGCGGCCGGCGTGTCGGCGCGAATCGGTGCGGCGACGGACGGTGCCACGGCGTCTGATGTGGCGGTCGGCGCGTCGATGTCGCGATCCGGCAGCAAGCGGGCGGCGGTGTACAGCGCGTCGCGCACGTCGGCATCGATGGCGGCGTCGCGCAGGCAGAACAGTTCCGCCTTCGGCAAGCTGTCGTCGGCTTGCAACTGCTGCTTCTGCGCGTCCACGCGCTGGCCGAGTGCCGCGCTGGCCGACGCGTCGCCGAGTCGATCGAGCACCACCACATCCATCGCCAGTGCCAGCGCGCGCCACCAGCGCTGCGCCAGCAGCAGTTCGTCCAGGCGATCGAGGTCGGCCGGTCGTTGCACGCAGAGCAGGGCCATCGGCCGATCGCCCGAAATGCTCAGCCCCCACAGCGCGGGCGCGCCACCGTGGCCGCGCGCGCGGATGGCCGCCTCGGCGCGCTGGCCGGAATCGCTGACCAGCAGGGCATCCTGCCAGCGTGCGAAGTGCGCGGCCTGCGCCGTCGTGATGCCGAAGCGCCGCAGCTCGGCCTGGGCGTGGCTGGTGGCGTCGTCGATGAGTTGCGCGGCGGCTTGTGGGTTCTCGAGTTGTGCCTGCAAGGCCAGCGCGCCTTCGCGCGTCGCGGCCAGCTGCGTCCACAGCAGCAGCTCGACGCGGCTGTCCGGCGCCAGGGTGAACTCGCGACGCAACGCGAACACCGGGTCGAGCACGCAGCCGACGGTGTTCGACAGCGCCGCACCCGCCTGCATCGCGGCGGCGTCGCGCAGCGTGCGGCCGCGGCCGAGAAAGCGCGCGCGATCGGTTTCGTGGCTGGCCTGCCCGCCCGGCTGGCCGCGCACCTGCAAGCCCTGGGCGGCCCAGACTTCGGCCTGGCTGTCGCTGCGCCGGCGCCGGGTGGCCAGCAGCAGGCCGCGCGCCGCGTCCCACTCGGTCTGCACGAACATCTTGGAGAACGCCGGGTGGCCGTCGTCGTCGCCACGCGGGCCGAGCACCAGTTCGGCGTAGCTGGTCAACGACAGCGTGCGATGGCGGTCGCCGTGGTTGCTCACGGTGAGCCGGCGCAACTCGATGTCGGCATTCGGCGCGACCGCGATGTCCAGCTCGTGATGCAGGCTGTGGTGGCGGCCGCCGTAACGCGCGCGGCCGGGCGAAAACTGCACCACGTCGTCGGGCCGGGCCACGCCCAGCGGTTGCGGCGTGACCGACCAGACTTCGCCGTCGCTCTCGTCGCGCAGCAGCAGGAAACTGCCCCAGGGATCGGCCACCGGATCCTCGCGCCAGCGCGTCACCGCCAGCCCACGCCAGCGAACGAAGCCTGCCCCGCTGCCGCCCAGCATGGTGGTGAGCCGGCCGTTGCCGAGCAGGTGCCGCGGCGTGGCGCCGGCGCGGAAACGGGGTGGCTGCGAGGGCATGGTGCGGGCGGACTCCTGCGGCTGTCGCGATGCCCGGGCGGCGCCGCGTGGTCGTCCAGCCTACGGCGACGGTGCGGTAATGCCGCGTGAAAGCGGCGCTCTACACATCGTCCATGCAAGCATCGGCGCATGCTTGGAAACTTGTGAAGAATTGCTTTTGCTCCCCTCGCTGCGCAGGGGAAGAAAACACCGGGCTCCATGCCAGTCCGTCGACGATTCACAGGCTCCGGGTGGAAGTGCGCGCGGTTCGCCGCGCCCTGCGCTGCGCCGTTGCCTGATCCGTCTCCAATCAGGATGTTGCCGATGCCGCCACTGTGCTCGCTCCCCGATGACGCCATGCTCGATCGCCTGCAGCGCGCGGCCTTCGACTACTTCGTGCAGACCATGAACCCCGCCAACGGCCTGGTGCCCGACACCTCGCGCGCGCACTCGCCGGTCAGCATCGCGGTGGTCGGCTTTGCGTTGTCGGTGTATCCCGCGGCGGTCGAGCGCGGCTGGATGGCACGCGCCGAGGCGGCGCGGCGCAGCCTGCTGGCGCTGCGCTTCTTCCACGCCAGCGACCAGAGCGGCAGCCCCGCGGCCACCGGCTACAAGGGCTTCTACTACCACTTCCTCGATATCCATACGGGCGCACGCGTGTGGCAATCCGAATTGTCGATGATCGACAGCGCCCTGCTGATCGTCGGCATGCTCACCGTGGCCCGCTACTTCGACGCCGACAACGCCGAGGAAACCGAGTTGCGCGCGCTGGCCGACGCGCTGTACCGGCGCGTCGACTGGCGCTGGTCGCAGGACGGCGCCAGCACCATCCGCCAGGGCTGGAAACCGGAAAGCGGCTACCTGCACTACGGCTGGGAAGGCTACAGCGAGGCGATCGTGCTGTACGCGCTGGCGCTGGGTTCACCGACCCATCCGGTGTCCGCCGACTGCTACGCCGGCTGGGTGTCCACCTATCAGTGGGAGAACCTGTACGACCAGGATTTCCTCTACGCCGGCCCGCTGTTCATCCACCATTTTTCGCAGGCGTGGGTCGACCTGCGCGGCATCCGCGATCCCTTCATGCGCGAGAAGGGCTCGGACTACTTCGAGAACAGCCGCCGCGCGGTCTTCGTGCAACGCCGCTACGCCGAGCTCAATCCCCGCGAGTTCGTCGGCTACGACCGCAACGGCTGGGGCCTGTCGGCCTGCGACGGCCCCACCGACGAGCAACTCGACGTGGCCAACGAGCGGCGCCGCCTGTTCGGCTACGCCGCACGCGGCGTGCCCTACGGCCCGGACGACGGCACCTTGTCGCCGCCCTCGGTACTGGCCTCGCTGCCGTTCGCGCCGGAGCCGGCGCTGGCCGCGCTGCGCAACATGCTGATGCGTTACCCGCAGCTGCTCACCGACGATCGCCTGGCCACCAGCTTCAACGCCACCCTGGCCGATCGGCAGGGCCGGCCGTGGATTTCGCCGGGCCACTACGGGTTGGATCAGGGCATCGTGTGCATGATGATCGAGAACCATCGCAGCGGCTCGATCTGGCGGCTGCTGCGCGGTTGCCGCTATCTCGTCGACGGCCTGCGCAAGGCGGGCTTCGGCGGCGGCTGGCTGGATGCACCGGCCAGCGCGGGAGCGCAGCCGTGAGCGCGGGCTTCGACGCCGGCATCCGCGCGCCCGCGGATGCCTTTGAGCGCAGGCGGCTCGCCGCCGTCGGCCCCGTCGCATGGAACAATCCGCTGCCCGACGCTCCCTATCACCTGGTGATCGTGGGCGCGGGGCCGGCCGGCCTGGCCGCGGCCGGCGCGGCGGCGGCGCTTGGCGCCAGGGTGGCCCTGATCGAGCGGCACCTGCTCGGCGGCACCTGCTTCAACACCGGCTGCGTGCCGTCCAAGACCCTGCTGCGCACCGCACGCGTGTACGAACAGATGCGCGAGGCTGCCCGTTATGGCGCGCGGTCGCCGGCCGACATCCAGGTCGATTTCGCCGCCGCGATGACGCGACTGCGGCGCGTGCGCAGCCACCTCACCGCCACCACCTCGGTGCGCCAGCTGACCGCCAGCGGGGTCGACGTGTACTTCGGCAATACGCAATTCGAGGGCCGCGACCGCCTGAGCGTCAACGGCCAGCCGCTGCAGTTCGACAAGGCTCTGATCGCCACCGGCGCGCGGCCGCACGTGCCCGACATCCCCGGCCTCAAGCAGGCCGGCTTCCTCACCAACGCCAGCGTGTTCGACCTGACCGAGCTGCCGCCGCGGCTGCTGGTGATCGGCGGCGGCCCGCTGGGTTGCGAGCTGGCCCAGGCGTTCCAGCGGTTCGGCTCGAAAGTCACCATCGCGCAGAACCTGCCGCTGTTCCTCGAACACGAGGAGCGCGATGCGGCGCAGACACTCTCCGACGCGTTCGGCCGCGACGGCATCGAGGTGCGGCTGAACACCACCGCCACCGCGGTGCGCGTGGAGGGCGCCGACAAGGTGGTCGACCTGGTCAACGGCGACTACCGCAGCAGCGTGCGGGTCGATGCCATCTTCGCCGGCGTCGGTCGCCGCCCGAACGTGGAAGGGCTCATGCTGGAAGCGGCCGGCGTCGACTGCGACAGGATCCGCGGGGTCAAGGTCGACGACCACCTGTGCAGCAGCAACCCGCGCATCTATGCCGCCGGCGATGTCTGCCTCGAGGCCAGGTACACGGACATCGCCGAGGAGTCGGCGCGCATCGCGGTGCGCAACGCGCTGTTCGGCGGCCGCGAGCGGTTGAGCCGGCGCATCGTGCCGTGGTGCACCTACACCGACCCGGAGATCGCGCACGTCGGCATGTACGTGCGCGAGGCCAATGCCCGCGGCATCCCGATCAAGACCTTCACCGTGCCGATGCACCAGGTCGATCGCGCCGTCATCGACGGCGAGCAGGACGGCTTCGTGAAGATCCACGTGCGCGAAGGCAGCGACCGCATCCTCGGCGCCACCATCGTCTCGCGCGATGCCGGCGACATGATCAGCCAGGTCACCCTGGCGATGGTGGCGGGCGTGGGCTTGCGTACCCTGGCCAAGGTGATCCACGCCTACCCGACCAAGACCGAGGCGATCCGCGAGGCCGCGCTCGCCTACAACCGCACCCGGATCACCCCGCGCGTCGTCGCCCGGCTGCGACGCTGGCTGGCGCCTTGATCCTGCTCACGCGCGCTTGCCGCGTCAGCGCATAGACTGTGGTCGGCATTCCCTTCCTCTGAACCACACAAGGATCACCACGATGCAACTGGGCATGATCGGCCTCGGCAAAATGGGCGCCAACATGGCGCAACGCCTGCTCGGCGGCGGCCACCAGGTCACCGGCTTCGACCCCAGCGCGGACGCGCGCAAGCAGCTGAAAGACAACGGCGGCGGTGCCGCCGATTCGCTCAAGGCGCTGGTGCAGGCGCTGCCCGCCCCGCGCGTGCTGTGGCTGATGGTGCCTTCGGGCAAGATCACCGACGACACCGTCGACGCCTTGCTGGCCCTGCTGGACAAGGGCGACACCATGATCGACGGCGGCAATTCCAACTACAAGCATTCGCTGGGCCATGCCGCGAAGTGCGCCGACAAGGGCATCCACTACGTCGACTGCGGCACCAGCGGCGGCGTGTGGGGCCTGGCCGAGGGCTATAGCATGATGGTCGGCGGCGACAAGCAGGTCGTCGATGGCCTCAAGCCGATCTTCGAGACGCTGGCGCCCGCCAGGGACAAGGGCTGGGGCCGCGTCGGCCCGGCCGGCTCCGGCCACTTCACCAAGATGGTTCACAACGGCATCGAATACGGCCTGATGCAGGCCTACGCCGAAGGTTTCTCGATCCTCAAGCACAAGCAGGAGTTCGGCCTGGACCTGGCGCAGATCGGTGAGATCTGGCGCTACGGCAGCGTGGTGCGCTCGTGGCTGCTGGAGCTGGCCACCGACGCGCTGGGCAAGAACCCCAACATGGATGGCGTCGCGCCCTACGTGGTCGACTCTGGCGAAGGCCGCTGGACAGTGGACGCCGCGCTGGATCTCAACGTCTCCGCCCCGGTCATCACCCTCTCGCTGATGGAACGCTTCCGCTCCCGCGACGACGACTCCTTCGCCGACAAGCTGCTGTCGTCGCTGCGCAACGAGTTCGGCGGGCACGCGATAAAGGAGGAGTGACGCTGGCGCGTCCTGACGCCTGCGGGGGCCAGCCTCCCCGCACCTCGTCATGCCGGCGCGTCGTATCCGTTACGCCGGTGCATCACAGCCCCATCTCCGTCATGCCTGCGAAGGCAGGCATCGCACTTCGCCCGGCGACGAATACCCCTGTAGGAGCGCGCTCGCGCGCGATGCTTTTTCCGCTCGCGCCGGCGCTTCAAAGCAAGAGCTTTCGTCTGCCTGCGGCAGCCGAGTTACTTTCTCTTTGCGTGGCTGTATAGACCGATGAGATGGGTAACAGACGTGCCAGGACATGGGTAACAGTTTAGTCGGCTTCTCGCATGTCGATACGGGCCAACCGATGGTGAGCAAAGTACAGCGTGTAGATACCGTCT
>Ga0134125_10007573_pt1 | contig 12247 bp, 10 predicted proteins | sample KB31751_FD_96464 | JGI IMG/M metagenome (GOLD analysis project Ga0134125, IMG submission 96464) | Terrestrial soil microbial communities with excess Nitrogen fertilizer from Kellogg Biological Station, Michigan, USA - KB3-175-1 | ecosystem: Environmental > Terrestrial > Soil > Unclassified ... | reverse complement strand
TTCAGCGATATCACATTAGCAGATGAGAACATCAATAAGCCCTGGCAAACAAAACCCTTTCCGTGCTTGGTTTTCCTGTCAGAATATCGTTCCCTTCTTCTTTTTCATTGTTTAACGGAATGCAGCGAATGGTTGCTTTCGTAAGCTCTTTTATTTGCTCTTCAGTTTCTGCAGTTCCATCCCAATGCGCTGAAATAAATCCTCCTTTTTCGTCGAGTAACTTTACAAATTCTTCCCACGTATCGGCCTTGGTGATGTGTGCGTCGCGGTATTCTTTGGCTTTTTGATAAATGTTATTCTGGATATCTTCCAGTAAGACCAAAACGGTATTGGCGAGCCCATCCAACGATACGGATTCTTTTGTTTTTGTATCTCGCCGGGCAACTTCAGCGACATTTTTTTCCAGATCCCGTGCGCCGATGGCAATGCGAACAGGGACGCCTTTCATCTCATATTCTGCAAATTTCCAACCCGGACGGCGGCTTTCATCGTCGTCATATTTTACAGAAACACCGATGGCCTTAAAATCCTGGATCAACGGAATTACTTTTTCATCTATCATTCTTTTTTGTTCATCGCCTTTATAAATAGGCACTATGACAACCTGTACCGGCGCTAACTTTGGCGGAAGTACCAGCCCGTCATCATCGCTGTGTGCCATTACCAGCGCACCGATCAATCTCGTACTCACACCCCAGCTTGTAGCCCATACATAATCCAGTTTATTTTCTTTATCGCTGAATTTAACATCAAAGGCTTTGGCAAAATTTTGTCCCAGGAAATGGGATGTTCCCGACTGTAAGGCTTTCCCATCCTGCATCAGGGCTTCAATACTAAAAGTATCTACCGCTCCGGCGAAACGCTCATTAATACTTTTTACCCCTTTTATCACAGGCATCGCCATCCATTCTTCTGCAAATTCTGCATACACATTGAGCATTTGCATCGTTTCATCTATTGCTTCCTGAGCGGTTGCATGAGCCGTATGTCCTTCCTGCCACAGAAATTCGGTAGTACGCAAAAACAGCCGGGTACGCATTTCCCATCTGACCACGTTCGCCCACTGGTTGATTAGCAGGGGTAAATCGCGATATGACTGGATCCATGTTTTATAAGTATTCCAGATGATCGTTTCAGACGTGGGACGCACGATCAGTTCTTCATCTAATTTTGCTTCAGGATCAACAATAATTCCGGTTCCGTTGGGATCGTTTTTAAGCCGGTAATGTGTAACGACAGCACATTCCTTGGCAAATCCTTCAATATGAGCCGCTTCTTTACTCAAAAAACTTTTAGGAATAAACAAAGGGAAATAGGCGTTTTGATGCCCGGTTTCTTTGAACATTTTGTCTAACTGGTCGCGCATTTTTTCCCAAAGGGCAAAACCATAAGGTTTGATTACCATACAACCACGCACCGCGCTGTAATCTGCGAGTCCGGCTTTTAAAATCAGGTCATTGTACCATTGGGAATAATCCTGCTCACGACTCGTAATTTCTTTGCTCATTTATCTTTTTTAATTGTGTTTTCTGTATGGTTGGTGACGATGCCAACCATGTCTTTTTTTTGTGACGCTGGTGAAGACATCTAACACCGCTTTTTTTTGTATTGCTAAGCACCAATTACGGCGTAAATACAACTGCTGCTGCTACTTACATCTTTTTACTCATATCTCTTCCGCTGTTTACATTATTTTAACACCGTTCATAAAAACATTCCTTAAATAATCGGGGAATCTTCTTAAATTTACATTAAGATGACTGCAAAAGTAAACCTTCATCCTTAAACTTTTTTAAACTTAAAGCCATGAAAATAAAACATTTGCTTCTTTTTGGCGCTTTGGCTGCTTTTGGCAGTTGTACAACCGCCTATCGCTCCGGCCAGACTCCCGATGATGTTTATTATTCACCGGCGCCAGAGCAAGACAGTTATGTGAGCACTGTAAGTGAAAAAGATCAGAATTCCTACAGTTACAGAAATGATAATGAAGAGAATGACATTCGTAGAGGAATTGAAAATCCGATCTATCGCAATTCTATAACGTTTAGTATGGGATACGGATACAATCCTTATTCACTCTATCCTTATAATGCTTTTAATAACCCGTTCTATTATGATTCTTATGCGTATAGCCCTTATGGTATGAAAGGATTATACAGTCCGTATTATAGTCCTTATATGTATAATGATTTTTCTTTGTACAATCCATATAGTTTTTACAATCCATACAGCTTCTACAATCCATATAACGTTGGCTATGGTTACGGATATAACCCGTATGCTTATTCTCCCATCTTTTTAACAGGGGGAACTACAAACACAAACAGAGGCGTAAGAAAATATAATTTAAACGCTTATGGTCATACCGGTAATTCAGGGGTTCGTGGAAATTTCCGGCCGGATGGAATTGCGCAACCGGGTACATCAGCGCCTGTAAGGAGTGCAACTACAGAAAATGCTGCACCGGTAAGGCGTAGCGGTGTCGGTAACGTGATCAGAAGGGTATTTACTCCATCAGAAAGGAATACTTATAATCCACCAAATAATAATACCCGCGTTTACAGAAACACAGAAAGCAACAGAACTTATAATAACAACAATTATAACCGAACTGAGACTCAGGCTCCGGTAAGATCATTTACGCCGTCCGAAAGTAGTCCATCTTCTTCCGGCAGCAGCAACAGCGCTCCTGTCAGGACTTTCAGAAGATAGAAAATATAAAAAGGGATGATTTTTCATCCCTTTTTCAAAAAACTTTTTTAATCTAATCTTTTTGATTGCAAAATCAGAAAGTCAATCTATTTATTCGTTTACTATGAAGGCAATTTTTTCAATTCTGTTTTTTTCGTTGGCAATATCTATTTCTTATGCACAGGAACCGGCCGATGCACTGCGCTATTCGTACCTGACTCAACCAGGCGGAACTGCGCGCAACCAGGCAATCGGAGGCGCCGGCGGATCTCTTGGAGGAGAATTTACTTCATTGTTTATCAATCCCGCAGGACTTGGATTTTACAAAACAGGAGATTTTGTTGTTACTCCTTCATTTTCTTTGAAAAACTCAAATGCTACGTACCTCGGTAATCCTCAAAGTGCTAAAGACAATAGTTTCAATGTCGGTGCTACCGGTTTTGTATTGTCGTCTCCGTCCAGAAATAATGGCAGCGTAAAAAATTTTTCAATCGGTTTTGGCGTGAACAGGGTAGCGGACTACAACAATCACATATATTATAAAGGGAAAAACAACAACTCTTCCTTTTCAGAAAAATATTTAGAACAGCTCGCAGATGATAAAGTTTCTGATCCAAACGCTGCTGCCAATAATTATCCTGACGGTGCCAGCCTCGCGTTTAACACTTACCTGATCGATCCCGTGTATAATGCGGACAGCATAGTAACAGGATACAGCACTGTTGCCAACCCGGCAAGCGGTCTTACTCAGGAAAACACCATTAATACCACGGGCGGCATTACCGATGCTTCCATTGGAGCAGGTTTGAACGTAAAAGACAAATGGTATTTTGGCGGTTCGCTTTCTTTCCCTTTTCTACGGTATGACCGAAATGCTTCTTACAAAGAAAGCGATGCTTCAGGTAATACAAACAATGATTTTAATTATTTTGAAGCGAATGAAACGTTGACTACAAAGGGTATCGGCGTCAATGGAAAATTTGGTGTGATTTACAAACCGGTTGAACAAGCGAGGATCGGCCTTGCCATTCATACTCCTACCTGGTACCAGCTTACAGATGATTATTCGATTGAAGTAATTACAAATTTGGAGGGCAGAGGCAATTGGCATCAAAGCAATACAGATTTTAGCGATGGTCAGCCGCTTGAAACAAAATACAATCTCACTACCCCGATGAGATTTATTTTAAGTGGTTCCTATTTATTTGCAGTAAATCCGGAAAACGTGCAGAACCAACACGGGTTTGTTACAGCAGATGTCGAGTATGTGAATTATAAAGGGATGTCTTTCAGGGATGTAAATAATGACCAGGACGCAGCGGCTTATTTTAGTTCATTGAATAAAACAATGGACAATCTTTATAAAAACGCTTTCAATGCCCGGCTGGGAGGAGAAATTAAATTCAACACTTTTATGGTGCGGCTTGGCGGCGCTTATTATGGCAATCCTTATCAAAACGAAACATCAAGTGTGATGAAAGTGACCGGCGGAATCGGTTACAGAAACCGTGGCTTTTTCATGGATCTCGCATATGTTTATTCTATGGCTAAAGACATCCATTATCCCTACCTGCTGGAAGATAAACCTAATGCTCCGGCATATTTGAAAAATAATGGAGGAAACATTGTCGCAACAATCGGGTTCAAATTATAGAACTTGGTTTCTTCTTTTATTTTATTCGTGAAAAGTAATTTCAGCAAAAGAACTCTTAAGGAGATTTTCTGTTTATGAGGAATATCAATACAATATTGCCGGGACCATTTTCTGCCTATGAGAGCGTATATGAGGTATGATACTTCTAATATTTATAATAGTCTTTGAGAGTTTTTTGTAATATAGACGATAGCTTTTTAATTTTTACCTATTCGAAAACTCTGCATAAATGAAAAAAGGGGAGAAGCAGTTTTCTCACCCTTTTTTAAAAAATAACAACCAAAAAGTTATTCAAATACAGATCGCATTATTTCTTTTCTGCTGCAACAGCTACAAAATGATCCACATGATTTTTAATTGGTTTCAATGACTGCAAATAGGTATAAATTGAACGAAGGTCTGAAGTATCCATTCCTGCAAACATCGTCCAGGGCATAATCGTATTTACGTCAGTTGCGCCCATTTCAGTAACATTTGCCGGATTTGAATATGTTTTAAACCTTGTTACAAACTGGTCAGCAGTCCAGTTCCCGATTCCTGTTTCCTTATCAGGGGTAATATTGGCAGAATGTACTTCTCCATAGGGCATTTTAAACACGCGTCCACCGGCATAGGCAAGTTCCGGAATGACCTGCCCTTTGTTTACCTGAGTGTGGCATTCCATACAGGCAGCAGAATTGACAAGATATGCACCGTAGTTCAGTGTATCAGATTTTGCCGGTTTTGTTACAAAAGAAGCTTTTACAGGAATGGTGTTGAGAATAAAATTCATTGGAAAATCAACATCGTGGTCAGGGGTCTTATTTTCAATCGGCGGCAAAGTTCTGATATAAGCAATGATATCATAAATGTCTTCTTTGTCCATATGCCCATAATAATGATAAGGCATTACCGGAAAAAGTGCATTACCGTCTTTATCAACACCGGTGGTAATTGCCCTGAAAATTTCTCCGTCAGTCCAGCCTTTAATATTTGCGGGAGTGATGTTCTTTGAATAGAAAGTGCCTGGAAAGCCCATTTTTTGATCAAACAATTCACCACCTTTTCCATTGGTTCCGGGGATCATCGGGCCGGAGAATTTTTTCCAATCGCGGCTAGAGTGGCAATCCATACAGAGTGTTACGTGATTCGCAAGATACTCGCCCTGTTGAACACGTTCCGGTGTCAGCGCAATATGCAGATTCTCCGGATTACCGACACTCGGCAATCCATATTTTACATAAGAAGCAGCAACGACAACCACCAAAACAACGACGATCAAAAGGGTAAATAAAACCTTTTTCATAATAAAAAATTATTGTTTGATAAATAGTTACATACCTGGTCAGTATATGCACATCAGCAGCGATTTTAATTGGATATGTGGCTTTCGAAAAATTCCGGCTTCTCAAACAGTTTTAGTCCTTATCTCATTTCTCATTGCACGGACGCTAAAATTAAATGAAATATTGTTATTTCAAAAGAAAAAAATAAAAAACGGAGATAATTCATTTGATTTTTCTGAGAAATATGAATTATTCGCTCAAGAACACCGTGTATTCTAACAAAAATTCTGATGAATATGTCACTACATTTCTTTTGCAAATATTGATATTCCCTTAAGTGAGTGCCGGAAAAACGGGATTTTTAATTCTATCTGAACAAGGGTATTTTTTGTAACGGTGTTTTAAGATTTTTAAAAATCGCTCAAACATCTCAACTTTGAAGAGTTAAAATCAAAAAAGCTTTATTTATTCTTTTACCGGTATAAAATTTTCCTTTTCTCACAAACGGCCTTAAGATTCTTTGTCAGCTTTACTTTCACAAGAAAACTTTCGCTTTTTTTAATGCTAAAGCTATTTATACTATTTTGTATAAACAGCGAAACGTATTATCTTTGCATACCAATTAAATATAACAATTTCAACTTAAAATAAGGGAATAATGAAAGAAGAATTGGATGTTTTGGAAGAAACCGTGTCGAGAGATTATCAATATGGCTTTGTTACCGATATTGAAACGGATGTAGTTCCAAAAGGCCTGAATGAAAATGTGATCCGGCTCATTTCACAAAAGAAAAACGAACCGGAATGGATGTTGAACTGGCGTCTGAAAGCTTATGCTCATTGGTTGAAAATGGAAGAGCCGGAATGGGCAAATGTGAAATATCCGCCAATTGACTTCCAGGATATTATTTATTATGCGGCGCCAAAGAAAAAGGCTAAAGTAAACGGCCTTGATGAAGTGGATCCTGAATTGCTCAAAACTTTTGATAAACTCGGAATTTCATTGAATGAACAAAAACGGCTGACAGGAGTTGCGGTGGATGTAGTGATGGATAGCGTTTCTGTTGCCACTTCATTTAAGAAGCAGCTTTCAGAAGTAGGCATCATCTTCTGCTCAATAAGCGAGGCGATTCAAAATCATCCGGAACTCGTAAGGAAATATCTGGGTTCTGTAGTACCGATGACGGATAATTATTTTGCGGCCTTAAATTCGGCGGTCTTCACGGATGGCTCGTTTTGTTATATTCCAAAAGGCGTTCGTTGCCCAATGGAATTATCTACTTATTTCCGGATTAACACGGAAAATTCCGGACAATTTGAACGTACATTAATTGTTGCAGAAGATGAATCTTATGTAAGTTACCTTGAAGGTTGCACTGCTCCAAAGCGTGATGAAAATCAATTGCATGCTGCCGTCGTTGAATTGTTTGCCCACAGGAAAGCTGAAATAAAATATTCTACCGTTCAAAACTGGTTTCCGGGAGACGAAAACGGTCAGGGAGGCATTTATAACTTCGTTACCAAGCGCGGAATTTGCATGGGCGATTACTCCAAAATTTCCTGGTCACAGGTAGAAACGGGTTCTGCAATTACCTGGAAATATCCGAGTGTCATTTTGAAAGGGGATAATTCTATTGGTGAATTTTATTCTGTTGCTTTGACCAATCACCACCAGCAGGCTGATACGGGAACGAAGATGCTTCATTTAGGAAAAAATACGCGGAGCCGGATTGTTTCGAAAGGCATTTCTGCCGGGCAGAGCCAGAATAGTTACCGTGGGCTGGTGAGAGCAGGTAAACATGCACTCAACGCGAGAAACTATTCGCAATGTGATTCCTTATTACTTGGCGACAAATGCGGCGCTCATACCTTTCCGTACATCGAATCAAAAAATAAAACGGCGGTCATCGAGCACGAGGCTACTACCTCAAAAATCGGTGAAGATCAGCTTTTTTATTGCCGTCAACGCGGTATTGATACCGAGGCGGCGGTTGCATTGATCGTTACCGGTTTTGCAAAAGAAGTGATGAATCAATTGCCAATGGAATTTGCCGTGGAAGCACAGAAGTTGCTTGCGGTCAGTCTTGAGGGAAGTGTTGGATAAGGAAGAAATATTCAATATTCAATATTCAAGTTGAAGGAAAGAAAATAATTATTAAATTTTATATCAGAAAGAAAATGTTATCAATTAAAGACTTACGGGCATCAGTTGAAGGAAAAGAAATTTTAAAAGGAATAAACCTGGATGTAAATGCAGGCGAAGTTCATGCGATCATGGGGCCGAATGGTTCGGGGAAAAGCACGCTGGCATCGGTTCTTGCAGGAAGAGAAGAATATGAAGTAACCGGAGGTTCTGTTGATTTTTTGGGAAAAGATATTTTGGAGTTATCTCCGGAAGATAGGGCTCGCGAAGGTTTATTTTTAGCTTTTCAATATCCGGTAGAAATCCCGGGCGTGAGCACAACCAATTTCATTAAAACTGCAGTAAACGAAAAAAGAAAATATCACGGACAACCGCCGCTGGATGCCGTTTCTTTTATGAAGCTGATGAAAGAAAAGATGAATCTGGTAGAAATTGACAAATCGTTATTAACCCGTTCTATCAACGAAGGTTTTTCCGGTGGCGAAAAAAAGAAGAATGAGATCTTCCAGATGGCGATGCTGGAGCCAAAGCTGACCATTTTGGATGAAACGGATTCAGGACTTGATATTGATGCATTGAGAATTGTAGCCAATGGTGTAAATAAATTGCGTGATGAAAACCGCGCTATTATAGTAATCACGCATTATCAAAGATTGCTCGATTATCTCCAACCCGATTTTGTGCACGTGCTTTTGAACGGGAAAATTGTAAAGTCAGGAACAAAAGAATTGGCATTGGAACTCGAAGAAAAAGGATATGATTTTATTAAAGATGAGTTTAGTTTGTCAGAAGCGGTTTAGGGTAGATCGGGAGGGGTTTAGAAGTTTTAGAGTGGTTTAGAATTGTTAGAAGGTTTAGGAAGTTGAGCAAACTTCATCAAAAAAATAGCAAATGGAAAAAATAAATTTAGAATATTTAGGACAGAAATTTAATCAGCTTCAGACGATTGATACTGATAATTTGCTGAGCAACGTAAGACGGGAAGGTTTTAATACTTTTAATAAAAAAGGCCTCCCTACTTTTAAAAATGAAGAGTGGAAATACACAAGTGTCAGCGATTTGTTTAAGAAACAATATCATTTGACAGAAGATGAATTAAAACCGGCAATCTCAGCATCACAGGTTGATGAAATTCGTTTGCCCGGTTTTGAAAATGCAAATGAACTGGTTTTTGCAAATGGGAAATATGTACCTGAACTTTCTACCATCCGTTCATCAAAAGCCCAGCTGGTTATTTTGCCTTTGGAGGAAGCGGCGAATGGAATTTATAAAGATTTAGTGAAGGAACACCTTGGAAAAAGTACCCTTTTTATTAATGATGCCATCCATGCTCTTAACACTTCTTTCATTTATGGCGGCGTTTTTATTTATGCAGTAAAAGGACAAATAATTGAAAATCCGGTTTACCTGTATCACATTTCTGATGCAGTTGAAAATCATATTTTATCACAGCCACGAAGCCTGGTATTTGCTGACAGCAGTTCCAAATTACAATTGGTAGAAACATACAAAACGATCGGTTCGATGGATAGTTTTACCAACGAAGTAGTGGAAGTAGCGGTAAAAGCTAATGCGATCCTGGAATATTATAAAATTCAAAACGACGGACCCAACGGCAGCCATGTAGGCACCACACACATTCGCCAGATTGGGAAATGTTATGCGCATACAGTCGTTGTAAGCCTTGATGGAGGAATGATTCGCAATAATACCAACATCATTATGGAAGCTGCGGGCAATGAGGCGCACATGTATGGCTTGTATTTATTAAAGGGAAACAGTCATGTCGATAATCATACTTTGGTTGACAACAGGATGCCCAATTGTTTTAGCAATGAATTGTATAAAGGCGTGATGGACGAAAGGTCAACCGGTGTTTTTAGCGGAAAGATTTTTGTAAGGCCTGATGCGCAAAAAACAAATGCGTACCAGACAAACAATAATATTTTACTGAGCGAAAATGCGACTGTCAATACAAAACCTCAGTTGGAAATTTTTGCTGATGATGTAAAGTGTTCTCATGGTTGCACTGTCGGGAGGCTGGATGAAGAAGCGCTGTTTTATTTAAGAGCGCGTGGCATTTCAAAAGAACATGCACAGGCAATGTTATTGAAAGCATTTGCGGAAAGTATTATTGAACAGATTAAAATAGAATCGCTAAAGAAATATGCAGAGCAGTTGATCGAAGAGAGGCTGAAAGGGGACAACAGCTGAAAACGGACAAAAGCGGAACCCGGAAGGCATTCTTAATTCTTAAACTCTTAATTCTTTATTTCTTGGAAAAAACCACCACGATATCACCCACCTTTGATGTAAACACCATCAGGGAATCTTTTCCGGTTCTGGAAAGGGAAGTGAATAATAAACTTTTGGTTTACCTGGATAATGCCGCCACTTCACAAAAACCGCAGGTAGTCATTGACGCACTCGACTATTATTATTCAAATTATAACGCTAATATTCATCGTGGAATTCATACACTTGCAGAAGAAGCGACTGCGGCTTATGAAGCGACCAGGAATGCAGTAAAAGATTTTATTCATGCAGCATCACCAGAAGAAATCATTTTTACAAGAGGAACTACAGAAGGAATCAACCTGGTTGCTTACACGTGGGGAAGAAAAAATATAAATGCCGGGGATGAAATCATTATTTCTACGATGGAACATCATTCAAACATTGTTCCGTGGCAGATCCTTTGCGAAGAGAAAAAAGCAGTTTTAAAAGTGATTCCGATTAGTGATGAAGGTGAATTGCTGATGGATGAATATAAAAAGTTACTTTCTCTAAAAACAAAACTGGTTTCCATTGTGCATGTCTCGAATGCATTGGGAACGATCAACCCGGTGAAGGAAGTTATTGATCTGGCGCATCAAAATGGCGCTTACGTTTTGGTAGATGGCGCGCAATCTACTGTTCATCTTGATATCGATGTACAGGATATGGATTGTGATTTTTTTGCTTTTTCAGGGCACAAAGTTTATGGACCTACCGGGGCAGGAGTTCTTTATGGGAAGAAAAAAATCCTGGAAGAAATGCCGGTATTTATGGGTGGAGGAGAAATGATCAAAGAAGTGTCTTTTGAAAAAACGACTTATGCTAATTTGCCTTATAAATATGAAGCCGGTACTCCGAATATCGCTGATACGATTGCTTTGAAAGTGGCTTTGGATTTTATAACAGAAACTGGAAAGCAGCTAATAAGGAACCATGAAAATAATTTGTTGAAATATGCAACAGAGCAAATGCAATCTATTCCTGGTTTGCGTATCATTGGCAATGCAAAAAATAAAGTAAGCGTTATTTCTTTTATCATCAAAAACATTCATCCGCAGGATGTTGGTGTATTATTAGACAACCAGGGAATCGCCGTAAGAACCGGTCACCACTGCACTCAGCCCTTAATGAACCGTTTTCAAATTCCCGGAACTGTACGTGCCTCTTTTGCTATGTATAATACAAAAGAAGAAGTGGACAGGTTGATTTCAGGGATTCAAAAATCCATAAAAATGCTTTCGTAAAAAATGAGCGAATACAAGACGATAAAAGAAAGAGAGGAAGAGATCACAGATGAATTTTCTTTGTTTGATAGCTGGGAAGAAAAATATGAATACATCATTGATCTTGGTAAAAGGTTGGAACCATTAGAGGAAAAATACAAGGTGGAAGAAAACATTATAAAAGGTTGTCAGTCCACTGTTTGGCTCACTTCTCATTATAAAAATGGAAAAGTTTTTTATAAAGCGGACAGCGATGCCATTATTGTGAAAGGTCTGATCAGCATGTTGATCAAAGTTTTATCGGGACACAAGCCGGATGAAATTTTAAATGCGAAACTGGATTTTATCAGAGACATCGGGATGATGACTCATTTAGCGCAAACCCGCTCTAATGGACTGCTTTCAATGATAAAGCAAATTAAACATTACGCGTTGGCTTATAAATCAGCGGACGCGGCATAAATAAAAAAATATGGAAACAGAAGAATTAAAAGAGACAGTGATTGCAGCATTGCATGAAATTTACGATCCTGAAATTCCTGTTGATATTTATGAATTGGGATTGATCTATGAGGTTGAAATTTTGCCAATCAATAATGTTCAGATCGTAATGACCCTTACTGCGCCAAGCTGTCCTTCTGCACAGGAATTACCGGTGGAAGTAGAAGACAAGGTAAGAGCGATAGATGGGGTAAATGACGTCCATGTTTCTGTAGTATGGGATCCGCCGTGGGACAGGAGTATGATGAGCGAAGTCGCCATGCTCGAATTAGGGTTTATGTAATTTCGGGTTCGCAGTTGAAGGTTCAAAGCCGTTAAAAGTTACTATTCGTGTAATTTGTGTTTAAGAAGATTCATGTTAATCAAAAATTAATTCATCATGAAAATCACGTCACAGGAAGAATATGGTTTACGAATATTGCTTCGCATTGCACGATGCCATGACGAAGATAGTATGAGCATCCAGGCGTTGAGCGTCGCTGAAGGATTGTCT
>Ga0134125_10007572_pt1 | contig 12248 bp, 12 predicted proteins | sample KB31751_FD_96464 | JGI IMG/M metagenome (GOLD analysis project Ga0134125, IMG submission 96464) | Terrestrial soil microbial communities with excess Nitrogen fertilizer from Kellogg Biological Station, Michigan, USA - KB3-175-1 | ecosystem: Environmental > Terrestrial > Soil > Unclassified ... | reverse complement strand
TATTAATCTGTTATATAAGTTTTTATGTCAGGCTAAATGTACAATGTATCATCAAAATGCTAATGTTTATAAAGTGTTATCCATCTAACATATCGTAATAATTTGTGTTTTCATTCATGCTCTGACATGTCTCCCTGTTTTGTTGCAATTTTTACTATTGCGAAAGAACGTAGAAGCGTCTATCATTGAGGTAATCATCGCTTATTTCAGGAGGGAAAAATGAATCAAGCTGAACTCGAAAAAATAGTAGTACTGGCCGAGCAGGCCAGCGCGAAAGTTACAGACTCCACTCTTAAGGAGCAGACGTACAGGATTGTGCTAACGGAATTGCTCAGGCAAGGCTCCAGCGGCTCGGCCGGAACCGTTCATGCCGACGACCGGCGACAGCAAGCTCCGGCCGCGAAAACTACCGTGAAAAGTGATACGCCTGCGGCCAAAATCGCGGCATGGGTCGGGATTGATGAGGCGGCGTTGGCAGAGATCTTTGAATTCGGCGAAAGCGGTGTCGGCGTACATCTTCCCCATACGGTCTTACCAAAAAAAGCAGCCGACGCACAGCGGCTCTTGGCACACATAAAATTAGCAGCCGACAAAATTGGATACGACACGGACGAGGTGGCATCGCGAGATATGATTGCCATGTTCGACGATCACGGCTGTAAAGATGCCAATGTTGCTAAAAACCTCAAAACCTCGGAGTACATCATTACAAAGGGGGGCAGAGGGACGATGAAAGGCTACAAATTACGCTATACCGGCATGAGCGAAGCCCTTTCGGAGATTCAGGATGTCCTCGGTGGCGGCCTCTAAGTCCAGGCTGGACATAATAGCCGACAACGTTCGGTCGGCGCTAGCGACGCAGTCAGTGCCAATCGAACTTCAAGATGCCTTGGTAGATGCCGTAAGGACAATGTCCAAGCTGTATATTCAGAATGATTTGCGACCATCTGAGCTCAACGCCGGAGATTTTATAGAAGCTGTCGTACGAATCTTGCAGTGGTTGGCGACGGGCAAATACACCCCACTGCGTCGCTCTCTACCAGCAATGCCGACATGGGTGGAGAACATGGAAAAATCCAGTTTGAACGATGGTTTAAGGATTGTCGTACCGAAACTTATTAACGCGATGTACTCGGTTCGTAGCCGACGCGGCGTCAGCCATATTGCGGGTGAAGTTTCTGCCAACAAGGTCGATGCCATGCTACTGTTAACGAATAGCAGGTGGGTGTTAGCTGAATTTGTAAGACTGTACCATCGAGTGGCCGACCACGACGAGGCTCAGCGCGCGGTCGACCTTCTAGCGCTCGCCGAAACACCCATTATCGAAGATTTTGACGGTACGAGCCGGGTAATTACGGGGAAAACTCTCCCCATTCCTAGCCAGTTACTGTTACTACTCATGAACTCACCGGGCTCCGAACTGGCTTTTGAAGACATGCTTGCCTCCATTAAAGGACGTTCCGCTGCCATTAAACAAGCTGCGCGCCGGCTAGATACAAGGAATTTAGTACACATTTTTGACGACCAACGTATTAGGCTCACGGGGCTAGGAAGAACAGAGGCGACAAAACTACTGGAACAACTACAGCTATCTTAATAAAAGCAATCTAAGGAGTAAAGGCATGAGTGTATCTATAAAACTGATGGGCGAGGGACTAGATTTTACAGGAGAGGTAACATTATTTCAGGCCGCGCAAATCATGGCAGCAATCGCTAAGCCGGATGAGGTTTCAGGAGAGTCGCTCCCGGCTCCAACTCAGAAGCCGCCTGTTTTAGGTGAAGTCGTCGGCGGCTCAGAATATGACTCACCGCGGCAAGCTATCGACGCCCTAAAAGCTAATACAAACCCCAAGAAAATCGTGGCTATCGCGTTATACCTTGGAGCAACGAGTCAAAACGGCAAGACTTTGACTACTGACGATGTCATCGCAGAATTCGCAAAAGCGGGTGAGCCTACCCCCACTCATATAGCACGGGATATGAAAAAGGCGGTTACCGCCGGTCATATTTACTTTGAAAATAAAAATGAGTTTCGTCTACTGGCAAAAACTGACTCCATTCCAGAAAGTGGTTTCACTTCAGTAAAGCAAAAAGGTTCATCATCAAGTCCTAAGCCCACTGGTAAATCAGCCCCGAAGCCAACAGTTCGCTCAGAGATTGCCACTATGCCGATTATTACGACACTGGACGGCCATAAGGACTACTTCAGCATAACGAAGCGATCGGATCAAATCCTATGGATACTAAAATACGCACAATCAGTGGCACCTAATGGATTAAATCGAGCAGAGATTACATATCTTTCGTCGCAAATAGGAGGCGATATAACGTCACGAATTTTCTCATCAACTAACGCGTCCAACGTTAAAAACGGATTCATATCGTCAACCGGTATGGTGATAGCGTTAACGGCAAAAGGAGAAAAATATATGAAAGAGGAAATAGCAGATATTAAAAAATGAGGTCAAGATAAGTTAGTGGCCTGTGTCGGGGTATAGCTCAGTTGGTTAGAGCGCATGCATGTGGAGCATGAGGTCAAGGGTTCGAATCCCTTTGCCCCGACAGAATTCACTAATGGTTAAACGCTTGTCTGCGAGTCTATTGATTAGATTTTATACTTGGACTTATACTTGTCATAGGGTTCACGCAGCAGTGTCCGCCACCTCTTGAATTCATCAAGGATGGGTTTAAAGATTTCCTTGCGGGCACCTCCATTTATCACTGGTTGCGTGCGTATACAGCGTACGTGAAGTGGAAACCGTTCTGTTCGCGATGCTTGCTCTGACTGGTGAGCTTGAAAGATTGCTCATACTCAGGAAAAAGTTGGTCACAGCGGAAATCGGCGTCGATGAGTGTCAGGTACAGTTCGTCGGCCTTGCCGAGTGCCATGACTTCCTCAAAGACTTTGGCACCACCGGCCACCCACAGGTCCTTATCACTGAAACCTTCCAGGAATTTTGCGAGGTCATGCACAATCTCCGCGCCTTCGATCGGAGCATCTTCATGCGTCAAAACGTAGTTGTGGCGGTCGCGGAGCGGCCGAGCGTGGTAGGTTTCACGAAAGGTCGTGCCGCCGGTCAGTACATGACCGCCGTGCGTCTTGGTCTGCTCGGTAAAGAACCTCTCGTCTTCGGGGATATACCACGGCATGCCACCGCGCTTGGCGAGGCCACGTTTACGATCGATGGCGGCGATCAGACGGATCATCTAAGCACATTATTCCGTATCTGGTTCAGTAAGTAAAACGAGCCGGTGATAAGGCAGATTTTCTCCGGCGATGCCAGCAATGTATCATAGGCTTCGCGCAGATTGGGGATGACCGTCACCTGCTCGAAACCTGCCTCGCGGATAGCTTTGCCGAGTTCCTCCGGATCCATGGACCGGACCAATGAATCCTGCGAGGTTTCGAAGGCAGTGGCGATAATCCGGCCGGCGAACGGTATGAGCAACGGAATGAGATCGTGATAGTCTTTGGTGTCACGGAGGCTGAGCAACACGGCAGGTTTCTCGCCGGGATAGAGACGATGAAAACTATTGATGAAGGTGGTTATCTTCTGATTATTATGGGCGCCGTCCATAATCAAGGTCTTGCCATCGACCTCTTTGATGTCCATCCGGCCGGGGACTTGGATCGCCTGCGCTTTCAATAATACTTGACGTGTTAAGTGTTTCAAGCCGTCGCGCTTTTCAAGGTGACGATAGGTTGCGAACGCCAACAGCCAGTTCCGTTGTTGATACTCAGCCATATCGCTTAGGTCGGCCTGCCAGATGCGGCGCTCGGCATGTTCGTCAAGCAGGTGCAGATGGGCCTGTTGCTCTTTGACACGCTTGCGGATGCTGCGCATGATGTCGACGGACTGTTTGTACATGAAGACCTGGTTGTGATCATGAATGATGCCGGCCTTCTGGGCTGCAATCTCGCTTAATGTATTACCAAGCACATGCATATGGTCGAAGCCGATGTCGGTAATGATGCAGACTTTGTCGCTACGACGGGCAACGTTGCTGGCATCATACATACCACCCAGACCCGTCTCCAATACCACATAGTCCACTTCGTGGCGGGCAAAGATCCAGAATGCGAAAGCAGCGAGCAGCTCGAAGTAGGATGGCGACTGTGATTTTGCAATGTCTTCCACGATGTCCAGATAATCGCCGAGCTCCTTGCAGAAGACTGCTTCAGGTAATGGTTTGCCGTCAATCTGGACCCGCTCATTGATGCTGTCGACGTGTGGCGAGACTGTCAGACCGACCTTCTTGCCGGCAGCCCGGAGCAGCTCGGCCGTGTAGTACGAGGTGGAAGTCTTGCCGCTGGTGCCGGCCAAATGCACGATACGCAGTTTCTCGTGCGGGTTACCAAGCGGCTTGAGCAAAGCGTGGACACGCTCCAGTTTCAGGTCGTCATCAAACAGCCTTGAGGTCTTTGCGATATACGGTGCAAGGGCATCATTAACTTCTCTCAGATTGCGAATGATCACAGTCGTCTGCCTTCTCTGTTACCATATTAGTTATCATAGTATACGACACTATGCGCCCGTAGCTCAGCGGATTAGAGCACCTGTCTTCGGAACAGGGGGTCGGGGGTTCGAATCCCTCCGGGCGTACCACATGATCTTAGTTATTTTGCAGCAGTTCTGCCAAGGCGTCATGGGCTAGCCGGAAGGCGTTCGGGTCGGCTTGGGCGGACAGGGTTTCGGGGTCCACGAACATCGTCAGGCTCGGGCTGTCGCCGTTCCTGGCGATACCGTGATCCTCGATGCCGGCTTCTAGGAAGACGTGACCGACACGACCGATGACATCGTAACTCAAAGGGTTTCGATCAGCCAGTCCCTCGCCGACGATGTGGACCGAGCCTTCTGGGCGGATTGCCGTTCGGTTCAGGCCGACATGCCCCTGGCTGTCAGCGATCGCTTCCAGCGCCGCCTGGTGATCACCGGCCGCGAACCAGGTGATGTCCTCCGTAGCGGTGGTGATGGACTCATACGGCACGCCGAGGGCCTGCATATATTCAAAGACGGCTTCGGTACCGCCGACCTGCTCGTTCAGTAAGGGGTTGGTGAGCGCCATGCTGACCAGCTCCAGCCTGCCGGTCACAGCAGCCAGCGGGGAATCCTGCCAGTCGCGGTCATCACTGAGACGCGTGCCCCGGTTGCCGGGCCGGCCGAAGGCGTTGCAGATGACGGTCTCAACACCTGAGCCACGTAGGTAAACGAACGACTCGGCCGCCAGGACGGCATAGCCGCCCAGAACCAGTTCGTGTCCCTCGCGGTAGGTGATCCGGTCGCGTACGGTGCTGTTCTCCACGGTGTCGGGTGGGCCGGAGTGCCAGCCGTCCTGATCGCTGAAATTGTAGTAATGCGGGGAGTGGAGCGCTCGGGCAATCAGGGCGCCGGTAGTGTCGGAACTATTGCGACCAAGGGTTCTGATACGACCATCAGGGTCGGACCCATAGAATCCCGGCACGATGTATTGCCGACGGGGTTGGAAGCGACCTTGGATAGCTTCGACCGAGCTGGCCAGATCGACCTTCCCTTCTCTGTCAAGCCGGACGACTTCGGCGGCATCGACGAACTCACGGCCACTGTAAGCGGCATACATCCGGGCACTCCAGTATTCGCCGAGGGCTTCCAGCGCGTGTCCTTCTGTTTGCCAGCGCTCATAGTCCTGAGGCATGTCCGCGAGTACGATCTCCGGACCGACCAACGCCTCCCCTTTTGGTCCGAAAAGCCGTCTGGCTATGTGCGCGAAGCGTTCCTGGGCCGCCGGCAATCCGCCGCCGTTCAAAAGCGCGGTCGTCAGTTTCTCCGGAAAATCGGCTTCGCGTCCGGGTGCTGAGATAACCATGATCCGTACCTGGTTATCAGGATGGCTGTCCTGCTGGAAGATGATTTCGGGGTGGGCAGCAGCCGTGCCGCCGTATTTGGCGACGTCGGGTCGATATATCTCGTGTATTGGCATGGTGGTAACTCCTTACTTGTTTGTTACCTGATGCCCTACGGCAGCTCCTTCCCCGGTAAAGAAAAGAGCCCCGCGGTTGGGGCTCTTCAGGATACGTTGAAAAGCGCCAACCGGCTAGGGCTGTCGCTTCTTGGTCTCTGAGCTGGTGGGATTACCAGAGAAGCTCATGGTCACGTATTAAACCATATGGCAAACATAGCGGTCAAGCTGGCTGGTATGATGAGGGTATGAAGATCTTGGTGATCGGAGCGAGCAGGGGTCTGGGGCGGCAGGTTGTCATGGCCGCGCTCGAAGATGGTCATATCGTGACTGCTTTCGCACGCCATCCAGAACGACTGGATATGCACCATCCCCGGCTGCAGCTAAAGGCCGGTAATGTACTCGAAGCGGCAAGTTTGGAGCGAGTAATGCGTGGGCAACAAGCTGTGATCTGCACGCTCGGCCTGCCGACACGGCAGGCAATGGGTCCCCCGTTTGCCAGGCGCAGTTATGTCTTGTCGACGGGCACAGAAAACATCATCAAGGCCATGGAGCACGGTAAGGTACGTCGGCTGGTTTGCGTGACAGCCATCGGGACCGGTGACAGCGTGCGGCAATGCACCCTCGCTACCAAGCTGACACTGCGTTATGGTTTACATTGGTTGTTCCGCGAGAAAGACAGGCAGGAAACGATCATAGATCATAGCGACCTGGACTGGACAGTCGTACGGCCCACGGCACTGACTAACGGCCGGCGTGGCGGCCACGTCATCAGCAAAGATGTGCGTTCCGGTGTACTGACGCATATCTCACGGGCGGACGTTGCGGCATGGATAGTGAGGAGTATCGACCAGTCGACAGACTACCAGAAGGCTGTGACCCTATCTTACCCACCCCGCTTGGGCGACAGCTTGCGTTGGCTTCGCGATTACTTGTCGGCCTGAGACGCTTTCCTATATACTAAAGATGAACGTGAGGACAGATAAAAAATCGGCTAAGGCTGACCGGCTCGACCCGGACGTGCGCTTCCTGCTTGCCAACGAGCGGACCCTGCTAGCGTGGATCAGGACGGCACTGGCTGTCATCGCCGGCGGCGTCGCCTTATCTCAGATCGGCAGTGGTATGGCTCATACCGTGATCGGAGTGGTGGCAATCCTACTGGGTGGCTTCATGTCGGTCATCGGCTATTTGCGGTTCAGGGCTGCTGACGAAGCTATTCACCGCGGTGAATTACCATTGGTGGGGAATGAGCCTGTCATGCAGGCGGGCGGTATCGCCGTCATCGCCGTGGCGCTGGTCGTCACCCGCTTGCTTGGCGTTTGGTAGCCGGTCTGGCGAGTGTGCTACCATAAGTATGCTTTAACAATTTAATCCTGTGGGTGGCGTGAAATTCGCCAATCGGACGTATAGCCGTCGACCGGTGCTCTTCAGCACCGGATGACCATGTGCAATTCATGGGCCGACCGTATAGTCGGGACCTCGGTGTGGACCGGGGTGCTGCCGGAAAGGGCAGCAGAAAGGGAAATCATGAAATATAGTAAATACGGCTCCGCCGCAGTGGTGGTGGCGGCCTTGTTATGGAGCGTCGACGGACTGCTCCGGCGGCACCTTTATACCTTGCCGGCACCGGTCATCGTCTTCTGGGAACACACCTTCGGCCTCCTGGTGATGCTGCCGTTCATATTGGCGACCTGGCGGGCCTTCAAACAGCTGACGCGGCGGCAATGGTTGGCAATTACCGTCGTATCGTTGTTGTCCGGTGCAGCAGCAACCATCCTTTATACGGCAGCTTTGGGACGTATTCAATACATACCGTTTTCAGTCGTAATCCTCTTGCAGCAGTTGAATCCGATCTTCGCGATTGCGGCTTCGGCGGTCTTGCTGCGCGAGCCGCTGACCCGGCGTTTTGCGGCCTTAAGCATCATCGCCTTGGCCGCGGCATACTTCACCGCCTTCCCGCATGGCGGTATCAACTTTTCTACCGGCACCGGTACAGCCATCGCTGCATTGTTCGCGATAGGCGCGGCGGCAGGTTGGGGTATATCGACAGCCTTTTCCAAATATGCCTTGGAAGGCACTTCGTCGTTCCACATTACGGCGGCCCGGTTCGGCATCACGCCATTCTTCGCGCTCTTCTTCGCCTTCGCGTCCGGCAGTGCCAAGGATATCGGCCACATCACGCTTAACCAATTTGCCTACCTAGTGGCAATCACGTTCTCGACCGGACTGATGGCGTTAATGATCTACTACTTCGGATTAAAGCGCGTCAAGGCTTCACGGTCAGCGATCTTGGAACTGGCCTGGCCAGCTTCTTCGGTGGCGGTCGGCTACATCTGGCTGCACCAGGGTCTGACAGCTATCCAAGTGCTAGCCGCGTTGGTACTGGTCGGAGCCATCTACCTGATCGCACGGGACACACGTGACGTTGAGACACCCGTTGATGCGTCGCCAGGGGTGGCCAAACGACCCAAGGTACGTCCAGGCCAAACGGCTGCAAGCGCCGCAAAATAGCCGTTTACAGCCGACGTACAGGTGAACCTGTATAATGGTTGCAATGAATGTGACCATCATCGGGACGGGCTACGTCGGCCTGGTGACCGGCTGCTGTCTGGCGGATAGCGGCAATCAGGTAGTGTGCGTAGATAATAACGCCGAGAAGGTGGTCGACCTGCAGGCCGGCCGAATGCCGATCTATGAACCCGGGCTGGAAAAGATCATGCAGCAGAATACCGAAGCGGGGCGTTTGCGGTTTACGACTGATCTGGCCGAGGGTGTGCGTGATGCCGATGCAATCTTCCTAGCCCTGCCTACCCCACCGAACGGCGATGGCTCCGCAGATCTATCGGCCGTGCTAACGGTTGCCGACGAGCTGGGCAAACACCTCCCTGGTAAATATTGCGTCGTCATAAATAAGAGCACGGTGCCGGTCGGCACGGCTAAGGCCGTCAGACAAGCTATCGCGGCCGAGGCGAAATCAGAGTTCGATGTTGCCTCCAATCCTGAATTCCTGCGCGAAGGATTAGCCGTCAAAGACTTCAAAGAGCCTGAACGCGTGGTCGTGGGCGTCTCCAGCAAAGAAGCCGAAGCGGTCATGCGCGAACTTTACGAGCCGTTCGTCAACGAAGAACGGCCACTCTACATCACCGATCCGGTCACGGCCGAGCTGACCAAATACGCCGCTAATGCCTTCCTGGTGACCAAAATCAGCTTCATGAATGAGATGTCACATCTGACCGAGCAGATGGGTGCCGACATCGATATGCTGCGCCAGGCCATCGGTTCTGACAGTCGCATCGGCCATAAATTCCTGTATCCGGGAATTGGGGCCGGCGGCAGTTGTTTCCCGAAGGATGTGCGCGCCCTCAAACACATGGCCGACACACATGGATATGACTTCAAACTCCTGAAGGCGGCCATGTCCATCAATGATCAACAGCAGCATGTGCTGGCGGATCGGGTGCTGGAACATTTCGACGGCGATATAAAAGGCAGGACATTCGCGCTCTGGGGGTTGGCTTTCAAGCCTAATACCGACGATATCCGGGAAGCGCCGGCCCTGACGATCATCGATACGCTACTGAAGCACGGGGCGAAAGTCACGGCTTATGACCCTGAAGCCGGTGGCCACGTCCGGCAGCGTTATCATGACGATGAACGGGTTGTAATCATGGACGACAAACATGAAACGCTCATCGGCAAACCGGCCGGTCTGTTAATTGCTACCGAGTGGCCGGAATTCAAAGAAGTCGATCTGGCCAGTATCGCCGCTAGCTTGGAGCAACCGCTTATCTTCGACGGGCGCAATATTTTCAAGCCGGCAGACATGCAAAAGGCCGGTTTTACCTACTACAGCGTGGGTCGCCGGCCCGTCTTTGCTACTTCTTAGGTGGTTTTTGAGTAGGCTTGGCCGTATGGGCGGCCATGGCGTGAAGGTTCTGTAACATTTTTTCGATAGTCATAAAATTCTTTTTCTTTCTTATCAATAGCTACCACCAGGAGTATGGTCTCCTTGGCCTTTAAGTGTCTGTAAGAAATCTAACAATAAGCACGTTAGGATGCCGAAGGGGGTAGCAGCTTGGTACTGCCGACGTAGCGTGCGTGTAGCATGGCACGCTGCAAGGTACTCAACACCTTGTCCGCTTGCTCGTAACTTAAACCCACTTTGGCGACGGAGGTACGCTGATCAGGGCCGGTCGCCTGTGTGAAGCTCAGCGTCATACCGGATTCGTTGCAGACGATATCCAAGCCGTCGCTATAGATAGCACGGGTGTCGAAACCGATTAACATGACCACGTTCTTACCATTGAACTGCTCCATATCCGGCTTGAGCCGATCCGGCAAGTCGGTGTCATAAGCGGCCAGTTCCCATAACTGGACAGCTTCACGGTCAGCAACGCCGAAGTGACTGATAAGGAGCAAGAGGATATCCTCGGCCGGACGCTCGACACCGGCCTCGATCCGCTTCAGACGCTCCTCTTCTATCTCTACGGCACCCGATACTTCCTGAAGACTCTGATGCGATTGCTCGCGGACGTATTTCAGGTGGTTGCCGAGTGTTTTATAGGGAGCGTAGGGTTCGTTCATACCCCTTCATAATAAGCCCTGCCATGGGCGCAGTGCAAGCGTAAGCCGTGAGGGCATAACTGTTATAATCAGGTGCATGAACATCTTGGAAAACGTCTCGTTGACGGCATACTCCACCATGGGCCTGGGCGGCACAGCCGCCTACCTCACGGAAGTCACCACGCGCATGGAGGTCCTGGAGGCCCTGAGCTGGGCAGGTGAGCGCAAGCTGCCGGCGGTGATGATCGGCGGCGGCAGCAACATCGTCTGGAGCGACGACGGTTTCCCCGGCCTGGTTCTGGTCGACAAGATCATGGGCTATGAGGTATTCGAGGAAGACGAGACAAACGTCTATCTGACGCTTGGGAGCGGTGAACCTTGGGACGCTGTGGTGGAGCGCAGTGTGACGGCCGGACTGACTGGTATCGAAGCGCTCAGCCTGATCCCTGGCACGGCCGGCGCCACGCCGATCCAGAATGTCGGCGGTTACGGACAAGAAATCTCCCAGACATTGACGACGGTCGAAGCCTTCGATACGCAAGCCGGCGACTTCGTGGTACTGCCCGGAACCGACTGTGGTTTCTCCTACCGCAACAGTCGCTTCAAGGGTGAGGATCACGGGCGTTTCTTTATTACTGGCCTGACGCTGCATCTGCGCAAAGGCAACCCTTCCCCGCCCTTCTACAGCAGCGTGGAGGCATATCTGGAAGAACATGAGGTCAAGGAATACACGCCGGCCGTAATCCGCGATGCTGTCATTGCCATCCGCACCAGTAAGCTGCCCGATCCCGCTTTGGTGCACAACACCGGTTCGTTCTTCGCCAATCCCATCATCAGTGAAACGCAGCTGTTCGATCTGCAACAGCGGTTCGAGAACCTGCCGCATTGGCCTGTCGAGGGCGGTAAAGCCAAATTATCGGCTGCCTGGCTGATCGCCGAGGCCGGATTCAAGGATTATCATGATCAGGAGACCGGCATGGCCACTTGGCCGCGGCAGCCACTCGTACTCGTGAACGAGAAGGCCAAATCGACTGCTGACCTATTGAAATTCAAGCAGAAGATCATCGACGCCGTGAAGACGAAGTTCAGCATCACCCTGGAACAGGAACCGGAACTTATCGCTTGGCAGCCGGAGCGCCCGGCAACGGAAACCGCTTAGCCAGATCCAGGATTTCCTCACGGATGGTCTGAAGCTTGGCATCGTCGTCTTTCGCAGTGATGGCCCGGTCGATCCATTCGGCGACCTGGTCCATCTCGTTTTCTTTCATGCCACGGGTGGTTAGGGCAGGCGTACCTAGTCGGATTCCAGACGGATCAAACGGCGTACGCGGATCGAACGGTACGGTGTTCTTGTTGACGGTGATACCGGCCTTGCCGAGCGCTCGTTCAGCCTCGGCGCCGCTGACCTTCTTATTGGTGAGGTCGATCAACAACAGGTGGTTGTCGGTACCGCCGGTGACCAGCTCATAACCCTTGCCGTTCAACTGTCCGGCCAGACGTTTGGCGTTCTTGACGATCTGTTTGCCGTATTCCTTGAACTGCGACGTAGCTGCTTCACGCAGAGCCACGGCGATGGCAGCGGTCTGGTGGTTGTGGGGTCCGCCCTGCAAACCGGGGATAATGGCCCGATCTATAAGCGTTGGCAGGTTTTCACGGGTGCGCGGTACCTGCTTGAGCGGATTGGAAGGATTGCCGTTGCACAGGATGAGCGCGCCACGCGGGCCACGCAGGGTCTTATGGGTGGTGGT
>Ga0134125_10007571_pt1 | contig 12248 bp, 4 predicted proteins | sample KB31751_FD_96464 | JGI IMG/M metagenome (GOLD analysis project Ga0134125, IMG submission 96464) | Terrestrial soil microbial communities with excess Nitrogen fertilizer from Kellogg Biological Station, Michigan, USA - KB3-175-1 | ecosystem: Environmental > Terrestrial > Soil > Unclassified ... | reverse complement strand
GGCCGACGCCAGCAGTTATCTGCCGGGTGCTGAAGCGGAAGTGCATTTCCACGTGACTAATCAAAAAGGCCAGGGCGTCAGCGCTGCGCTGGGGCTAGAGGTTGTGGATCAGGCGGTGTTTGCGCTGGCGGAAAAACAGCCGGGTTTCGCCAAGGTCTTTTTCTATTTGGAACAGGAATTGATGAAGCCGCACTACGAGATTCATTCGCTCTCTTCGGAGCAGGTTATCGAGCCGGCGGAAGGCGAGTCCGACGAGTCTCACGATCGCGCTGCCCGGGCGTTATTTGCCGCAGCGGAAATGGTTACGGCGCACACGCTCGAAAGCGAGGCCGGGCGCGCCCTGCCGGAGACGGAAAAAGCCGATGCCATGGCTCGATACTACGATGCGCTGCTCGACTACGTTCGCGGGCTTGTGGCCAAGATGACTGATTTGCATAGCGAGAAGCATCTGCTTCTGGCTTTTAAAGAACTGAAAGATTCGGACGGACGCACACCACATGACGCGTGGGACACAGAACTTCATATTGAAGCTGCGCCGTGGCGGAATGGAGACCACCATTTCTATCGGGTAACCAGCGCAGGTCCTGACCGCACGTTTGGCACTGCGGACGATCTTACGCTGTGGCTGGAGCCTAAAACTGCATTGGTGTCCAGTCACCCGCAATGGAGTGGCTCGTGGCCGCCCGAAAATACGATCACGATGCGGATGGAGCATGACATCGGCCCCGAAAATGGCCTTGCCGAAATCGCTGGTGTGGTCAAGGACGTGAGCGGCGCAGTGGTTCCGGGCGCTCGGGTGCAGATTCAGCGCATAGAAGATAAACGCAGCCGAAATACAATTGCCGCCGCGACAGGGAAGTTCTCTTTCGCGGCATTGCCTCCGGGACGCTACAGGGTGCAGGTCGAGTTGGCTGGATTCAGAACCAGCGTTCGAGTGATTTCTCTCGTTGCCCGGGATCGCGGAATTCTTTCCGCGACACTGCAGGTTGGCACTGTTAGTGAAACGGTGGAAGTTACAGGGCAGGCGATTCAAGTGATGGCGAATAATGCGGCAGTCACCATGGTTGCCCCCCGGGCGCTGAACGGTCGCAATGTAATGGAACTCTCGGAACTGCAAAGCGTTAAGAAAACCGGGAACGAGGAGAGGGCGAAAGATGAGTCAAGCGCGCCCGGCGGTCATGTGCGAAGTTACTTCCCTGAAGCCCTGTACATCAATCCCGAGATACTTACCAACGGGGATGGCAGGGCGAGCATCACGATCCCGCTAGCCGATTCGATTACGACTTGGCGCATGGCGATGCTGGCCTCCACGCAAACGGGCGCGCTGGGAACCGGAACTTCGGAGCTGAAGGTCTTCCAGGATTTTTTTGTAGATATCGATCTTCCCGTGACCCTGACGCAAGGAGATATGGTCTCGATACCCGTCGCTGTGTACAACTATGCAGCCCATTCCGGCGACGTGGATTTGAAACTGGAGCCGGGAGATTGGTTTTCGCTGGAAGGAGCGGACGAGCGCAGCGTCTCGGTCGGCGCTGGGCAGGTAGGCGCAACCCAATTCACCATCGTGGCGGAGAAGATCGGCAAATTCAAACTCACGTTGAGCGGCCACATGAAAGGCGGCTCGCAGCGCGAAGACACGGTGGTGCGCGAAATTGAAGTCGTGCCCAATGGAGAGGCCAAGGAGATTGTCTTCAACGGACAGTTGGATTCGTCGGCGCGTCACGCCGTGCGTTTCCCTGAAACTTCCATCCCGGATGCAAGCAAGATTTTTGTCCGGCTCTACCCCGGGCCATTGAGTCAGGTGATCGAGGGGATGGACAGTATCCTGCGCATGCCCTTCGGCTGCTTCGAGCAGACCTCGTCAGCCACCTATCCGAACGTGCTGGCGCTCGATTACATGAAGCGGACAAAAAAGCTGACGCCAGAAATTCACGCGAAGGCCGAAGGCTTCGTCGCAACCGGCTATCAACGGCTCTTGACCTTCGAGGTTCCGGGAGGCGGATTCTCATGGTTCGGCAGCGCCCCGGCCAACAAGATTCTGACCGCATATGGATTAATGGAATTCCACGACATGGCGAAGGTTTATGACGTAGACCCGCAAGTGATTGCGCGCACCAGCGACTGGCTGGTGAGTCAGCAGCAGCCCGATGGAAGCTGGAAGCCCGACACGCAGTTCATCAACGAAGGCGCGACGAACCGCTTCAACGCGGATGTGGTGCGCATCACCGCGTACATTGCATGGGCGCTCGAATCGGCCGATTACAAAGGACCGGCGATTGAGAAGGCCGTGCAGTTTGTCGAGAAACATTTGGACGGCAAGATGGACGCCTACACTCTCGCGGTAGTTGCGAACTTAGCAGTGGAAAATGGCAAAGACTCGGAATTCGCGAGGCGGGCCCTGGAAATGTTAAGGGACGCGGCAACGGAAAAGGGCGACTTCGTATGGTGGTCGGCCGACGAAACCAGTGTCTATGCCACTGGCGAAAGCGCGGCCGTCGAGACGACAGGGCTTGCACTGCAAGCGTTTCTCAGGGCCGGAGGATACACCGATGTCGTTCGCAAGTCGCTCGCATGGATTGCCTCAAAGAAGAATGGGGACGGTAGTTGGGGGACGACGCAAGCAACTATCATGGCATTGCGCGCGCTGTTGAAAGCCTCCGAACAAAGCGGGAGCGACGCCTATGGAACAGCTGAAATCCTGCTCAATGGAAAGAAGGTCTCGAGCTTGGAGATCAACAAAGAAAACAACGATCTGTTCCACCAGTTCGTGCTGCCGCAAACGAACGCAGACCGTGACAACGAGATTGAGATTCGTTTTTCCGGGAAAGGTGGACTGGCCTATCAAATCGCCGGACGCTACTTTGTTCCGTGGCAGCAAGCGACAACGCGCGAAGCGCTGGCCATCGAAGTAAAGTACGATCGCACGCGGCTTGCCCAGGATGAGATAGTGATAGCGACGGCGAAAATCCACAACAATCAGGATAAGACTGCAAAAATGGTGATGGTAGATTTGGGGATTCCTCCCGGATTCGAATTGCTGAGCGAAGACTTGCAGAAGATGGTGGAGAAAACCGCGGGCGTAACAAGCGGGCGGCTGGAAAAATTCAGTATGACGGCAACGCAGGCGATCTTATATTTCGATTCGATTGCACCGCGCGATTCGTTCGAAGTTCGATACCGGTTGCGAGCGAAGTACCCAATCCACGCGCAGGCGTTCGCCTCGCGCGTGTACGAATACTACGATCCGAATATCAATGCGACAGCAAAGCCTGTGCACTTTGAAGTGAAGTGAAGTGAGGTGAGGCTTGGCTCGGTAGCTGCGGCTTCGATGATCCCGTTTTATGAGAGCGGCATAAAAACTGGAGCCGACGAGCGGACTTGAACCGCTGACCTGCCGATTACGAATCGGCTGCTCTACCAACTGAGCTACGTCGGCCCTGTGGCTATTAGCAAAGCCGAGTGCTCCGCCCGCCACAGTAGGATTTTAGCATCAGGGAAACCGGCCCGGATGCTACGCCGGAGCGCAGAGAACCGGGGCGAGTAACTTATCGCAATTACCCTAAGGTTGCCGACAGAATTCGCGGATTCGTGTTTTCCAGGCGAATCCGGCCTTGAAAAGCCTTCTTAGAACGTGACCCTTGCACTCAGCTGGAGTTTGCGAGGGTTGTTGGCTTGCGATGTGAACGATCCAAAGTTGGCTGCGTTCATGTTCACCACGGGCGCCGCCAAGTAAACCGAATTTAGAGTGTTGAAAGCGTCACCTTGTATGGAGAAGGTCACTCCTTCATGGATCACGAATTCCCTGCGAATGCTCAGGTCAATGTCCGCTATGCTTGGCGCAAACAGCCCATACGGAGCTGTGCGCGGAGCGTTGCCAAAAGTTAAAGAAGCTGGAGCAGTAAAGGCCGCGGCATTCAAGTAGTGCGTCGAGGAATCTACAGCAGCGCCATGTTTGCCGGGGTCTCCGTTCTGCCACACGCTGCCAGTAAAGCCCGGCGTGTAATTCGGAACGCAAACGGCGTCAATGATGCCGCCTCCCGTGCAAGCCGTACTGGTGATCGCCAGGGGAGCCCCGGTCGAGAAGGTATAGATTCCTGAAACTTGCCAGCCGCCAATGACCTGGTTTACTGCTTTATTCCCCGCGTTCCAATGGCGACCCGCGCCAAACGGCAACAGGTACAGCAGAGTAGCAGTAGCCACGTGTGCGTGATCCACGGTTCCAAGGCTTCTTTCCAGTTGATTGTTGCCGGGGAAGCGCACGTTAGCCAAATCGTCCATTTCTTTGCTGAAGGTGTAGTTCGCCATAAAAGAGAGGCCGCTTGAAAATCGGCGATTCGCCGAAACCTGAAGCGCATGGTAGGAGGAGTTCCCCACATCGAGCCAAGGATTGGAGATTCCTGAATATTGTGGAAATGGCCGCAGTGCCTGCGCCACAGTTGCACTAGGCGAAAAATTTGTGAAAGGCATTGTGACTGAAGGGAACATTGCCTGCACTTGCGCGAGCGTGGCGGGCGAAAATTTTGCAGCGAGTAGCGAAGCACCCAGTGCGAGATACTGCACTGGAATCTGGTTCGTGAACTGGTTTGCTACCGTTGCTCCGGGCAACCAATGCCCTTCGCTGCCGGTGTAGGCAACGCTCAATGACATATTGGGCGTGAAGGAGTGCTGGATGTCGAACGTCCAGTCTTCATAATAGGGCGCCTTGCCGCCAAAATCAGGATCGCCGTACGTAAGTCCCTGTGCGGTAGTCGGGCCTGCTCCAACAGACGCTCCGCCAGCCGCGGTAATGAATCCAATACCGTAGCTCGGATCAAAGAACGGCGGCGCCAACGGATTGCCAGGATATCCGCTGTCCCATAAATAAGCGGGCTGCCCAGTCGTTACGCTGCTCAGGCTACCGCCAGCGTTGAAACCGACCTGGCTGAGCCCCTGTCGTCCATTGGTACGGCCTCCTACTCCACCGGCGTGCGCAAAGAAAATTCCGTAGGAGCCACGGACTACTGTGTCTTCGCCTATGCGGTAAGCCAAGCCCACGCGAGGAGCAAAGTTACGATTGTGCTGTTTGATCGGAGTGCTGCAGTGGCAACTGTCTGGGCCGTCCCCGGCAAATTCCAAGGCCCCAGGCCGTCCGTCCGCCAAGGGATTGGCCAGCGTGGGATTGAAGAATGACATGATGTCGTTGACTTCCGTAAATGGGGTCCATACATCCCAGCGCAGTCCGGCATTCACTGTTAGGCGTGGAGTGACCTTAAAATCATCCTGAACATATGCGGCGTAAGTCTTGTAACGCCCGCCTGTTTCCTGTGCCGCAATTTGAGGCACTACGCTGCTGTCTACCGCGCCCAGAAGAAAACTTGCATAGCTGTTGCCTGTCGTTGGGTCAAGCGATCCGGTACCGGCTTTGAAATTGGACGTCTCCGCCGTAGCGAAAGTGAAGCCAGCTTCTTCCGAGAATGTTTCGTTGTCCTGTAGAGCTTGCCATTGGAAGCCGAAGGTCAAATTGTGCTTGCCTTTTGACCACAACAGATTTTCCTGCACGGTGTACGAAGTTTGGGCTTCGTTGAACGTATGGGAGTTTGTTCCATTCCAGTTGATCGGCGCATTACTGCCAGCAAAAGTAACATCTGGGAAGCCGGTGGCTGCGGTTCCCGCCGGCATGCCTGTGAGGCCGGCTTTCGAAGGATAGTTTCCATTGATGGTATTGCTAGTCAGCGGAATGAATAGCCGATTGATTCCCCAACTGATGGTGTTCACCATGTTGGAGTTGATTGTGTAAGTTTCTTTGGCCTGCGCCAGTGTCGCATACTCCAACACGTCTCTGCTGTCGGTGTAAGGAATCGGCAGATTGGAGGTGGTCGCTACCGTAAGGCTACCCGTTAGCGGATTGTTATATTTGCCATGACTGTAAAGTCCGAACAATTTGTTCTTTTCGCTGAGGTTGATGTCCACTTTGGCCGTGGCGCTGTCATTGCTTACTTGATCTGGCAATGTGGCGATGTAATTGGAAGCGATGTTCCCATTGGCAAAATTCGTGGGCAAATACGACTCGTATGACTTTGAGACCGAAGAGAGACGGTCCGGAGGAATGACATTCAAAACGCCATTAAACGAAAACTGCGTACGCGTGCAGACGCCGCTGGTATCGCACACTGTTGACTGCGGATCGTAAATAGCCTGGGGAAAGGCGCTAAAGTCGCCGTTGCGTTCAGCGGCAGTCGGGATGGTTTGCGCGTTCGGCAACGATGCTGCCGAATAGCGGTATCCGTCGTAGTTGCCAAAGAAAAATATTTTGTTCTTCTTGATCGGCCCGCCGATGTTAAAGCCGAATTCATTCTGGTGTTCCGGGGGAAGCGTAGGGCTGAAGTAAGGCCGCGCATCGAAAGCAGTATTTCGTAAGTACTCGTACGCGCCACCATGGAAATTGTTGGTCCCTGACTTAATGACGTAGTTCGAAACGCCCTGCCCGTCATACATCGACTTGCCGCCAGCGGTCTGCACCTGGAATTCATCCACGGCTTCCACGGAAATCCCAAATGCCAGGTTGCGGGTATCGCCCTCAGTGCCGGCGCTCGTTAAAGGAAGCCCTTCCACATAGCCTTCATTCTGGTTTGGCTGCCCTCCATTAAAAGAGCCGGTAGATGGCCCTGCTGCTTGGGTGCTGTAACTATTTACGCCGACGGAGAGACCGACAAATGCCGATGGATCCCTGGCCGACTTGTTCATGGCGAGGGGAAGAGTGTTGTAGATCTTGCTGCCGATTGAAGATCCAAGAGCGACGTCGTCCGTCTTGATCATTGTGGGCTGGGTGGTGACGACCGTAGATTCGTTAATTGCCCCAACTTTCAACACAGGGTTCAATCCCACAACCGCGAGAGCGTCCACAACCACCCTTGCCTGGTCCAGGATTTCAAAACCCGCAGCTTCGACCCTTACCTTATATTCACCCGCAGGGAGCAAGGGCAGAGCAAAAAATCCTGAATCGCTCGTCTTGCGCACGGTCGCGATACCGGTGGCGATGTTGGTAGCGGTCACGGTTGCTCCAGACACTACTGCGCCCGACGCGTCGGTTACCGTACCCTGGATCGAACCTGTTCCACCAACCTGTGCGAGAGCCGTTACCCCCAGCATGAGCATTATGAAGAGACTGATGGCCCTGGCAGAGAAATTTCTCGCTCCAGGCGCGGCCTTAAAAAGACTCCAGGTCTGTTGGATTGTTGACATTGACGGCTCCTCGTTTTGTGGGCCTCTAGGCTGGTCCCATTAAACCGGCACAAGGCATATTCCTATCCTCTTAACCTTGGCAAGAACTAAATAAGTTTCGCATCACGAAACGCACAAGCGGGGTCATGCGTGGCATTTATTCGTGGAAAACAATGGAATCTTCAATATTTATTGCTAGTTCGAGGTGTGGACTATGTTGCGAAGCCTAGGTGAGGTTTTGCAAATCATATTTTGCAATGCAACACATTTCAGACGCTGTCGCTTATTGCGAACGTGGACTTTCGCGTTTTCCGTTTTCTGCCAAGCGCGGCACCCCAGAACTCGTGGCCGGTTATTTCCATTTCCTGCTACGTTTTTGGAGGGCCTGCCATTTTTATTAAATTCTGCTGCGACCTCGCTTAGGAAGCGAACGTTCGGTGCCTGATTGCGGGATTCCGGTGCATTGCGGCCACTTGTGTCAAGCTGTCGTTGGGATAGTAGTGATTGACCGTCCCGGGAGTAATCAACTTATGCTCAACGAATACCGCCGGCGGAACAGGCCGGCGATTCAGAATTTCCAAACTTACGCGAATTAGATCGTCGCCATAGCGCTCGGGGAAAAATGCCACTGAGCCGAGGAGCCGCGTTTGCGGCTGGCGCAGTTCGGCTCGCCCTTCCGGAGAAGCATTGTGGCCCATGATCGCGCACCATTCGCTGCGTCCCGCTTCCTGGAATGCGCGGAGCGCTCCGAGCGCGCTTGGATCATTGATGGCTCCAACCAACATGCGACGGGAACGCGTGGTGCGCAGATATTTTCTAACGACTTCGAAACTTGGACCCAGCTCTCCATCTCCATCAAGATAGGTGACCCGACAATTTTTGGCAGAAGGCAAAGCCAAATTCAAACCAACCAACATTCCCGTGAGCCGCATGCGCGGCAAATTTCCCGCCCGGGCGAGTTCCAAAAGGATGATTTCTTCTGCTTCTGAGTTCCAGTTTTCTTTCACCCAGCGTCCCAGATGACGGCCGGCAATCAGTCCCGCTTCATAGTTATTGGCGCCGTAGTAGGTGGCCCCGGGGTGCGGGATATCAATCGCGATCAAAGGAATATTTGCTTCCCGGTATTTTGCAGCGACGATCGTAGCGACATTTTCATCGGTTTGAAATTCAATCACCAGATCTACTTTTTCGCGCACCAACAGGTCGGCATTGCGTTGAGCAATCTTTGCGCTGTAGCGATTGTCGAGTGAGATGAGTTCGACCCCTTCTGCCGCAGCCGCCCGTTGCAAACTGGCGGAAACCTCTTTGGAAAATTGATAGTCCGTCCCCTGCGCAGCGTAACCGAGCCGATACAGCTTCTGCTTCCACGGCCGTAGGCACGATTGATAAAGATTTTCGCCGACTTTCTCCACCATTCCACACTTCTCGAGTGTGTATAACAAACGGAATGCCATGGTCTTGGGCAAGCCGCTGCGTAAAGCAATTTCTTTGAGCGGCAACGCTTCTCCAGGCGAGCGAAATGCGCTCAGCAGGCGGGAGGAATGAATCACGGATTTGATGAGATAAGGATCTCGGGGCCGGGCGACCGGGTCCATGGCCATCCGACAATAAACGGCTTCATTATGTTTTGCCAAGCGAAATCTTGAAAAAGATTTCTCCAAGATCACAACGGTGTTTGCCCCTAAAGAACCATCTAGTCATTTCGCAATGCAAAATGGCAACATTTATCTAAAATGCCGATGACGTGGGCCATTGTTAGTGTTTAACCTTGTGGCCCCGTGAGAAACAGGGCAGCTCATGCTTTCGACATTACTGCGATGTCAATTCATGTTTGAGATAAAATCATCGCCTTGTTCAAAGAGTCTGGGGATTCCTGTACGGGCCGATGCGCTGAAAAATTGACCTTTGAATCCCTTAACGGGATGATTGCGGGAAGCATTTTTGCGATAAGCGAAACTTCATGAAGCGTGTTTGTTTTGTACTGCAAGTAAAACCCGAGCGGTTGAGGGAATACAAAGAACGCCATCGCACGGTGTGGCCGGAAATGTTGGCCGCATTGCGAGAAAGCGGATGGAGCAACTATTCACTGTTCCTTCGCCCCGATGGAATGTTGGTGGGTTATTTAGAGACGGAAGACTTTGAGCGGGCCCGCGCCGAGATCGGCAAGCGGAAAGTGAATGAACTCTGGCAGCGCGAGATGGCCGATTTCTTTATGGGCACCAACGGAGTGCTGCCGGACCGGAACATGGAACCTCTGGAAGAAGTTTTTCATTTATAAACCGCGTATCATGTGCATTCCTTAGCCTAAAGGCCGAAATTCAATGATTCCCAACCCTGCACTCGGCGTGTTCTTCCATTGGCTCGGCGGCCTAGCGTCGGGAAGTTTCTATGTGCCCTTTCGCTGGGTCAGGCGGTGGAGTTGGGAAACTTTTTGGCTCACCGGCGGCATATTCAGTTGGATCATCGCACCCTGGTTCCTCGCCGGGTTAATGACAAGGGACCTGCTTGCCGTGCTGTCCGGCACTCCCAATAGCACGCTTTTCTGGGTGTTTTTCTTCGGTTTGCTTTGGGGAGTCGGCGGCCTGACATTCGGCTTGACGATGCGCTATCTGGGACTCTCGCTGGGAATGGCGGTTGTGCTGGGACTTTGCGCGGCGTTTGGCACGCTGATGCCACCCATTTTCCGCGGCGAATTCATGACGCAGGTTCTCGGCACGCTTTCGGGAAAAATCATTCTGCTGGGCGTTTTCGTCTGCCTTCTCGGTATTGCGGCGGCTGGGCTTGCTGGCATCTCCAAAGAACGACGAATGTCGCCGGAACAGCAAAAAGAGGTCATCAAGGAATTCGATTTAAAAAAGGGGCTTTGGGTAGCCACGTTGTCGGGCGTGATGAGCGCATGTTTCGCTTACGGCCTGGCGGCAGGAGATCCGATGAAGGCCCTGACACTAAAGCATGGTACGCCCACGCTGTGGCAGGGTTTGCCGGTGCTGACAGTATTGTTGATTGGCGGTTTCGTTACGAACTTTGTGTGGTGCGTTGTGCTTCACATAAAGAATAAAACCGGACACGAATACCTTAGCGCGTACGCGCGCGAAAATCCGGGGACTGACCACGACCAAATAACCAGTGAAAATGCCTTGGATGCCCCCAGCAGGAGAGTCGCGGAGCTTTCGCGCCAAACGCAGGCGCGGTCATCTGTGCTGGCGCAACAACTTCCAACTGTCAAACGCGGGGTTGTGCGAGTGCCCATGCTGGCGAATTATCTGCTCTGTGCTTTGGCCGGAACCACGTGGTATTTTCAGTTCTTTTTCTACACCATGGGCGAAACCCAGATGGGACGGTACAAGTTCTCCAGTTGGACGCTGCATATGGCCAGCATCATCATCTTCAGCAGCCTCTGGGGAATCGGATTGAAAGAGTGGAAAGGATCGGGCGTTCGTGCAGGCTGGCTGCTTGCATTGGCCTTGGCCTTGCTCGTCGGCTCTACAATCATCGTTGGTTATGGCAATTATGTCGGATTGAGGCAGTGAACAAGTAATAGCAAAAAAGTTCGACAATTCAGGGCTTTCTTCGCGTTCACTTCGGAGTGATCATCCAACTGGCCTTCTCTAAAGACGTCTCCGATGGCTTCGCGCCAAAGCCCCGACTATGCCAATGTCTCGAAGATAAGGAGAATCCATGAAGGACAGAGCCGTTGCTTTTCTGTTTATCATTCTGACTTTCTCTGCTTCATTACTTGCCCAACCTCAATCTCGGGCCGCTTTGCAGATTACGTTGCCAAAGAACGGACAACTTCAACTCACGGGCCTGTTTTACGAAACGGCGCAAGGCAAAGTGTTTCTGCCTGCTGAACTCACCAGGAAATCCCAGGCACACGCAGACGTCCAATCGCAGGCAAAAATGCCGGATGGACGAATGATTAAGCTTTCCTTGCGGAAACAAGGTGAAAATTATCTTCTTTCATTGAGTGCGCAACCGAACGATGGTATTCGCCGGTGGGGCTTTGCCATAGATTCATCGCCCGACGAATACTACACAGGACTCATGGAGCGCCTTGTGGACGGCCCTCAGGAGCAAACCTGGGCCCCCGGCCGCAAAGAAGGTATGGATTTGCGCGGTCAAAAAGTGGAGATGATCGTAAAGCCCACGCTTTCGGTCTACGCTCCTTTTTACTTGTCGTCCCGCGGCTACGCACTTTTTGTCCGCGGCTACTGGCCCGGCAAAATTGATTTCTGCGTGGACGATCCTCAACTTGTCAGAGTTGAATTCGAGGGCCCATCCTTTGAAGCGAAGATTTATACATCCAAAGACCCTGCGACATTAGTGCGCGCTCATGCTCTTGACGCAGGTCCGCCTATCCTGCCTCCGAAATGGATGTACTCACCGTGGCGCTGGCGTGATGAACATACAGAACGTTCCACGTATTACGACGGCACGCCGGTCACTGGCCCGTTCAACTCAGAGTTCATGGAAGACGTATTGCTGATGAAGGCTTATGGCATCCCCAACGGTGTTTACTGGATTGATCGCCCCTGGGGGTCGGGCCCGCAGGGTTACGACGATTTTGAGATTGATCCGCACCGCTTGCCAAATTTTGCCGAATCCGTGAAATGGCTGAATCAACAGAATTCGCAAATGCTTCTTTGGATTGGACCATATTTTCAAGGGAAGATGGCGGAAGAGGCTTTGGCGAAACATTACAACCTCCCCGGCCAAGCTTTCTCCCACAACAACTATCCACTCGCTGATTTCACGAATCCCGCCGCAAAAAAATTCTGGCAGGATGGAGTGGCCAAGTTGCTCAGGCTCGGAGTGACCGGATTCAAAATGGACCGCAGCGAGGAAGACATTCCTGACGACGGCCCCGAAAAGGTATTCGACGGGCGGAGTTTGCGCGAGAACCGCAATGATTATCCCGTCATGTATGTTCACGCTGCCTACGATGTAGCTCACCAATATCATCCGGATGAGAGTTTCGTCTTGATGGCCCGCGCCGCCTACACCGGCAGTTCACGCTACACCTCATTCTGGGGCGGCGATATCGGCGG
>Ga0134125_10007570_pt1 | contig 12249 bp, 13 predicted proteins | sample KB31751_FD_96464 | JGI IMG/M metagenome (GOLD analysis project Ga0134125, IMG submission 96464) | Terrestrial soil microbial communities with excess Nitrogen fertilizer from Kellogg Biological Station, Michigan, USA - KB3-175-1 | ecosystem: Environmental > Terrestrial > Soil > Unclassified ... | reverse complement strand
TCAGGAGTTGGATCGGCCGTGGTGTCGTCGTAATGCAGACCTGCGGGTTCTTGCCCGTGCGTAGACCGAACTGCAGCTGATCCCAAGCCTCCGGCGCGTATTGCCATTTGGCGAGCTCGTCGCACCAGGCAGCGTCGTGCTGGGGCCCGCGCAACTGGTCCGGCTCAGTCCCGTTGTAGATCGAGGCGACCGCTCCATTGGGCCACGTCAGGCGCCGCTTGGAGGGCTCGTAGGTCGGCCGAAATGCCTTCGGATGAATCTGCAGCAGGCCGGAGCCGGCCTTCGGATCCGAGGCAGCCTTGCCGTCGCCAACCATGACGTCACGGGCATCCGCCGCCGTCTCGGCAATGAGGGCGATGTGCCGCCAGCGCCCGCGCGCCAGCGGCGTTGACCCGCACATATTGGCCCGAACCCATTCGGCACCGGTACGTGTCTTGCCGAAGCCGCGGCCGGCCATGATGAGCCAGTTCGACCATTCGCCGCTGGGCGCGAACTGGTGCGGGCGGCCCCAGAACTCCCAGGCGAACCTGAGATACTCACGTCTTTCCGGCGTATTGAAGCGTCCGAAGAAGGCGCCGCGGGCCTCGGCCGTACAAGAGGTCGCGAGGATCTCGGCCTTCGATTGCTGCTTGGTCATAATGTTTTGAAGCGTTGGCGCCCCGACGAAAGCCGTCGGGGCGCAGGTTGAAGGATGGGTGATGAGAATGGCGGCTAGTGCTTCGTGTCGGGCGACTCGCCATCCATTGAGCCCGGATCGTTCTCGCCATCGCCACTTGGCTTGGGCTCACTGGGAGGCTGCGCTGCAGGCTGCGACTTCGCCGCGATGTCCTGAAACAGCGCCTCCATTTCTGCCTTGAACGCGTCGGCCGTCGAGCCGGAGTCCTGCTCTTCGGGCGTGCTAACGGGCCGACGCGCGTAGTGCCCCATGACCAGGTTCGCCGATTGATGATGGCCTTTGAGCGCCTTGTTGACAGTCTGGATCGCGAAGGCTTTCACCTTCTTGATCTTGCGAACGGTCCCATTGTCGTTGACGGCAAGGAAATCGCCGAAGGCCTCGTCGAACGCCTTCTCGATATCGGAAATGCCGAGCTTCTTCTTAGGGCGACCTTTCTTGTTGCCGGACTGCCCCTTCTTCCAGCGCGTATGCATCGGCGGTTTCTTGTAGCCGATCTCGTAGTCGTGACCGCCGTCGCCGCCCTGCCCGTTGCCGTTCTTACCGCTTCCGTTCTTTTTAGACATGGGCCACCTCCGCCTCGTGATCGGCAAAGGTCCTGCCGGTGGCGACGTTGATGGCCTGCTCGCCGGTGTATCTCTGCCAACGGCGGATCGCCGTGTCGACGTATCGCGGGTCGATCTCGATGCCGCGGCCGAGTCGACGGGTGCGTTCGCAGGCCATCAGCGTCGAGCCGCTGCCCATGAACGGATCGAGCACGACGCCACCGCGATTTGAGCAATCGAGGATCGCGTCCGCCAGCAGCTTGACCGGCTTCACGGTTGGATGCATCGCAAGGAGATTGCCCTCCTCCCCGCCGCGGCCGAAGTTATTGACGCCTGGGTATTCCCACGTGTTCGACCGGTGACGACCGAATCTACCGAGCTGGATGTTGTTGATATGTGGTGCGTCGCCGCTCTTGAAGATAAAGACGAGCTCGTGCTGGCTGCGATACAAACTGCCCATTCCGGCGTTATGTTTTTTCCAAACACACAGATTCAAAATCTCGGAGTAAGCGGCCCTGCCGGCCTCCAGCATTTCGCGCATATGTCTCCAATCCATAAATAGATCATGTATGGAGCCTCGCACACTGTGCGCTGCTAACAAGCGAAGGACAGCTGTCAAGAAATCGGTGAACTCCGTCTCCGACATCTCGCCGGAGGCCATGGCGAACTCACGATGCTCGACCTGACCGTTTCCGGATACGTGACCTTTGATCTTCACATTGTATGGAGCATCAGTGAGAACAAATTCGGCCAAAGCCCCGCCGAGGACTTTCTGGTAGTCGGCCGGATCGAGCGCGCTGCCGCATAAAAGGCGATGTTTGCCCAGCTCCCAAAGATCTCCAGATCGGGTGATGGCAGTCGCGGCCACCTCGGGGGATGCATCAGCGAGTTCTTCGTCCGAGGTTGCCGTCTCGCCCAGCGACTCGATCATGAGATCGATCTCCGGCAGTTCGAAGCCGGTGATATCGAGACCGCAATCGAGCTCAAGAAGCGACAGCTCCTGGAACGCTTCACCCAATAGACGTTGATCGAATTCAGAATTGGCCGCGATGCGATTGTCCGCGATCCGCAGCGTCTTCACCTGTGCCGGCGTCAGGTGATCGACCTGCACGACCGGCACCGCGGTCATTCCGAGTTGGCGGGCTGCAAGAAGCCGCCCATGTCCGGCGATGACATTGTCATCCCCATCCACCAGGATCACGCCTACGAATCCGAACTCGCGGATACTGTTCGCGATCTGTCGGACTTGCTTGGGGCTATGCTTGCGGGGGTTCTTCGGGTCGGGTTTGAGCTCGCCAACCGGGCGGTAGGCGACCGAGAGCGGTGCCGACAAGCCCATGATCTGATGACGAGCGCCGGTACTATGCAGGCGTGGTTCATCCATAGGGTTTTCTCCGATGTAATGGATGGGGGGTGGGTGAATGCGGGTGCGCTCGACGTCCGGTTCGGGCGTCGATGCGGACGGTTATCGATGGTGGCGCCAGGCGCGCAGGAGGAACGACGGTGCGCTAAGGCCGACGGCTGCGTACGGCCGCGATCGTCTAATGAGGCCGACGCATGGGCTTTAGATGAGAGAGAAGAACGAGTTACGATCGTCGACAGCGTGAAAACAGGCTCGCCAGCCGCCTGATAAATTCGGCGCCGACACGATCTAAGCTGGTTTATGTGGGTTAGCGCGTGCCGGTCAGCTCGGCGAATGCCGCGCTACGGAACTCCGGACAACAAAAAGGCCGCCGGCCCCAAGGCTCGGCAGCTCGCAAACGTCCCATCTAGCGTTTTAGTACTCGCTTGCCCGACGGGCTGTCAACCTGTTCGCGCAAGAAAACAGCGACTATGCGCTTATGGCGCCGAAATCGAATGAACGACGAAAAAGCTCAACAGTTCAGACCGCCTTACGCGGTCGTCATCGGCTAGGCCGCGGCCGAATGTCGAAATCGGTCGTCTGCCAGTCCATTTCGCCTGTTTGAGCATCCGGCCGGCGTTCCGTGGTCCAAATCATACAGTGCGTAACTGAGATGACGGAGCGGAAGTAAAAGGTCGATGCCATTCTCGGATTCCGAAACAATGAGCTCGATGCTGCCCGCCTATGCGGTCCCCGCGGCAATCCGATCGCGATCTGGATCTTCGGAGAATACATTGCGCTCGCCAACGTGAGCATTCCGCCTAGCTCGACGAGCTGCGCTTCAAGATCCACTCACGTCCTTCGTCTCCTCTCTTCCATCGAGGCATTCAGCCTCTATCCGAAGATGATCCAGATCGAACAGAATGAGCCATAAGATTGCTCAGCACCCGCTCGACTTCGCGTAGCCTTGGAGCGTCAGTGGTGACGAAAGGAAGCGCCACATGACAACCGATTTAGCTCCCGCCTCAGGACCCAACTCAGTCTCGCAATCCGAACCGCCGCTCCCAGCATCCCCGAATGAGCACCATTCGGCCGAGCCTCGGCATGTTCTGGTGCAGCTGGCCCTGAAGATCGAGTTGCCGACGAAAGATATCGACGGCTTCAAATCCTCGGGCGCGATCGTGATCAGCCTGACGCCCGCCTAAGGCGCCTCAGAAGCTCAGACACAACACGGCGATACCGCTCGGGCGCTCAATTGAGGCCCGGAGCTGGAGTGCTCCTATGCGAGTGCCTCAGATTGCACCCCAACCACGGCGCCCCCGGTCGAAGCGCATACGCTGGATCATCGGGCTGACGCTGCTTGTTTTGATCGCCATCGGAGCCGATCGAGAGGCCCACAATCGCTCGTCCAATCGACCCACGCAGCCCGCTGCGAATAACTCGCTTGATCTACAGCCTGGACCGACCGGCAGGCTGACATCGGATGAACGAACACTCGCCACTAACAAACTGGCTGAGATGGTCGCGCTATTCCGCCATCATGAAGGTTGTCCGGAGAGCCCGCGAGATTGGTCGATCGCGCTGATCACGCTGGAATCAGTCAATCAGCTATCTAAAGACCAGATCGCAGCGAAAGAAGGCGAGATGCTCGCACTCCGATCCAAGATCGGAGACGACAAGTGGTGCGCGTTGTACGCTATCGAGATGAAAGAAGCTTACATCATTGTGCAGCATATGATTCAGAAGCGCTGAGAAGCTATTACCGGGCTTCGCTGACGCATAAGCACCATTATGGAATATTCTCGATCTTATTGTCGTATGCAGCTTCCCAAGCTGCATACGAGAGTTCGATTCCCTTCGCCCGCTCCATTCGTTTTCAACGACTTATCAGAAGCGGGGTGTCTCAAGCCGGAATGCAATCTACGGCATGCCTACACCAGCGCCCGCGGGAAGCGCGCCCTCTCGTCGGGCTCATCGCCGTAGCCGCCCGTGCCGGATTCAAGGTCGTCATTGAAGCGCTGGCAGGACATACCGGGCGACGCGGCTGGCGGCGGTGTCCGACCACTTATGCTCAATCAATTACTTGATGTTCGGAACGCCCGCCGCGCTCTAGCGCGTACTGACCGCGGTATCATCATTCTTATAAGCTTAGTGCGCACAATCTGTGGTGCACGACCTCAAGCCGCCGCATCATAAGCCTTCACCGAATTAAGGAATGCAGTGCAGTTCTGCGCAGGCCACGTCACGTGGCCATTGCCAAGAAGCTTATACTGCTCATTCGCACAGACGAACGAGCTCCGGTCGGCACTAAGCAGCCATTGGAGCACGTCCGAGAAATTCAACCGCTCGCCGCCGCCAAACCGATGGTTCGGGACGTTGTATAGTAGTCCCTCGATGAAATATGACGGGGCCAGACCGTCGCTGATAGTTCCCTTCTCAATCATTGTATTGCGAAGGTTCTTGAAGATGCGGACGGTGTGCTTAAACCACTGATTCGTGGCCTGATGCTTGGCAGTGCAGTTCTCGCTATGTTTTTCGGGATAGTTCTCGATCCGGGTGCCGTCGGGCAGGAAAAAGCAAATGCCATCCACGAAGGTTGGGCTGCCGTACTGCGGGAAGGAATAGTAGCGACGAAGCTTTGCGCAAATGAGCACGTCTGCGTCACGTCGTCCGCCATTGCCTTTGATGAAGACGGCCTTTTTTCCGGGCTTTACGTCGGTGCCGTATTTCTTGGTCAGCCACGCGACAACCGACGGTTTGAATTCGTCCAACGAGTAAGTACCGGCGCTTCTCTGCGCGTTATATCGGGCGGTTTCTTCGGCATTTAAGAAGTAGAGGTCGGTATAGAAAACCGTATCCAAGCGGATCACGACGTCAACATCGCTGTCTCCATAAACGTTAGTCGTATTTTTGTACGAGCCTTGCAGGAAGATTTCGAAACTCTTGAAATAATAGGGCGATGCCGGATCGTTGAGAACGGAGCGAAGTGTTTCGTAGGTCGCCGTGAACTGCGCCGTCGGTCCTTGTTTGCTCCACGTCAAAAGTTGAGCTTCTGAAATCGCCACCTGCAATCCTCCTAGATCAACAGCTGGCGGAGCTGTGATTCCTGCTCACGTGCTGAATCGCGCCCGCGGCTCCAAAGCTTGCCAAGCTTTTCCATGTTAGATTCAAGCATGTCTGTCGCCATCTCTGGCTGCGTATACTTCGTATTGATGCGGACAACCTGAACGCCTCGAAACAGCACGCGGCTAAGCTGGGCCATTGATTGCGTATTGATCTCTAAGAGCTTTTGAGAGAATTTGACTGTGGGCCACTTACTGAGCCATTTTCGCGCACTCGTCGCCGGTAGCATCGGAGCCGGGTACTCACCGACCCCCACGCTTACAACGCGAATATCTGCCCGTGCATATCCGAGCGACTCGGTAGCGTCTGCGATCGCGTAAAGGGTCGGGTTATTCGCGACAAAGCCGCCGTCTCGGACTTCGATCCGATCGCCCCGGCCTGTCGTCACCATTTTTTTGAGAAAAAATGGATACGCAGAGCAAGATCCAACAACGGCATCGGCGATTGTGCATCCGAAGCCCGGTTCGAAGCTTTCTTTACCGGCAAAGGCCTGGCCGGGATTTGTCTTGAAGATTATCGGACGGTCATCCTCCCACCGGGTGCCGACGATACCCATGTCAGTCTTGAAGTCGTCGAAGCGACGCTCCTGAAAGGTCTCCCGGGCGAGAGCTTCGAGTGCCGCAGATTTCTTGCGCGGCAGGAGCTCTCCCATCACGTCCACGACGCGCAGCCGATACAGAGCTTCAATCTCGTCAACTTTCTTTCCCAGCCCCAGAAGCGCAGCGATGATGGCGCCGGTACTCGTTCCGTAGATCAAACCAAACTTATCGCAGAGAGGCATTCCCACGAGCGCTTCGATCTCTTTCAGGGCCCCGAGCGTGTAGAAGCCCTTAGCTCCGCCACCGTCTAGGCTGAGCACTCGCATGATGGGCGCAGGGGCGCGAGAATCGGTTGTCATAGCGCGATACTACCCGCTGTGGTTCCGGGGTGACTACCGTTCGTGTCATGTTCTCTTCGGCCTTATGGCGGTCGAGACCCTTGGCGAGCCGTTCTCAGCAGGCTGGCGCATCCGGGTACGGTGCGCCTGGGGTCCGCGCGACGGCGTGAAGCGCGTGCGGGAATGCGTCTACGGGGGCGAGCTCGACCTACAGACGCTCATCTGGACGCGGGGCAGGGACTGCCCGCTGACGATGCTTGAGAGTCGGCTGAAGTACCCGCGCTGCGGATCGCGGCGGGTGAGGCTTGCATTCAGCGCCCCCCGCGCAGCCGGTTTTGGCACAGGCTGATCGCCGTTGACTCGGAATCGGCCGACATGTCAGTCAACCGTGGGCTGCGGGGAACTCCAGAAAGGAGACCGCAATGGCAAATTATTCTGGGCGCTCCGGCGCGCCAATGATCCAGCCTACGAAGGATGAATATCGCGGGTGGCTAACAGACGCTCGCACGGAGCTTAGGACTGAGCGTAGACGACGCGAGGTTGCGGAGTATCGGCTAGGCGTGGCCGTCCGAAAGCTTGGAAGTCTCGTCCTGGAAGGAAAAATAGAAGTCTCGTCTGAGAAGCTGGGTGAGGTAGTGCTGCGGATGGCAATGGACGAAGAAGCGCTGATTGAAAGCGAGCAGCAGAAAGCGCTCGTAGTCCAGAGCTGACCAAGGTCGAGAGAACGCCCCGGGCGCCGATCGCCTGGGGCGTTTTGCATTTTGCCTCATGGCGTCTCACCGCACCTCGGGAGCCTGAGAGTAAGGGCGCGAGTATGATTCCGTGCGGCGGAATCGAAAAACGTGAACAGACAGCGACTTACGCCGCCACGTCTGCACTACCAAGAAAGTGAGAACGCGACGCTAATTGATTCGCAAAGGCCGACCGCTGGATAGCCGAACCCCCACCGCCGCGGCTGAGATGACTACTTTTTGAAGCGGTTTGAGCGATGATATTCGAGATAGGCGCACTGCTCCGGCTTAAAAGCTCCGACATTCTTCTTTTCGTCGATTTTCCAGTGGGAAAATACCGCTCGGTCCAATTTTGATGATACAAGCATTGTACCATCATTTTGGAAGCTAATAAGGCCTTTGTCGAAAAGCCGGTCGACGTGCGGCGATAAAAGAAGACCGTTGCGGCCGTCAAGTTTTTCTTTATCGGATGAATCCGCCCAAGGCTTGATATGACTAGCAATTAATAGTCGCACGTCCTGTACGCCGGTAATTCGGCATTTCTTTTCATTGAGACGGACGTTTGATCTGAAAATCCCCTGACCGCGACGAGCCTGGACGAGCTGTTGTTTTTGCGTCGGTCCGATGTCAGTTCGGCCTTGGATTGCATCTTGGACTTCTTCGTCCTTCCTTTCTTCGACTGTAAGAGCGTCAGCACGCGTTGGCGCGGGCTTTCCGATCTTTGTCAGCAAAACATTTGCAAACCCGTCAGAAATGCTCGCGAGATAAACACTCTGATTGCCGTTCCCGTTTGATTGCAGAGGAGCATATTTATCGGCGATGTGAGGTCGTAGCTCTTCGATGAAGTCCTTTGGTCGTACGGGAGTGTCAATTTCCGAAAACTCGACTGGGACAAGCCACCCCTTTCTTTCCCAGTTCTCACCGGCTCCGCCAAAGTCTGGTTTGTCGGTCGTCTGGGCGGGACCGAGCGCGACGCCAACAGCTTTAATGAACGTATCGCAAAACGAAAAGATTAGGTCGCCCGGTTTCACCAAGGTCATGTTGTCATAGAATTGGTTTTTGCCGCCGTTCTTATTGGCCTTTGGAGACCACAGAAAGCCTCCATGGACCTCATGCTTGTAGGTTTGATTTTGATTAACCCACCAGTTGCCCGAAGACGCCAACTCGTCTTTTGGAAGTATTGTGAGACCAGCCGCCTCCAGTACCCGAAAACAGGGCGTTCCGGCTCCACCAGAGAAGTGCTCCGGAAGCACTTCGAATCCCAACGCTTCGGATGCCGCCAACCCAAATACAGCCTTCGGCGGGAGCCGCTCGCCTGTGTCGGTCACGACGTCGTAATCCGTGGAAGGACCAAACTTGTGACTGGCGCCTGCACGAAGCTTTTCTAGGGCGCTTCGAACGTGCTCCGCGGTGGTTTTGTACAAGTCGTCGTGTGGCAACCGCGCCGTGCTGCGCGAATTCTTCTTAGCCAACTCTACCCCCCCCCTTTCCCACAAAGCAGTATACTTAGACTAACAACGTGCCCCTGAAATATCGAGTGAGGCTCGTGATGTACGCTGTTGGGCCTCTGCTGACCAACCATTTCATACGCTGGATGTCCGCATTCTTAGTGGTTTCGGACTAGGCCTGCGAAACGTTCGCTTGACAGAGACGTCTCGAAGCATTCGGGAGGCGCCAAATGCGCCTCTTAGAACTAGCTCCATTTACCCGCCAATCCGCTTTTCGGTCCTTTCAGGCACATCGATGCTTTTTCGAGGAAATCCCCCGAGCGGGGCAACATCCGATCATGTTTGGCCGAACACGTCGCTCAACGAGCAAGAATGTGATCCAAAAAGCGCTCGCCTTCCGTGGCGAACGGAGCAGTACTGTGACTGCTTCAAGGGACCGACCAGTCCCAAGATCCTGCCCCGCTGGCCTAAGAGCCGAGGTGGGGCTTCGGTGGTGCGGCGCGAGGGCGCCGCTGACCGAAGGAGGAATCCAATGGCGAAGAGCGCCAAGAAGCGAACGGCACGTCCGAAGCAGCCGCAACCGCGGCGAAAGAGCCACCACGATCCCAACAAAAACTCGAACGCACAGGCGAAGACGCGCACCGGGACAAAGCAGGATTGCGCAATCGAGATGCTGCGATCGAAGGAAGGATCATCGCTTGCGGCGCTAATGGAAGCCACCGGATGGCAGCAGCATTCGGTACGTGGCTTTCTGGCCGGGGTCGTCCGCAAGCGCCTCAAGCTAAACCTCTCGTCGGCAGTCGACGCCGGCGTCCGGACCTATCGGATCACCGGCGAACCTGCCGTGCCGGCATCGAAGGATCTAGGCGCTAAGCCCAAGTCGTCCTGAGCGTCGTGCCAAAGGTGAGGATCTCAAGCGGCACGGACCAGCGCCTGTCGCTCGATGTCGAGATCGCGCGTTTGCGCGATTTCGACGTCCAAGGTTTGCGTTCCCTTTGGGAGAGCAGGTACGGCGGAAGGGCCGCGGCACATTTGCCGCGGCATCTCCTGTTTCGGCTGCTCGCCTATCGGCTTCAGGCCGAGCACCTCGGCGATTTAGATGTGGATAGCAAGCGACTGCTGAACCGATCGGCTTCGCCAGAGGATGCATCGCGGCGCGCGGCGCATGCGGCGCGCGTCACCAAGAGCCTACGGCCCGGAACGGTCCTGGGCCGTGAGTGGGATGGTGCGATGCATCGCGTCGCCGTGCTGGCCGACGGTTTCGCGTGGAACGGCACCACATACCCGAGCCTTTCGAAAGTCGCGTTTGCGATCACCGGGACGCGCTGGAATGGGCCCCGGTTCTTCGGACTCCGGGATCGAACGGCCGCGACTGAGGAAAGCCCATGACGACGAAGAGCCCGCAGACGGTCCGCTGCGCGATCTACACCCGCGTATCGACGGACCAAGGTCTTGACCAGGAGTTCAACTCCCTCGACGCTCAGTATGAGGCCTCACGCGCCTACATCCGCAGCCAGGCTCATGCCGGGTGGACACAGATCAGAGCCCGCTATGCCGACGGTGGCTTCTCAGGCGGCAACACCGATCGGCCGGCATTGCAGCAGCTGCTGGAAGACGTTCGAGCAAGGAAGATCGACGTTATCGTTGTCTACAAGGTCGACCGGCTGACTCGATCGCTGGCGGATTTTGCCAAGCTGGTCGAGCTGTTCGATCAGCATAGCGTCTCGTTCGTCTCGGTCACCCAGCAGTTCAACACGACCACCTCAATGGGCCGACTGACACTCAACGTCCTTCTGTCGTTCGCCCAGTTCGAACGGGAGGTTACCTCGGAGCGGATCCGGGACAAGATCGCGGCGTCAAAGCGTAAGGGACTATGGGTCGGTGGTCTGGCCCCGCTCGGTTACGATTCCAAAGACCGCAAGATCAGCGTCAATGAGAAGGAGGCCGAGACGGTCCGTACGATCTTCCGCCGCTACCTCGAACTGGGAAGCCTAAGCCCGTTACTGGCAGACCTCAGGCGGCAAGGAATCACCACCAAACGGCGTGTCCTGAGTTCTGGAAAGATCATCGGCGGGATACCTTTCACCCGAGGTCCCCTCGCCCACCTGCTGCGCAACCGGTTCTATATCGGCGAGGTGCCGTTTAAAGGCGAGATTCTCCCAGGAGAGCAGCTTCCGATCCTCGAACTTGACCTCTTCGAGGCCGTGCAGGCTAGGCTCTCTGAGCAGCTCACCAACCACGTTAAGGCGCGCGTGAACTCGGAAGCGCTGCTGATGGGGCGCATATCCGACGATCGCGGCAACCCCATGAGAACGAGTCACGCCCGGAAGGCAGGCATCAAGTACCGCTATTACGTCTCTTCGGCCTTGGTTGACGGGCGCCAGGAAGAAGCTGGCTCGATCCCGCGCGTGCCTGCCGTCGAGATTGAGACCTTGGTCACCCGCGCTGTTCGCGACCACGTCGGCGCCGCCGCGACTGTCGATGACAGAAGCATAATCGCAGCGCACCAGCCGCAGATCGTGATCCACCCGAAAGAAATCACGATCCGGATCGGGGACGAAGGTGTCGCGGACTCCTCTCAAGCCGGCAAAGTCATTCGTGTGCGCTGGCAAAAGCAGTCGTCGAAACGCCGTCGGGAGGTCCTTCTCCCCGCCTCCGCGCAGTCTGACGATGCGCGCCCGATCCGTTCGGAAACCCGCGCGACCCTCATCGCCGCGATTGTTCGTGGTCGTCGTTGGCTCGATGAGGTCGTCCAGAACCCAAATGCCTCCCCTGAGACCATCGCTCACCGCGAGGGCTGCAGCCCCCGGAAGGTCACGATGACGATCTCGCTTGCCTTCCTCTCCCCCGCCCTGGTCAAGGCTGCTCTCGAAGGCCGGCTACCGCGCGGCGTTGGCGTCACTAGCCTCTGTGACATGCCTGCCGAATGGTCCCGGCAGCACCAGGCACTTGGCCTGAACCTCTGACTACCGCGCTCCCTCGAACCAGTCTCTGCAACCGGCGTCTCTGTTTCCCAGGAAAAAGATTTTCCAGGCCAGAGATTCCGGGTCCGGAAGACGGCGCTCCCCGATGAGGGCGCCATTCAGAGACGACGCGGCGTCGCGCAGCCCCGCACAATGCGGGACTTTTGCAGCAACCCCGGAAATCTCTGGTTGGATCGAAGTGAGTGGTGGAGACGAGAGAACACAAACTGCGTGCCAGGCATGCAGTCGAATCGAACGAGTCTCCGTTTCCCAGGAAAAACTTTTTTCAGACCAGAGACACGCGGGCGAAATGCGCCGTTTCGCTCTTCTGGAGACAGAGACTGGGCATCACAATGCCCGCAACCGTTTGATTTCCTAACTAGTATTGCGATAGTCTCTACCAAAAGACAACCAGTACGAGTGCGTGGTGGGCCCGCCTGGACTCGAACCAGGAACCAGACCGTTATGAGCGGTCGGCTCTAACCATTGAGCTACGGGCCCTGAAGGGCAGTCTACCAGCAACGCGGGTGGCCGGGCACCGGCGCGC
>Ga0134125_10007569_pt1 | contig 12249 bp, 10 predicted proteins | sample KB31751_FD_96464 | JGI IMG/M metagenome (GOLD analysis project Ga0134125, IMG submission 96464) | Terrestrial soil microbial communities with excess Nitrogen fertilizer from Kellogg Biological Station, Michigan, USA - KB3-175-1 | ecosystem: Environmental > Terrestrial > Soil > Unclassified ... | reverse complement strand
TGCCCGGGAGGCCTTCCTCGACACCGTCGACATCCTCGATCTCATCGGGCAGGAACGGTGCGAGCTCGGGCATCTCATCCAGGCCGGCCAGGCCGAGCCGTTCCAGGAAGTATCCGGTCGTGCGGTAGAGGATGGCGCCGGTCTCGTGCTCGGTGCCCGCCTCTTCGACCAGGCCCCGCAGGGTCAGGGTGCGCATCACGCCGTCACAGTTGACGCCGCGCACCGCCGAAACCCGCGCCCGGCTGACCGGCTGCCGGTAGGCGACCACGGCCAGCGTCTCCAGCGCGGCCTGGGTCAGCCGGACCTCCTGCCCGTCGCGGACGAAGCGCTCCACCACCGGTGCGCACTCCTCGCGGGTATAGAAGCGCCAGCCGCCCGCCACCTCACGCAGGTCGAAACCACGGCCCTCGGCGTCATAGGAGGCGGCCAGGGTGGCGATCTCCTGCGCGATCTCCTCCCGCGGCCGCTCAAGAACCTGGGCGAGCACCACCTCGGGCACCGGCTCGTCCACTACCAGCAGGATCGCTTCCAGGCAGGCCCGCAGGCCCGGGCCGGGCTGGGCCTCGCCGACCGCGTCCCCAGCCCCGTCGCCAAGCATCATGTCCAATCGTCTTCCTCGCCGGCTCTGATGGAGGGGCCGGTCTCGCGTCCGGCCCAGGTCACATACAGGTCGCCCAGCGGCACCACCTGCTCGAATGAGACGTTACCGTCCCGGTAGAGGTCGAGCAGCGCCAGGAACCGGGCCACCACCTCGTAGGTGCCGGCGCAGTCCGACGTCAGCTGCCGGAAGGTGGCCCGGCCCAGGGTCTTCAGCCGCCCGGCGATGATCCCCGCCTGCTCGCGGACGCTGGTGCGCGGGGCATGGATGTGCTCGGTCGCGACGACCGGCACCGGGCGCGGGGCCAGGGTCAGCGCGGCGATCCGGGCGAACTCGGCCGGGCCGAGGCCGAGCAGCACCTCCGGCAGCAGCTCGGCGAACTGGGGCTCCATCGGCACGCGGCGGGCGAAACGGCGGGCCTGGACGGCCATCTTGCCCGCGAAGACGGCCGCAACCTCTTTGTAAGCGCGGTATTGCAGCAGCCGCGCGAACAGCAGGTCCCTGGCCTCCAGCAGGGCGAGGTCCTCCTCGTCCTCCACCTCGCCCGCGGGCAGCAGCCGGGCCGCCTTCAGGTCGAGCAGGGTGGCCGCCACCACCAGGAAATAGCTGGCCTGGTCCAGGTCCCAGCCCTCGGCCCGCGCCCGGATGTAGGCGATGAACTCGTCGGTCACCTGGGACAGGGCGACCTCGGTGATGTCCAGCTTGTGCTTGGAGATCAGGCCCAGCAGGAGGTCGAACGGGCCCTCGAACACGTCGAGGTGGACCTCGAACCCGCCCGTGCCCGGGGCCGGTGCTGCATCGCCACCGGGATCGTTGGTCACCGCTGTGATCACTGAGCCCCCGCCGGGGCGCCGACAGGCATACCGCCGTCGACCACACCGCCGTCGGCCAGCGCGCCATCAGTCAGGGCGCCGTTGGACGCGGCCGGGGCCGCGGCAGCCGGGCCGGGCCGGGCGGCCGCGCCCAGGCGCCGGGCGATCACGCTGGCGTCGATCCCTGCCTCCAGGTCCATCATCAGTACCGCTATTGCCTCCCTGACCAGTCTGCCCCGGTCCACGCCGATCCCATGGGCGCGCAGCGTCAGCCGCACGCGCTCGAGATCGAGGAACTCATCCGCGGACAGGTACACCGTGATCTTCTGAGAGTGGGCTTCTCGCCCACTGGCCTGCCGCCCGGAATCACTGGCGGGGCCGGGGCCGACGGGGCGGAGCAGTTCGGCGACTCCCGGCAGGCTCACCCGGCGCGGACGGGACCCGCGCGCTCGGCCTGCCGCCACCGCTCCAGTACCTCCTTGGCGAGTTCCCGGTAGGAACCAGCCCCGGTCGATGCCGGGTCGAACCGCGTGATCGGCTCCCCGGCCACGGTGGCGTCCGGGAAGCGCACGGTACGGCTGATAACCGTGTGGAAGACCTTGTCGCCGAACCCCTCGACGACACCCGCGAGAACCTCACGCGAGTGCAGGGTCCGGGAGTCGTACATGGTGGCCAGCAGCCCGTCCATGATCAGGCCCCGGTTGAGCCTGCTCGACACCTTGTCGATGGTCTCCATCAGCAGCGCCACTCCGCGCATCGCGAAGTACTCGCATTCCAGCGGCACGAGCACGCCCTGCGCACACGCCAGCGCGTTGACGGTGAGCAGCCCGAGCGACGGCTGGCAGTCGATGAGGACGATGTCGTATTCCGGCAGGACGGGCTCAAGGCACCGGCCCAGCACGAACTCTCGGCCGACCTCGTGGACGAGCTGGACCTCGGCCCCGGACAGGTCGATGTTGCTGGGCAGCAGGTCCATGCCGGCCACGTTGGTCTTCATCACGATCTCCGCGGCCGTCGCGCCCCGCTCCATCAGCAGGTTGTAGACGGTGAGATCCAGTTCGTGTGGCTGGATGCCCAGGCCCACCGAAAGCGCTCCCTGCGGGTCGAAATCCACCAGCAGAACGCGGCGCCCCAGCTCGGCCAGCGCCGCGCCGAGGTTGATGGTCGTCGTAGTCTTGCCGACCCCGCCCTTCTGGTTGCACACCGCCGCGATACGCGCGGGCCCATGTGACAACAGCGGCTCGGGTTCGGGGAAGACTGGCAGGGGACGCCCGGTAGGTCCGATATTGGGGATCTTGGAATGGGCCCTTCTGTGGGAACCTGCCACCTTGTGTGCACCTCCCGGCGGATATCGCAGAAATGCCTCCGCTGAAACCGGGACTCTAGGGCCTGCCTGGGCCGGCAGCAAGCCGACTCACCGTCCCGGCGCTCATCCGCGTGCCCGGGGGTGCGCTGCGGCGTACACTTCGCGCAGTTTGTCCACAGTCACGAGCGTGTACACCTGGGTGGTCGTGACCGAGGCGTGACCCAGCAGTTCCTGCACCACCCGCACGTCCGCCCCGCCGTCGAGCAGGTGGGTGGCGAAGGAGTGCCGGAGCGTGTGCGGGGAGATCCCGGCCAGCCCGGCTCGTTCCGCGGCCGCCTTGAGAATCCCCCAGGCGCCCTGCCGGGTGAGGCGGCCGCCCCGGGCGTTCAGGAACACCGCGGGGCTGGGGCGGGCGCGCCGCGAGCCAGCGGCGAGCGTGGGCCGGGCGCGGACCAGGTAGGCGTCAAGCGCCTCCCGCGCGTACCTGCCCACCGGCACGATCCGCTGCTTGCCCCCCTTGCCCGACAGCCGGAGCGTCGCGGGCGGGCCATCCGGCCCGCCCGGCCCGCCCGGCCCGTCCGCCCGGTCGGCGATGCCGAGGTCGTCCACGTCCAGGCCGACCGCCTCGGAGATCCTCGCCCCGGTGCCGTAGAGCAGTTCCAGCAGCGCCCGGTCGCGCAGCGGCCGCGGGTCGCCCGGTTCGTCACCCGCGCCCGCGGCCACGATCAGCCGCTCCACCTCGGCCACCCCGATCGCCCGCGGCAGCCGCCGCGGCGGGGCCGGCGGGCGTACCTGGCTGGCCACATCGGCGCCGGCCATCCCCTCGGCGGCCGCGAAGGCGTGCAGCCCGCGTACCGCGGCGACCGCGCGGGCGGCTGAGCTGGCGGCCAGCGGCGCATGTTCCTCGCCGCCCTCCCGCAGCTCGGCCAGGAAGCCCGCGACGTCCCCCGTGGTGACCTCGGTGATAGTGGCCCGGCCCCGGGCCGCCATCACCGCCTGGTACCTGGCCAGGTCCCGGCGGTACGCCTGGAGGGTGTGGTCGGACAGGCCCCTCTCGACGGACAGGTGGTCCAGGTAGCGGCTGACCGCAGCCGCCAGGCCCGGACCTGGGCCCGGGCCGGTCAGCGGATGATCTGCCCGGTCTCGGTCCACGGCAGCCCGTGTGCCTCGGCGACGGGCTCGCAGGTCAGCGTGCCCTCGTGGGTGTTCAGGCCGCCCGCGAGCGCCGGGTCCCTCCTCAGCGCTTCCCGCCAGCCCAGGTTCGCGATCTCCAGCGCGTAGGGCAGGGTGACGTTAGTCAGGGCGTAGGTGGAGGTGTGGGGCACCGCGCCGGGCATGTTCGCGACGCAGTAGAACACCGAGTTGTGGACGCGGTAGGTGGGGTCGGCGTGCGTGGTCGGATGCGAGTCCTCGAAGCAGCCGCCCTGGTCGATGGAGATGTCCACCAGCACCGAGCCGGGGAGCATCCGGGACACCAGCTCGTTGGAGATCAGCATCGGTGCCTTGGCCCCGGGGACCAGCACCGCCCCGATCACTAGGTCGGCGTCGATCACCGCGCGCTCGATCTCGTACGAGTTCGACGCGACGGTCTGGCAGTGCCCCTGGTAGATCGCGTCGGCCGCCCGGAGGCGGGCGACGTTCTTGTCCACCAGCAGGACCTCCGCCTGCATGCCGAGCGCGATGGCGGCGGCGTTCATCCCGGACACCCCGGCGCCGAGCACCACCACCTTGGCCGCGTAGACGCCCGACACCCCGCCCATCAGCACGCCGCGGCCGCCGCCGTCGGCCTGCAGGCAGTGCGCGCCGACCTGCGGGGCCATCCGGCCTGCCACCTCGGACATGGGCGCGAGCAGCGGCAGCGAGCCGTCGGGCAGCTGCACGGTCTCGTAGGCGATGGCGGTGATGCCCGACCCCAGCAGGGCCTCCGTGCCGGGTCGGTCGGCGGCCAGATGCAGGTAGGTGAACAGCACCTGGTCCTTGCGCAGCCGCGGGTATTCCTCCGCGATCGGCTCCTTCACCTTCAGGATGAGCTCTCCGGTCTCCCACACCTCGTCCGGCCCGGGCAGGATGACCGCCCCCGCGGCGACGAAGTCCGCATCGGGGAGCGCCGAGCCGGTGCCCGCGTTCCGCTCCACGAACACCTGATGGCCGGCGCGGACAAGCTCATGCACGCCCGACGGGGTGATCGCGACCCGGTACTCGTGGTTCTTGACCTCTTTGGGGATGCCCACCTTCATGGCTGCACGTCTCTCCTCGTCCTCCCGTCCTATGCGGCCCCATTGCCGGAAGGTCCGGGTCCGGCCGCCTGCGCGGCCGCCAAGTCAGCGCTCGGGCAGCACGTCTTCTTCCCGCAGCGCCGCGAACCCGCCCTGCTGGACGGCATACGCGGACAAGATACCCACTGCCGTTACACCATTGTGCAGGTCGCCGGCAAGGAAAAGGCGGACTGCCTGATGCACCGGCACCCACCGCACCAGCAGGTGCGCTTCTTCGTGCTGGGGGGGATCCACCCCGCGCTCGGATTCCGGGACAAAGGTGAGGCCCCGGGCGAGGAACACCCGGACGCGCTCGGTCAGGATGCCTGGCGAGGTGAAGAAGTCCGCGAGCTCCTGCCAATCGCGGGCCCGGTAGCCGGCCTCCTCGAGCAACTCGCGTTCGGCGGTGGCGCGTGGGTCTTCCCCGGCCACGTCCCGGAGCCCGGCCGGGATCTCCCACAGCAGGTGGCCGACGGGGTGACGGTAATGGCGGATCAGCAGCACCTGCCCGTCGCCGTCGAGCGCCACGATGGCGACCGCTCCCGGGTGCTCGATCACGTCCCGCTGCGCCAGGTCCCCGCCTGGCATCTGGACCCGGTCGGTCCGCAGGGTGACAAGAACGCCGCGGAGATAGCTCGGGTCGCCCACGACCTGCCACTGCTCACCGACGTCATGCAGCCGCGGCCCGGCCCAGCCCGCGGGCTCCTGCCTGGGATCCGTGTCTCCGGGCCCGGTGTCTCCGGGCCCGGTGTCCCCAGGCACAGGATCCCGGTCGCGGGTCACGCGCTCGCCGCCGCCCGGCGGACGCTGGGGGCCCCGGCCCCCGTGGTGCGGGCCGCCCGCGAGTGCTCCAGCGCCGCGGCCACCAGGCCGTTGAAGAGCGGATGCGGCCGGGTGGGCCGGGACAGGAACTCCGGGTGCGCCTGGGTGGCGACGAGGAACGGATGGGTGTCGCGGGCCAGTTCCACGAACTCGACCAGGCGGCCGTCCGGCGACAGCCCCGAGCAGCGCAGGCCGGCCGCCTCCAGGCGCTCGCGGTAGGCGTTATTGACCTCGTAGCGGTGCCGGTGGCGCTCCTCCACCATGTCCGCCCCGTACAGCTCGCTGACCAGCGACCCCTCGGACAGCGCCGCCGGGTACAGCCCCAGCCGCATGGTGCCGCCCATGTCCCGCTCCCCCGCGACCACGTCCTCCTGGTCGGCCATGGTCGCGATCACCGGGTGGGGGGTCTCCGGGTCGAACTCGGCGCTGTTGGCGCCGGCCAGCCCGGCCAGGTTGCGCGCGACCTCGATCGCCACGCACTGCAGGCCCAGGCACAGGCCGAGCAGCGGGATGCCGTGGGTGCGCGCGTAATTGACGGCGCCGATCTTCCCCTCGATGCCGCGCACTCCGAACCCACCGGGGACGAGCACCCCGTCCACCCCTTCCAGCTGACGGGCCGCGCCCTCGGGGGTCTGGCAGTCGTCGCTGGTCACCCACTGGATGTTGACCCGGGCGTCGTTGGCGAACCCGCCGGCGCGCAGCGCCTCGGCGGGCGAGAGATAGGCGTCGGGCAGGTCCACGTACTTGCCGACGAGCGCGATGGTCACGCTGCGGGCGGGGCGGTGCACCCGGCGCAGGAGGTCATCCCAGTCGCTCCAGTCCACGTCGCGGAACGGGAGCCCCAGCCGGCGGACCACATAGGCGTCGAGCCCCTCGGAGTGCAGGACCTTCGGGATGTCGTAGATCGACGGCGCGTCGGCCGCCGCCACCACGGCTTCCTCCTCCACGTCGCACATAAGGCTGATCTTGCGCTTCAGGCCGTCGCTGATGGCCCGGTCGGCCCGGCACACGATCGCGTCCGGCTGGATGCCGATGCTGCGCAGCGCCGCCACCGAATGCTGGGTGGGCTTGGTCTTCAGCTCGCCCGAGGGCACGATGTAGGGCAGCAGCGATATGTGCAGGAAGAAGCAGCGGTCCCGGCCGATCTCGTGCCGGATCTGGCGGATGGCCTCCAGGAACGGCTGCGACTCGATGTCCCCCACCGTGCCGCCTACCTCGGTGATGACCACATCCACGTCGGGGCCGCCCATCTCCATGATGCGGGCCTTGATCTCGTTGGTGATGTGCGGGATGACCTGGACGGTGTCGCCCAGGTAGTCGCCGCGGCGCTCCTTGGCGATGACGCTGGAGTAGATCCACCCGGTCGTGACGTTCGCCGCCCCGGACAGCCGGGTGTCGAGGAACCGCTCGTAGTGCCCGACGTCCAGGTCGGTCTCCGTGCCGTCGTCGGTGACGAACACCTCACCGTGCTGGAAGGGGTTCATGGTCCCCGGGTCCACGTTGAGGTAGGGGTCGAGTTTCTGCATTGTCACCCGGAGCCCACGCGCCCTGAGCAGGCGTCCGAGGCTGGAGGCGGTGAGGCCCTTGCCGAGGCTGGAAGCCACGCCGCCAGTCACGAAAAGATGCTTGGTCAATGCCGGGCGTGAGGAAAACGGTGCCGCAGCCAAAGGAAGGCTCCCGTGGTCGGTACGAAGCGGAAATCCCGCCGGTCCACGGGCCATCAGGATATCAGCCAGCGGATACGCCCGTCGGCGCCACACCGGGACGCGAAGGTGGCCGGCGGGTGATAAATCTGGTCAGCGGGTCACGAATGTGGTCAGCGGGTCACGAAGCGGTGTAGGGGCTGGGATCGGCCTCCGCCTGCCTCACCCGGCGCTGCGCCGCGGTGAGCCCCTGCTCGTCGGTCTCCCCGAACCTGGCCAGCGCCACTGCACAGACCACCGCGAGGCTGAACCCGAGCACTGCCACCCCGCCCATACCGGGCCTGGTGTGATCGCCCAGGAACATGATTCCCACGACCGCGGGCGGGACCGTCTCGGCCAGGACGACGGCGGCCGTCGCCACGGTTACACTGCCGTCCTCCAGCGCGGTGGCGTACAGCATGAAGGACACCACACCGGCCGCCGCCAGGGCGTACGCGGCAGGATCGCGGATGAGCTGGTGGACGTCGAAGCCCGGCAGCACCCGGGCGGCCACGGCCAGCACGCCGTACCCGAGGCCGGCCACGGCGCCGAGCACCGGGGTTCTAGCGGGTAGCGGCAGCCGGGAGGCCGCTACCCCTATCAGCGCGATGCCGGCCACGGCCAGGATGAGCGCTAGTTTGAACTCAGCGCTGACCCCGGTGACGACCTGCTGCCCGGCCGACGATCCCAGCATTCCGACGCCGACGACCACGCCCGCCACCGCGAGCCACTCCCGCCAGGACAGCTCCAGGTGGATCAGCCAGGCGGCGACCACGGCGGTGACCGCGAGGTTGGCGGCGATCATGGCCTGGACGGCGAACAGCGGGAGCCGCCGCAGCGCCACCAGCTGGGCGACGAACCCGACCAGGTCGAGCGCCAGGCTGGCGATGAAGCGCCACTGGTGCAGCATCCGCAGGACCAGGCCGGGGTCGACGTTCCCCAGTGCCGCGCTGCCGGCTGACCTGGGGGTACGCCGGCTCGCGGCCCGCGCGGCCATGGCCTGCATGACGGCGGCGACCCCGTAGCACAACGCAGCCACCATGGCAGCTGCCAGGCTCACCAACACAACTTCGACCCTACGCCGGAAGTTTTCCGTCCAGCCACTGAGTATCCTCTCCAGGGATCACAATCTCCTACCAGTGACGGAACCCCAGGTCAAGGCCCCATGAACGCCGGGTGCCGGGAACTGACGGCCCGCCGGCCGGGGCTCTACGGACCGCAACAAGGCTGCGGATCACCGGGGAGGCGGCTGAATACCGGCTGGGAAGCGGCTCAACGCTGGCCATGGTTCAGACACCCGCCGCCTGCATGCCGCGCAGCTCGTGCTTGAGGTCCCTGATCTCGTCCCGGATCCTGGCGGCGAGCTCAAATTGCAGCTCCGCCGCTGCCGCGTGCATCTGGTCGGTGAGCTCGGAGATGAGGGCGATCAGATCGCCACGGGCCTCCCCGCCGCCCTTGGCCTCACCGCTGGTCCGGGCGCGCGAGGACAGGCCCGGCACCGGCGCCTTCCCCCGGCTCTGCTGCCGGCCGGCGCCGCCGATGAGCCGCTCGGTGTCCGCGTCCTCCCGGACCAGCTGGTCGAGGATGTCGGCGATCCGCTTACGCAGCGGCGTCGGGTCGATCCCGTGCTCGAGGTTGTAGGCGACCTGCTTGTCGCGCCGGCGGTTGGTCTCGTCGATGGCCCGCTGCATGGACGGGGTGACCTTGTCCGCGTACATGTGGACCTGGCCGGACACGTTCCGCGCGGCCCGGCCGATGGTCTGGATCAGGGATGTGCCCGACCGCAGGAACCCCTCCTTGTCGGCGTCCAGGATCGAGACCAGCGAGACCTCGGGCAGGTCGAGGCCCTCACGGAGCAGGTTGATGCCGACCAGCACGTCGTACTCGCCGAGCCGCAGCTCGCGCAGGAGCTCCACCCGCCGCAGCGTGTCCACCTCGCTGTGCAGGTACCGGGCCCGGATGCCCAGTTCCAGCAGGTAGTCGGTGAGGTCCTCGGACATCTTCTTGGTCAGGGTGGTCACCAGCACCCGCTCATTGCGCTCGGCCCGCAGCCGGATCTCATGGACCAGGTCGTCGATCTGGCCCTTGGTCTGCTTGATGATCACTTCTGGGTCGACCAGGCCGGTCGGCCGGATGACCTGCTCGGTCACCTCGCCGGCGGTCCGCTGCAGCTCGTACGGCCCGGGGGTGGCCGACATGTACAGGGTCTGCCCGATCCGTTCGCCGAACTCGTCCCAGGTGAGGGGACGGTTGTCGATCGCGCTCGGCAGCCGGAAACCGTGCTCGACGAGCACCCGCTTACGCGACACGTCCCCCTCGTACATGGCACCGATCTGCGGCACGGTGACATGTGACTCGTCGATCACCAGCAGGAAGTCCTCGGGGAAGTAGTCGAGCAGCGTGTTGGGCGGGCTTCCGGCCGGCCGGCCGTCGATGTGCCGCGAGTAGTTCTCGATCCCGGCGCAGCTCCCCACCTGGCGCATCATCTCGATGTCGTAGGTGGTCCGCATGCGCAGTCGCTGCGCCTCCAGCAGCTTGCCCTGCTGCTCCAGCTCGGCGAGCCGCTCGGCCAGCTCGGCCTCGATGCCGGCGATGGCCCGCGCCATCCGCTCCGGCCCGGCCACGTAGTGGGTGGCAGGGAAGACGTAGAGTTCGTCATCCTCGCTCATCACTTCCCCGGTCAGCGGGTGCAGCGTCATCAGCCGCTCGATCTCGTCGCCGAACATCTCGATCCGCACGGCGAGTTCCTCATAGACCGGGATGATCTCGATCGTGTCCCCGCGCACCCGGAAGGTCCCGCGGGTGAACGAAAGATCGTTGCGCACGTACTGCATGCCGACGAGCTTGCGCAGCAGCGCATCACGCTCGATGCTGTCGCCTACCTTCAGCTTGAGCATCCGGTCCACGTACTCCTGCGGGGTGCCCAGCCCGTAGATGCAGGAAACCGACGCCACCACGATCGTGTCCCGGCGGGTGAGCAGCGAGTTCGTGGCCGAATGCCGCAGCCGGTCCACCTCGTCGTTGATCGAGGAGTCCTTCTCGATGTAGGTGTCGGTCTGCGGGACGTACGCCTCGGGCTGGTAGTAGTCGTAGTAGGAGACGAAGTACTCGACCGCGTTCTCCGGGAGCATCTCGCGCAGCTCGTTCGCGAACTGGGCGGCGAGCGTCTTGTTGGGCAGCATGACCAGCACCGGCCGCTGCAGCCGCTCGGCGAGCCAGGCGACGGTGGCGGTCTTGCCGGTGCCGGTGGCCCCGAGCAGGACCGTGTCGGTGGTTCCCGCCCGGATTCCCCGCTCCATCTCGTTGATGGCCCGCGGCTGGTCGCCGGCGGGCACCATGTCGGTGATCACCTTGAACGGCGCCACGCTCCGCTGAAGGTCGCTAACCGGACGCACGGCACCACTCCTTCCCGGCACACCGCTTGGTCTCCCATACCGCCATGGCTGGCAACACGCGCAGAGGCGGTCCTCTTCCCTGGGCGCCGTCCCACCTCACTGTAGGACCGGGGTACGACAGCCCGGGCCGGCCCAGTCACCGCCAGCGCGGTGACCCCGCCCGTGAACCTCGCCCGGCCGCCCCGGGCCCGGTCAGTCGGCCAGGGCCAGAGCGCGCCGGCGCAGCTCGGCCCACAGCTCCCCGACCTCGCGGTCGAGCTCGGCCAGGGAGCCGGAGTTGTCCACCACGATGGTAGCGATCGCCAGCCGCTCCTCCCGGGAAGCCTGCGCCCCCATCCGGGCCTCCGCCTGCGCCCTGGGCATGCCACGCTCACGCGCCAGCCGGTCCAGCTGGATGCGCGGGGACACGTCCACCACGACGACCTCATCGAAGCTGCCCGCGAGGTGGTTCTCCGCGAGCAGCGGGACGTCGTGCACGATGACCGGCGCCCCGCCGGCCTGCCGCTCCAGCTCGGCCATGCGCTCGCCCACCCGGGGGTGGATGATCGCGTTCAGCTTCAGGCGCAGCGATTCGTCGGCGAACACCAGCTCCCCCAGCCGGTCCCGGTCCAGGCTGCCATCGGCGCGCAGCACGCCCGGGCCGAACTCCTGCACCACCTCGGCCAAGCCTGGGGTGTCGGGGGCCACCACCTCCCGCGCCACGGCGTCGGCGTCGATAACGACCGCGCCGTAGGACGCCAGCCGCCGCGAGACCTCGCTCTTGCCCGAGCCGATCCCGCCGGTAAGCCCTACCCTGAGCGCCCGCACGCCAGCCAGGCTAGTGGTGCGTAACGGGCCACAGGGACCGCTCCGGCAGGCCGCAGGTTCAGCTCTGGCCGCCGGACAGCTTGTCGCGCAGGGCCGCGAGCGCCTCATCCGAGGCGAGCGCGCCCGTCGGGCCGTCCTCGTCGGCGGAGTCGCTGGCGGAGGAGGCGCGGCGGCTGCCACCCGGCTTGGCGGCCTCGCCGTCGGCGCTGCCGTCCTCGGCCTCCTCGGAGGCCTTGCGTGCCTCGGCCACCTGGCGGCGGTGCGCCTCGAACCGGGAGCGCGCCTCGGCGTACTGGCGCTCCCATTCCTCGCGCTGGGTGTCGTACCCTTCCAGCCACTCGTTGGTGTCCGGGTCGAAGCCATCCGGGTAGACGTAGTTGCCCTGGTCGTCGTAGGTGGCGGGCATGCCGTACAGGGTCGGGTCGAAGTCGTCGCCGACCGCCTCGCCGACCGTCCCCTCGTTGGCCTGCTTGAGCGACAGGCTGATCCGGCGCCGGTCCAGGTCGATGTCGATGATCTTGACGAAGATCTCGTCGCCGACCTGCACGACCTGCTCGGGGATCTCCACGTGC
>Ga0134125_10007568_pt1 | contig 12250 bp, 6 predicted proteins | sample KB31751_FD_96464 | JGI IMG/M metagenome (GOLD analysis project Ga0134125, IMG submission 96464) | Terrestrial soil microbial communities with excess Nitrogen fertilizer from Kellogg Biological Station, Michigan, USA - KB3-175-1 | ecosystem: Environmental > Terrestrial > Soil > Unclassified ... | reverse complement strand
TAGCTAGCAGCCTACCGAAAATGTGCCCTTGACCTGTTGTCGTATCCGTTCGACGAATCCCGTCGCTGACAGCGCCCGGTGCTACCCGGTTGGGGGATGGTTGCCGAGGAAGCCGAGGGTGGCGAGCCTGAAGACGTTGGCGTCGAGCCGCTGCTGAGCGTCCTCGTTCTCGAAGGTCTTCTTCCAGTTGAGGAGCGCGAGATCGAGGACTCGACGGACCGGTCAGGCGGGCAAGAGGCAGAAGAGGTCGCGGAGGTAGGTCCAGGGCTCGAGGTCGTAGAGTTGGCAGCTGGCGTGGTCCGGTTCTTCAGGGGGCTACGTCAGAGGGGGGTGACGCCGTGTCCGCCAGCCACGACGTGATTTCTAGGACGCGGCTCCGGCAGTCTGGCATCGGTCGGTAGATTTCGCGAGCTGCCAGCGCCATTCTCACGGCGGCAGGGCGGTTGCGGTCAAGCGCCCAGTTCGCGCGTGCGAGAGCGAATTCGCTCTCAGCGCGGTCTACGACAAGCGCAGGGACGCCTTGCTCCAATCGCAGGGCTCGCCCCAAGATGGGAGCCGCCTCTCGGTACTTTCGTTCAGCGACCAGGATTCTTCCAAACTCTGTCAGCCTATCGGCCAGGAAGGGACCCTCAGTAGCAAATGATGCATCGGCCGACGCCATAGCTAACCGAAGCTTGCCTTCAGCCTCCCCGTACCGACCGAGGGTTTCGAGGGCCAGGCCGAGAGTCGCGTTGAACACCGCTAGGAAGGGGCTCCGCTCGCCATAGGCGGACCGGACGATGTCGAACGCCTCCTTGGCCTTTGAAAGCGCAGATACCCCGTCGCTCTCGTCCGCACGGACATTCGCAATCGAGGCCAAGGTCCGAGCGATGTCGGGGTGGCCACGGGGAAGGGAGCTCTGTTTGAGCGATAGGGCAATGGAGAATTCGGCCTCGGCTTTGTGAAGCTCGCCGTGACCGTAGAAGCGATTGCCACGATTCTGGTGGTACCAGCCAGCGATGCGTTCGTGCCCGGGGCCGAGGCGCCGTATCAGTGCCTGGGCGAGGTTGTCCCACCGCTCGACTTCCCTTTGAGATCCTGCCAGAAGGTCGGCGAGTCCGAGCATCTCGGCGGCGGACTCTGCCGCGATGTCGTCCCGATGAGCGACGAGGGCGACCCAGACGCTCTCCTCTTGGCTGGTTCTGGCCGCTGCGGTGTCTCCGAGCTGGATCTCCAGCCAAGCCTGTAACGCGAGGGCCTCCGCCAGCAGCGGTTCGTATGCCGTTGCACGCGCGGAATCGACCAGAGGTGCAACTTGCCGGCGCGCCTCGGTCCAGTTTCCGGTGTCCCTGAGTGCATTCACCTGAGAGAGCCGTACTTCGATCTCGGCGACGCGAGATCGGACGATCGGGTCGGTTGGCGGCGGAACAACCGACCGCAGGGCGACCACATCCGCGCATCGTTCGAGCGCCGGCAGCGCGTGCGCGGCGTTCACGGCCTCGATGACGGCACGGTCGTCAGCGGTCGTCAGGACGTCGGTCAGGGCGCGCAGGCTGCCCCGCGCGCCTTCGAGGCAATTCATGCGCAGGTCGAGCACCTCGTCCGATTGATCGCCGCGCACGTGGGTCGCCTCGCAGGTGTCGGTATAGGCAGCGGACCAGTTTGCGGCGTAGTCATCGAGCAGGGCGGCGACGCGGGTCCAAGTCCCGGCGGCGAGGGCACTGCCGGTGTTCAACATCCCGCGGTGAACGGCGGACCGGCGGGGGCCGTCGGGGGCACGTTCCCAGACTCCCGCGAGCTTGCCCTCGGCCCCACGGCACATCCGCTCGCCGCGGGTGGCGACCCGTTGCGCGCCGAGAAGCGCCCCCAGTGCGACAGTCGCCATAGCGGTGGCGGTCGTCGCGACCCGGCGGCGACGCGCGGGATCGGAGCGCAGCGCGGAGAGCAGCTCGCGCATGGACGGATAGCGCGCTCTGGGATCGCCTCGCAGACCCCGAAGGACCAGCCGGCGCAGAAACGAAGGGACGTCCTTCTTCTGGCCCGGCTCGCGCGGTCGCCCGGAGACGACGGCCTCGACCAGCGCTTCGAACGTGTCGGCCGCGAACGGCCGCTGCGCATAGATGGCTTCGTAGAGGGTCACGCAGAAGGCGAACTGGTCGGCACGGGCGTCCGTCGGGCGGCCCAGGAACTGCTCGGGCGCCATATAGAGCGGCGTCCCCAAGAGGGCGCCGGTGCGGGTCAACGCGATCGTCTGGCTGGTGGGTTGCGCACTGGAGCCCACCAACTGCAAGGTGGTCGCGGCGTCGGCACTGCCGGTCGTGTCGCTGGCGAGGCCGAAGTCCATCACGCGGACGGTCCCGTCGCGGCCGACCATCACGTTCTGGGGCTTGAAGTCGCGGTGGACCAGGCCGGCCTCGTGGGCGGCCAGCAGGCCCTCGCCGGCGGCGGCGAAGACGTCGCGGATGGCGCGCCAGGATCGTGGCTCGGCGGTCAGCCACTCGGACAGGGTCTGCCCCTCGACGAACTCCATCGCCAGGTAGACGCGGACGCCGTTGACCTCGTCGTCGATCGCGCCGGCGTCGTAGACGACCACGATGTTGGGGTGCGAAAGGCGGGCGGTCGACTGCGCCTCGCGCAGGAGGCGCTCCTGCGCGGCCCGCGGCGTGGTCCGGCGTCCGACCTTGTCGCGGAGCAGCTTGAGCGCCACCTTCCGCTCGAGGCGCGGATCGTACGCCGCGTAGACCTCGCCCATTCCACCCCGACCGACCAAGTTGAGGATGACGTAACGACCTATGGTGGCGCCCGGCACGAGGCTGGCGCCGGTCGCGAGGACGTCGCTCAGCGATTGGCGCGCCAGCGTCTCCGGCGCTCCTCCCGCGCTCGTGGCCAGCAGGTCCACGCACGCCTCGCACTCGGCGAGGTGGCTCTCGATACGGGCACGAAGCGCGTCGTCGACGTTGCCGTCGAGGAATGCGATCACCGAGTCATCGTCGAGGCAGTCCATCTTTACCTAGTGCTGTCCTGGTCTCGATAGGCCGCGCTCGTCACGGTCGCATCCGGTCTTTGAGTCTTCGGCTTATCCGACAGCCAGGCCTCGACGTCGTCTGCCCACCGCTTGTAGCCTGGCAACGTCCTGTACGCGTCGAGCGCTGCCACGGCGAGAGCGCGCGCTGCTGGACGATCCTGGTCGAGCGCCCACTGGACTTGTGCCAAGGGAAACTGGGCATCGGCGAACCCGGGCGCGCTCGGGTCGAAACGTTCGAGAAGTCTGACCGCGGACCTTAGGACAGGCATGGCCTCTCGATACTTTCCCTCCGCGATATAGGTCTTACCGAGCTCGGTCAGTGGATCGGATAGGAGGGCATGATTGGGGCCGACCAATTCGGTCGCGAGCGCGATCGAGGCTTGTAGGTCCTTCTCAGAGTCACCCAGTCGATGGAGTGCTCTCAGGGCCGCGCCTCGATCATCGAAAACTCTCCACAAGATTGGGCTCCGTGGTCCATAGGAGGCGCGATAAATTTCCAGCGCTTCCTGGGCGGCAGCCAAAGCCTCTTGGCCCTTCCCCCGATATGCGTATAAGGCCGCGATGTCGGTCAGCGACTTGCCTATATCCGGATCATTCGAGGGGAGCACACTCCTTTTCAGCGAAAGGGCGATATCAAGTTCACGTTCGGCTTCTGCGAAGTCCCCTCGTCTTACCAAGGTGTTGGCCCGATTTTGGTGGAACCAGCTGGCAATTCTTTCGTGACCCGATCCGAGGCGGCGTATGAGAGCACCCGCGATCAGTTCCCAGCTGAGACCCTCGGCGAGCCCTCCGGGAATGAAAAGAGTCACATCAATCATCTGGGCGGCGGCCTCTGCAGCAAGGTCGTCCCGACCCGACCCTAGCGCCAACCAGACACATTCTTCGTAGGACTTTGCAGCTTTGGGAATGTCGCTGAGCTCAAGAGCCAGCCATCCTTGGGACTCCAGCGCCTCCGCTACGAGGGGGCCATAGCCGAGCATACGTGCAGCGTCCACGATCGGCCCCACCTCATGGTACGCACCGGCCCATTGACCGGTGTCCGTGAGCGCCTTCACCTGGGCCAGCTGAGTCTTCAGCTCGATGACGCGCGCCCGCTTGATCCGATCCGTGGGCAATGGAACCACGGCGCGCAGCTCTGGGACGTCAGCGCATCGCTCGATCGGCAGCAAGGCGTTGACCGCGTTGACACCCTCGACCACCACGCGGTTGTCCGCGTGCGAAAAGACATCCGTCAGCGCTCTCAGAGCGTCGCGCTTACCGTCAAGGCAGCCCATCCGCAGGTCAAGCACTTCCGCCGATTGATCGCCCCGGACGTGGGTGGCCTCGCAGGCGTCGGTGTAGGCCGCGGTCCATCCGCGGTCGTAGTCGTCGAGCAGTCTCGAGACACGCGTCCACGTCTCCTCAGCGATCAGGTTGCCCGACGCGAGAAACGCCTGATGCAAGGCAACGCGCCGCGGACCGTACTCGTCGAGCGCCCAGATTCCTTGCAGTCTTTCTGCGGCACCGCGGCACATACGTTGACCGCGAGTGGCCACTCGCTGAGCGCCGGCGATCGTTGCGATCAACACCACCGCCGACGCGGCGCCGAGCACTACACCCCGGCGGTACCGGAGCGGCTCCGCACGGAGGGCGCCCATAAGGTCGCGCATCGACGCGAACCGCGAATCGGGGTCAGGCTTCAACCCCATAAGGAGGATCCGTCGCAGGAAAGCCGGTGCCACCGCGCGGCGCGGCTCCTCCCGGACGCGCCCCCCTGTCACCGCCGCAACCAACTCGGCGAGCGTGCGGTCCGCGAACGGCCGTTCGCCGTACAGCGCCTCGTAGAGCGCGACACAGAAGCTGAACTGGTCCGTCCGGGCGTCGGTCTTCCGACCCAGGAACTGCTCGGGCGCCATGTAGAGAGGCGTCCCCAGCAAGACCCCGGTATGCGTCAGCGCGATGGTCTGCGCCGTCGCCACCTCGCCCGACGTCAAGTCGATTGCCGGCTCCTGGCCCGCGACGCCCTCCGACCCGTCGCCGGCGAGGCCGAAGTCCATGACGCGGACGGTGCCGTCGCGGCCGACCATCACGTTCTGGGGCTTGAAGTCGCGGTGGACGAGGCCGGCCGCGTGGGCGGCCTGCAAGCCCTCGGCGGCGGCCACGAACACGTCGCGGATCTCGCGCCACGAGCGGTGCCGCTCCGCCAGCCAGGCGGCCAGGGTCCGGCCGTCGACCAGCTCCATCGCCAGGTAGACGCGACCGGCGCCGGAGCGGTCTTCGATGGTCCCGGCGTCGTAGACGACGACGATGTTTCGGTGCGCGAGGCGCGCCGTCGATTGGGCCTCGCGCAGGAGGCGCTCCTGGGTGGCCCGCGCGGCCGGTTCGCCTCCGGGCGCCTCGCGAAGGAGCTTGAGCGCGACCTTGCGATCGAGGCGGGGGTCGTAGGCGCTATAGACCTCGCCCATCCCGCCCCGGCCGAGCAGGCTGAGGATGATGTAGCGGCCGACGGTCGTGCCGCGAGCGAACGTGCCTGGCGCCGGAGGCGGGTCGTTTGCCGGCGCCGTCGGTGGCGCATCAGGGCCGCTCCCCAGGCTGGCGGCGACGGTGCGGGCGCAAGCGGCGCACCCTGGAAGGTGAGCTTCGAAGTCAGTCCGTTCGGCCTGGTCGAGGCCTCCAGTCAGATACCTCTGGGCCGAGCTTTCGTAGGAGCAGGCCACGACGAGCGTGAGCCTAGCGGAATGTCGTGGAGGCTGTCATCGTTGGAACGCGTGGTAGGGTGGCCCACGAAATGAGCGAGCGGGCGGGGTTGGCGGCGGCGTTCTGGGGAGAGCTCTCGGAGGACCAACGGGTCGCGGAGCCGGCGTTGGAGCGGGAGTTGGCGGCGGCATGCGCGCGCGGGCGGGCCGCGTACGCGCAAATTGCGTTCGACGATACGCGCTTCGTTCGGCACCTGGCGCGCGTGCTCCAACGGGAGTCGAAGGATGCGGGCGGTCTGTCGGCGCTTGCCATCGAGGATTTGTATCTCGCCTGCGCCTGCCTCGAAGGTGACGCGACGGCAGCGACCACCTTTCGCGAACGGTATCGGCCGGCAATCTACGAGGCAATGAGCGGGATCGTCTCTCCGGCCGATGCCGAGGACGTACGCGAGCAGCTCGTGGAGGATCTTCTCGTCGGCACCGAGACCTCGGGGCCCAAGATCGCGACGTATTCGGGGAAGGCGTCGCTGGCCCGCTGGGTCGGCGTGGCGGCGCGGCGGGCGGCGCTCATGTGGCTGCGCAAGAACCAGGCGGAAGGGCGCGCGCGCCGGGCGGTCTCGGACGATCAGGCGGCGAAGGGGGACGCCGGCGTCGAGTCGGCGTACATCAAGGAACGGTATCGCGGCGAGTTCGAGCGCGCGCTGACCGAGGCGCTGCGTCGCCTGCCGGAGCGAGATCGGGTGGTGCTGCGCCTCTCCCTGCTCAACGGCGTCAGCCTGGAGAAAATCGGCACCATGTTCAAAGTGGGGCAGTCGACGGTCTCGCGCTGGTTGGCGGCGGCACGGAGCGCGCTGCTCGACGACGTCAAGGAGACGTTGCGGCGGCGCCTCGGGGCGTCGTCCGACGAGCTCGCCTCGTTGGCCCGGATGGTGGCCAGCCGGCTGGATCTGACGCTGCCGAGCTTCCTCAAGAACGCCTGACGTCGCTCGAGACGTCGATCGATCTCCACCCGCGCGGTCAGAGCCGCATCGCGTGCAGTCTTCGACGAAGCTCGGCGCAGCCCGACTCCCGATCTTGGGGGTCGAACGGCGAGGCATGAAACCACTCGAGGAGTTGGCGCTCCCGCATGACGTATCCCCACCGCGCAAACGCCGCGCAGGATTGATCCGCCAGGCTGGCTGCCAACGAGCGGTCGCCTCCGGGCCGGGCAAAGGCACGGGCCAGGAACGATTTCAGAACCGCGGCTTCGATTGAGCTCTGCTCTCCGTTTCGGATCAAAATATCCTGGGCGCTCTCGAGCGGTGCGACGGCTCCAGCCGGATCATGGCGAGCGAGCGCCAATTCGCCCTCCCCCATCAGCGTTTGGGCGTGAAGAAGGCTGTGCTCGACGGAAACTGCGACCTCGAGCTGACGAAGCCGCTGAAGGTCCGCGCCGGCTTCGTCGAGTCGTCCTTGGTGTATCAGGATCTCGACGCGGTCGAAGAGCACAAACACCATGTTCGTCGACTGCTCCTCGCTCTTTTCGAGGATGCTCATTGCAACTCGATTGGCGGCGGTCGCCTCATCCCAACGGTCCATTTCTATCAATGCCGTCTCGAGGACCCCGAGCGAGATGGCCACGTCGGGGTGAGCATCACCCAGGAGCTTTTTCTTCAACTCCACGGCGCGGCGGGCAAAGGCCTCGCCATGCGCCAGATCGCCGCGCATGTTGGCGAGTCCCCCCTGATCGTTCAGTAGCCAGGCCGCGGCCAGTGAATCCTGAGCGTGCGAGCGGTCGAGAACGGCAGTCGCGAGCGAGAAAAACCAGTTCGCATCGTCATAGCGACCCGCGGTTCCCGTGGCGTACCCCAGGGCATCGGCAGAAATGGCCGCGGTCAAATCGTCGTGCGCTGTTTCCGCGACCAAAATGGCTTCCCTCAGGACCGCGTCCGCCTCGCTCACCTTGTACAGGGTGCACTTCGTCATGCCCAGGCGAAGCAGCGCCTGCGCGATGACGGGCCGGTACTGAACGCGCCGGGCCTCCGACAAGATGACGGTCAGCTCCTGTTCGGCCTTCGCGCTATAGCCGAAAACCCTGAGGGCCTCGGCGGTCTTGATCTCTTCCTGGAGGTGCTCCACCTCGGCCCGTATGTTCGGGTCCGAGGGCAAGGGGACCTGCAGCCGGAGGTTCTTGACGTCGGCGCACTGCCGAACGGGCGAGAGCGAATTGGCGGTGGCGACGGCTCGGTTGAGGCCGCCAGTGTCGGCGGTGGCGAGCGCGTCCGTGAAGGCGCGCACCTCGTCGAGGTTTTCCGCGAGACACGTCATCCGGAGATCGAGAACCTCGGCCGACTGTTCGCCCCGGACGTGGGTCGCCTCACAGGCGTCGCGGTACATGCTGGTCCACTGGGCCAGGTGGTCGTCGAGCACGGACGCGAGGCGCGACCAGATCTTCGCGGAATCGGCCAGGCCGCTGGCCAGGAACATCCGGTGCAGGGAGGCGCGGCGGGATCCCGCTGCCTCGACCACCGGCCAGGCGGACGCGATCCGCCCGGCGGGAGGCGTGCACGCGAAGCGGCGCGCGCCGGCTGCGCGCCAGCCACCGAGGCCGATGAGCAGCGCGACGGTCGCGATCGCGACGGCCAGGAACCGCCGGCGTCGCCGGGTGCGCCCGCGCTCGATCGCGGTCAGCAAAGCTTGCACCGATTGGAAGCGCCTCTCGCGATCGGGCTCGGTCCCGCGCTGGACGATGCTCCGCAGCCACGGCGGCACGTTTCGCGGCTTGGGCGGCGGCGGCCCGCTGGAAGGCGCCTGCCGCGCTCCCGGGCGCTCGCCATAGAGGGCCTCGTGGAGCGCGACGCAGAAGCTGTACTGATCGGCGCGCACGTCGACCGACCCACCGGCGAGCTGTTCGGGCGCCACGTAGGCCGGCGTGCCGATGAAGGCGCCGATGGTGGTGGACGTCGTCGGGTACGCGGGGCTCGCGTCGCGCGCCCCGCCGCCGACCGGCAGCAGGTCGCGCAGCGGTCGGGCGAGCCCGAAGTCCATGACCCGGACGCGGCCGTCGCGGCCGATCATGACGTTCTGGGGCTTGAAGTCGCGGTGGACGACCTTGGCCTCGTGCGCGGCGGCGAGGCCCCGGCCGGCCGCCAGGAAGGCGTCGAGGATTTCGGGGAGGGTCCGCTCGCGCTCGGCCAGCCAGCCGGTCACCGTCTGGCCGTCGACGAACTCCATGGCGACGTAGACGCGTTCGCCGACGACACCCGCGTCGTGGACGGTGACGATGTTGGGGTGATCGAGGCGGGCGATGATCCGTGCCTCGTCGAGGAGCTGCGCCTGTCGCGCCGGGTCCGCCGCGCCAGAGCCGTAGACGACCTTGAGCGCGATGCGCCGGTCGAGGTCGGGGTGGTAGGCGGCGTAGACCTCGCCCATTCCCCCGCGCCCAATGGCTGCGAGGACCTGGTACCGTCCGACCCGCGCGCCGGGGGTGAGTTGGCTTTCGTGGCCGTCCGTTGCTGGCGCCGGGACGACGACGTCCGCCGTCCACGTCGCCAGGTCGGCGCAGACCGCGCAATTTACCAAGTGCGTTTCGATCGACGAACGGCGTTCGGACCGCAAATGCCCCTGAATGAACGCCAGCAACGTCTCCTCATCGGGGCAAACGTCGCGCGCCAGCTCCACCTGTTCACGCTAGCCCATTTCTGCGGCAAGATGGACGGCCATGAAGGGGGCTGTTGCGGCGGCGGGGTCTCACACGGTGGCGGCCTGGCGCGGGCGCGGACGCGACGCGCATCCGGGGGTCGAGGTCGAGCACGCGACATTCGCGCGCTTTGTCGAGGCGGCGATGGCAGCCGAGCCCGACCCCGACGAGACGGCGGACGAGTTGCCGGTGGCCGATCTCTATCTGGCGTGCGCCTGCGCGGCGGGGGCGCCGGGCGCGGCGGCTCGGTTCGAGGCGTTATACGGCGGTCTCATCCGGCGCGCGCTCGGGCGCGTCCTGTCGAACCCCGCGGATTGCGAAGAAGCGGTCCAGCGGGCCGAGCAGATGCTGCTCGCCGGGACGCCGCCCAAGATCGCGCAGTACCGCGGTCGCAGCCGGCTCGCGCAGTGGGCCGCCGTGGCGGCGATCCGGGTCGCCGTCTCGACGGGCCGCTCGGAGAGCCCCGACCGGCGCCTCCGCCAGAAGCTGATGGCTGGCGCCATCGGCGCGACGACCCAATCGCCACTCATCCGGGCGGAGCGCGCGCGGATCGAGCACGCGATCGGCGAGGCGGTCGGCCGTCTCGACAGCCGCGATCGCCTCGTGCTGCGGCTCCACCTGCTGGGCGGAATCTCCGTCCCCACGATCGGGCGCATCTTCGGGGTCAACCAGACGACGATGGGGCATGAGTTGCGCCGGGTGTACGATCGGCTGCTGGAAGAGATCAGGCGATCGCTCGCGGAGATCTGCGCCGGCGAGAGCGAGCTGGCGTCCATTCTGCAAATCGTGGGCAGCCAGCTCGATCTGAGTACCTCGTGCCCGCCGTCCGGGGCGTGACGGCGCGGCTCGGCTGCTCGCTCAGCTCGCCCACCAATACGACAGCTTGAGCAGCAGCACGTCGGTCGTCGCCCCGTGGCCGAAGGCGCGTGGCGCCAGCGACGCCGGGCCCATCAGGTTCTCCACCTCGGGGATCTGCGAGCGCGTGTAGACGAGATACAGCAGCGACCCCAGGCGGTACTCCCAGCGGAAGACGACGCTGGCGTTGATGGCCGCCTCTTCGAAGTCGGGGTTGATGCCGGGGACGACCGCGGGCGACGCGGCGAGATCGGCGAGGCTGACCTTGCTGCCCGGCGCGCGCGGCGGCGCGCCGGGCGCCGACGGGTAGCTGCCGACGGAGCGCAAATTCGAGAAGTGGCCCGAGGCCAAGAAGGCCTGGGCGTAGGCCTGCAGCGTCAACCGCGGCGTGAAGGTGTAGCTGGCGCGCAGGGTGACGCTGACGTTCTTGGCGTCGAGCTTGCCGAACAGATAGGGGTCGAACGCGCCCACCGACTGCCAGGCGTAGCGGTACTCGCCCGCGGTGAACGTCAGCTGGGGCAGGAGCTCGATGTCCATCTGGGGGAGGGCGTGGAAGACGGCGCTCGCCTGGACGCTCGTCGCGTAGGCGCCGTTGCCGATCGCCTGGGTCTGGTTGGCCAGCGTCGCGTACACGGCCCGGCGCGGGTCGCTGTCGTACTCCAGCTTGCCGCCCAGGTAACCGGCGCGCTCGAGCGCCGTGCCGTCGCCGACCTCGCGGTCGTCGAAGCGCGCGGGGGCGTAGTCGGCGGCCAGAAAGACCGACGAGAAGTCGAGCAGGCGCAGCCGGGCGTTCAGCTCGTAGCTCTGGCCGAGGTCCAGCCCGTCGTTGTTGCGGCTGTCGGCGGCGACGAAGTTGCTGGTGGTGTCGACGGTGTGCTTGCCGGGCTCCAGCGTCCGCCAGCCGACGCTGGCAGAGAACGTCTGCACGTTCTGGCGCTGCATGTAGCCGAGGTCGTTGTAGTCCAGCTGGCGGCCGGCGCCGGTGTACTCGGCGCTCCAGGTGAGGTGCTTGCCCCCCTCCTTGGCGACGCGCAGCCAGCCGCCGGGGGCGCTCGCGCCGGCGCCGATGCGCGTGCCGTCGGGCTGCACGACGACAGGGCCGCCGTTGATGTACGACTCGATCAAGGCGGCGTTCACGACATAGGTGCCCGAGGGCGAGCGCCAGAGGCCGTCCAGGCCGGCGACGTAGCCGTCGTGGAAGCAATCGCTGCCGACGAGCGGCGTGGCCCCCGAGGGACAGAGCTGGTGGGTGCTGCCGGTCATGAGCGGCGGGAAGCTGGCGTTTCCCTCGAAGGTGGAGGCGCCGGTGCCGATGAGGCCGATGTGGCCGCCGCTGCCGAGCTCGCGCTTGAGGCGCAGGACGTTGAACGCCGTCACCGGCGCGGCCAGCCGCTCGGCGTTCTTCTGGTCGACCTGGTCGTAGATCGACACCCGGTTCGCCGCGGTCACGGCGCTCAGCGCGCCGATGGTCCAGTCGGCGTTGAGCCGGCCGACCAGCTTGCCGGCGCCGTAGATCGTCGCCGGCTGCGGCACGTCGACCAGCACCTCGTTGCTGGAGGCGTCGTTGCGCAGCGACGGCGGCAGCGGCGCGCTCCCGATGCGGCGCGAATAGAACACCTGCATGGGGAAGGAGAAGGCGTCGATTCCCTCCAGGAAAAATGGCCGCTTCTCGGGCAGGAACGTCTCGTAGGTCGACAGATTCAAGATAATCTGGTCCAGCTCGACCTGCGAGAAGTCGGGGTTGAGGGCGGCGTCGAGGGTCAGGTCCTGGGCCAGGTGCCACTTGAGATCGAGCCCCAGCGAGGCGCGGCTGTCGTAGCCGCTGCCGGCGGCGGCCTGACTGGCGTCGCGGCGGCGCAGCTCGCCGAGCGCGAAGGGCTGCAGCTCCAGCGCGCCCGCCCCCTTGAGATCGCGCAGCCCCTCGAGGCGGCCGAAGAAGGCGATGGGACCGGCCACGTCGCGCGGGATGTAGGACCAGATGTCGGTCTCCTCGCGCTGGGCGATGAAGCGCGACGCCTGAAAGCCCCAGCTCTGCAC
>Ga0134125_10007566_pt1 | contig 12252 bp, 9 predicted proteins | sample KB31751_FD_96464 | JGI IMG/M metagenome (GOLD analysis project Ga0134125, IMG submission 96464) | Terrestrial soil microbial communities with excess Nitrogen fertilizer from Kellogg Biological Station, Michigan, USA - KB3-175-1 | ecosystem: Environmental > Terrestrial > Soil > Unclassified ... | reverse complement strand
CCCAACTCCATCGCCGCAAGCTCGCGCGCAGCATCCGCATCGGGCAGCACCAGCGCCCGCAGCAGCACGCGCTCCAACTCACTCAACGCCGCAACCTGAGGAGCCCGCACACTCTCCAGCCGCTGCGCAGCAGCCTGCTTCAACTCCTGCCGCATGATCGCAGAGTCAATCCCCAACTGCTGCGCCGCGTTGTTCGCAAACTCATCGCGCTGCAACGCATTCGGAATCCGCCGAATATGCGGCAGCAGAAAATTCAACGCCCGCACCTTCGCCTCGGGGGTCTGTCCCGGGTGCAGAATTCGTGCGCGCTCAATCAAATAATCCGCATGACGCTTTGCCCCGCGCACAGCAGCCGAGTAACCGGCCACACCATGCTCCCGTATATAACGGTCGGGATCGAGGCCGCCCTCCAGCGTCATCACCCGCACTTCAAAATCCTCTTCCGTCAGCAGTGCCAGCGTCTTCTCCGCCGCGTTCGACCCGGCGGTATCGGGGTCGAAGTTCAAAATGACGCGCTTCGTAAACCGCCCCAACAGCCGCACCTGCGACTCCGTAAACGCCGTCCCGCTGGTTGCCAGCACGTTATGGATTCCTGCGGTAAACACGGAAATGCAATCCATCTGGCCTTCAACCAGCAGCGCAAACCCAAGCTCGCGAATCGCCGCCTTGGCCTTGTCCAGGTTGAACAGCACATGGCCCTTCGTATACAGCATCGTCTCGGGCGAGTTCAGATACTTCGGTCCCGACTTCGCGTCCTGCTCATCCAACAGCCGCGCTGTAAATGCAATGGTTTTGCCCTGTTCATTTGCGATCGGGAAGGTTATCCGCTTGCGAAACTTCGCATACATCGGTCCCTGCGAACCGTCTTCCTGCTCCTTCGCGGTGAAAAGCCCGCTGGCGCGCAGAATGGGTTCCTCAAAATGCTTTCCCAACCGGTCGCGCATATCGTTGAAGCTCTCCGGCGCGTACCCGATTCGAAACTTCGCAATCGTCTCCGCATTCAGTCCGCGCCCGGTCAGATACTCACGCGCACGCGCCGCCTCGGGCGTTTGCAGCGCCTGCTGAAAGTACTGCGTCGCCGCTTCGTGGATCTCCATCAACTGCCGGCGCTCGCTCGCATCCCGGGCCTCTTCGGCAGAATGAAACTGCTTCTGCGGCAGCGCCATCCCAATCTTCTGTGCGACCGCCCGCACTGCCTCCGGAAAGCTGAGGCTGTCCATCTTCATGACGAACGCAAAAACGTCGCCGGTCTCGTGGCACCCGAAGCAGTAATAAAACCGCTTCGCCACATTCACCGAAAAGCTGCCCGACTTCTCCTTATGAAATGGGCACAAGCCCGTGAAGTTCTGCGCCCCCGCCTTGCGCAGCTTCACATAGTCGCCGATGATGCGAACAATGTCGGCCTGGTCCTTTACCTGTTGAGAGAAACTATCAGCCATGGGCGTCTTACCAGTTTAGTCCTGCTGAAAATGAAATCTCATCCGCCCCGTCGCAACATGCATCTGACTTTCGTGTCCACACAAATGCAACCCCGGCACTGCCGGCACTCGCAGACACGACTCGCGAGCAAGGAGAACGACATGATTTTCAACCGCCCACTTCGCATCGCTGCGCGTCTCTTGATGTTGGCCGCCGCTGTAGCCGTCCCCGTCGCTATGATGTCCGCGACCCCTGCCCGCGCCGAGGTGGTCATCTCGGTCGGCTTTGGCCCCCCTGCGCTGCCGGTCTACGCGCAACCCATCTGCCCCGGCGATGGCTATCTCTGGACCCCCGGATACTGGGCGTACGGCCCTGACGGCTATTACTGGGTTCCCGGCGTCTGGGTACGTCCGCCCCAGGTCGGCTATCTCTGGACCCCCGGGTATTGGGGATGGGGCGGCTCTGCCTTCATCTTCCATGCTGGCTACTGGGGCCCGCACGTCGGTTTCTACGGTGGCATCAACTACGGCTTCGGCTACGGTGGCGTCGGCTATGAAGGCGGCTACTGGCGTGGCGGCGGTTTCTATTACAACCGCACGGTCAACAACATCAACATCGTGAATGTGCACAACGTGTATGAGCATCCCGTTGAAGTCCGCAACGCACAGTTCAACCATGTGAGCTACAACGGCGGCACTGGCGGCATTCCTTACCGCGCCTCCGCGCAGGAGGTGCAGGCCGAACATGAACATCACTTCCAGCCGACCGGCGAGCAGATGCAGCACCAGACGTTCGCCTCGCAGAATCGGGCTCAGTTCGCCAGCGTGAATCACGGTCGTCCTGGAATTGCAGCAGCGCCTACAGCCGCTGCCTTCCACTCGAACCCTGGCAACCCGGCGGCCGCTCGCGGCGGGTTCGGAGCAAACGCCAATCGCCCTGAGGTCAATCAGCGTGAAGCCAACCAGCAGCAGCGCATTTCTAACGGTGTACGCAGTGGCGAGATGACCTCCGGCGAAGCAGCTCGCGCCGACCAGCGCCAGGCCAATATCGACCGCCAGGTCCACAACGACCGCGTCGCCAACGGCGGCACTCTCACCGGCCAGGAGCGTCAGCAGGTCAACCGCGAGCAGAATGGCGCCAGCCGTCAAATCTACAACGAGAACCACAACGCCAATGCCGCTCCCCGTGCGGAAGCCCCGGCCCAACCCCGCCCCGAATCGCGTCCGGCGCCTGCGCAAGCCCCGCGACAGGAAAGCCGTCCCGCACCTGCGGCTCATCCAGCGCCCGCGGCACATGAGAACGGTGGAGGCCACGAAAGGCCCCACTAATTCCACCGCCATAAACAACCAGAGCGGCTGGCCTCGTGCCAGCCGTTTTTGATGCCAGCTATAGTTTTTACCGGCTTGTTTTACGGAGAATTTCGGGTGTGACATGCACGCACGAAGCAATCCCTCCCGCGTTGGCCGCAGACACCCGTCCCAGCCGGCGAGCGACCCGCGGTTTGGCGTCAATGTAGGCGCGTTGCTTCCCAGAAGCGTTTTTGCGCGACCTATGTTGGTCGCTTGGCAGATGACGCCGAACCGGTTAAGCGTGGTAGACAACTTTGCCATACACTACTGTCTGGACGATCTTGATGTCCTTTAGCTTCTCAGGCGCGACAGTGTGCGGGTCGTCTGCGAGGACCACAAAGTCGGCCACCTTGCCGATGCTGATCGAGCCTTTGATCTTTTCCTCGCAAGAGTTGTAAGCGCCGTTGATCGTATTCACGCTAATCGCCTCATCAACGCTGATCCGCTGCTTCCCGCCCCAGGTCTCCCCATTCCAGCCCGTACGCGTCACCATCCCCTGCATCGCCATCAGCGGCGAGAACGGTCCCGGCGGAAAGTCCGAACCGCCGGCAACCGTAATTCCCGCATCGATCAGGCTGCGATAGGGCGTCATGTGCTGCATCATCTCTTCGCCATAGAAATGAAATTTATCCGCGTTGTAGTACGCGTAGGTGCTGAACTCGGCAGGAACCGCGTTGATCGCCTTCATGCGAGCAATCAGACGCTCGTTCAGCAGGCTGCAATGGGTGATCTTCGGCCTTGGATTCGCGCGCGGGTACAGCTTCAGCGCACGCTCATACGCGGTGAGCACGCGGTCGATGGCTACATCGCCGTTCGCATGACAGTTCAGTCGGATGCCAGCGCGGTGGACCCTCTCAGTCCATGCGTTCAGATCCGCCTGGCTCTCGGTCAAATTGCCGTAATACGGTGGCGAAATGTCCTTGTACGGCGTGCTGATAGCCATGGTGCGCTCGGAGAACGAGCCGTCGACAACGTGCTCGGCAGTCGCACCCAGCGAGAGGAACTCGTCCCCAAAGCCGCTCTGGAACCCGCCCTTGATCATCGCCTCCAGCACATCGCTGTCAGCTTCGTAGCTCACCCGGTGAAGCAGTTTGCCGTTGGCGCGCTGCTCCTGCATCGCAACCAAAACGTCAGGTTCGTTGTGGTGCACGGTCGTCAGCCCGTACTGCACAAACTTCTGCGAGATAAAGGCCACACCCTCGCGTGTGCGTCTGGCTTTCTCAACCGGATCGAACTTCTGCCGATCGCCTGAGTTGTTGATCGTGGCGATGGCCAGATCAGTCACGCGACCATTCAAATCGCCCCGTTCGTCTTTGTCATAGGTGCCCCCGAAAGGGTTGGGTGTATTCTTCGTCACACCCGCCATCTGGAACGCCTTGCTGTTATAAAAAACCGTATGCCAGCCGCGATGGCGAACCGAAACCGGGTGTTCCGCGGACACCTTGTCCAGATCCCTCACATTGAGCGGACGTTTGTCCTTGATCTTCGTATCGTCGTGGAAATAGCCTTCGACCCACGTTCCAGGAGGCAGCGTGCGGGCGCGTTCCTGCAGCTTTCCAATGATGCTGTCAATGGTCACGAACTCCACGTCGTACGGGTTGCCAACCAGCACGCTGTAGAGAAGTAGCTCGCCCATGCCGTGATTATGCGTATCAATAAAGCCCGGCAGTACGGTCATTCCCTTCGCATCGTAGCTTTGCGTCTTCTTACCGGCCAGCCCTCTGATCTCGGCCGATGTCCCGATCGCCGCAAATCGGCCGTTCTTGACGGCGAAAGACTGAGCGACGGGGTTGGAACGGTCTACGGTGTAGACCTTCGCGTTGTGGACGATAAGATCCATGTCTTCCGACACGGGAGTCTGGGCGCGGGCTCTGGAACCGATCAAACCACCGAGACCTGCGCTGCCGGTTACGGCGAGAAACTCGCGCCGATTGAGAGGACCGGGCCGGACGAAACGTCGACTGTTCATCATTTGTATCCTTGAGCGAATCGGATTGCGCGAGATGTCGCTCTAAACACGACGCTGGCTGAACGATCAAGGAGAACTGCCAGAAGTGGTGGGCGCTCGTTGCCAATCACTCTACTACAGTCGCCTTTCAACCAGTGTCGTAAAGAATGGCATAACACTCTAGGACGCGGCGACCGTTAGTTCCCCGCCATCCAACTTTTGGAAGAAGAAAACCGCTAGAATAGCGCGGACCGACTTATGTCGGAGAGCGCTCTTCCGCTTACTTACCCACATGGATTCGACCCGGACCCATCTTGGAATAGATAACCGCATCCTAAAATAAACCCATGCTCTCCGCCGCCGATCGCGCGCGCTTCACCATCGTCCTCGTCGGCGCGCGCAACCCGCAAAACATCGGCGCCGCCGCACGCGCCATGCGCGACTTCGGCTTTACCGACCTCCGCTTCGTCAACGACTACGCCGCGGCATTCGACGCTGCGCAGCTCGAAGCCACCAAATCCGCAGTCGGCGCGGCCGACGTGATGCGCAACGCACGCGCCTTCGCAAACCTTGCCGAGGCTATCGCCGACTGTACCCTCATCGTCGGAACCACCGCTATCGGCGAGCGCACCCTGACTCAGAAGATCCTCGCACTCTCCGACGCAGCGCCCTCCTTACTGACCGAACTCCGTGCATCGGACGCCGCCCGCGTCGCCCTGCTCTTCGGCTCTGAAAAGACGGGCCTCACCAACGATCAACTCAGCCACTGCGCCTGGCTCACCACCATCCCCATGTTCGCGCCTGAAGACGCCCGCCACCTTTCCATGAACCTTGGCCAGTCCGTCGCGGTGTGCCTCTACGAACTTTCCCGCGGCGGGATCGAAGGCGCAAAAGACATTCCTCGCCATACTGCGACTCCACCCACCGCCGAAGACCGCGAGCGACTCACGCAGCTTCTGCTCGACGTCATGCACGTCACGGAGTACAGCCGCCGCTTCCCCGCAAACGCGCAGGAGCCGCTCGTCCGCGGGCTCGTCCAGTCGCTCGGATCAGACCACGCCGAAGCCGAAACCTGGATGGGCATTCTCCGCCAAGTTCTCTGGAGCGCCCGCCAAAAGTAAATGCCCACAGAATTCTGTGGGCACTACCGTTTTCTCTACGCTCTACACTCTACCCTCTACTCACTGCTTTACCAGAGTCCCCACGAGCGGGAGATGTAGTCGCACAGCGTCATCATGATCAACACCAGGAAGGTGAAGAAGCCGCACGCCACCGTCAGCTTAACCAGCCGCGATTGATACTTCACATGCATAAAGAACAGGATGACCACGACAGCTTTGAAGCTGGCAATCGCCAACGCGATGATCGGGTTAAGCACTTTGAGATCGACGTACGCGGCCCACACCGTAATTCCAGTGAAAAGCAGCAGCGTACCGAAGACCATGCTGTACTGCACCGGCGTCACAATATGGTGTTCGGCATGCTCCGGGTTCGTGACGTTGGGTGGATCGTGCGCTTGATCGTGAGATATCTGGTGGGCCATAGCGTATTCCTTTTGAAATTTGCTTCGTCGTTTAGTGCAGCGGATGACGGTTGATCAGATACAGCAGTGGGAACAGGAACAGCCACACAATGTCGACGAAATGCCAATACAGCCCGAAGTTTTCAATGGGCGCAACGTAACCGGAACTGAACTCCCCTCGATACGCGCGCCATGTCAGCCAGAACAACAGCCCGACGCCGATGATCATATGCAGCGCGTGCATGCCGGTCATCGCGAAGTACAGGAAGAAGAAGATCTGCGTATGCTGCGCCATGTCCGGCGAGAGCGGTTGCTCGTCCGTAATGCCATGCGCGGCGGGGTTCACAAACTCCGAAACATCGAAGTGCGCGCCCGGAATGTGATGTTTTTCCCACTTCTCGTGGTACTCGACATACTTGATCCCCAGGAAGGCTACGCCGAATAGCGTCGTCAAAATCAGCGTGATGACCAGGATATTCCGCTTGCGGACTTCCGCCGCCCAAACTCCCAGCGCCATGAAGAAGCCCGAAGTAATCAGGATGGCGGTGTTGGCTCCGCCCAGCGGCACGCTCAACTGGTTCGACGCTACCGCGAACGCAGGGTAATACCAGTTACGGAAAAGCAGGTACGCAAAAAATAGCCCGCCGAAGAACATGATTTCGGTCAGAAGGAAGAGCCACATGCCAAAGCTGCCGGCCTCGCGTTGCTGCTCTTCGGTTTCGAAGTGGTGACGGTGCTGCGGCACGAAGACGTGCCCGTGCTCTTCATGCTCATGCACGGCGGTCTCATGCGGCATCAGCGGCTGAGCGTCCAGTGCGTGCGTCGATGCGATCGTGTTATCCAACCGTCGTCACCTGTTCTTTCTGCTTTTTCTCGAGCCACTCATAATCGTAGGCCTCGTAATCCACGATCGGTATCTCGGTGAAGTTTTCAGTCAATGGCGGCGACTGAATCTGCCACTCAAGCCCGGTAGCCTGCCACGGATTGTTGCCCGCAATTTCGCCGTACTTCAGCGACCATCCCAGATACAGCAGCGGCAGCATGTACCCAATGCCCAGCACCGTCGCGCCAGCGGTCGAAAGCACGTTCAGCACCTGGAACTCGGGCGGATACGCATGATACCGCCGCGGCATGCCCAGGTATCCCAGGATGAACTGTGGAAGGAATGTCAGGTTGAACCCGATGAACGTCGTCACCGCAGCCAGCTTCGACAGCGACTCCGGATACATTCTGCCGGTCATCTTCGGCCACCAGAAATGCACACCCGCGAGGAACGCCATCAACATGCCGCCCACCATGACAAAGTGGAAGTGCGCCACGATAAAGTACGTCTCGGTAAGGTGGATATCCATGCCCAGCGAGCCGAGGAACACGCCCGTCAGACCGCCGATCGTGAACAGCCCCATGAAGCCGAAGGCGTAGAGCATGGGAGTCTCGAACGTAATCGACCCCTTATGCAGCGTGAACGCCCAGTTGAAAATTTTGATTGCCGAAGGGACCGCGACAAGCATGGTCAGCAGGCTGAACACCAGTGCCGAATAGTTCGACACACCCATGATGAACATATGGTGCGCCCACACGAAGAACCCGAACAGCGCAATCGCCACCGAGGAGAATGCAACCGCCGTATATCCGAACACACGCTTGCGGCTGAAGGTAGAGATCACCTCTGAGATCACGCCCATACCGGGCAGAATCATGATGTACACCGCAGGGTGCGAGTAGAACCAGAACAAATGCTGGAACAGCAGCGGATCACCACCCTTGGTGGGATCGAAGACGCCGATTCCGAATGCGCGCTCCAGAGCGACCAGCACCAGCGTAATAGCCAACACGGGAGTGCCCAGCACCATCAGGATGGAAGCAGCATAGTGCGACCACACGAAAAGCGGCATGCGGAACCACGTCATGCCCGGCGCACGCATCCGGTGGATGGTCACGATGAAGTTCAGGCCGGTGAAGATGGAGCTGAACCCGGCGACAAAGATCGCCATCGCCGCTGTAATCACATGCGTATTCAGGTAGTGGGTCGAGAGTGGAGTCGTAAACGTCCAGCCCGTATCCACGCCGCCCAGCACCAGCGCTGCCAGCGTCAGCACCCCGCCGACAAGATACAGGTACCAGCTCAGCAGGTTGATCTTCGGGAACGCAAGGTCGCGCGCGCCCAGCATAATCGGCATCAGGAAGTTCCCGATGGTCGCCGGCACCGATGGCACAAGGAACAGGAAGACCATGATGATGCCGTGCATCGTAAAGAACTTGTTGTACGTGTCCGACGAGACGAGGTCAGGCTGGGGCGTCAGCAGTTCCAGGCGGATCATGCCGGCGAACGCGCCGCCGATAAAGAAGAAGAACGTGATCGAGATCAGGTACAGCATCGCGATACGTTTGTGGTCGCCGGTCAGCAGCCAGCTCAGCAGGCCGTGCTCCGCCGTAATGTAGTTCTTCTTTGGAATCGTGGCCGTTGCCTGGTCGGGCAGTAGAACGATCGTGTTCGAGATTGCGTTCGGTGCGGTACTCATGGTTTCACCATTTCGGGCGTTGTGGGCGCCGCCTGGTTGGACTGCGATGTGACTTGCGTCTGTTGGACGCGATAGTTCGTTTGTAACGTCTTGATGTATTCCACGAGGTCGATCAAGCCGTCTTCGCTGATCTGACCCTGGTAGGTCGGCATGATTGGCGCAAATCCGGCCGTCACGTGCTGCGACGGGTTTAAGATCGCGTCGCGCAAATAAGCTTCATTCACCAGCACTTCACTGCCGTTGGTCAGCGTCAGCTTCGAGCCGTAGACACCCGCAAGGTTCGGTCCGCGCGCTGTGGCCGCACCGTTGTGGCACGCGTTGCAGCCCATGCTCGCAAACAACCGCTCGCCGTTCTGCGCCAGGCTCATGCCGCTGGTCGATTGCTGCGCCCACTTCTCATAGTCCGCGGGAGTCATCGCCGTCACTTCGCCGATCATGCCGGAGTGCTGCGTTCCGCAATACTGTGTGCAGTAGAGATGGTACGTTCCCACGTCGGTTGCGTTGAACCAAACCGTCGTATAGCGTCCTGGAATCACTTCACGCTTCACCCGGAAGTCGGGGATCGAGAAGCTGTGGAACACGTCCTGCGAGATCATCGTCAGCTGAATCGGCCGTCCGATGGGCACATGCAGCGAATTGATTTCGTGCTGTCCGCCGGGATGCTCGGCCTTCCACATCCACTGCTTGCCGACGATATAGATATTCATCGAGTTCGCGGGCGGGTTATAGATGCGGAAGTACAGCAGCGCGCCCCACACGAAGCACACCAGGAACAGTGCCAGTGGAATGATGGTCCAGGTAGCTTCCATCAGCGTCGAACCTTCGACCTGCGTAGCCACCGGATTGCGCGAGCGCCGATAGCACAGCGAGAAACCAAAGATCAGCGAGCCCACCAACACCAGGCCGATCACGGTCAGCAAGAGCAGGAAGAAATACAGCGCGTCCATCCAGGGCGCGATCGTCGACGCCTCGGCCGGGAACAGCGCGGACGCGTGAAGCCACTTAATTAGAAATTGCCATAGTACTGGACTAATATGCATCGTCAGCCTTTACCAAGTCGCTAGCCTTTATGAGTTCCGCTCTTGTCGTCGTCATTAGGTTCAGAATTGTCATGGTGGTGCGCGAGGCGGTAATCCCGCCGGAACATCAGAAAAATAAAGCCACCCAAACCTGCCACCGTCACCATACCGCCCATCTGCACCACATGCGCAACCACCAGCGAGTGCTTATTGGTGCTGGGGTCGTAGTGATAGCAGTAGGTCAGAATGTTGGCGACCGGTGATCCAATCTTGTTATCTGAGGCGTCATATATCCCCAGCATCATGTCTTTCGGCGAGTACTCCACGCCGAGGTAATACTGTGCCAGCTTGCCCGTCGGCGTTACGACCTCGAGCGAACTGGCATGCGCAAACTGCGTCAACTTGCCATCCGGCCCCGGCACCTTGACATAGCCGAACCCGACCGCATTCGTCACCGCGTCGATCGCCGGCCGCTGCCCGGTGAGGTAGTGCCAGCCGGACGCCGTCTCCGGGCGGCCGTACCGCTTCAAATAAAAGGCCTTCTTCGCCGCTGCCTTGGCTGGGGTGTCCGCGGGATCGATGCTGATCAGGACCACATCGAAGTCCTTCCCGGGATTCATCTTCACCATCTCCAGCGCGCTCGAAATACCATCCATTTCTTCCGAGCACAGCATCGGGCAATCGAAGTACACCAGCGAAAGCAGGGCCGGACGTTTGCCGTTGAAGTACGTTCCCAGTGTGACCGGCTTGCCTGTCTCATCGAGGAACTGCGCGTCCAGTGGAAGCTGCGCATTCAGATGCTGCGCAACTCCGACCTTTTGCAGCACCTGCGGCAACTCATCGCCGCGGTTCTGGCCTTCTTCCTTATCGCCATAACTCGAAACCTGGGCCGCGGCGACTCCACTCAACACCAGCGCCAAAGCACACGCGACCGCCCGCACTCCGAATCGAGTGCCTTTACGACGGCGAATTGTGTCAACGCTCTGCATCTCTAGTCCCTGTTCCTACTTCTTATTCTCTTTCGTCTCGGCGGCATTGAAGCTGTTCTTCTGTTCCCGCGCTTCAATCGTGTCGAGTTCATAGCCGGTACGCGCAAATCCGTCGGTCAACGGCGCATGGATAGCGGGAGCGCTGTCGCCAGCCATCAGCGTCGCCGGCGCGGCCGCGGCCGGAGCAGCACCCAAACCGCGTTGGGCAATCAACTGCATGGCCACGTTAATCGGAATCCGCGTCACCGTCGCCGTACCCTCGGTGTTGGTGCTGTAGTTGTTCAGCAGCAGATCTTCGCGAGCGTGCAGATCGGCAGTCGCCTGCAAGCCGTCGTCGTCATCCAGACGCGGTTCCGGGAAAGTGTCCTTGATCGCTGCAAGGTCCTTTTGCTGCATCACCGGATTCGGCGTGAGGTCTTCGCGCTCTTTGTTATGAGTGTTGCCACTTTGGTGCCACTGGTCCGGGGGACCATCAGTGTGCACGATCTCGTGGTTGATCATCTTGCCGACAGCGAAGCAGAGAAAGAAAAATGCCACCACGGACGCCAGCAATCCACCCAGAAAGTAGATGATGCCGCTGACGTTGACGTCCTGCGTTTCGTAACCCGGGTGCTCCGCGTCGATCTTCGGAGCGGGATGCGCAGGCACGCCCTCGGGTTTGCCCATGTCATGTCCCTCAGTGTGCATGTTCAGGCTCCAGCATTTCAGCAAGGTGAGGATCGTTGGTGTTCATCAGCGGACGGCTCGCCAGGTTGCCCAGGTAAAGCCACGCCCATACCGCCAACACAGCGACCGGAACAGTAATGTAGGCCAGAATGCCGACGCTGAAGTGCAGGTTGCGGGCGGCATCCTTGAAGTTCGGCTCGATCAGCCAGAACAAGTCGAAGGTGCGCGCGAACAGCATCCAGCAGCACAGCCAGATCATCTTCGACTTCGAGCGCTTCAGATCGCGCGACAACAGCAGCGTGAACGGAATCACCCAGTGGAAGATGAAGTCCAGCGCGCAGATCACCCACCATCCGCCGAGAATGCGGTTCAGGTACCAGGGAATCTCGTCCGGGATATTGCCCGACCAGATGATCAGGTACTCCGCGAAGTTCAGGTAGATGTTCAGCATCACGAACGCGAACAGGAACTTGCCCAGGTCATGTTGCTCGGTCACGCGCAGCAGCGTCTTCATCGGCTCCGCGCGAGACAACAGGACGACCGTCAGAATGCCAAGCGCCAGCACCCCGAAACCTTGCCCGACCAGGAACTGCAGGCCCCAGATCGACGAGTACCACGTCACATCCAGCGACATGATCCAGATGAGCGCACCTACCGTCATCAGCACTACGTACGTCAGAATACCGATGCCGCTAAGGTTCTCGCACTTCATGCGCCAGCGGTCATAGCTGCGCTGCGTCCCGGCTGCCGGGTCGGCATCGCGTTCCAGCGACCACTTCCGCAGGAAGTACATGATCACCAAAAGAACCGCAAAGATG
>Ga0134125_10007565_pt1 | contig 12253 bp, 11 predicted proteins | sample KB31751_FD_96464 | JGI IMG/M metagenome (GOLD analysis project Ga0134125, IMG submission 96464) | Terrestrial soil microbial communities with excess Nitrogen fertilizer from Kellogg Biological Station, Michigan, USA - KB3-175-1 | ecosystem: Environmental > Terrestrial > Soil > Unclassified ... | reverse complement strand
GGACGGGCACCGTTATCCTCCTCGGCATCCCATTCATAACCCAGAGTGCCACCAGGCAGAGTCCAAGTCGCCCCGGCGGCTTGCGTCGCAACGTTGGGTGTATTGCGCCAAAAGCGAAACTTCCCCGCAGCAGCGGGAACTTTTATCGACAGATTCGTGTTGTCGTTGCCCGGGCCATTGACTCGGAATAATTGCCCCGTCAACGAGTTTTCAGGTCGTCCACCATCGGCCGGAGGGCTCTTAACAGGATCGCGCCAGGTGCCAGTCCAAGTTGGCGGGTCCTGTGGATCAACTGCAGTAGTAGCCGGAGGGTTAGAAGTTGCTCCAAGAGTTTCCTTATAACAAACCAGAGTGCGATACGGAGTGCCGGTGCCATCGATGCTGTTTTCCCAACGCGTCTTCCAAAAGAACTCGTTCCCGCTGAAGAAAGCTAAATTGACGCCGGCGTCGCGAGCAGCCTCTACACTTGCCCTTTTCGGGCCCGAAACGTACTCGTCGTGCCCGACAGACAGATACAGCTTGTGGTTCTGTATGAGCGCTCCACTCCGTGCAGCATCGACGCTAGTGAAATAACTAATGTTGTAGCCATTTTGCTCAAGCCAGCGCACCATCGGATATTCCGCGTAGAAGGGCTGGGTTTGATTCTCTATCCATGCAAATGGCCGGTTGTAGCTGACTTTATATCCGCGGTTGGTTAGATCGAAACCTGTTGTCGGTCCATAAAAGCTGTGCCCACCATAGCCGTTGTAGGCCTCCCAGCTCTCGTCCGATGTTTGGAACAAAACATCCGAGTGACTGCTATCGTCGCGGACAATGAAGAAAATCTGATTGGCTCCTCCGGTATCACCCCGAACGATATCGGCAAAATAAATCCCGGATACCACATTGCTCGGAATCGTCCATGACGCCGACACTGCCCAGTTTCCGCAATCCACGAGGCCCGTAGTCGAATCGGTAAGACAAGCCGGCTGGCTCTGTGGCAACTTCGCAGAAGGCGTAACCGTTGCGATCTGCCGAGCACCAGTGCCTTGGTAGTACCCCATGCGGAAAATAGTTATCTGATAGTTGCTCGCGCTGGTGTTGATCTTGAAATTTACTGTCTGCCCAAGGTTGTAGCTGATATCAGTCGCAAAGCCCTGAATCGTCGAATCGAGGCTATTCACAATCCAGTTGTTTGAGCCGGGATTGCAGTTTTCGGCCTCGATCAAATTCTGTGGCGCCGAACATGAACTAAACGCGTGACCGCCTAGGAAGGCCGTGAAGCAGACTGTCAGCAACAGCTTTTTGAGCATGGTTCCCCGAAGTTAGTGGAGTATTGAACGCCGGTGACCGGTGCCACGGGCGGATTACCGGCGAAGGTGGCACGGTTCTACAGCGTTGAGTGGTAGAGCAATCAGCGCACCGCAACAAGGCACCATGCTCAAAACGTAACGAACGGCAATAGAACGGGTTATCGAGCGAATTCATTACCGTGCACTCGAGAGAAGCACTCAAGAGTTGCAATTGCCTGCATCTTGCAATGGAACACGTTTGCCGTTAAAGACGATATATCTCGGAAATATAGGGACGAGGTGCAAAAAGGCATGTTTCCGAGTGCCATGGCTCCGCAGATTTCGTCTTCTCCAACTACTTTCGCGTCATCGCTGCTCAATCGCGATTCGCTCACTACCTGTGTCGTCGACGAGGGTTGCGATTCATCTGTCTTCCGCAAGTGACGAGACGTCACGGCTGCGAGATGTGGAAACCATCCCGCAGACACTGTTAAGCGCGGTGTGTTCATGATCCACACGAGCATGCGGTTCCCTTTGGTCCTCCACCTTCGTAACTCGCGGCCTTATGGCTTTGTCAGTAACACTAGTTGACCGGATGGGCACTATGGACGCTAAATCTGTGACAACAAAGTTTCGATACCGAATTGAGCCGAAGCCCGGAGGTGGATTCATTGCCCGAGCGGAGGAAGGATCTGAGAACCTCGAAGGAGCCACACAGGAAGAACTTCAGCAGAAGCTACACGACAAGTTTTCTGGGCTCGTTGGCGAGGTGCTTCACAACAACCAGCTGACTGACATGGTTGGCGAGATGCTCCACGATCCCAACAAAGTGCGGACCGCCGAGTTGAAAATTGGCGGAGCCCAGATCAGGGTCAATGTAACCACTAAATCAACGACCACTCCCCTTTCCCAACGCTCTCAACCCGCGATGTCCTCCGCGGGCGACCTCGCTATCACACCGTCAGCTCAACCCCGTTTTGAAAGTAACAACAAATTGTGGCTCTTGATTGCGGTGTCAACGGCGCTTGTAGCGGCGCTGATGTACTTGCTGAAGCGATGAAGTAAGCAGTCGCGGCACTCACCGTCTGCGAGCAAACCGTACTTTTGGCTATCTCTGGTCAAGTGCCAATGTTTCTTGCCTCCTAAGGCCATTAACCCATGATCCCTCGATCGTCCTAAGGGCCTTTCTGTAGCCCTTCTACTACTCTCACCGGATATAACCAGAGTAGATGCCCCCGTACTTTGACCTGACAGTCGGCCCCCCACCGACCGAAAGGTTAATGAATGCGATTGAATCTGAAAGGGATCTGCGCCATTGCAGCTCTCAACATGGCGGCATTTTGGATTACCGGATGCGGAGGTACAAACGCCCTCACCAAATCCCCTGGGACTACAACGACAGCATTGACCGGCTCAAGCGGGAGCACATCGGGAGTCTCACCTTCATCGACTACTCCGGTTGCGGGAGGCTCGAGTACCGGCACGACTACTTCGTCCGGCTCGGCTGGATCGTCCAGCTCAACCAGCGCTTCCGGATCCGGCTCTGGGACGTCGACTCCAGCGCCCGCTCCTCCTACGCCCAGCAACAATGGCGATGCCCCGGCACCTCCACCCGGAGCAACCGTCATGTCCAACATTCAGAACCAAGGCGGATGGCAAACTTGCGGCGGATGCGGCAACGACGGCGGGGGTGGAACAGCCCCGGGTTACGGATTTGATCAGGGAATCTCAACCCCTAGCTTGAGCGGCAGTTCGACCGACTTCTGGATCACTGGTGGGCCAGCGTACACGGGAGGCTACTATTTCATCGAACAGCCTCCGGTACAGAATCCGGTCAGCTATCTACGCTATGAGTTTGATCTTTATATTCCGGCTCAGTACGCCTCAGCTCCGCAGGGAATCGAATTTGAATGCCAGCAGAATGCCAACGGTTATACCTACAACTATGCCTGGCAGGCTGACTATGCTAGCAAGACTTGGCGCGTATTTAACTTCACGACCAAACATTGGGAGGGCACATCCATTGCTTTTCAGCCCTTCGCTCCCGATTCCTGGCATCACATCATCGCGATGTATCACGCGCAGGGCACGCAGATCTTCCATGATTCCTTGACGGTAGACGGCGTCACCTATCCGGCGAACATCGTGCATGACGCGCTGTTCACGGGCAATGGTCCTGAGCTGACTAATGCTTTCCAAGTCGACCTGGACGGCAACAGCACGCCGTATCACGTATACGTGGACAACATGAAGGTGAGTTTGGCGGATTAAAGCAAGAAAAGAAATGAACACGGAGGACACAGAGGATTGGTGTCCACGGTTTCCAACGGCGTTCTCAAGGACTTAGAGTGGATCTTAGCAATACGGGTGAGCACGTCTAGTCTTCACCTTCGTTCCCTCCGTGCCCTCCGTGTTCAACCATGCATTTGACTTGAAGGTGTAAATTCACCTATAGTGCCTTCAACCGCGATGCAAGCGACTCGATTTACGAGCTTCTTTACCTACCGCTACTGGTACTTTACGAGTAGCGGCAGCGGGGAAGCGCGTGCATGCGGACGAAATTTCTAACTTAATCGTTTAGCAATCACAGAAGCACCCGAAGCCGCGACTCACAAGGTCGCGGCTTTTGCTTTTGCGGCGCGATTCCAAAGGAGACCGAAAGTGATCATCAACATGGTAGAAGGCGCAACCGAAGCCGAGATTCAGCACATTATCGACAGCGTGGTGCTCTGTGGTTATCAGCCGCACGTAATTCGGGGGACGGAGCGCACCATCGTTGCCGCCGTGGGCAGCGGCGGGAATCGCGCGCAGCTGGAAGCGCTGAAAAGCGCGCCTGGGGTCGAAGACGCGATTGCGATCTCGCACCCCTTCAAACTCGTAAGCCGACAGGTTCGAAAAGAATCAAGCGTAGTGGACGTTGCCGGAGTGAAAGTTGGCGGCGAGCACATCGTGATCATCGCCGGGCCATGTTCGGTGGAATCGCGCGAGCAGATGCTGGAGACTGCCATTGGTGTGAAGAAGGCTGGCGCTCGGATGCTCCGCGGCGGAGCCTATAAGCCGCGTACCTCTCCCTACGACTTCCAGGGACTCGGTGTAGAAGCTCTGAAGATTCTCGCCGAGGCACGCAAGGTGACAGGTCTGCCCGTCGTCACCGAAGTTATGAGCACCGAAGACGTCGATCTCATCTCGGAATACGCCGATGTCCTTCAAGTCGGCGCCCGCAATATGCAAAATTTTGCACTCCTCCGCCGCTTGGCAAAAGCCGAACGTCCGATCCTGTTGAAGCGCGGACCTTCCGCCACCGTGAAAGAATGGCTGCTCGCTGCAGAGTACTTGCTGGCAGGTGGAAACTCGCAGGTGATCCTCTGCGAGCGCGGCATCAAGACCTTCGAAACCGAACTCCGCAACACCTTCGACCTCGCAGCGATCGCGTTGGCAAAAGAACTGTCCCACTTGCCGGTAATCGCCGATCCATCGCACGGAACCGGTCGTCGCAGCCTAGTGAGCGCGACGTCTAAGGCGGCAATCGCCGTGGGGGCAGATGGGCTGATTGTGGAAGTCCACCCCTGCCCTGAGCGAGCGCTCTCTGACGGACCACAATCGCTGACCTTGGCAGGATTCTCTGCGATGGTCCAAAGCCTGTCACAACCATTACGCCGAGTTGCAGAGTTGGAGATGGCAGCTACGGCGTAAAGCCGTAACGTAAAGCTGGTTACGCGGAGGTTGCGAACTCCTACGCCTCCGCGTGCAACTCCCGCCCGCCGCGGTCCGCGGCCCTTGACGGCCTTTTGTAAATGTTTGCGGCGCAGAGGTCCGGAACCCCGAAATCCACTTGCTTTCTGCGATTCAGCTACTTACTATGTTGACGCCCACTTCTCCCCGTCGAAGCCCTTTTTCAAAAGTAACTACAGGTACGCCTATGCGCATCCATCAGCTTGGGTGTCGGTACGTCTGCACGCAATCTCCTGACGGGGAGCTTCGGTATTTGCGAGCAACGCCACTCTCTTCTCTGAGACTCTTCTGGATCTTTCGCAATTTCGCCGATCTGCATCAGCACGTCCTCAGTCCGCGTCAACTTCAGCTGATTCTGAATTGCGAAGCACTGGACGATAACTCCCGCATTGATCCCGAAGAATTGATCGGGACGATTGAACTTTCGGCAGGACCAACGAAGGGATTCGAAACGAAGTCGCGTCCGCCGATTAGAGCGATGCAACCAGTAGCTCACGCGCCGATGCGAAGCCGATCGTTTGCGATTAGCGCAATTGCCACCGCGGCCGCAGTCATCTTCGTGGCTGTGACGTTCTCAGTCGCTCAGGCGCACTGGACTGGGCATCTTGCCGAAATGGGTTCCAAATCGAAACAAGTCGCGAGGTCTCTCCTGCCGCGAGTACATAGTGCGCTGAGATTTCGAATCGTAGAACCCCAGCAGGCAAAAGCACAAAAGCCGTTCTGGAACGCGGAACAAATTGGCTCGCTGCCCTCTCCCAGCGCCGTTTGGGTAAAAGGCGAGAGCCAACAGGGCGTGATGGATGGAAACGCGCTACCGCCTGGCGGAGCCACTCTTCAATCGGCTGCTTATAAATACGCTTCGGCAAGCGAATCCGCATTGACTCCAGATGTTGGGGCCGCTTTCCCGCACTCTCTGCCGAAACACAGTTCCACATCGGTACATCATTCTGATCCAGTTCCTCAGCTGCTTCCGCCTGCGGGACCGCCCGAAAGCCATCCCGTGCTGGACGATTTCTCCTTGGTTGTCCGCGACACAGAAGTACTTCTTCGGGCGATAGTTTCACCGGAAGGACGAGTCAAGGAAGTAAAGCTGCTACACGGCGACGCAACGCTTGGGCGCGAGGCTGCCCGGATTGTGAGATCCTGGAGATATGCCTCCCGCAATGGGAACGCAGATGGCGAGAGCAGGATTCGCTTCAAATTCACGAGCGACGTGACCACTGTGTCATTTCTCGATTCCAGTTCGGGACTGCAAAACCGCTAGTCTGGAAACCCTGAAGCAGCGAAGCGATTTACCAAATCGTCTCTACAACTTTCGATTTGCGTATCCGTTCATCAGCGGTAATCAAAGGCACACCTCTCGCAATCGCTGTGGCCCCAATTAGCCTGTCCATGGGATCGCTCGGATAAGCGTCTGGAAGCTGAACGCTCAGGGAAGCAACATGTCGGCTTATCGGCACAACTACCAACCAGGACTCAAGCTCTTCCAGAAATGTCTCGAGTGAGGTGTGAATTAAAACTCGCTGGCGCCGGATCAAGTTGGCAACTTCGAACAGCGTAATGTCCGAAATGAAGAGCGGTTGATCGGTCTTGCGAGCTTCCTCAATAGCAACAACAGCTTTCCTCGAAAGCTTATCTGGTTCCAAAGCTGACCAGACCACCACATGCGTGTCGAGAAGAAACATCAGTCCTTCTCCCACTCCTCCAGCGGAATCACCGGACTAATAATGTCTCCAACGATCTTTGCTTTTCCCCGCATGAATCCAAATATGTCGTCAGGTCGTGAGTTGATGGGAACAAGCTTTGCGATAGGTTTTCCGTGTTTGGTAATGATCACGGCCTCGCACTTCGAATGCACCTCATCCATCACGGCGAGACACTTAGCCTTGAAGATTCCCGCCGGCATTGTTTTGGTCTTCATCAATTCACCTTTGTGACCATAGTCACATTATTACGACCATATTCTACTACAAGAGAAGCAGGAGGTGAAGTCGCCGTCAATGAGTTCTGGCGGCAGCGGCCTGTCGAACGGTCTTTTTGCGCACCGTCAATCGCTCTATGAGATCAGTCTTTAGTTCATGTCCCCGGCCAGGTTTGTCTGAGATCGTGATAGTGCCCTTCGGGGATACGACCACTTCGGGATCAACGATGTCCTCTTTCCAGTAGCGCTTCGACGCAGAAACATCTCCGGGCAAAGAGAAATTGGGCAGAGTTGATAACGCGACATTGTGCGACCGGCCAATGCCGCTCTCCAGCATCCCGCCACACCAAACCGGAATTTTGTTCGCCTGTGCGACATCGTGAACGGCAATCGCTTCGCTGAACCCGCCGACACGCCCCACTTTGATGTTAATGATTCCGCAGGAACCCAGTTCGATTGCCGCCCGCGCACTGCGCGCGTGATGAATCGCTTCGTCGAGGCAGATGGGCGTCTTCAGTTCCTTCTGCAGCCGCGCATGGAAGTAGAAGTCATCGTTCCAGAGTGGCTGCTCGATCATCAGCAGATTGAAGCGGTCAAACTGTTTTAGGTGCTCGACATCTTCGAGCGTATAAGCCGAGTTGGCATCGCAACTCAGCAGAATCTGCGGCCAGCGCTTGCGAATGGCTTCGAAAATCTTGACGTCCCAAGCGGGCTTGCATTTCACTTTGATCCGTTGGTAGCCGGCTGCAAGTTCGGATGCAATCTTGTCCATAAGCTGCTCAGGCGTGTCCTGAATTCCCAGTGACACGCCACAGGCAATCTCTGTTCGAGTACCGCCGAGCAATTTCCATAATGGGATATTCTTAATCTGGGCCTCGGCATCCCATACGGCATTTTCAAGCGCCGCTTTCGCCATGCGATGCCCGCGCACTCGTCGAAGCAGTGCAGGCACATCGCGTCCGGATGCGATCGCGCGATTCAGCAGTGTGGGAGCCAATTCTTCTGAAATTGCATACCACGCAGTTCCGATGGATTCTTCGCTGTAATAGGGATGCTCGCCGGCAACGCATTCGCCCCATGCCGTAATGCCATCGAGTTGCAGCTCGACGAGCATCACGCGCCGTTCCGTGGTGCGGCCGAAGCTGGTCTCAAAGAAGTGCACGAGCGGCATGTGCAGCTCGCGAATCGTGACGCTCTCTATCTGCATGAAGGCTCCGCTTCCCGTTCCGGCACAAATGTGAATTCGAATTTCTCCTGCGGCTGCGCGAGCAGGAAGGTTCCGTTCCCCGCCGGATCGCCTCGATAACCAAGAACAGCCAGCCCGCTGGAAAAGGCATTCAGGAATTGCTGTCGATTCGCGAGCTGTACTTCGCGTGCTCGATCACGATTCGCCGGATCGGCCTTCCATGCGTAAATCTCCGCCGGTACAGTGATGGTCTTTTCCGGATCGAACTGCGGACGAACTTCTCGTTCCAGCAGATCGCTCACTCGCTTCGACTTCAGCCACCACTCCGCGACGCAGCGATCCGTGGGCGGCCCGCCCTGTAACGGTGAAGATGAAGTCCCATATTGGTTCAGCGTATACCGCCGCACGATGGCTCCAAGCTTCTCGATGTTCAGATAAGCGTTCTTGATCTCCAGCGGATCGAAAGTCCACTCCATCAGCTCGAAGCCTCGCGTGATCGCTTCCTCGCGCTGCGCTAGTTTGAGACGCCGTCCCAATCCGAAATTGCGATACTGCTCGCGGACAGCCAGCATGTGCGAATGAAGATAGGCATTCCCATTCCGGGCTCCGGGAATCGAAAGCGCAAACCCAACCAGCGTAGCACCGTCAAATGCTCCGATGATCTGCCCGCCAATCTTGCCGGCGACGACGAACATTCGTACCGGGATCAGATCGGCATCCGAAAAGTTCCAAACTTCCTTTTGCAAATTGACACACGCCTGAAATTCGGCGATCTCTTTGCAGTGCCGCAGCTCAATCGAATCTGCGGAACGAGGCTTATGTGCGGAAGCAGTTTCGCTCACTGCTTCACCTCCTCGCCGATCTTCGAGTTCTGCCACAGCTCTTCCATTTGTTCTATGTTCATCTCTTCCAGTTTTTTCCCCTGAGATTGTGCCGCCGATTCCATCGCCTCAAAGCGTCGCCGGAATTTGCGTGTAGTTCGCCTCAGCGCCGTTTCGGGATCGACGTCGAGAAATCGTGCCAGGTTCACGAGCACGAAAAACAAGTCGCCCAGCTCTCCTTCGATGCGCTCGTGCAAAGCCGGTGCAATCGGAGTCGCTCGTGATCCGGCATCGCCGCCGCCTGGACGAATGGGCTGCGGGATTTCGTCGAGGTTTTGCTTGAGCTCCGCAATCTCTTCCTGCAGTTTGTCGAAAATGCCCGAAATATCCGGCCAATCAAAGCCCACCGAAGCGGCCTTGCGGCTGATCTTGCCCGCCTCAAGCAATGCTGGCATCGCCCGGGAAACGCTGCTCAGCAGAGGCTTATGCTCCGGCTCCTCTGTGGTCTTCGCCGCCTTCTCGGCCTTTTTCAATGCTTCCCAATTCCGAACGACTTCTTTTGCCGTTGCCGCCTTCACGTCGCCAAAAACATGCGGATGCCGGTCCACTAACTTGTTCGAAAGCCGATCGAGAACATCGTTGATAGAAAAATAGCCGGCTTCCCGCGCCATCTCCGAATAGAAGAGAACCTGCAGCAAGAGATCGCCTAATTCCCCCGGCAGCTCCTGCCAGTCCCGATTCTCGATTGCCTCGAATACCTCGTAGGTTTCCTCGAGCGTATGTGGCTTGATGGAGTCGAAGGTCTGCTCGCGATCCCAAGGGCAGCCGCCCGGAGCGCGCAGACGAGCCATGATGCTCACCGCTCGCTCAAACTTCTCACCAGTGGACATAAAGCTAATCTAAACGACGCGCCAGCGCTTGTCAGCGTTACTGCCGGTGCGCTCGCGACTGCTATGCTGTTGGCCGTGAAGGCACACACGGAATACTTGAAGTTCAATACCAAGAAGCATCGCGACTACATTCACATCACGCCGCAGATCGAGTCAGCAGTACGGAAGAGTGGAGTGCAGGAAGGCCTGGCATTCGTTTCGGCTATGCACATCACCGCTGCGGTTTATGTGAACGATAATGAATCGGGTCTCATACAAGACATCGACGAGTGGCTGGAGAAGCTCGCGCCATTTCGCGAGAACTACCGTCACCATCAGACGGGTGAGAACAACGCCGACTCGCATCTAAAGAGCCTTCTCCTGCATCAGTCCGTCACCCTTCCCATTACCAAGGGCAAACTCGATCTGGGAACGTGGCAGCGCGTTTTCTACGCAGAATTTGATGGACAGCGCGAGAAGCGGGTGATCGTGAAGATCATCGGCGAGTAATCCTGCGCAGGATTTCGGATTACAATTCGCTGTCTAGGGTTGAGCAGGAAAATGACTTCTTCAACTTTCGCGCGGTCGTGCCGCTTGCTCCCGATTGCGCTGCTAGCCGCAACGGCTCTCACCGCGCAACAAAATCCACCTATCTCGCAGAACTTCGCCGAACGATTGGCCTTTGGAAAATCGATGTACGTGAAGAACGCCCACGGCGGCAACATTCCCTTCGACGTGATCAGCACCGATTTACAGAACTGGGGAAGATTCACAATTTTGAATGCTCCCGAGAAAGCCGACTTCGTGGCGGAAGTCACATCCTACGAATCCGGTACCGTAAGCCTCGGCGGCAATACAGCAGCTCCATACGACCGGTCCGCTCAGAGCGGTGTACGCAAAGACCTCTCGTCGTCTTCAGTGACGTTGAAGGTGTACGAGGCAAAGACCAATCGAGAACTTTGGACAGGATCCGAAAAAATTAAATCAGCGTTCAAAAAGAAAACTGAGCAAGACAATGTGGTTGCTGCGGCAGAGAAGTTGTTTGTGCGATTCCATGATGCGCTGGAACCTCCGGGTAAGCCATAAAATCAGCATATGCAGGTGATGAGCGCATCGAAATTCAAAAAGCATTGCTTAGAGGTCCTGGATAGTATCGATTCGGCAGGGATCTTCATTACCAAGCAAGGAAAGATTATCCCCCACATAACTCCGATCACCTCACCGACAGATTGCGCAGATCTGATCGGCAGCATGAAGCGAAAAATAAAAATCCACGGTGATCTCTTCAATGCGCTTTCTCAAGAAAAGCGATGGAAGCAGACTGTGCGATTCACCTCACATCCGCGGACCGGGCTCCCTCGTAGTGCATGATGTGGTAATAAGCTTCCCAGCCGTCCCAAAGAATTGGAGGCGAGATATGTGTCTCCGGATCGGCGAGAAAGTTCGCGAAAGTTTGAACCACCTGGCGCGTGCGGTAAATTCCTGCAAGCCAGTCACCGCGGTACCAGTTCTTCCATTTGCCATACTCCGCAGCGGCTTCGGCACGCTGGATTTCATCGAATGCAGTTAGCGCTTGATGCGCTTCCTGTTGGGCCTGCTGTTTGCGTCCTGCATCGGCGTCTTGAATGGATTTTGATGTCAGCAGAAGGATGCGATTGCTCTGGCGATTGATAGCAATCATCGCGAGCACCTCGCTGCGGTAGAAGTCCTTACGCTCAGGCGCAACCAGCGGCTCAATCGCTACCGCTTTCTTCCAGAGCGCATCCCACCGTGGCTGCGCATCACCGCATTGCTGAATTTCTCGCGCGGCAGTCTGCTTTAACCATTCTTTGGGACTTGGAGGATTCGGGCCGAACCCGAATCCGGCGCCCAGCACCCGCGGAGGTTCCCATTTCGGAGCTTGGCTGGGAATCGCGTAGAGCGGCGAGTCGATCATGTACGTCAGCAGCATGCGCCGGACTTCTGTGTGATAGAGCTGATCACCGTACTCGCGTGCGGGATCCCCAAAATGCGCGGGAGCTTTGAAATATTCCTTATAGATCTCAGCCAACTGCGGCGCAGCGCGCTTTCCGAACTCCTCTTCGGACCAGCTCTTATAGAAATCATTGCTCGCCGAAGCGCTGTCGCTCGGCAGACCTTTCCATACCGCATCCATCACTGCGCGAATCGACATCGTGACTGGCCGGATGTCGCTGGTGTTCACCAGGTAGTAGTGCGTCGCGCCGGCTTTGATGTAGCGTCCCAATTCGGAAAAGCTGCGTTCGATGGGGACCATCTCCGTGAGTTGATTCGCGCGCCCATTCATCATGGCGACATGGTCGTAAATTCCCTGCCCGGAGGTCACCTCGCCTTTGTCCTGGATGTATCCGTAGCCGTCGTCGGCCCAAACGGTGGAGACCTCCGACGGAATCTTCAGGTCACCCGACTGCACCAGCCGCGCGCCCTCCTGCCAG
>Ga0134125_10007563_pt1 | contig 12254 bp, 10 predicted proteins | sample KB31751_FD_96464 | JGI IMG/M metagenome (GOLD analysis project Ga0134125, IMG submission 96464) | Terrestrial soil microbial communities with excess Nitrogen fertilizer from Kellogg Biological Station, Michigan, USA - KB3-175-1 | ecosystem: Environmental > Terrestrial > Soil > Unclassified ... | reverse complement strand
TCGCCATTCTCACTTTCTACCAAGTTTGAATTACTGGGAACGTTGAAGAAAGATGGTACAATCACCCACTACCCTCTTATTGGCGAACGATTGAAGGATTACATCCTTGTTTACACTAAATAGTTTAAGCTGTTTTCCGCGTTAGGGATTATTCGTGCCCAATTATTTAATATTGAACTCATGAGAGCTTCGCTGTTGCAGTGGAAAGCCCGCAGCGAAGCGAGGACTTGAAACGTAAAGCCCGACCCGACGAAGGAGGGGAATGCCCAAATAAAAAATAAAGAATTAATCGTACAACTCGAACTTAATATTCTTTTTATCGTAGCCCATTGCCTGCAACTTATCGCGCGCCTCTTTAATCATCACCTTCCATCCACAGAGGTAAAATAAAGCAGGACGTTTATCGGCATAAAGCTTCTCATATATAGCATGTACATAACCCTTTTCACCTGTGTAGGTTGGACTTTGTTCACGTGAAAGTACTGTTGTATAACGTAAACCAGGCAATGTTTGAGTTAGCTCCTCCATTTCCTTCTTGTAGAGAACATCTCTTTCGTAACGGCTACCGAAAATAAGATCGATGTTCTTATGCGGAATATTCCTGTTCTTTATATCGAGCAGAAATGCGCGAAAGGGCGCAATGCCCGTACCTGTGCATATCAAACACACATCTGTCTCAATGGCTGCAAAAGGCGGCTGCATAAACTTACCGGCGGGTTGCGACAGCGGAATTTGCGAACCAACTTTTATATGATTAAACAGGTATGGTGTACCCAATCCTTGTTCATTAAGCGATATTACCAACTCAATTTCATTTGTGCCATTGGGTGCCGATGCAATTGAATAAGAACGTGTCTTAATCTTCGAATCTATCGGTAAGTCAAGCATTACAAACTGGCCTGCTCCGAACTTGAAATCCTGTACTTCAGGAATACGAAAAAAGAATCGCTTGGTGTTATGCGATTCATCAATAATATTGGTGACTTCTGAATTATAAAAGTGATACGGCATAATTATATTTTCTTCAATGTCTTTTCGGTTACCTCGAGCATTTCATCAGTAAAATCGAGATGAGTAACCATACGTACTAATTGCGGCCCCATTTGCGAAACCATTATGTTTTCTTTAGCCAGTGTGCTTATAAATTTCTCAGCAGGCATCTGGTCATTTAACTTGAATATTACGATATTAGTATCTACCGGAAGCACCTGTTCTATATAGCTTTTGGTGGTAAGCAGTGAGCCCAGATGCTTGGCTTTCTTGTGATCTTCCTTCAAGCGTTTCACATGATTATCTAACGCATAGATACCTGCAGCTGCTAAATAACCAGCCTGGCGCATTCCTCCACCTAATAGTTTCCTGATCCTTCTTGCTTTGTAAATAAAATCTTTGCTGCCAAGCAATACCGAACCTACAGGCGCGCCTAACCCTTTCGATAAACATATAGAAACCGAATCGCATATTTTACCATACTCAATCGGACTTTCACCTGTTTCGGTGAGTGCGTTAAATATACGGGCCCCATCCAAGTGCAGGTTTATTTTATTGGCATGGCACACCTCCGAAATCTCTTTTACATTTTGCAACTTATAATAACTACCTCCGCCTTTGTTGCTTGTATTTTCAACCACTACCAATGTAGTATGAGGCAACCAGTCAGCATCGGGATGTAGGTTTTCGGTCACTTGTTTAGCGGTAAATCTTCCCCTATCGCCATTAATTAGTTTAGGCTGCACACCTGAAGTAAACGCGATTCCTCCACCCTCATAATTATATACGTGTGCTGTTACATCGCACAACAACTCTTCGCCGGGCTGAGTATGAACCTTAATAGCTATCTGGTTTGTCATGGTACCTGATGGGCAATATAAGCCTGCTTCTTTACCAAACATCGCTGCACCTTTAGCTTCCAACTCATTAATAGTGGGATCTTCTTTAAATACATCATCGCCCACTTTAGCGCTGAACATATATTTCAGCATCTCGGGTGTGGGACGCGTTACAGTGTCGCTTCTCAGGTCAATTACCATGGGATTTTGTTTGAGGGAACAAATGTACTTATTTCGACAAATAAATATTTAGATGCTCACCTTTAAATGAAGGCAACCACAACACCGGCCACAATCAAGCAGCCGAAGCTAATGATAAGCTCTTTGCGCACCGATTTATCAGACAGAGATAATGCGTAAATAAGTTTCAGAATATTATTGCTTGTAATGGCATTAAGCACCGCAACACTGATTATACTTGCCGTAATATCCCATTTGCCCTGGAAAAGGTTAATAATGAATGGATCTATATCGGTTACACCAACTACAAATGCCAGTATGTTAACCCCATGCCCGCCATAGTTCCTTATAACATATTCGGTTACCAGGGCAAATACTATAAACAAGGCGCCAAATAAAAGTGCAGTCTTAAATTCCAATGGGTTTTGGTGTGTTGAGGTATCTACCTTCTCATTTTCCTTAAGTTTTTCTGCCTTTTTTATTTTGCTGAAATAAAAAGCTATACCTGCACTAACTACAGTCAGTGCAATGAACTTTGGAAGCAGTGCTATTGCAATTTCCTTATTAAAGAAAAACGCAAGCAGGAATATGCGCAAATACATCATAGTAAGCGCCAGGAACATAGCGCCGATTATACGATTCCCATCAACATTCTCTTTGCTTTTACGTGCAAGTATAACTGTCGTAGCGGTGCTGCTGTATAGCCCGCCCAAAACACCGGTTAATAATATACCGGTATCAGGAAAGATAAATTTGCGTAACAAATAACTGAAATACGAAATACTCGATACCACTACAATTGCCAGCCAGAACTTATAGGGTGAAATGTTAATGGCTTCTGAAATTGGTGCATCGGGCAGCAAAGGGAGTATAACACCTGCCAGCACTAAAAACTTGGCTAATGATATAAATTCATCGCTGCCGAATTTGGTAGTAAGCCTTCTCAGGTTTTCTTTTATTTCTGTTACTACAAGTATTACCACTACTATTAGTAACACCAGTGCTTTAGGCTGGGTATATACAAGTGGTGCAAGGCTATATGTAATTAATGCCGTTACCAGCGAGGTCATACCGAACAGCTTATTCACATTTATTTTATGGTAATAGTAAACTGCCAGGAGCCAGCCTATTACTGCGGCACCAATAATAAATGGCAGCATGTTCTGAGGGCTTACTACATATAAAATATACCCGGCAATGCCGAGTAAGGTAAATGTGCGGTCGGTACCAAAAAGTGTCTCCGGCGCTTCACCAATATAGTGCCTGCGTTGCTCAAGGCCAATGAGCAATGAAAACACCACTACCAGCAGAAACTTAATTAGATCAGGCGGTATTTGCGATAATGCATCTTGCATAGTGTAAATATAATGCTAATTCGACAGCTCGATTATGATGAATTTCGATGATTCTCACTGATAATTATCAAATCATGTATCAGCTTGGGTATTTCATCTTAAGCCCTTTTAGGGTATCTACCATTTCCTTGGCAATAATATGGTTCCTGTACCATTTATGGTCTGCAGGAACAATAATCCACGGATTTTTGGGCCCACACTCATCAAAAATACGCTCATATACTTTCATATAGGCATCCCAGTTTGCCGATTCTCGCTTATCTGCCGGATCGTATTTCCATTTTTTACTTGGCACTGTAAGCCTCTCCTCTATCCTCTTCTTTTGTTCTTCTTTCGAAACATGTAAAAAGAACTTCAATATCACCGTTCCTGAATCAGTCAAATTGCGCTCAAAACCATTAATGGTCTTATACCTGCGCTCTATCAAATCAGCATCCACTGTTTTATGAACAGTAGGTACCAGAATATCCTCGTAATGCGAGCGGTTAAATATTTGTATCATTCCCTTGGCAGGGACAACCTTATGTACCCTCCATAAAAAGTCATGCGCCGCTTCTTCTTCGGTGGGCTCCTTAAAAGCCTTTACCTTTATACCCATGGGGTTCATACTCGAGAATACATGCCTTACAGTACCATCCTTACCCGAAGCATCCATACCGGCAAGTATTACAAGCAGGCTATGCTTACGCTCAGCAAAAAGTAAGTTTTGAAGGTCGAACAATTGTGCCTTATACTTTTCCGTCTCTTCTTCCGTCTTCTTTTTGTCTATTTCCTTTTTAGCTTCTGTGGGCTCCTTCGATAAGTTCATAATGTGCCGGGTTTTGATTCTACAAAGTTAGAAATGTAGGGATATTTATTACTTTTACTACGAGCAATCCATTCAAATGAGAAATTTATTATTCTTCATCTTTCTTATTATACCGTTTTGGGTTTTGGGGAATTCTCCCGAACCACCCATTTATACAAGAGGCAAATTATTGGGCACTTCGCCTATGAAAGACATAACTGTGCTTCATGAATACCTTACTCTTGATTTCACAAAGGAAGAAGAATACGCCGGAGACGTTAAAGTAACTGCTACGTATAAGATCAATTGCCCCCATGTTATAGATACTCTTTATCTCTTTTTTGTTGCGAATAACCTGGTTAAAGAGGAATACTCAATTACACTTGACGGAAACCCAGTGCAAGGCACTCCTGAAGCAATGAGAGATATACCTTCTTCATGGAAAGCGCCCGATACCATACAAGGGGCAGGTGAACAAATAAACTACTACTATTCAAGAGATGGCCTTTTTTCTTATGTGCTGCATAACCTTACTATGGGGCCGCATATGCTAACTGTGGCTTATATGGCAAACACAATTTCAGATTACAGTTATGAAAAGAAGATATCCTATAAGTCGCTAGTTTACATTTTAAAACCGGGAGAAAATCCCTGGAAAGAATTTGACACACTTGATTTAACGGTTATTAAACCCGCAAGATTAGACTTTAATTCAAATCTTCACCTCGACAAGAAAAACGAGTCAGAATTACATGGCAAATGGAGCAGCCTTCCTGCCTCATACCTTTCAATAGCGTTAAGTAAATCAATGACAACTGCAGGTGTTGTTTCGCCCACAATCATTTTTGGTTGCATACTCCTGTATATGTTCCTTATTTGTTTATTAATTTACCGGATGGCAAAAACAAGAGTTATTAAACAAACTTCAAGAGCAGCTCAATTCCTAAGCTCAGTTGGTATTGTGTTCATAAGTTGTACTCTAGTCCCTTTCGTTATTATTTGCATAAATAATGCTGTTATACATACAATTACAAGCGGAATTGACAGTCCCTATTTTTTCGGAGGCCGAAATTATGCTTACACAATTGTATTTGGTGTCCCAATACTTTTTATTCTTTCCTTAATTGTTATGATTATGATCAACCTGGTAATTAATGCCATTGTCAATGCCCGGTTTAAGCCAACGGATACTCCTGAAAGCCAACTCTAAGTCTCTGCAATTGTCGGCAACCTGTTGATAATATTCCTTTACCTGCCCTTATAAATAAGGGCCTTTGGTTTAATTTCGCTCAACTTTTGATATTACTATGAGCGCAGCTAAATATACAGAGGATAGTATACGGTCGTTAGACTGGAAGGAGCATATCCGTTTCCGCCCTGGTATGTACATAGGTAAATTGGGTGACGGTTCATCGCAAGACGATGGTATTTACGTACTACTTAAGGAAGTTATAGATAACTCCATCGATGAGTTTGCCATGGGCTTTGGTAAGGCTATTGATATAACAATTAAAGATAAAACTGTTACTATTCGCGACTATGGCCGGGGTATTCCGCTGGGTAAGGTGCAAGATGCCGTAGCTAAAATGAATACAGGAGCCAAGTACGACTCTGAAGTATTTAAAAAATCTGTCGGATTGAATGGTGTGGGTACAAAAGCCGTTAATGCACTGTCTAGCTATTTCAAAGCACAATCGGTACGCGAAAAGAAAACCAAGGTTGTAGAATTTAAGAAAGGTGACGTACTAAAGGATCATAACATTATTGCGAGCAATGAGGCTGATGGAACCATCATTTCCTTCCAGGCCGATGATACCATTTTCCCTAACTACCATTACCTTACCGAGCACGTCGAACGCATGTTATGGAACTACGCTTTCCTTAACGCTGGACTTAAAATCAGGTTTAACGGGGCAGTTATTGAATCGGAAAAAGGGTTGCACGATTTACTGGAGCACAACATAAACAGCCCTATCCTCTACCCTATCATTCACCTTAAAGGGCACGACATAGAACTGGCCATGACACACAGTGTGCAGCAATACAGCGAGGAGTATTACTCTTTCGTGAACTGCCAGCACACAACCCAGGGCGGTACGCACTTAAATGCTTTCCGTGAAGCTATTGTTAAAACCATACGCGAATTCTATAAAAAGAACTTTGAGGCAGCCGACATACGAAAATCTATTGTAGCAGCTATAAGCGTAAAAGTTGAAGAACCTATTTTTGAGTCGCAAACGAAGACCAAGCTAGGTTCTCAGGATATGGGGCCTAAGGGACCCTCCATTCGCACGTATATAGGCGATTTTATAAAGACAGAACTAGACAACTACCTGCATAAAAACGAAAAGGTTGCTGAAGAGTTGCTGCAAAAGATTGTACAGAGTGAAGAAGAGCGTAAAGCATTATCGGGTATACAGAAACTTGCACGTGAACGTGCAAAGAAGGCAGGAGTGCATAACCGCAAACTGCGCGATTGCCGCGTGCATTACAACGACAATAATGAGCGCCGCTTAGAAACAACCTTGTTCATCACCGAAGGTGATTCTGCAAGCGGTTCTATTACAAAAGCCCGCGATCCTAATATACAAGGGGTGTTCAGCTTGAAAGGAAAACCGCTGAATACATACGGGTTAACAAAAAAAATAGTTTACGAAAACGAGGAATTCAGCTTGCTGCAAAGCGCACTGAACATTGAAGAGAATGTAGAAGAAAACCTGCGTTATAACAACGTAGTAATAGCCACTGATGCCGACGTAGATGGCATGCACATCCGCCTGCTTCTTATGACATTCTTCCTCCAGTTCTTTCCCGATCTTGTGAAGAACGGGCACCTTTACATATTGGAAACACCTTTGTTCCGTGTGCGTAATAAGAAAGAAACCATCTATTGCTATTCGGAAGAAGAGAAGATAAATGCCATTAAGAAACTCGGCGGAAAACCTGAAATAACCCGATTTAAAGGATTGGGTGAAATATCACCCGATGAGTTCAAATTCTTTATTGGCAAGGATATAAGGCTACAGCCTGTTATTATAGGCGTAGACACAAAGCTGGAAGAGTTAATGAATTACTATATGGGTAAAAATACTCCCGAACGCCAGGAATTCATTATTAATCACCTGAAGGTAGAGAAAGAAGAGGCAGCCGAAGCACTTGCTGCTGCTACCGAGTAAAATCGGTTTCGTAAATATTGGTATTTCCAACATTGTCAACTACTACCAGCTTCAGGTGGTGGCTACCCGTCCCTACATGCTCGTCAAATGTATAGGATAATGTCTGCTTCTTGTAGTCGTACCAGGTAACAAGCCACTTATTATCTACATACAGGCTGTAATTAGCAATGCCCGAAAGGTTATCTGATATCTCAAATTCAATTTCCGAATTCTTGCTCATATCCTTGTTCTTATAAATATTCAACGGCTTTATAGTGGGGCGCACATTGTCCATCATAATGGCGAACGAGCCAAATGTTTTCGACTGGGCCACAATTGCACCTTTATCGTATTTACCACCAAGGCAATTAACTTTCTTACCATCAATTTGAACCAACACTGCTCTTTTCATAATGGAATCTGGCAAGGGTGCAGAAGGTTTTATACTAATGGTGAAGGAGTTATTGAGAGGAGTGTACTTATCGCCCACATTGTAAACGGATGAGTATACATGCAGGCTTGATGTATCTGTAGAACAGGTGAAACGTTTATCCTCGAACAAAATGCGTGCAGGCACATGAACTGTCATACCCTTATAGTTATAATCAAAATCTTTGCGCCAATGCATAATTATGTTTCCCGGTAAGCTATCACGGTAAACTGTGCCCATTTTTTTATCACTTTCCAGGATAAAAGACAGCTTTGTTTTGTTGCCATTAAAGTCAGTAACTACATATTCCATATGCCTTACTTTGCCTCCTGTACAATCTATATGGCCCCTGTGTTTAATCTTCTTATAAATGCCCAGGGCATCGTTATCGGTTTGAAAACTGTGCTCAATCGTTCGGTCATTCTTTTTGAACTCTTTAAAATCAACATGACCGTTTACATAGTGAATAGAATTAAAACTCAACTCATCTAGTGCAGCAAGATAAATTGTATCACTTCCTTCAACCAAAAGCTGTGAATAAGGCCCATTATGCCCTGAACCTTCTTCGCCCATATCGTAGGTGCTTATACCTACTCCAATCTTTCCCCAAACATGTATGCCTGAATCATCTTTTTCCAGTGCATATGCTTTTTCACGCCTTACTGCCGGGATCCATAAGGGCTCGTGCTTGCCATTAACATTACTTGAATCGGTAAGCGGATAAATACAAATACCCCTTATTACAGGTGCTTCGTGGTCTACTGTAGTAAGGCCAAATAACATAGGATTTAACGGATCTTCACTTTTTTCGTCCCTTATTTCAAAATGTAAATGTGGCCCCTCAGCCCCACCCGTACAGCCCGATAATGCAACTGTATCGCCCTTCTTAACCTTTATTTCATTGGAAGTAAGATAGAGGTCGATAGATGATTTTTGCATTTCATATTGTTTCTTTCGCAGGTAGGCCATAATAACAGCATTAAACTTGCTTAAGTGGCCATATACAGTAACATACCCATTGGGGTGTGTTATGTACAAAGCGTTGCCATATCCATAAGGAGATACATTGATACGTGATACATACCCATCGGCAGAAGCACGAACCACTAAGCCCTCTTTGCTATCGGTGCGCATATCGAGCCCTGTATGAAAGTGGTTGCTCCGTATTTCGCCAAATGTACCTGCAAGGGTAATGGGTATATCCATTGGGTTTATGAAATAATTCTGCGGATAGCTACCCTGCGCAGATACTAAACCCGGCACCGACATAATTATAAATGTTAGTGCTGCCAGCCCCGTTGTTTTTAATTCTGTTAATATCTTAAAACGTTTCATTTGTGTCTGCTATTAATTGAACCCTACATTTGTGCTACCAAAATTACAACGTTAAACACCCCTGATTTATGATACGTAACAAATGTTTCAACTTACTATTGTCAGCTATTTTGCTTTTGCCTGCAATATCTTGGGGCCAGCAAGCAACCATTACTAAAGCTGCGCAAATGGCTCAATCTGTACCTGTTGATGGTGCCGATACCGGAAAATTCTGGAGCGTGGGCGGAATAATCAGTGTTGCTTTTTCGCAGGCAAGTTTTACCAACTGGGCTGCCGGTGGTCAGAACTCAGTGGGCCTTGCTTCAATGGCCTCTATGCACGCCAATTATAAAAAGAAAAAAATCTCATGGTTGAATGATGCCCAACTTGCTTATGGGTTCCAGCAAATTGATGCCCAGCCCTCACAAAAAACAACCGACCAGATTGCTTTAACCTCAAGTGTTGGCTACAAAATATTCGACCATACGTCAATCAGTTTCCTCACTAATTTTCAAACCCAATTTCAGCCGGGTTATACCAACCTTGCCGATACTGTTAAGATATCAGATTTTATGTCCCCGGCCTACTGGATTTTAGCAGCAGGTTTAGCCTATAGCCCAAATAAAGCATTGAACATTTTCATATCGCCCATTACCGCCAGGTTTACATTTGTTGAGGACCAGAACCTTGCTAACGAAGGGGCTTTTGGCGTTACTCCTGCCACATACGATACAGGCCATCGTATTATTACGCTTGGCAAAACAATGCTTACCGAGGTTGGTGCATACGTAAAAGCTAACTATTCGAAGGAAATAATGAAGAACATCGGCTTAACCACCAATCTTGAATTATTCTCAAACTACCTGAAAGACCCGCAAAACATAGTAGTTAACTGGACCGTATTTCTGCAGATGAAAGTAAATAAATACATATCGGCAACTATTAACACACAACTGATATATGATAATAACGTATTGGTACCCGTTTACCAGGAAGTTAATGGTGTTAAAGTTCAGATTGGTAAAGGGCCTCGCACACAATTCAAAGATGTGCTGGGCGTAGGATTCGCTTATAATTTATAGTCCGAATTCCCGCATTATCCCTATCTGTATAATGTAGTTTCCGGGTTTAAGGATATTGCTGTATGTTGCACCATGCGCATCATATACGGCTTCGCTCGGCTGTATTTTAGTGCTATAGAAATTTATCTTCTCCTTCGATATCAGGGCATAGGTGTAACCTGCACCGATAAAGTAATCTAACTCCTTACCACGATATAAAAGGCTTAGGTTGAACGATGCTTCCAGGTTATTGTTCACGTATTTCACATTCTTTATTGATGTGCCTATGTTATTACCGTTAACAATAAACCCTTGCAACGTAGTATCGTAATAGGTACCTAAACTGAAGGAAATGTCCTCGTAAAACAGATCCACGCAACCACGTAGCCTTAAATTGTTTTGTTTATTCAGGGAAATAAAATAGCCCAATCCCGCTCCTATGTTCCAGTTCCACATATCCATTGAATACCCTAATGATGCATCCAAAAAATGAATCACTAAATGTTTACCAAGGTTCTCCTCTGCCCCCACCCCAATGTTAGGTGTATTTGTAATGCCTCTTACATCAAAGCCATGGTTCATGGTAAAACCGGTATTGCTCGATACATATTTGAAAGACAGATCCTTGTTAATTGAATTGATGCCATAATCTGCAGCCCATAGTCTTATACCAAGGAAATCGGAAAAAGGCTCGATACCTGATGAATCAGGTAAAACGGTCATTATATCCTGCGCCTTGCAGAGTACAAAAGTGAGTGATAACAAACAAACGAAAAGTGCTTTCTTCATATCTACGAGGGTGCAAACATACTATTAACTATCTTTTTAACTGAAAATTATATAAGAAATAAGAGGCCATATTTCGATAAAATGTATTGATTATCAATATCTTAATAGTCATTAGCTAGCTTTTTAAGTCAATAATATTCTTTGCCCTTAACTTTTTACTTCCGTAAAGCCTTTTTTTATATCTTTGCACCCCTAAAATATAAAAACAGTAAACAATGTCCGTAAAGATTCGCTTACAAAGACAAGGCAAAAAGAAACAAGCTTTCTACCATATTGTAGTAGCTGATTCACGTTCACCCCGCGATGGTAAATACATTGAAAGGCTTGGTACCTATAACCCTAAGCACGACCATGAAGGTGTAAATATTGACGCTGCCAAAGCTCTCCAATGGTTAGAAAAAGGCGCGCTTCCTACCGATTCATGCCGTACAATACTTTCTGAGCAAGGCATTATGTTCAAAAAACACCTGCAACGCGGTGTTAAAAAAGGCCTTTTCAACCAAGAACAGGCCGATGCTAAGTTCCAGCAATTTACACAAGAAAAAACTCTTGTAAACTCTACCGATAAGGACAAGAAAGCTGCTGCATTGAAAGAAGCACACAAAGCACGTCATGCTGCTGAAACAGCTTCACGTGAAGCTAAATCTAAAGCTATTGCTGCTAAGAAAGCTGCTGCTGCTGAAGCCGCTGCTGCTGCAACTGCTGCTCCTGCCGAAGGACAAGCAGAAGCTCCTGCCGCTGAATAATTAAAGTTTAATTATACTCAATAAAAAAGCCCTGATTAATCAGGGCTTTTTCTTTTATCCTAATCCGTGATTAGTGCTTTACAAGACTATGTTCGTTTAAGTATTTAATAACGCTGGCTTCAATACTCTTTTCAAGGTCCCCCGAATCAGATACAGGCACAAACTTTGTGCCTGTAATCTGGTCATAAAGCTCAATATAGCGCTGCGAAACAGCATTTATAATATTATCGTCCATTTGAGGAATAGTTTGGCCTGGCTTGCCCTGGAAGTTATTATCAATTAGCCATTGGCGTAAAAATTCCTTCGATAATTGCTTCTGAGGTTCTTTCCTTTTCTGCCTTTCTTCATAGCCTTCTTTATAGAAATAGCGCGAAGAGTCTGGAGTATGAACCTCATCAATCAGGTATATAGTGCCGTCGTGCAGGCCGAACTCATACTTGGTATCAACCAATATCAGCCCTTGTTTAGCTGCCATTTCGGTGCCACGCTTAAACAACATGCGGGTATAGTGCTCAAGCTTTTCATAATGCTCTTTCGACACTAATCCCTTTTTAATAATGTCATCCTTTGATATATCCTCATCGTGCCCTACATCTTCTTTTGTAGTT
>Ga0134125_10007562_pt1 | contig 12254 bp, 9 predicted proteins | sample KB31751_FD_96464 | JGI IMG/M metagenome (GOLD analysis project Ga0134125, IMG submission 96464) | Terrestrial soil microbial communities with excess Nitrogen fertilizer from Kellogg Biological Station, Michigan, USA - KB3-175-1 | ecosystem: Environmental > Terrestrial > Soil > Unclassified ... | reverse complement strand
TTGCGCGAGAATCGGGTACAGCGGATTCGTCGAGTTGCCGTCGGCGCCGTGGCAGGCGGCGCACACGTCCGCCTTGGCGGGCGGCTTCGCATCGGCAGGCGTTTGCGCGAGCGCACTCGCCGTCGCGATCGACGCCACGACGGCACTCAACATCATGAGCGTAGTCATCGAAAGGGATTGGCGCCGCCGGGCGATGGGGCGGGCATCGGAGTGGACATGAAAACGGCCACCCCGGTTCCGGAGTGGCCGTGCCGAAGGAGCGCGCGCTATGGCAGCGCGAACACGAATACGCTGTTGCCGCGCTTCGCGTCGATCTGGTTGTTGCCGCCGGCCGCGACCGCGATGTACTGCTTGCCGTTGACCATGTAGGCGACGCCCGGTGAATTCACGCCGGCGCCGCAGTTGAACTTCCACAACTCCTTGCCGGTGCGCGCGTCGTAGGCCTTGTACCAGCCGTTCGCTTCGCCGTTGAACACGACGTCACCTGCGGTCGCGAGCACGCCGCCGATCAGCGGTTGCGGCGTCTTGTGCTTCCACGCGATCTTGCCGCTGTCGAGGTTGACCGCGACGAGCTGTCCCCACTGCTCTTCGGTGGGAATGGTCTTGAACGCGCCGCCCAGCCACAGCTTGCTGCCGCCGGGATACGCCGCGTCTTCGACCTGATACGTCATCGGCTGATGGAGGTTCGCCGCATAGGCCATGTGCAGCTTCGGATTGACCGCCATGGGCGACCATTCGACGCCGCCGTTGGCGCCAGGAAGCATGCGCGCGCCTTCCTTCGTCGGCAGCACCCACATGTTCTCCTGCGGGATCATCGCCTCGGAAAAGCGGATCAGCTTGCCCGTCGCGCGGTCGTTGACGTACACATGCCCCGTCTTGCCGGCGTGAATGACGACATCGACGAGCTTGCCGCTGGCATCCTTTGCCTGCGTAAGGATCGTCGCGCTCACCGCATCGAGGTCCCAGACGTCATGCGGCACGTACTGGTAATGCCACTTGTACGCACCGGTCTGGAGGTCGACGGCGACCATCGAATCGGTGTACAGGTTGTCGCCCGGCCGGATGGCGCCGTAGAGATCGGGCGACGGATTGCCGACGACGAAGTAAGCCGTATGCGTCTTCCGGTCGATCGACGGCGTCATCCATACGCCGCCGCCGAGCGTCTGGAAGAACGAGCTGTCCTTGGCCAGCGCCGCCTTTTCCGTCGCAATGTCGCGATGCAGCGTGCGTCCGGTCGCATCCTTCTCCGCCCACACGCCTTCCTGGCCCTTGTCGGGAATCGTGTAGAACGTCCACAGCAGCTTGCCATCCTTCTCGTCGAACGCCTTGACGAACCCGCGGATGCCGTATTCGCCGCCGTTCGTGCCGATCAGCACCTTGCCGTCGACGACCGTGGGCGCCATCGTTTCCGAATAGCCTTTGTCGGGATCGGCGATCTGCGTCTCCCACAGCAGCTTGCCGGTCTTCGCGTCGAGCGCGACGAGCTTCGCGTCGAGCGTGCCCATGAACAGCATGCCGGCGTCGATCGCGACGCCGCGATTGTTCGGGCCGCAGCAGAACGTCGTGATCGGCCCCATCTTGTGCTTGTAGTGCCAGTATTCCTCGCCCGTCACCGCGTCGATCGCGTACACGTGGTTGAACGACGTCGTGAGGAACATGACGCCATCGACGACGATCGGCGACGTTTCCATCGATTCCAGCACGGCGGTCTGGAACACGAACGCCGGCCGCAGCTTGCCGACGTTGCCCGCGTTGATCTGCGTGCCAGGGTAATAGCGCGTTTGAGCGTAGCTGCCGTTCGAATGGATCCAGTTGTTCGCGTTGCTGCCCGCCGCGTCGAGCATCGACTGCGACACGGGCGCGAGCTTGCTCGACATGGTCTTCGCGGTCGTCGTATCGCCGGTGCCCGTTTCCTGCGCGCTGACGCCAAGCGCCAGCGCAAATCCCGCGGCCGCCGCGATGATACCTGTCATCCTGCTGCGTTCCATCATTGCTTTCTCCTCGCCTGTTCTGATCTTCGGGAAAGTGGAAACCGCCTTGTACATCGCATTTGGTACGCCCGCGCAAACGCCGTTATAGTGCGTTTCCCGGCAAGTTGCAATCAGCTGCGTTTGTGCGGCGCGGAAACGTCGGGAAACACCCGGAGACGATCGTGATTGAAAGATATCGAAGGATACGAAGCGGAATTGGACGCTTCGCGGCCACGCCGCGGCGTATGCGCTACGGCATCGCAAGCAACGGCGTCGCCCTCGTGCTGGGCGCCCTGCTGCTCGCGCCGTCGCCGGCGGGCGCGGTTACAGATGCGGAACTGGCGACCAATGCCCGCTTGCTTATGTCCGTTCGCAACGAGGATTCGACCGGCGTAGCGCGCGCGTTGCACGACGGGGCGGCGGTGAATTCACGCACGCGTCTCGGCGAATCGGGATTGCTGCTCGCGCTGAAAAAGAATCGAGCCGATATTGCGCAGGCGCTGCTCGCAGCCGGCGCCGACGTCAATCTCCCCGCCATCAACGGCATCACGCCCTTGATGGCAGCGGCCTATGGCGGGCAGGTCGAGGTGATACGGGCGCTGCTCGCGCGCGGCGCCGACCCGGCCGCGACCGACCGACTCGGCAAGAACGCGATCACCTACGCCGCGGGCGAGGGCCATACGGACGTCGTGCGCCTGCTGCTCACGAAGGGCATCGATCCGAACGCCGTTTACCGCAACGACCTGACGGCGCTGATGTGGGCCGCTGGGTACGGCCACGCCGATACGGCGCGCGTGCTGATCGAAGCGGGGGCGCGGGTGGATCTCGTCGACAATCGCGGCAAGAGCGCGCTCGACATGGCGCGCGAGTTCAAGCACGCGGACACCGTCGAGGTGCTCGAGCGCGCGCTTCGCGCGACACCGCACTGATCCGCGTTACAGTTATTCGACAGCCGGAGTCGTCGTCGCACGAGCGCGGCTCGCTTTGCCGCTTCCGAACGTCATCCGCGCCAGGATGCCGTCGCCGCGCACCGCGTGCAGTGCGGCGGCCGCGACGTGCAGCGCGACGAGCGACAGCAGCACCCAGCTCGTGACGAAATGGACGGTGCTCATTGCCTCCTTGAGTGCGGGCATGCTCCGTCCCCACGCCGGCAGCGTGATGCCGAACCACTTGACGGGGTAGCCGCTCCAGACGGAGCCAAGATATCCCGCGACCGGCATCGCGATCAGCGCCACGTAAAGTGCCACGTGCGTGATCCTTGCCGCGCGCGCCTGCCACAGCGGCATCGGTGGCAACGCCGGCGGCCGGTGCGCAAGACGCCAGCCGAGCCGGAACAGCATCAGCGCGAGCAGGCAGAGGCCGATCGATTTGTGCAGATTGAACGCGTCGGCGCGCACGCCCGGCGGCGACTTCGGAATCTGTTGCATCAGCCATCCCCAGCTGAACTGGCCGAGCACGACCGCGGCGACGAGCCAGTGCAGGACGACGGCGGTTTTCGTATAGCGGGACACGCGATGAAGCACTACAACTTGATGTTGACGCTCGCGCCAATGAACCAGTTGCGGCCCGGTGCGGGCTCGAAAAAGCGGCCGTTGCTGTCGCCGACGATCACCGATCCCGCGTAACGGCGGTCGAAAAGATTATTGAGACGCACGAACTCCTGCCATTTCGCGGCGCCCGATGTCTGCGAAAAGCCGATCCGCGCATTCATTACCGCGTACGCGGGCGCCGCATCGGTGTTGCGCTCGTTGACATACAGCTTGTCGACGTATTGCGCTTCGAGCGCGGCGTCGAGCCCGGACCATCCGCCGGGAATCCACGCGAGCTCGGCATACGCCTGCTTCGACGGCACGCCGGGAAGTCGCGCGCCTGACGGGACGACGGCCGGCGGCGAGCCCGTCGCGTAGGCGTCGACGAATTCGGCGCGCAGCCACGTCAGCGCGACATGCGTTTGTACGCCGTATCCATAACGGCCGTCCCACGACGCTTCGGCGCCACGGCGACGCGTCGCGCCCGCATTCTTGAACGTCGTCCGTCCACCAGTCGCGGTATCGACGACGATTTCGTTCGATGTATCGACGTTGAATAGCGCCGCGTTCAGCCGGTGGCGCTCGCCGATCCGGTATTTGACGCCGATTTCGGTGGCCCGGCTTGTTGCCGGCTGCAGCGCGAAATTGAGCCCGGTAGCACCGTTGCGGTACGCGAGCTCGGCGAACGTCGGCGTCTCGAAGCCTTCGCCGTAGCTCGCGTAGAGGTTCAGGTTGTCGGCGGCATGGAACACGACGCCGGCCACCGGACTCGTGTCGTTGAAGCGCTGCGCGCCGCTGTCGTCGGGGTTCTGCGCGGTCACGTAGTGGTCGTCGGAGCCATAGCGCACGCTGCTCGTGCGGATGCCGGCCGTCGCCGACCAGCGCGCCGACATCTCCCATTCGGCCTGCGCGTAAACGTCACTGCTGCGGACGGTATCGTCCTCGTCGCGCCGCAGGTCGCCGATGTCGCCGTTCACGTTCACGAATCCCTTGCGCAATTCGTGCTGCCGGTCGGCATCCGCGCCCAGCGTCAGTGCGATCGGCTGCCCGAATGCCCGGGTGCGCCAAACGATCCGCGCGCCGACGCCGCCGTAATCGCGATCGAGATCCGCGATGCCGCCCGACGACGTCGCACCGATGCCGGACAGTGCCAGGTACTGGCGAATCAGCCGGCGCCCGCCGTACGTATCCACGTGGAGCTGCAGATCATCGCTGAGCCGCTGATCGAGTGCCGCACCCGCCTGCGCCTGGTTGATCGTCTTGCGCGTGTCGAACTGGGTCGCCGCCGGATCGGCCGCTCGCGGATTCGCGCTCCATTGCGCGCGCGTGAGTCCCAGCGGGTCCTGCGTCTCCGGCTGGTATTGCGTGTTTCCGATGAGCGTAATGCGCGTCGCGGACGACGGCTCGAGCACGAGCTTCGCGTTGGTGAGATCGCGCCGCGCGGACGAATGATCGCGGTAGCCATCGGTGACGAACTCGCTCGCGGCGACGACCGCACCCACATGTTGTCCGGCGGCACCAAGCTTGACGCCAAATGTGCCGGTACCGTAACTGCCGCCGCCGCCGACGAATTCGGCGTACGGCACCGCCGGCGGGTCTTCGGAAAACACCGAGATCACCCCGCCCGAAGCGTTGCCGTAGAGCGCGGAGAACGGCCCGCGCAGGATCTCGATGCGGTCGGCCGACAGCAGGCTGAAACTGCCGGTCTGGCCCTGCCCGTCGGGCATCGTGACCGGGATTCCGTCCTGGTATAGCCGCACCCCGCGCACGCCGAACGCCGCTCGCGCGCCGAAGCCGCGCGAGCTTACCTGCAGGTCCTGCGCGTAGTTCTGCCGGTTCGCCGCAAACACGCCGGGAATGCGCGACAGCGTTTCGGAAAGGTTCACCTGCGGCTGACCGTCGTGAATCGTCGACGCATCGATCGTGTCGACGGACGCCGGGACGTCGAACGCACGCTCGGCGTGTCGCGTCGCCGTGACGGTGATCGGATCGATGACGACAGGTATGTCCGGGACCGTTTGCGCGAGCGACGCTGGCGTTGCCGCGAGCGGCAGCAGGACAGCCAACAGTCGAGACGACGCGCGCGCGCATCGCGCAGGCCATGCATCCATCGAATGCCCGGGTTCGTGTCGGAAGTCGGTTAGCATACGAGATTCGCCCTGCCGCGGCCAGCTTATGCTTCCGGCGCCGGATTGTGCGATGACCCTGGAAAAGAGGTCGCAATGCGTAACATTTTCCGTTGCGTTGTGTTGCTCGTTGCGCTGGGATCGGACATCGCGACGGCGCAGCCGATGGCGTACGCATCGGATGAGGGCTCGGGTAGCGTATCGGTGATCGACACGGCGACGGATCGCGTGACCGCGACCATCCGAACCGGCGGCAAGCCGCGCGGCATCGCGGCGTCGCGCGACGGCAAGCGACTGTACGTGAGCGACCAGGCCGCGAACGGGCTCGCCGTCATCGATGTGGCGTCGGGCACCGTGGCGAAGCGCGTTTCGCTCGGCAGTTCGCCCGAAGGCATCTACCTTTCGGCGGACGGGCGGTTCCTTTCCGCGGCGATCGAGGAGAACAACCAGGTCGTGGTCGTCGATACGGCAACGCTCGCCATCGTGAAGCGGATCACGACCAGGGGCAAGAATCCGGAGCACGCGGTCTTCAGCCCCGACGGAAAGTGGCTGTACGTGAGCGCCGAGGAAGCAGACAGCGTCGACATCATCGACGTCGCCCGCGGCGAGGTCGTAAAGTCGATCACGGTGGGCGAGCGTCCCCGCGGGATAGGCTTTCTTCCCGACGGCAGCCGCGCCTATGTCGGCGTCGAGCAGGCGAACATCGTTGCCGTCATCGACGTGGCCTCGCAGGCGCTCGTAACGAAGATCAAGGCTGGCGTGCGGTCGAACGGCGTCACCGTGCATCCGGACGGCAGGCGTGTATACGTCTCGTCCGGCGGCGACGGCACCGTGCAGGTGATCGACACCGTTACGAACGCGATCACCGCCGCCATTCCTGTCGGCAAGCGACCGTGGAACATGGCACTGACTCCTGATGGCCGCAAGCTCTACGTCGCGTGCGGACGCTCGAATGCAATCGCGGTGATCGACACGCAATCGAACACGAAGATCGCCGACGTGCCGGTCGGCCAATTACCCTGGGGTGTGGCGATTCCGTAGGGCTCGGATTCGATTTTTTGCGCGCGTTGCCACTTTCGCGGACGCACTTGGCAATCTCCGGCACGTGTGCGAAAAGCCGCGTCTGACCCCGCTTTTTACCCTGCTTTCGCTCGCGACGGCGCTGTTCGCAATTTTCGCCGCCAGCGCGCACGCGGCGGACAATCCGGCCGAAGTCTTCGAGCTTCCGTCGGTGAACGTCGTCGGCACGGCGCCGCTCCCCGGTCTTGGCACCGCGTTGCGCGACGTTCCTGCGAACGTGCAGATCTTCGACAACCGGCTGCTCGAGCGCATGCGCCCGCTGACGCTCACCCAGTTTCTCGACATGAACGCGAACAGCGTCGGTGCGCAGTCGGGACAGGGCAATCCGTTCCAGCAATCGCTCAACTTCCGTGGCTTCGCCGCGTCGCCGCTGCTTGGAACCCCGCAAGGCATTTCCGTGTTCCAGGACGGCGTGCGCATCAACGAGGCATTCGGCGATGTCGTCAACTGGGATCTCCTCCCGCGCTCCGCGATATCGAGCGTGCAGCTCATCCCCGGAACGGTGCCGGCGTTCGGCCTCAATACGCTGGGTGGCGCGCTGGCGATCTATACGAAAAGCGGCGCGCAATATCCGGGCGCATCAGTCGAGGCGTCGGGCGGCTCGTTCGGGCGGCGCACGCTCGAATTCGCGTACGGAAAAGCGGGCGAGCATGTCGACGCGTTCGTCACGGGGAACCTGTCGGACGATGAAGGCTATGCGCTGCACAATCCGAGCCGCGTTCGCCAGCTCTTCGGCAAAGTGGGCCGCGCCGATGATCGGTCGGATCTCGACGTCAGCATCACGCTTGCGGACAACGCGCTCCAGGGCCAGCAAACGCTGCCGCTGTCGTTTCTGGACCGGCCGCGCGAGCCTTACACGTACCCGGACCTGAACGAAAACCGGCTCGCGTTCGTCGTGGCCAAAGGCAGCCGGTTCGTCGGCGATGCGCAGTTGATCGATGCGAGCGTCTATTACCGCAGCTTTCGCAACAGCAACGTCAGCAGCAACGTCAACGACGATTTCGGCGTCGCCGATCCGGGCACGGGAATCACCGCGACCAATCCGGCCACGAATGACCGCGCGACGATCGAGCAGGCGTCGTTCGGAGGCAGCGCGCAGTGGTCGATGCGCGCACTGGTCGCGAGCCGCATGCATCAATTCGCCGTCGGCGCGTCCACGGATGCGGGAATCACGCATTTCGCGCAATCGTCGCAGCCCGCCGCCTTCACCACCGACCGCGGGACGATCGCAGCCGGCCCCTACAGCGAGAGGACGCTCGTCGCGCTGCGCAATTCCGACGTCGGCTTTTATGCGAGCGACGCCGTGGCGCTCAGCGACACGTGGACACTGACGGCATCCGCCCGCTACGACACGGCGCGCGTTTCAATCGAAGATCGCAGCGGACAGGACGCTGCACTCAATGGCACGCACGCATTCTCGCGGCTCGATCCCGCCGTCGGCGCGACGTTCAACCCGACGCCGTCGCTGACCGCGTATGCGAGCTACAACGAAGGCATGCGCGCGCCGACGCCGGTCGAATTGACGTGCGCCGATCGGAACGCGCCGTGCAAGCTGCCGAACGAGTTTCTCGCCGACCCTCCGCTCGCGAAGGTGGTTTCGTCGACGATCGAGGTGGGCGGTCGCGGCCGGTGGCGCACGGCGACGTGGTCCGCCGCGGTCTACCGGACGGACCTTCGTAACGACCTCGCGTTCATCGCGAGCGGAGCCGGTGCTGGCAACGCGGGCTATTTCCAGAATGTCGGTCGCACGCGCCGCCAGGGCATCGAGCTCGGCGGCACGCTGCGCATCGATCCGGTGACGATCTCGCTTCGCTACAACGCGATCGACGCCCGCTATCGCTCGACGTTCGACGCCGCGAGTCCCGCCAATTCCGAGGCGGACGCGAATGGCGGCATCGTCGTGCACGCCGGCGATCGCATTCCCGGCATTCCGGTAGAGAGCGCCAAGGTGCGCATCGACTGGGACGCGGCGCCTGGCATGGCGCTCGGCGCATCGCTCGTCGCCGCATCGAGCCAGTATGCGAACGGCGACGAAAACAACGCCGATCGCAGCGGGCGAGTACCTGGTTATTTCGTCGTAAACCTCGATGCGCAGTACGCGCTGACGCCGCACGTGACGCTCTTCGCCGAGATCGACAACCTGTTCGATCGCCAGTACGCGAATTTCGGCCTGCTGGGATCGAACGTCTTCACCGGGCCGCAGCGCAGCTTCGGCCCCGCCGCCGGGATTGCGCCCGTCGCCGAGCAGTTTCGAGCGCTCGGCGCGCCGCGCGGCATCTGGGTCGGCGTTCGCGTCGCGTTCGGGGAAGCGCGGACGCGCTCGTGAGCGGCAAAGGCGACCGACCGTGTCGGCAGCACGATGCGACTTCGCTCCACTGCATCAAGCTATTCCGTGCGGATGAAGCACTGCTTCTTGGCGTCATCCTGCATTTTCCGGTACGACGCGATCAGCTTGCGCGCATCCTTGATGTCGCGCATCACGCCGCCACCCTCGCCCGCGATCGTGATGCCGTTGGCGATCGTCGAGAGATTGACCCACTCGTTGTAATGCACCTTGTCGGCGATCGCATCGATTGCGCACGAGCATTTGTACATCGACTCCTGCAGCGGCGCCTTGCTCTCCTGCATGCAGGTCAGGACGAATGCCACCCTCGCCCGGGTGGGGAAGTCGTTGGCGCCAGCCGATGCGCTCGCGCACAGCAACAACAACAACAGGTACCGGATTCGCATGCTTGTCCTCCAAAGCGCGATCCGCCGTCGCGATGGCGTCTCCGTTCGCCGCGGCCGGCATGCGCCGGGCGGCCGGGCGCACCACGCGAATCGCGGGCTCAATTGATTGGGTCGCCGTGCGCGTCGATCAGCGGAACGTTGTACTCGTGCAGGATCGCCGTGATCGCCGGCTGGTTCTCGGCGATCAGCTTTTCCACCGTCGCCTTCCATTCGGCCTCGCCCTGGCGCACGCCCATGGCGATCGCGTAGTCGAACTTGACGCCCGGCTCCGAGCTAAGCGGAATCACGACGAGCTCGACATCGCGCACGCGCTTCGCGAAATAGCCGGCGATCGGGCCCCAGACGACCGCCGCGTCGATCTTTCCTTGCGCAAGCTCGGTGTCGATGATCTGCCCGGGATATTGATCGGGGTCCGGCGACATCATCTGGAACGGCTTCGCCTGCTTTTCCATCCCGTGCTTCACCAGCCATATCGAGGCCGGCGACCGGTCGTAGATGCCGATCGTCAATCTGCTCCGGACATTGGCCGGCAGCGCGAACAGGTCGGCGCCCGATTTCACGTCGTCGAGGCCGTGACCCTTGCGGTAGACGAGCGCATAAGTCGACCGGTAATAGGCGGCCGTTGCCGATACCTGGTCGTAACCGACGGGAACGCTCATCACGATGTCGCAGCGGAAATCCTCGCCCGGCAGCCGGTACCGCAGCGTATTGCGTATGAAGTTCATGCGCTGCGGGAACGAATAGCTTTGCACCGGAAGCCCGAGCTTCGCGGCGAACAGCGTGGCGATCCGGTTCTCGAAGCCTTCACCCTTGTCGTTCGAGAATGGCAGGTTGCCAGGATCGATGCACGGCCGAAATGCGGTGCGCGCGTCGTCCGCCGCGACGGCGCTTGCGGTCGCGGCGACCGCCAGAATCGCGACCAGCGTGAGTGCAGATCGAATCCGCCCCCGCCTCATTGCTTCAGCTCTTCCACGTGCGCGCGCGTGATGTCGCCGTTCGAGCGGCCCTTGAGGTACGCGTAGAGGTTGTCGATGTTGTCCATCACGGTCTTGCTGTTCGCCCAACTGACCATCCCCTTGTCGACCCTGCCGTCGCGCACCGTCTTCACGAATTCGTCCTTGCTCATCGTCTTGAGGCTTTCGATCAGCGACGGTCCGACGAGACCTTCCTGATTCGCCCCGTGGCAGCGGTCGCACGCGGCCGCCCGCCACGCGCGAAACCCGTTCATCGTCGCCGAATCGACCTTGTAGCCATCGACGACCTTGTATAGCGGCTTGTCGGTTGGCGTGGGCGGCGTCTTGTCCTGCGCGATCGCCGCACCACCGCCTGCGCAGAGCAACGTCAACAGCCATGCAACCGACCTGAAGGTCACCTTTCGCATCCGGTCTCCATGGGAAATAGTGGCGGGTGTTCGCGCGCGATCGGCGTCCCGCACGGCGGCTTCAGCGGCGCTCCCTGGCGGAACGCCCCGCCGCGGACGGGGCGATCGCCACGTCCGCGGTCGTGCAGCGCAATGCTTATGGAATCGCGAATACCGTCAGCGAACCGCCCAACTCCGTATAGTCGCGAAGTTCCTTGTAGCCACCGACGGCGCCGAGCCCTTCCTGCGGCTTCTCGAGTCCCGCCGCCATCCCGATGCCGGCCCAACCACCGATGCCGGAAAACACACCGATGTATTGCTTGCCTTTGTTCTCGTACGTGAACACGTTGCCGATGATGCCGGAAGGCGTCTTGAACTTGAAGAGCTCCTTGTTGATGTCGTTCGCATCGACGCACTTCAGGTATCCCTCGAGCGTGCCGTAGCAGGTAATGCCGCCTGCCGTGTTCAGCGCGCCGCTCCACACGGAGAATTTCTCGGGATGGCTCTTGACGATCTTGCCGCTGCCCGCATCCCAGGCAATGAAATTGCCCATGTTGTTCTCGCCCTCCGGCGGGTACATCGACAGCGTGGCGCCCACATACGGCTGTCCGGCAACGTAATCGATCTTGAACGGCTCGTAGTCCATGCAGACGTGGTTGGTCGGCACGTAAAACAGGCCGGTCCTGGGATTGAACGAGGCGGGTTGCTCGTCCTTCGAACCCAATGCCGCCGGGCAGATTCCCTTGTTGTTGTGGTCGACGCCATTTTCCCCCGGCGCGTATTGCTTGACGACCACCGGCCTGCCCGTCTTCATGTCGACGTGGGTGGCCCAGTTGACCTTCGGGTCGTATTTTTCCGCGACCAGCAGGGCGCCGCTGGTGCGGTCCAGCGTGTAGCCGAAACCGTTCCGGTCGAAGTGGACGAGCGCCTTCGTCGGCTTGCCCTTGACCTTGATGTCGGCGAGGATCATTTCATTCACACCGTCGTAATCCCACTGGTCCCATGGCGTCATCTGAAACACCCACTTCGCCATGCCGGTGTCCACATCGCGCGCGAAGATCGACATCGACCACTTGTTGTCGCCGGGTCGCTGCGCCGGATTCCACGTCGAGGGATTCCCGGTGCCGTAGTACAGGAGATTGAGCGCCTTGTCGTAGCTGTACCAGCCCCACGTGGTGCCGCCACCGGTCTTCCATTGATCGCCCTGCCACGTCTTGAGCGACGCCTCCTTGCCGACCGGCTTCAACTCGCCGTCCGTCCACGTCATCGTCTTGTCGGGATCGATCAGCGATTCAGCCTCGGGACCTTCGCTGTAGGCGCGCCAGACCTGCTTGCCGGTGTTGATGTCGTACGCCGTGATGTAGCCACGCACGCCCCACTCGCCGCCGGAGATGCCCGTGATGACCTTGTCCTTGAACACGTGCGGCGCGTTGGTGTTGACGGCGCCGACTTTCGGATC
>Ga0134125_10007561_pt1 | contig 12254 bp, 8 predicted proteins | sample KB31751_FD_96464 | JGI IMG/M metagenome (GOLD analysis project Ga0134125, IMG submission 96464) | Terrestrial soil microbial communities with excess Nitrogen fertilizer from Kellogg Biological Station, Michigan, USA - KB3-175-1 | ecosystem: Environmental > Terrestrial > Soil > Unclassified ... | reverse complement strand
GTCGTCCCGATGACCGGGCTCTGGAAGCTTTGCTCGAGGCCCGACGGCGCCGGCAGCTTCAAGACGTCCTGTACGGCCCGCGCCCACTGCGCATTCGTGAGCCGGACCATCCGGAAATACTGCGGTGAGCCATCCAGGTTGAGCTGGCCGGGCACGCCGGTGGTGGTGGTCCCGCCGGCGCCGCTCGAGCTCCCGGAGCCGCCCGAACCGCCGCCGGTCCCGGTCCCCTGGCCCGTGGTCCCGCCGGTCGCATCGCCCCCGGAGGCGCCCCCGATTCGGCCCGAGCAGGCGCCAAGGGCACCGAATCCTAGGAGGGCCGCCGCAGCCCAGATCGTGTGTTGACGCATGTGGCTCCCTGCTGGTTACGGTTTGCGCCCGCCCGTGACCGCCAGCCCGCCCCACCCATGGCCGCTCTTGTGCCTGTCCGAAGCCGGTCTGCCTTGTTAAAAAAATCGACCGGCGGGCATTAGAAACAATTCTTGGACCAGTTTCCGCCAGGCGGGGCACTGCCGCGTGCCCGTAAAGTGCAAACTCCCATGCCCACGCGTCGTTCCAATGCGCCCCTGTCGCTGGTGATGGGCGGCCCCGCCCGCGCCAGCGACGGCGATCTGGCGGCCGGCCTGATCGCGGGCGAGGAATGGGCCATTTCTGAGAGCTGGCGGCGGTTCGCCCCCATGGTCCTCATGACGGCCGAGCGGGTGCTCGGCTCGAAGTCCGAGGCCGAGGACGTCGCCCAGGAGGTCTTCTGCCGCGTCTTCCAGCGGGCCAAGACCCTGCGCCGATTCGAGAGTTTCCGCAGCTTCGTGTACTCGTTCGCGGTGCGCCTGCTGCGGGCCGAGCTGCGCCGGCGCAAACGAAGGCGCTGGCTGTCGTTCTTCGGCGCCAGCCCGCCGGATGCGACGGACCTGCGCGCGGCCGACGTCGAGTCGCGCGATTTACTGCGGCGTTTCAAGCTGTTGCTGGACCGCCTGACCCCGCGCGACCGGCTGGTGTTCGTGCTGCGCTCGATGGACGAGATGACCGTCGAGGAGATCGCCGGCGCCATGAACCTGTCCAGCTCGACGGTCAAGCGCGCGATGACGCATGCGTCCGATCGGCTGGCGCGGTGGGTGGACGCCGATCCCGAGCTGGCGGTCCTGGCGAAAGGCAGGCCATGGGGAGGCTGACGCCCGACGGCGACCGGTCGGCGCTGTCCGCCGTCACCGAGCTGGCGCGACAGGCCGTCCGCCCGCCCAGCCCCGAACAGGTCGAGCGCGGGCTGAGGACGTTGCGCGCGCGGCTGGCGGCAGCGGGGGTGCGCCGCCACGCCGGCTGGCGGCTCGCGCTGGGCGCCGCGGTGATCCTGGTGCTGACCATCGGTCTGTGGGGAGCCCCCGCCCTGCGCAACCGCTGGTCCCCGGCGCCGCCGCCGGTGGCTCTGGACTGGATCGAGGGGGGGACGCTGCTGGACGGCGGCTATCTGTCGGAGTCCGGGCACACGGGCATCCGCCTGTCCTTCAACGAGGGGAGCACCTTCGCGCTCGCGCCCGGAACGCGCGGGCGGTTGCGCGAAGTTTCCAGCGTGGGCGCGCGGTTTGCGATCGAGGAGGGGGAGGCGGGGTTCCAGATCACGCCCAACGTGGCGCGACGCTGGTCGGTCGAGGCCGGCCCGTTCCTGGTGACGGTGAAGGGGACCGTCTTCAAGGTGTCGTGGGATCCCGCCAGCGAGCGGTTCGAGCTGGTGCTGCGGCGCGGGCACGTGGTGGTCGACGGACCGGCGGCGGGTGGCGGCATCCCGCTGCGCGCCGGGCAGCGCCTGGTCGTGGTGTTGCCCCGCGGCCAGGTCCTCATCACCGACGACGCGGCGACGGATGACAGCGGGCCGCGCGCGCCGACGGCGGCGCCGGTGGCCGCGCCCCCCATCAAACGTGCGGCGTCTCGCCCGACGGTGGCGATCGCATCGGCGCCGCCCGCGGCGGCCGGTCGAACGGAGCCGCGGCGCTGGGCCGAGCTGCTGGCCGCCGGCCGCTGGGACCAGATCCTGGCCGAGGCCGACCGCGACGGGAGCGACGCCGTGCTGAAGACCGCCGCCAGCGAGGATCTGCTGGCGCTGGCCGACGCCGCCCGGTACCGGCGTCGCATCGATCTGGCGCGGGCGGCGCTGCTCGCCGAACGGCGGCGCTTTCCGAATTCCACGCGCGCGCTGGATGCCCTGTTCCTGCTCGGCCGCGTCGAGGAACTGAGCCCGGGCGGCGCGGCACGCGCGCTGGCCGACTACGACGCCTACCTGGCGCGCGCGCCACGCGGGCCGTACGCGGCCGAGGCACTGGGGCGTAAGACGATCCTGATGAAGGGCCTGGCCCACGGCCCGTAGGAGCGTCGTCGTGCGCCTGGCGTTCTTGGCCGTCGTTGCGTCGCTGCTGTGGCTGGCCGGACGCGTCCAGGCGGCGACCGTGATGATCGTGCGCCCCGCGTCGCCGTCGGCGGAGTTGACCGAGGCGGTTTCGCGGCTGCACGGCGAGCTGCTGGCGGTTGGACTGTCGGTGATGATCGTCGATCGCGACGGCGCCGCGGGCCCGGCCGGCGAGAGCCCGCAGGCCTGGCTGGAGGAGCTGGCGCACGAGCGGCGCATCGACGCCGCGATCGACGTGCTGGGCGGGGCGCGCCTGGAGGCGGCCGACGTCTGGGTGTTCCCACCCGCGCCGCGCGGGACGACGGTGACGCGCGCGCCGGTCCAGCGCGACGTCGAGGACGTGCCCGCGCGCCTGGCGATCCGCGCGACCGATCTGCTGCGCTCGCTGCTGATCGAGAACGATCTGGCCGGCCCGGTCCGACCCGCCGCGCCCCCGGCGCTCGCCGCCGCCGCCGGTCCGCCTCCGTCGGAGGATCACACGGCGCTGGGCGTCGATCTGGGCGTGGCGATGCTGGCCAGCCTGGGCGGCGCCGGCCCCGCGATCGCGCCACTCGTGCGCGCCGGCGGGTCGTTCGGGCCCTGGTGGGGGCTCGAGGTCGAGGCGGCCGGCTTCGGCACGCGCCCCGCCGCCGCCGGATCGGGCGGCAGCGCGCGCGTCGCGCAGCAGTACGCGCTGGCCGGAGTCTGTCTCTGCGCGCGGTCCGGGGCCCGCTGGCAACCGGTGATCGGGCTCTCGGCCGGCGCGCTCCGGACGGCGGCGGAGGGGGAGGCGAACCCGCCGTTGCAGGCGCACGCGGTCGCGCGCTGGTCGCTGCTGATGGCCGCCAGCGCCGGCGCGCGCGTGCGGCTCACCGAGCGGGCCCACCTGAGCCTGATGGCGGAGCTGCAGCTGGCGCAGCCTTACCCCGAGGTGCGGGTCGTGAACGACGCGGTCGCCACCATCGGCCGCCCCAATCTGGTGGTGAGCCTGGCGCTGGGAGAGTGGTTGTGAGCGGCCTGCCTCGCGTGGCGATCGCGGCTCTGCTGCTGGCCGTCGCGACGGGCGCCTGCTCGCGCGCCACGCTGGAGGCGGTGACCGCGGCGCCCGGCGATGCAGGCAGCGACGCGCTCCGCTCGGCCGGCTGCGCCTCGTCGGCGATGCCGGCCGGCGACACGACGCGGACGCTGCAGGTGGGGACGCTGTCGCGGACCTACGTCCTGCACGTGCCGGCCGCGTACAACGGCGCGCAGGCGGCGCCGCTGGTGCTCGACTTTCACGGGGTCGGCGGCTCCGGAATGTCCGAGCTGTCCGGCTCGCCGTACCCGGCGCGCCTGAACGGGGCCGGCGTGCTGATGGCGTTCCCCGACGGAATGAAGGGGCCGGCCGGGACGGCCTGGAACGTGGGCCCCTGCTGCGTCGCCGACGTCGACGACGTGGCGTTCGCGCGCGCCGTGGTGGCCGACGTCGAGCAGGTGACCTGCGTCGACGCGAACCGGATCTACGCGGTGGGCGTGCTGACGGGCGGCGGGATGGCCCACTATCTGGCCTGCCAGGCTGCCGACGTCTTCGCCGCCGCCGCGCCGGCGGCCTTCGACCTGCTGGCCGAGAACGTCGGCTCGTGCACGCCGCCGCGCGCGCCCACCGTCATCGCTTTCCGCGGCACCGCCGACCCGCGCGTCCCCTACGACGGTGGCGCCTCGTCGCTGGTGCCGGGCATGCCCCTGACGTTCCTGGGCGCCGTCGGGTCGTTCCAGGCCTGGGCGCAGATCGACGGGTGCACCGGCGCCGCCTCGTCGCCCGACGCGAACGGCTGCATGCACGTCACCAATTGCCGCGACGGCGCCGAGGTGATCCTCTGCACGAAGCAGGGCGGCAAGGACGACCCCGGTGATCCGGCCATCGCCTGGCCGGTCCTGTCCCGGCACGCGCTCTAGCTATATCAGGAACCCTGAGAGGTTCCTGCGATCGGCCGCGCGGCCACTTTTGTTTGGACCATTCGAGGCGCGTCAGGACCACTGCCCCGCGACACGGACAGTCTCCGTGAAACCAAGGAGCACACCATGAGGACAGCCCGGCTGTCGATCCTGACGCTGGCCGCAGGCCTGGCGACTATTTCTGGCTGTAGCAGCTCGACCGGGGACGGCACCGGCACCGGCGGCGCGAACACCGGCGGAAGCACGGCGACGGGCGGGACCACGGCCGGCGCGGGCGGCGTGGGGACGGGCGGCTCGCGCAGCAGCGGGACGGGCGGCTCCTCGACGACCGGCACGGGTGGCGCGACGGCCACCGGTGGCACGCTGGGCACCGGCGGCGTCGTCGGGACGGGCGGCACGGCCAGCGGCGGCCGCACCGGAGCGACGGGCGGCGCGGCCGGCTCTGCCAGCGGCGGCAACGGCGGCGCCAATGCGGGCGGCGGGCACACCGGCGTCGGCGGAGGGGGCGGCCGCGCGGCCAGCGGCGGCGCGATGGGAAGCGGCGGCCGCGCCGGCAGCAGCGGCGGCGGAACCTGCACGGCCTCGAAGTCGGCCGGCGCGAGCGCGTCGGGCACCGGGCCGCACAAGGTCACCGTCGAGACGAACGGCGACTCCGGCATCAACCAGGGGACGATCTTCCGGCCCTCCGATCTGGGAGGCACCGAGAAGTACCCGATCTTCGTCTGGGGCGAAGGCGGCTGCTCGGAGAACGGGCTGTCGAACTCGGCGGCCATGGGCGAGATCGCGTCGCACGGCTACTTCGTGATCGCGGACGGCGTCCCGAACGGCAGCGCCTCGCGCAGCATGAATTCGAACGACCCCGCGTCCATGGGCGCGCCGCTGCTGGCCTACATCTCCTGGGCCATCGCCGAGAACGACAAGCCCTGCAGCGCCTATTACCAGAGCCTGGACACGACCAAGATCGCGGCCAACGGGTTTTCGTGCGGCGGTCTCATGTCCGAGGGGACGGCCGGAGACCCGCGCATCACGACCTGGGGGCTCAACAGCAGCGGCCTGCTCAGCGCCAACGCGAACTACCTGAAGACCGTTCACACGCCCGTGCTGGTGGTGCTGGGCGGTTCCGGCGACATCGCCTACACGAACGGCGAGCGCGACTACATGACGATGGCTTCACAGGGCGTGCCGATCATGCTGTTCAGCAAGGACCTGGGGCACGGCGGCGACCTGTTCAGCTCGCACGGCGGCGACTTCACCAAGATCGACCTGGCCTGGCTGAACTGGCAGCTCAAAGGCGACACCACGGCCACCGGCAAGGGGCTGCTGATCGGCTCGAGCTGCCCCTATTGCAGCAACAGCGCCTGGGAAGTGAAGTCCATGAACATCCAGTGACCGCGGGCCACCGCGGTCACTGGCGTTCGTAGAACGTGATGCTGACGCCGCCGGACCCCGAACCGGGGTCCGAGCTGACGAAGTTGTTGGCGTTCAGGAACGCGTAGGGCCCGTCGGCGCGCGTCTCGAAGAGAGGCACCAGCGCGCCGATGGGGCCGCAGTTCCGCACGATCACGAAGTCGCCGTTCGACGAGATGACGTAGCGCGCGTCCAGCTTGGTGGTGCCGCCCACCAGCTGGTAGTCGCCGCCACCGTAGACGACCGTGCCGTTCACCTTGCCGCTCACGGAGCCGCCCGTGATGGGGATGATGTTGCGGTTGCCGCGCTTGCTGGTGCCGATCGACAGCGACGAGCCGAGCGTGACGTTCTCGGTGAAGACGCTGGCCCCTTTGCCGCCGGTCATCGTCGAGCAGTCCCAGGGCTGCGGCTTGGCGCCGCTGGGGACCGCGATGGTGACGCTGGACGTGGCGGCGGTGGCGGCCGAGACGTCGTAGACGTCCAGCTCCATGGTGGTGCCGGCGGCGTCGACGGTGCGCGTGCCGGCGAAGGTTCCCGTGTTGAGCCAGGCCAGCGAGCTGGAGGTCGCCACCTCGAAGTCGGGGACGATGCGCACCTCCGACGTGCCGGACGGCGCGACGCCGCAGGTGCGCAGGTAGATCAGCGTGCCGTCGCTGGCCTTGAGCACGTCGATTTGCTCGAGCTCGACGACCCCGTTGGACAGCGTGAGCTCGAAATCGAAGCCCCCCTTGAGGACGGTGGCCTGCAGCTTCGAGCCGGTCACCGTGCCGCCGCCGATGTCCAGGACGCGGCGATGGCCGTACTGGGTCGCCCCCACGTCCTGCGTCGCGGTCACCTGCAGGCTGGCGCGGAACACCAGCGTGCCGTGCGCCGGCGACGGGATCCCCTTCGTCATGCCGCAGGCCCAGGACGGATCGGGGACGATGGTGGCGTCCGACCCGCTGGCGCCACCGGCGGGCGTCGAGCCGCCGGCACCGCCGGTGGATCCCGTTGTCCCGCCGGCTGCCCCGCCGGCGCCCCCCTTTCCGCCGACGCCGACGCCGCCACCACCCCCGCCGCCGCCACGCCCGTGGTTGCCGGCCATTCCCGCCGCGCCGCCCGTGGCCGGCGCCCCGCCGGTCGCGGTGGCGCCGCCGGTGGCGCTGGTGCCGCCGGTCGCCGAGCTGCCGCCGGTCGCCGAGCTGCCGCCCGTGGCGGGTGCGCCGCCGGTGGCGCTGGTGCCGCCGGTCGCCGAGCTGCCGCCCGTCGACGACCCGCCGGTCGCGCTGCCGCCGCCGCCCGAGCTACCGCAGCCGGACAGCAACGCGACGACGAGCAGCCGCGTCAGACGATGGATGGAGGGACGAGAGGCTGGAGTTCGCATGATGTTTTCCAGCGGTATTCAAGCCACCGCCCGCGGAACTTCCAATAGGCCGATCGGCCCTGGTTCGGGTCGTCCGCCGTGCCCGGCGGCGCAGCACCAGGGCGCCCAGCAGCATCAGCGGTGAGGCGTCCAGCCCGCCGGCCAGCTCGCACCCGCAGCCGCCGGCCGGCAGCGGGGTCGGCGGACCGTCGGCCGGCGTGGCGGGTTGGATCGTCAGCAGCGACACGCCGAACCGGGGCAGGTCGAAATCGACGGCCGCCACGCCGCCACCGGTCACGGCCGCCACCCGGTCCGGAACCAGCGGCGCCGGCTGCATCGCCTGCTGCAGCGCCGCGATCTGCGCGGCCGACGGGGTGGCCGGCATCCCCTGCGCCACCCAGGTCGTGTACGCGTCGCCGTGCGCGTCGTCGACGCGCAGGTGCGAGACCCGGACCGTGCTGCCCAGCTCGGGCGGCAGCGCGGCGGTCAGGTGCACGCGCGCGGCCGTCGCTGGCAGCAGGTCGTCGTGGTAGTTCCAGACCAGGATCTGCACGACGTTCCCCTCGCGTGCCGCCATCCCGTCGACGTCCGGGTCGCCGCGCACGCTGTTCGCCAGGATGTCGCTCAGCGGGCGGGCGCCGTCGCTGGTCAGCGGGAGGCGGGCGCCCGACAGCCGCCCCAGCAGCTGGAACGCGGCCATGACCGGCAGGTTGATGCCATTGGTGGCCAGCGTGCGGTAGCCGGCGAAGTAGGGCGTGCCCGGGAAGGTGAAGGCCCAGGTCAAGAGGCCCCCCAGCTTGACGCCCACCTGCGCCTCCAGCTCGAGCGAGTGCTTCATCATCGCCACCTCGTAGGCGCCGTAGGCCGGCGAGAGGCGGTAAGCGTCGGCGGGGATGCTGCTGGCCGGACAGGCCGCGCAGCCGTCGGGGTCCGCCTCGGTGACATAGATCGGCGTCTGCGTGAAGGCGGGCACCGCCGCCACCGCGTTGAAGCCGGCCTGGTGCTGCCGCAGCTGGCTCCCCAGGTTCATCTCGACGTGGTCGCCGGCCACCTCGACGCCCCCCTTGGCGTGGAAGGTGACCAGGTCCAGGCGCGTGCCGGTCGCGCCGGTGACCGCGTTGGTGCCGGTCGCGCAGTGCTTCAGGAACTGGGTCAAAAACAGGCCGCCCGCGCCGGCCACGGCCGGACCGCCCAGGGGCGCGTCGGGCAGCACCTGGTGCAGCGCCGCCTCCGTCGTGTCGTACAGCTTCTCGTAGTCGGCCAGCGTGCCGTTCCAGTAGGCGATGTCCGGCTCGTTCCACAGCTCCCACAGCCAGGTGGCCGCCGCGTCCGGGTAGCGCTGGCTGGCGTGCGTGGCCCAGGTCCGGATCAGGTCGTCCCACTTCGCGTAATCGGCCGGGGGGTAGAAGCAGCCGCCATCCAGCGCGGTGGAGCTGGAGTTCATGTACGGGGTCGGGTGGCTCGACAGCGCCTCCGGCATGAAGCCCAGCTCGACGAACGGAAACGCGCCGGTGCCCGTGATGGTGTCGAGGATGCCGTCGGTCAGGCGCCAGTCGTAGACCGGCGTCCCGGCGGCGTCCTCCGTGTAGACGTTGGTCGAGCCCCACTTGAGCGACGGCGTGCCGTCGCCCGTGTTGAGCAGGAAGTGGTTCCGCACGTGAACGGGCGCCGTGTGCGCGGCCACGATGGCCGCCAGCAGCGCCTGTCCTTCGGGCTGGGTGGTGTCGTTGACCTCGTCCCAGCCGTGAAACGGCCAGATCCGCTCCAGGGGGGCCCCGCCGGCGGTCGCGTCGACCGAGATGGTCACGGTCCCGGCCGCCTGGGCGGGGGCTCCGGTCGCCGCCAGCAGCAGCGCGGCAGCCGCGCCGGCCAACGTCATCCAGAGCGCGCGTCCCGTCCGCACCTCGAACCCGAGGCGATCTGTCACTGGGGGCGCGGTTTTGTCAGAGAAACAGCCGCGCGAGCATCGTGACAAATTTCCGCGCTTCGCGACAAGCAGCAGCGTGAAAAACTCACGGATTGGCCTCATGGTCGGGGTTGCGGCGCTCGGGATCTACCAGCCCCTGGCCGGTGCGGCGACCACCATCACCATCGACGCCTCCACCCAGACGGCCGGCAACCCCCACTTTTGGTCGGCCAGCGTCGGCACCGGGACGGCCAGCCTGGCCCTGCGCTCCGATCTGCAGACGCACTACAAGATCGGCAACCGCGAGGCGGGCTTCCTGCGCGTGCGCGGGCACGGCGTCCTCAACGACGACATCGGGATCTACAAGAGCGCCGGCTCGTACAACTGGACCAACTTCGACAAGTACCTCACGGCGCTGTCGCAGGCCGGCATTCGCCCGATCATGGAGATGTCGTTCATGCCGACGGCGCTGGCGCTGAACGGCAACAACCGCGACATCTACAAGAACGCCACCGACTACAAGAACTTCATCACGGCGGTGGTCCAGCACTGCGTCGACAAGTTCGGCATGGACGACGTGTCGAAGTGGTACTGGGAGATCTGGAACGAGCCGGACTACCCGGGCTTCTGGAACGGCAGCAACGCCAGCGAAGCCACCAGCGCCAAGATGACCGAGTACTACGGCCTGTACGACAACGCGGTCGCGGCCATCACGTCGGTGATCCCGAAGGCGCTGGTGGGCGGCCCCGCCACCACCGGCACCGCGCAGGTCCCCGGGTTCCTGTCGCACTGCAAGAGCGCCGGCACGCGCGTGACGTTCGCGTCGTCGCACGTCTACCCGGGCGGGTCGAACACCGGCACGTCGGCGGACGGCGGCGGGCTGCTCAGCGACAACAACACGCGCGTCAGCCAGATCACCAGCGCCGGCTACTCCACCGCGGACGTGCTGTCGTTCAACACGGAGTGGAACTCGTCGTACTCGGGGCAGGGCGGCCTGGCCGGCGACGTCGTGACCAGCATGGACAACAACTGGAACGTCGGCTTCATCCTGAAGGGCGCCAAGCTGCTGTCCGACAAGAACTCCGGCAACACGCCGCCGGTGGCCGTGTTCTCGTACTGGGTGCTCTCGGACGTCTTCGACGAGAGCAGCGGCCCCTCGGGCTCGTACATCCTCGGCAAAAACAGCGGCCAGCTCCCCTTCGGGCAGGTCTTCGGCCTCATGACCGCGCAGGGGATGCGCAAGGCGGCCTTCAACGCCTTCAAGATGCTGAACATGACGGGGCCCGTCCGGTTGAAGTCGGCCGGCGGCACCGGCAGCGACGGCGTCGACGCCATGGCGACCACGTCGTCCTCGGGCGACTCGCTGCAGGTCCTGGTCTACAACGCCTACGCCAAGATGAACACCACCGGCAGCGACATGGTGACCATCAACATCAGCAACCTGCCGGCGGCGCTCTCCGGCAAGACGGTGTTCGTCACGCAGTACCTGGTCGACGCCACCCACAGCAATCCCTACAGCGTGTGGGAGAGCCAGAACAAGCCGGGCAGCCCGACCGAGGCGCAGTGGGAGGCGATGCGCGCCGCCCAGCACCTGGCGCTGGCGCAGCCGGTCAGCATGGCCGCGCTCACGACGTCGTACACGACCAGCTTCACCCTCAACCGCCAGGCGGGGACGCTGCTGGTCCTCAGCGTCAAGCGGCCGGTCACCGGGCGCGACGGCCTCACCACCATCGAGGCGGAGGACTACGACGGGCAGTCGGGCGCGACCAAGGAAGACAGCAACGACACCGACGTCGGGCAGTCGATCTCGGTGACCAGCGGCGGCTCGGTGTTCTACGACGTCGTCGACTTCAGCGATGACGGCGTGGGGTCGGTTCAGCTGCGCGTTCAGGCCGCTGCCGCCACCACCATCGAATTCCACGCCGACACGGCCACGGGGCCGTCGCTGGGCAAGTGCGCGATCACCTCGACCGGCACCAGCTGGGCCACGCAGTCCTGCACGCTCACCCCCACCACCGGCGTCCACACCCTCTACGCGGTGTTCGGCGGCGCGGCGCACCTCAACTGGCTGCTGTTCCAGGCCGGGGCGGGCGGCGGCACGGGGACCGGCGGGACCAGCGGCGGCACCGGGGGCAGCGCCGCCACCGGCGGCAGCACGGGACACGCCGGCAGCGGCGGGACCGCCACCGGCGGCACGGGCGGAAGCAAGACCGGCGCGGGGGGGAGCACCTCGGGCGCGGGCGGCAGCGCGACCATCGGCTCGGGCGGCAGCAACGGCGCGGGTGGCAACAACAGCCCCAACCCCGGCACGGGCGGGAACAACAACCCGGGCGCGGGCGGCAGCACCAACCCCGGCTCGGGTGGCAGCACCACCGGAAGCGGCACCGGTTCGGGCGGCGCGCCGCCGGCCACGGGCGGCTCGTCCGGCTGCAGCTGCGAGGTCGCGGGATCGGGGTCGCGCGCCGGGCTTCCGCTGCTGCTGATCGGCGCGGTCGTCGTCCTGTCGCGGCGCCGTCGCGCTGCGCGCTGAGTAAAAGGCAACAGTCCTAACAATTCGGAGCGCGCTCCGACAATCACCAAGCACCGGCGGGCGGTCGCGCGCTGACGGCAGATGGGCAGGGACACCGTCAGACGAACAACGGGGTGCTGGGCCACTGGGGAGATTGGCCCGGCACCACCTCGAGCGGCCGCCCGCCGGCACCTTAGAGGAGCTGGGTGATGACGCAACGATCTTCGCTTTGGGCCGTGGCCACCGCTGTTCTGCTGGCCGGCTCGTCCTGTTCCAGCACGGGAACGGGCAACAGTCAGGGCTCGGGCGGCACGCCGGGAAGCGGTGGGAGCTCGAACACGGGGACGGGCGGCCAGGTGAGTGGGTCGGGCGGAACGTCCAGCGGCAGCGGCGGCGCCATCCAGACCGGCAGCGGCGGCGTCGTCCAGACTGGCTCGGGCGGCAGCGGCGGCGCGGCCGGTCGCACGACGGGCAGCGGGGGCAGCACGGGCGCCGGCGGCAGCGCGCGCGGCGGCAACGGGGGCGGCCAGACCGGCGGCGCGGCGGGCGCGGGAACCGGTGGAGCGGGCGGCACCGCCGGAAGCCCCGGCACCGGCAGCATGGTCACCAACGCCTGCACGGGGACGGCCAGCGGCACCGCCGCCAACACGCTGACCGTCAACCCCGACACCGCGAAGGACACCGTCAGCGACGGCATCTACGGCCTGCTGATGGAGCGGCTGGGCAAGAACTGGAACGGCGGCCTGTTCGTCGGCACCAGCTCGGCGATCGCCAACACCGACGG